>Ga0098038_1000043_pt1 | contig 51329 bp, 36 predicted proteins | sample 5B_taG_FD_75051 | JGI IMG/M metagenome (GOLD analysis project Ga0098038, IMG submission 75051) | Marine viral communities from the Subarctic Pacific Ocean - 5B_ETSP_OMZ_AT15132_CsCl metaG | ecosystem: Environmental > Aquatic > Marine > Oceanic | place: Pacific Ocean | collected 2015-01-08 | reverse complement strand
CGGTGTTAATGAGATGTTAAATGTTTGCTCGAACTTTACAGCAACTACAGATCTAAATCATTCAATATCATTTAGTGATACCATTTATGTGGTTGTGGCAACGCCGTCCCTTCCCAATGGTGAATACAATCATACACAAGTTGAAAATTTAATTACTAATTTGAAAGAACTGGGTCCGCAAAAAAGCACTAAACAACTTGTTATTTGTTGCACAACAATGCCGGAATATTGTGATCAAATTCAAGATAGAGTTGGGCACCTAAATTATGAGGTTTCATACAATCCAGAATTCATTGCACAAGGAACAATCTTGAGAGACCAAAGAATTCCAGACATGGTTCTCATTGGTGAATCAAATAAAAGTTCTGGCGATATTATCCAAAGGCACTATGAATTAATGACAGAAAACACTCCAACAATTTGCAGGATGTCCAGAACAGAAGCGGAAATATGTAAGATTTCTTTAAATTGCTTTTTAACAACAAAGATTTCTTTTGCCAACATGGTTGGGGACATCTGCAACGCATCAGGGTGCAACCCAGACATTGTTCTGAAAGCAGTCGGTTCTGATTCTAGAATATCATCTAAATATTTGGGTTTCGGATTCGGTTTTGGTGGCCCTTGCTTTCCTAGAGACAATAGGGCACTCGGGCACTATGCGCTTAAGAAAGGAATAGATCCACTGGTTTGTAAAGCAACTGATGAGATGAATAAGAAACACCTAGTAAATCAGTTCAATCATTTTATTGAAAAAAACAACATTAATGAACCAATTGTTTTTGATTACGTAACATACAAAAGAGACTCTACTATGTTAGAAGAGTCGCAACAACTACAATTTGCTGTAATGTTAGCGAAATATGGCTACGATGTAACAATTAAAGAAAGAGGAGTGGTAATAGAAGAAATAAAACATTGCTATGGTAACTTATTTAAATATCTTATAAGAGGAGCAACAAAATGAGCAATTTCGTTAATTTAATAAATTCATCAGGAATTTTAGATGATGATCCTTTTGTTTATGTGGACGCAGGATGCAGTAACATGGAAAGAACTGGTCTACTCCAGATGATGGAGAATTATTTTGGTAAAAACTTGACTGTTTTTGGTTTTGATGCTATGAATGAAGAGTGCTATAGATTACAAGAGTTTTATAAATCTAAGGCTGGAACTTACATCATAGAGCCTGCTATGTTGACCGGCCCAAAAGAATATATGAAGAGAGCCGAAGAAGATAAATTAAAATTCACAAACGATAATTGGTGGCATCGAACTTGGACAAGTTATTGCATTAATAAATATCAAAACAGTGAATCTGAAAAATATGTAGGGTTCGAAACTAGCTGGACAGATAGAGAAATAATTTTAGATGATTATTTGAAAGATAAAGGTAATGTTGATTTTATAAAAATAGATATAGATCAACCAAACGCAGCATGTCTTGAGGGTTGCTTACAAACATTAAAAAATAAAAACGTTTACGCTGTAGAATTGGAGGTCCATGTAAATAGGCCCCAAGGTAGAACAAGTAATTCGTTAGTAGATGTAGGGTTAAAAATGATAGAACAGGGTTACACCATTTGTTCAATTGGTGGTCTTATGAAATATTCTAAACGTGCGCTTCCATCTCCATTTGTGCAAATCGACCACACTCAAACAAAAACAGGACAACATTGGCAATGTGATGTATTGTTCGTTAAGGATCATTATAGAGATACGGATGAACACTTAGATGAGCAAAAATTAATAAAGAAATTAAAATTATGTTGTCTTTATATGATTTACAACTTGTCCGATATAGCAGCAGAGATATTATTAAAGAATAAAAAAAATTACAATCTATTATTTAAAGATTATCAATTTGATGTTGATATTCTTGTTGACGTGTTGTGTAAAGATAAATATGGTGTCAACTACAAAGAACACATATCAAACTCTATAAAAGAAGCAGAGCAAATAAAACTTCGTAAAAAAGAACTTGGATTTTAAAAAATGGAACATTATGAAAAAAACAAGAACAAATGGCAGCAAATGCCCGCCGCCGCCGGCGCAATAAAATTAGAAGAACTAGACGCTCTAAGTGATGAACGATTACTGCAGGAATATATGAAACTAACTACTTTTTGGATCAACGAACGTGGATGGGAATATAAAAAATATTGTAAGATGTTTAAGGGTAAAGATGTAGTAGAGGTAGGTAGTGGCCTTGGTTTTGATGGAATGATTTATCAACGCTATGCTAAATCTTGGACATATGTTGACATAACTGACGCGCAAATAAATTTTTTAAAAAGAATTAACAGATTATTTTTAGCAGATAAATATGACGAAAATAAATTTGACTACATTGTACTTAAAGATCCCATTAACCAAGAGATGCCTAGAAATTTTCAAGCGCTTTATTCTCACGGAGTCCTGCATCATGTCCCCTTGGAGTTTGCAAAAAAAGAATTTAAAAATTTTAATAGATTTTTGACGCCGGATGCAAAGGTTGTTTTTCTTATGTATCCAAAAGAAAGATGGGAAACAGCCGGAAAACCATCATTTGAAAAATTTGGAAACCTCACAGACTTTGGTTGTCCTTGGGCGGAATATTATGATAGAGAAAAAATAATGGAGTTAGTTGGTGACGGCTTTGAAATAAATTCGGAAATAAAATGGGGACACAACAACACAGAGTTTGTTAACTATGAGTTAACAAAGAAGGGAGTATTAAAATGAAACCAGCATATAGTGATAAGTTTCTTATGGAAGAAACTAAAAAATTAAAAGAAAGGTTTGAAATAAAAACATTTTTTGAAACAGGAACTCATATAGGGATTAGCACATCTTTATTATCTGAAGTTTTTGAAAGAGTTTATTCGGCTGAAATAAATGAATCATTTTATAATAAAGCAAAACAAAACAATATTAATAATAAAAATGTTATTATAGAAAACCGCAACAGTGTAGATCTTATACGAAAAAATTTGCAACAAGAACAAAAAGGAGTTTGTTTCTTTCTTGATGCTCATTGGGGAAACTATTGGCCTCTTTTAGATGAACTTAGAACAATAGCTGAAAAAAACGTAAAACCAGTTATTATAATTCATGATTTTTATGTTCCCGATCTAAATGGTCAAGCCAAATTTCATTTTGACAAATACAAAGGAAAGTCATTGGATTTCAATTTTGTTGAAAAAGAGATTAATTTAATTTATGGTGGAAGTAAAAATTACACCCATTATTGCATTGAACAAAGTGAAATTAATTCTGGAGTTGGTTTTTTTACTCCAAAAATAAATAAAGGAGAAAAAGATGATAGTTAAAGATATAAATGTTCATTATCCAAATTATGGGTCTATCTTGCTAGAAGGCTACAGGATTCATGAAAATTGGTATAAAACAGCCGAAATTCAAACAAAAACTTTTTGGGTTAACAGCATCAAACCTGATTGGAATATTTTAGATATTGGGGCAAATATTGGAATGTATTCTGTTTTGTTCTCTAAGTTAGCACATAAAGGAAAAGTTGTTTGCTTTGAGCCAACACCAACCTCAGAAATGCTAATTAGAACATTAAATTATAATAATGTTAGTAACTGTTCGGTTTACAAACAAGCAGTTAGTGATAAAGTTGGAGTTCATAAAGACAGATTACAAATGATTTGGAAAACAAAAGTGCTAGATCAAAATTTTGATTTTATAACTATAGATCACTTCTGCAAAACAAACAACTTTATCCCAGATGCTATAAAGATTGACATCGATGGCTACGACCCAGAAGCTTTATATGGAGCTAAGAAAACCTTACTAGAGCAAAACCCTATAATAGTGGTAGAACTAAACCCAGAAGCTCTAGGATATAGAGGGCACAAGCCAAAAGATGCTGTAGAATTTATGAAATCACTAGAATACAGTTTAAAGCAAATAATGGATGGAGAAAACTATTTGTTCGTTAAGGAGAAAAAATGAAAAAAGCGTTAGTATGTGGAGCGGGTGGCTTTATTGGCGGCCACTTGGTAAAATTTTTGAAAGCCAAAGGTTATTGGGTAAGAGGAGTTGATTTGAAATACAATGAATTCCATCACGTCGAGGAAGTTGCCGACCATTTTGTTATTGGTGATTTACGAGATCCCTATGTCGTTGCGGCTGTGATTGATGAAGGGATGGATGAAATTTATCAACTAGCAGCCGATATGGGCGGAGCAGGGTTTGTGTTTACGGGTGAAAATGACGCAGACATTATGCACAATTCTGCTCTGGTTAATTTGAATGTCGCACACGAATCCGCGAAAAAAGGTGTTAAAAGAGTTTTCTATTCTTCTTCCGCCTGTATGTACCCAGAGCACAATCAAATGGATCCTGATAACCCTAACTGTGTTGAAAGCAGTGCCTATCCTGCAAATCCAGATTCTGAATATGGTTGGGAAAAATTATTCTCAGAACGAATGTTCTTGTCTTTCATGCGTAATAAAGGGTTAGATGTTCGCATTGCAAGATATCATAACATTTTTGGTCCTTATGGAACTTGGGACGGTGGACGAGAAAAAGCCCCTGCCGCTATGTGCAGAAAGGCAGCAGTGGCTCCTGAAGGCGGATCGGTTGAGGTTTGGGGTCCGGGAACACAAACACGATCTTTTCTTTATATCGATGAGTGTGTTGAAGCAACATACAGACTTATGCAATCAGACTTTACCGGCCCAGTGAACATTGGCTCTGAGGAAATGATAGCCATCAATGATTTTGCTCAAATGGCAATTGATCTATCGGGCAAAAACTTATCTATTCATAACATAGATGGAGAAGAATTCGAAGCAAAATATGGTCATAAATGCCCTGTGGGTGTTAACGGTAGAAATTCTGATAATAAACTATATGAAGAAAACATAGGGTGGGTTGTGTCCCAACCTTTGATCAAAGGGATGAGAGAGACTTTTCGGTGGATTAATGAACAAGTTGAAAAGAGAAGTTAAAATGAATTCAAATAAAATTGTAAATACTATAGTGGAGTGGCTAGCGTCACGTCTTGAAGAATCCGGCTGTTCTGGATTCGTGGTTGGGGTTTCTGGCGGAATAGACTCTGCTCTTGTCTCAACCCTATGTTGTCTAACGGGAGAAGCAACCTTGCTACTGAACATGCCCATTAATCAAGAGTCAAGCCAATACAGTAGATCTAATGAGCAAATTAATTTTTTGTCAAAATTTGATAATTCAAGCGGAAGAGTTATAGACTTGACAGATGTTTACGAAACTATGTTGTCGTCTGTTGGTCCAATAACAGACCTAAGTAAAGCAAACTTGCAATCTAGATTAAGAATGTGCACTCTTTATTCTCAAGCCAATAACAAGAATTATCTTGTTGTTGGGACCGGAAACAAAGTGGAAGACTTCGGCGTAGGATTCTTTACTAAGTTTGGCGACGGCGGGGTTGATCTATCCCCAATAGCAGATCTATTAAAATCAGAAGTATATGGTTTGGCTAGTTTCTTAGGGATTCCTCAATCTATCCAAAGCGCTAAGCCAACTGACGGTCTGTGGGATGACGATCGTGGAGACGAAGATCAACTCGGCGCAACTTACGAGGAACTAGAGTGGGCAATGAATTTTGCCGGTAGTTATTCTAGCCTAACAGATAGACAATCGGAAGTTCTATCTATCTTTAAATCAAGAAACACTTCCACCAAACACAAATTGCAGGGACCACCTGTATGTTATATTAATCAGGAGTTAAAAAATGAATTATAAATTAAGTAACCAAGCTATCGGAGCAATCATGATGGCTTTACAAAAATCACTTATGGAACAAACCGATATCGTTCCTATGTTTGAGGGGTTTGAAGTGCAAATTGATGACTCAAATCAACTAGTAATTATGAACCCACCTGTTGTTCAAGTCAACAGTGGTGACAAAGAAGAAATAGAAACGAGCGTCCAGTAGTGCCTAAATACATTTACCGATGCGGAACTTGCTCTAGTCATTTTGAGATTTATCACGGGATGACTGAGAGTGAAGATTGTTGTCCCCAATGTGAGTCCGAACACTTTCATAGAGTGCCGCAAATGCCCTTTCTGAAGCGTTCTCAAAAGCAAGAGGGTGGTAAGGTAGGCGATGAAGTAAAACGCGCTATAGAAGAGAATAGAGCCATTCTGAAGGATGCAAAAAAAGAAGCAAAAAGGGAAACTTATGACGATTGAAATTTGGTTGGCTTCAAGCCTTGGTATTTCCGTTCTTGCGAACATCCTGCTAGTCTGGTTCAGTAGAGAACAATCCCAGAGACTATCCTATGTATCCCAAAATCTAGGAGACCTAGTAGAGATAGTTTCGAACTATAAAGAGCATCTTAGAAAAGTTTACTCCTTGGAGATGTTTTACGGCGATGAGACATTAAAGTTTTTAATGGAACACACTAACGCCGTTGTCACAATTCTAGCAGAAGAATATGGAGACATAATAAATATAACTGATCCTTTGGAGATAGAGGTAGAAGATGGCCCGGAAACAGAAGAAGAAAAACAAGAGCAAGATGTATTTTACGCTGGAACACGAACAAGCAATCCTTGATTTTTGTACCAGCGAAAATAGAGAAGAAAAAGAAAAACTTTATATAGACTGGATCCAACCAGCATTCAATCAAATGGTTGATAAGATAGTATTTTCCTATAAATTTACAAACTTACCAAACATCGATGAGCTAAGAATGGAGTGTAAAGTTTGGCTTACAACAATTTTAGATAAATATGATCCTCATCGTGGATCTAAAGCATTTTCTTATTTTAGTGTTATTACTAAAAACTGGTTTATACACAAAGTTAAGAAAAACACAAAACGACTTCAAAGAGAAGTTCCTTACGAAGATGCTGAGTTGGAGTTAGAAACCACTTTTATTGACCCCGGTGATCAATATTATCGTGACCGCGTAGAGAAAGAATTCTGGTCCAAACTGTGGAAAGAGATAGAAACTTGGGATGTTGACTTTGAAAAAGAAGCGGAACGGAAAGTATATGAAGCAGTCAAGATCATAATGTCTTCCGTGGATGAAATAGAGATTTTTAATAAAAAAGCAATCTATCTCTATCTTAGAGAACTAACTGGTATGAATACGAAGCAAGTAGTTACGCATTTGAACAAAATGCGAGGAAGATATAGAGATTTTAAAAAAGATTGGGATGATGGTAAAATTTAACTAAATCCTAATTATTAACATGAACAGTAAAAAACAAATAGAAAAAGCGATAAAAAACATTGAAGATGATAGAGAAATAACTCGAGAACTTTTAGACGATGCAATAAAATGGCTAGCAGTTGACGATGCAAGACATAAAGAAATAGGAATCACTCTTGCCAAATATGTGGAAACATTACAGAGATCCAATGAACAGTTAGTTAAATTATGCAGTTTGATGTCTAAAAGCGAAAAAGACGATGAATTATCTGATAAAGATTTTGCCAAAATCTTTGATCAAATTCAAGAGGACAATGATGATGGCTGATTTCAAAATACCAAATAGTATAAGAAGCAACAAAGACCTGATTAACCTCTTAAGAGACAGAGATACGGCAAGAAACGCAAGGGAGATGTTTGGTGATTTGCCAAAACAACCAGAAGCCCACATTTGTTCTCAAGCAAGCCGTCCTTCTGGAGACTTTTATTTTTACAAAGTTTTCATTCAGTCCTATGATTCTGGGGCGGAAAACATTTATGACGTGGAATCATTGTCATCAGAAGAGATGGCTTATAGAATAGCGGGTTATAAAGTTGCTTACTACAATGGTTCTTCTGAACAAATACCGAAAGCAAATGAGATCTGGTCTTGTGAATTCAAGACATCTGATAGTACATTGGGATCTGTTGAATTAAAGAAAAAAATGGGAGTTTCCTCTAGGGACTTAGTGGAATCCGATGGAGGTAGTAGTGATAATTTTGAAAATTACTCCGGCGAACCTGCTGAAATAGATACTTCTGATGCCTTAATTGACCCTAGCACTATAAGTAGTTCGAACCCGGCATCCGATGGTCTTGGTTGGGAATGTGCGAATGGGGTGACTTTAACAGAACCCTTTCAGTTAAATTTCATACAAGATCTCGTATCTAGACTTGATTCTAAAGGGTGGAATTATGAATTGATAATTAATTCGACTTACAGAACTGCTTCTTCCCAAGCCAGAATAATGATTAAAAATGAGAGAAATGACCCGGGTTGGTGGAAAAGAACCTATGGGTGGAATTGGCAAGGTAGGCGCGAAGAAATGTATAAAGCTATACGAGATGCTAACACTGCCAAAGTAAAAGACTTGGTAGAAAAATCACACAGAGCAGGATCAGGGATCTCATCACACTTAGACAAAATGGCTTTTGATATTCAAACAAAACTATTTTCCTACAACGAAGTCACTACGATTTTAGACACTCTCGATGAAATGAAGAACGACTCGACTTCGAATGTACGTTCGTTTTTTTGGGAAAAAGTCATTCAACGAGGTTATGAAAATAATCATGCAATAAGAAAAAATGGCGGAGGCCCTATAAACAATGAGCATATCCACCTATCATTAAAAAGATCCTAGAAGGCGAACAAATGACCACAAAGCAAATAAACTCAATGGATGCGTATCGTAACATTACGGATCCCGAATTAAGGCACAAGTACCAATCAGAAGAAATAGACAGAGAGATCAATAGTCCTTATTTTGATGCAGACGAAGGTTTGTTTTTGGAATCAGAAGTTGAAGCATTACCGGTTTTTGGGCCCGTTGGTAAGATTGAAAAAGTCATTTCTAGAACCGGCACTGCTGCACGACCCAAAGGGGCTCGAATTGTTTTGACAAAAGACAACTGCGGCCACAGAGGAACAGGTCTCGGTGGCGTTGGTGGAATGAAGTGTGAAGCGATTGATTTGGTTGCCGGCCAATTAACATGCGAAAGAGGAATAAATAGAAAAAACATAAGATCAAGAGGGAGTTTCCCTTCTGATGGTGCAAGGATTTATCTAACAGAGAGGGGCGACATCCAACATTATTTCGCCCTCGGCGAGGCTTCAAAAGCTGTTTCTGTTTCCTCTGATTTAAAATCGGGAGTGGGAATAAAAGCGGACCATACTTTAATAATAGGTAGGGAATTAGTGAGGATTACTGCTGGTTTTGGAAATGCAACTGGAACACCTAGGTTGGCCAATTGGAATGAAAATGTCACCCCTAAGATAGAAATAGCCTCAGTCAATGACTCAGAGGCTCAACCAGCAGTGATGGGTGATAACTTAGTGGATTATTTAGATGATCTAGCGCAACAAATAAATAGCTTAACTCAAAAGACACAGATTTTAGAACAAAAAATAATTCAGCACCGAATGGCCCTTGCGTTGCATTTTCATTCAGGCGCTGGTATTGGATATATACAAACTTTCCCCGATCCCGTTTTGGCTAGCCAAGCGGCCCAAACGATACCTGAGTTTATGAACACAACTAGAAAAAACTTGATAGATACCTTTAACTCATCTATTTCTAAAATAGAAGCAAGAGGAACAGAAGATTTGGCAGTTCAAGGAACAGCTAGTAAATCTTTATTAAGTAAAACAGTTTACATAGGAAGATAGAAATGTCAGAATTTGATTTCACAAAAGTACAGAAGGACGTCTGCGACACAGTAAAAGACAAGCCAGACCCAATAAAGGAAATTTGCCCAACTTGCAAGCCAGACCCATCTTACATCGAACCAGATTGGACTAAAAAAATTGAAGAACCTTATTTAAACAAAAAAACTTGTGAATACATGGTAACTGTCACAATAAACAATGAAGGGAATGCATTTCGAGCACAAGATTTCCGGAATTACCCAATTGGGACAAAAAGAAACAAGTTGCTTCAAAGTTTTGTCCAGCCGGGACTAATAATAATGCTAGATTATTTTGGAAAAATTGTGTCTGAACAAATTATTTGCGCTCATTTTGAAACTGAGATGGATTTTGGATTAACAACTTCTGGTGAAAACCTCAAAGGTCCTGCCTATCAGAGTTTTAAATCGGCTTATGACAATTTATTAAAAAAACCCCTCAATGTTATAAAGGATGTAACTAAAAAAACAGCAACTGGAGCCCTGAAAGGAGCGGCAATCGGTGGAGCAATCGGAGCCCAAGCAGGCGCTGTTATTGGGGCATCTAGAGGAGTGATTGATAATATTGGCGAAATCGCTGACCCCACGAGACAAATAAACCCAACAGCAGTTACCGACGCAGCCAAAAACATCCAAGAGGGCGTTTCAAAAACGATGGACAATGCAATAAATTTTATCAAAGGAACTCCCGAAACAAAATTTAAACCTTGCAAAGAATATGATCCTCAAGGATTTACAGTAACCCCTCCGGAAGAAGGTCAGCCCTATAACATCGAAAGCACAATTGAGGAAATAAAAAATTCCGCTCCGACTATTTCAAACCCTTATGCTTTAGAGATTTATGCTAGACCAAAAGAATTCTACATCGATCCAACTCAAAACTTATTAAAAGTCTTGATAGCCATCCCAGCATCCATTTTTGATTCTGTTCCGGCCCTAAAGACACAATTTGAATTAGAAAATGAGGCCGCATCTTTAAGAAAAGAAGTGGAATTAGATGTCGCAAAATTATTTGGGCAAATTACTCGATTAAAATTTGCATTTATGACTTATGGAAAATATCAGTCTCATTTTTACCAAACACAAAATGGGTTTTTAAAAATCAAAAACCCTTCTGGTGGCCAACAAGAAGAAAATGAAGATGGAGAAATGATAATAATAGATTCTTATTATGATTATTATGCATCAACCTACTCCAAAAAAATAAATAAGTTCTATGATGCCTTAAGGGAATTGTCTAAAGCAAATGGATATAACATAAGGTCAAATGTAAAAAGTATAACTAAAAAAAATGCATATAAAATAAAAATAATTTTTGACGACTCAGACCCAGAAAACCCTTATAATTTAGGCAAAATAAAAGCAAAACGAAGAGGGTGTGAGTATGAGGAATACACAAAGCAGTTGAGTGACATAACTAAGTTCTTCAATGATCAAACTTTGATGTCCTATATTGCAAAGATAGATCAAATGGATCTGGAATTAAGAGCAAGAAAATCTACCCCATGGCTAGATTATTTACTTAAATATACTTATCCTGTCCTTACTATTTCTTATGGAGACTTGAATCCGGAAAATGTTGAAAAAACTGCCGGAGCCTGTGTAGCGGACAACGCTAGGAATTTTTCTTTGTCACTTAGAGACTATGCCTTGAATGAATTGTTGAGCCTTAGGGATTTAATGTCCTACCAATACAGTAGTAAAAATTGTTCTACTCTAGGAGACTATTCTGGAGAGCCTGAGGTAGTAGAATTTGAAGGTGTCGAAGCCGCTAAGGACAATTTGGAAGCATCTAGGTCTGCCGCCCAAGCAGCAAAAAGAAAAGAAGATGAATCTTTTCAAAAAACATTGGAACCAAAACAAGAAAAGCTAGAATCTAAAACACAACTGTTAAAAACACTTAACTCAAAGAAAAAATCAAAACTATCAAGATTAGAGTCATTGAAACCAAAGATTGCTCCTGTTGTTTCTGAATTGGGGATTGTAATTAATGGGATTCCTATAGAAGCGATAGACCCGATAATAGCGGAAAATTTTCGACAAGGACTCATCAGCCCGGATGAGGCATATGATCAGGGTCTTCATAGATTAAATAATCACACCAACAATGTTATTGGCGATGGAATAGCAGCATCAGAAACACCTTCAAATCTCTCAGGAGTCCGCCAAGGAGCAACAGATGAGATAAGAAGTGAAATTGAATCGCTGGAAGCAGAGTTAGAATCCATAAATCAGGAAATCTCATCCACTCAACAGCAGATAAATTCATTATCTGAGGATATAGAGTTTTTAAAATCGAAACAAGCCAAACGTGCCCTAAGAAATTTAAAGAGAGAAGCTGCTCGTAAGGCGAGGAAAGAGGCAAGAAAACAAAAGAAAACCAACCCCTATGTCCTGAAGGCAAGAAAACTGGCCTCAGAAGAAATATTGGCCCAAGACAATTTATTAAATTCTCTATATGACTTCAGTACATTCCAAGAAACAGGTCTCAAGGGAGTAAAAGCCAACGATTTTACCGATATTGAATTGAAAGATATAATGAGAAGAGCAACTTTATGTAACATAAAGTCGGTCGTAAAAATGGCAATAAGATGCTTATTCTCCGGAGTAACAGAGGAGGCTGCATTAAAAAAGATAGTTAAGTCGGCTATGGATGCCATGGACATCGATGTTTTTGGTTATTTTGTAGCAGGACTACCCGTTGATAAACAATCGGAATTAAAAAAAGAATTTCAAAAACAATTTGGGAACTTACCATTACCTTGGGAAACAGGATATGATCCCGGATCAATAGACGAAACCAATCCCTATGTTAAGAAACTAAAATCACCTCGTTTGCAATTAGGTGATAACCAAGTGGAACCTTCGAGCTATTCCAAGGAGGAATATGAATCTGATTTAGAAGCACGATCCGCATTGATGGCAGGATTAGAACTAACAAACACGGAACTCTTATTGCTGGCACAGGCTAAACGAGAAGAAGAACTTGCACAAGCTTCGACTTCATCTGAAGAAGAAGATCTCCCCACAACAGATACCGACGCTAGCCAAGTCGAGTTTGAAGGGATGGAATCTGCTGGAGTAGAAACACTGATGGATATTGTTGGCAGATCAGGAATCAGGAGAGATACTACGGCACAAAAAATTGAACGCTTTGAGGAACAAAAGCAAAGAACCGTCAATGAGATAGAGCAATTAAATTCAAAAATCTCAACATATAAGCCTGATAATATGATAAATAGAGGAATAGCTAAGCTAGATAATGCCGTGAAAAACCTATCAGAAGCAGAGTTTCAAGATGCCTCAGATCCAATTAGATTAAAATTGGGAGGAGACCCCGATAAATTAGGTTCACCCGGAACTTATGGAACAGCACTGGGGAATATGCAAAAACTAATAACTGATGCTTATATAGAACTTATAATGGAAATGTTTAGGGTTGAGGAACTTCTGGAACATGTTGAGAGATTCCCGGGAGGATCGTTTATAACCCGATTAGTTTCCGATTTTGCTTGCTCTACTCAGGGGATGTTTAAGCCTCCCCTGAAAGGGTTTATGGGAACACTTTCCCTGAATGTCTGCGGAGACGAACCGAGCATTGGAATAACTCTCCCGGAATTAAAAAAACTACCTAATTTTGATTCTTCTGGTGATTTAGTCAACAGACTAAACAAGATTTTTGTGCAAAAAATAGAGAATGTTATAACTCAAGTAATCAAAAGAATTTTTGTAAAGATTTTTCAAACAATTGAAGCGGCTTTATGCAAAAGCATAAACGCAGCAGGTACATCCTTAGCGTCTCTTACTTCACCCGATGGATTCGATGATGCAATGAGGGATGCTTTTTGCCCAGATGCAGATGATAAAGACCTAAATGATATAAAAGACAATCTATTAAAAAACGCAGGTGTCCAAGGAGCGAGCCCAGATGCTTACGAATGTTTATATAAAGCATTAAATGCAACACTATCGAAGGGTGAATTCTTGGATTTACTGACCAACAACCCTAGTCAGATGAACTCAGAAGTGACAAAAAGAATAGCAGAAATCGTTAATGCTTTTTGTCCGGAATTTTCTCATGTTCTAGGGGATCAAGATCAAGTAGCGGATGTTTTCGGTAGCATGAACAAGTTTGTTCCTCCTGAACTGAGGCAGTTTTTACGAAACCAAGCACCACAGTTGCAAAGTGAACCAATCTACAGCGCTATCTGTTTAACCAGAGAACAATTTGATAGATGGAATCTGGACAGATCAAAAATTCTGCAGGATGCAGGGCTTGATAAACCAACCGCTGAGAAGATGATAAACGATGCTAACGACAGGGTTTTGAACGACCTAGGTAATCTAGCGGACATTTTAAACAAAGGGCCTACAGGCCTATTAGAAGACGCCCTAGACGCATTAATGCAACCACCAGACCCAACATGTGACACTAGCAATAGTGCATTAGTTTTTGAAGACGATGAACAAATAGAAGATGCTCTGGGTAATTTTACAGACTATTTTAGGCTTCTAGAAAAGGCCTTCTATAGAGACTTAATTGGTCGTCCACGATCGTTATTTAATAACATTCTAGTAGATACTAACAATGTTAGATTAGGGTTGCATGAATTATTTACTAATTTACCCATTTTGTTTCCAAATTATGTAAATTCCGAAGAAGATTGGGATTTTCGTAAAGACAATGGTAGTAAAATATACACTTGGGCAATGGAAAAAAGAAGAATGAAAGGGATGTATCCAGATACAGTTGGTATTTGGATGCATAAAAAATTAACTGAATCTAAGTTAACTTTTGTCACAAAACAGATTCCCTATGAATCCGAGGGGGAACCTAGTATAACTTTAGAGTTTATTGACAACGGCAGCGGCGACGGAGAAAAAGAAGCGGAATATAAATTCACAACAGAAATGACGTTCTTAAGGAAGGATGAAAACTCGAAAAAAATAGTTGTGCATGAAACTTACATGGGTAAATTGACTCGAAAACAAAAAAAGAAATTAGGATTAGAAGATTTAGGTGATAGTGAGATAAGATTGGAAAACTCCACCAATGTTGTCTCAAACGATGATAGTCTTGTGAGTAAAATTAATAACTTTGATTACTCGATCTACAAAATGAACAACACTTTCCAAGCAGTAGCCTTCAAGAGTTTTTTGGATTCCAAAGTTGGAGACAATATTCAGATAAACGGAAACATAAATCAATCATTCGATGAACTCAACAGCACTCTTTTAAACTTTGTTAGAGACTCTGTTCTTTATGACGAAAAAAGAAATATCCCAACAGGCTTTAACTTCGGATATGATCAGGCTCAGGCTGTAACTTTTATAGATTTGCTTTACGTCGACCCCGATGCTGATCCAAATGACAAAAGCACTTGGAAATACACACACGGATTATTTGATAAAGTTCTTGGCAAGAGCGCAACGGAAAACCCTAGGGTTCATTTCCTAGATCCTGCGGTTCATGGAGGCAACTATATCTTGCCAAAGATTTATGTCGAACCTGCAACCTATAACGGTTGGCTCGGAATGGTAAAGGTATTTTTACCGGAAGCAGAGGATTGTCCTGATCCTGAAGTTGACAAAGGCTTTTTGAATGTAAGTGAAATAGCAAAGAGAGCTAAGGACGTGGAAAGCAACTGGCCTTTTGATGAAAGGTTGTCGATCCCAGAGAGTTGCGTAACTGAATATGCTTTTGATAAAATAGCACCACCAGCTTCCTTGGGGATCCTCGAAGGTGTTGTTATGGCACATATGAGAATTTATGCGACACAGTTCGTCCTTAAATCACTGCCTGTTTTTGCTAGTATAGAATTCTCTCCAAGAAATATCGATGATTTGTTTAGTAAAATGTTCATGGATGAAATGAAAAAAGAGATGATTACACAAACAACGCCATGGAACATAGTTCAAGGATATGTTTATTACTTGCTTTTTCTTGAACAAGCAGTACAAACGGTTCAAAGACAAGTCAAAGAGGGACTATTTGAGGAAACACCCGAACTAAAAAAACTATTTGCCCAAATAAACAAAGCTATGAAATCTCAGGACCCAACAGATATAGAGTCTAACATGAGGGGTGCAGCGATAATTGGTTTCGGAGAAGAAGGAATAGGTCTGTTGGACACTCTAAACAAAATTGAAAAAGCAGGTGTTATTACAAATATGGGGATCTTAACTCCTTTTAAAGTAAAAATGTGTTCAAAAATAGACACTATCCAGAGAAACCTAGCAACAGCCGAGAAGATAACGAGTCTTTTATTACAAAAAGAAGTAGCAAACATAGCAAGTAAAATTAGTCTAAACATGCGCCCAAGACCACATGTGCAGAACATAAGAAAATATCTTCTGTCTAGAAATGGAATTCTTTTTGGTTCATCGCTTAGATCTGGAGAAATGAAACTAGAAAACCCCGTCCTATCAGGCCAATCCGGATTAGACTATGGAGACGTCCTGAATGTAGTAAAGGATCCCGCAAGTGAAAATTCACTAGATGGGTATTCTTACGTAGTTAGGAATAAAAACTTCATTCTGCCGCCGGGACAAAGGATAGGCGAGTATTTGACCCAAGACATGCCAGAACCTGATGTTCAAGCAAGAGACCTTTTGACCCGACAGGGCCGCAGAGAAGCCATTAGAGAAATAAGAACTTTCGTAACGGAGACTCTACCAGAGTTTTTTCTTGACAAAATAAAAAAACGAATCAGTATTGGTACATCAGGAGTTTTTTATCTCGAGAAATATGTGAGAGTTATTAATAAACAAGGGCAAGAGCAAGTCTATAACATAGAAGAATTTCAGGATGATTTAAAAAGTAGAACAGATTTAGACAGATCCTTAAAGATTTCGGATGTTTTTGGAAACGCCTCCCCAACTCAGACACTAACGGGTCCCCCCACAGAAGAACAGATGAATAAAGGGGAATATGATGGAACCATAGGAATAAAATTTGGCGTACGGCTGATTTATGCTCCACCCGAAAACTTTAGGTTTGACATACCAGAGGGTAAACTTAAAGAAAGGACCTATAGTTTACCAACTCCCAAGCTAAAAGTAAGACTATCAGAAGAAATTTTGTGTGAAATTTTAAGATTTGTACCAGATTTTATAACAGATTTTTTAACTCAATCGATTGGGGAATTTGATTTGGAGGTTCCGTGCTTATCTAGAGCTATTCCGGTGGTAACTTACGAACATGATCTTAAAGATAGAAAAATATCAGAACTATTATCTGATTTTGAAAAGAAGAACATGGGGGAAGACTTGAAGTGCTACGTAGATAAATTGACAGAACAAGAGGATTTTGAGATGCTATTTGGGCAATTCTTTCCTGTCAAGTCCTATGTTTCGTTATTTGGTGTCTATTCTTACTATGCATTTTTTGCCTCAATTGGTCAAGATGGCGATGAAAGAGATGAAGACTCCCGAGGACTCGCTAACGACCGCTGGAGATCGGATGTCCTTAAGAGATCCAAAAAGACATTAAGACAGTTGTTCAACGGGGCTTATAGAACCGACAAGGAGGTCAAAAAAGAAAGAAATCGAGCCAAACGAGATGTTGATGCTCAATTTTTAAAGAACTTGGTTCCGGATGCTTACTTTAATTTAGACGCTAGTATTAGATGGTGGCAACTATTTAGAGTCGTCGGATCACGTCCGTTTGACGCCGATGGAAAAGATTGTAAAAATGAATTTCAAAAATTATTTAGTTAAAGGGTTTACTTAAAATGTCGTTGTCTTTAAATTTCCCATTATCTGTTGGATCAAGTGGTTTCGAGTCTTTCACAGACGAACAAACCAAAGAAGCAATACAGCAGAATTTTAAAATGCTTCTCCTCACATCTCCCGGTGAATATGTTATGGATATAAATTTTGGTGTCGGTATTATGAGGTATTTGTTTGAATTAAACACGTCTTTAGATAAAGAGGCGTTAGCGAGTTCAATAGTCTCGCAAGCAGCCCAATATATGCCATACGTGTCAATAAGCAGTATTAAAATTAATTTGAAAAATATTGATTACAATTCATTATCGATGAAGATTTCATACCGAACTTCAAAATCATTAATAGATGAGATTTTTGAATTGACAGTAACCACTTGACTTTTACTTAACAAACTATTTAGACTTTAGAGAGGTAATTTCAATGTCAAAGTTAAAAAAAACACCAATAAAATACACTAGTAGGGACTTTGATTCTATCAAGAAAGACTTGGTTGATCATGCAAAAAGGTATTATGGAGAAACTTGGAAAGACTTTTCTAAATCAACTATCAATTCCTTGATGATAGATTCGGTCGCTTATGTTGGAGATGTCTTATCGTATTATTTAGACTATCAAGTCAATGAAGGATTTTTAGACACTGCTATCGAGTTTTCCAACATCAGAAAACACGCCAGAGCCCTTGGTTATAAATATTCTGGAATTCCAAGTTCTTATGGGACTGTCCAGTTATTTTGCATAGTTCCATCAAATGCAGCAGGAAGTGCTCCAGCAAGAGAATACATGCCAACTATAAAAAAAGGAACAGTAGTTGAATCTGTTTCTGGTACCACTTTTACTTTGACTGAAGATGTATTGTTTAGTGATCCAAAGAATTTGATAGTTGCGGCCAGACAAGATTCCACCACAGGCGCAACCACTCATTTCGCAGTTAAAGCCCAAGGTCAAGTAGTGTCAGGGTTATTCCAGAGATCCACGGTAGATCTTACTAATTCTAATTTCAAAAAATTTAGAAGAATAAGAGTTGGGGATTCCAACATTTCCGAGATCATATCAGTAAAAGATTCGGATGGAAATGACTATTATGAAGTAGAAAATCTTGCACAAGAGGTTATTTTTAAAGAAACAGTCAACACAACTGCTCAAAGTGATGGAGTAAGGAACATTTTAAAGCCCTTCATAGCCACGAGAAGGTTTGTTTTTGAACAAGACGATACAGGAAGCTACCTCCAGTTTGGCTTCGGCTCGGACACCGACGAACTGGATGGTCTAGCAGATCCTTCTCTTGTTGTTTTGCAAATGCATGGTAAGGATTCAATGAGCGATTTGTCTTTTGATCCAACAAAACTTTTAGGAACAACAAAGCTAGGTATCGTCCCCTCACTAACAACGCTAACAATCATTACAAAAATAAACACGGTAGATTCTGTAAACGCTGGATCTAACACGCTCACGTCTTTCGGGACAGTTATTTCTGAGTTTCCAAATCAATCTAGTCTTAATGGATCTCTAGTTTCAAGTGTCAAAGCATCTTTGGAAGTTACAAATGAAGAACCTATTCTAGGTGATTCAAATGAAATAACTAGGCAAGAATTGAAAGTCCGAGCCAAAACTTATTATGCAACACAAAACAGAGCAGTCACTAAACAAGATTACGAATCTATGATCTATAATATGCCAAAAAAATTCGGAGTTATCAAAAGAGCAAGTGTAGTGAGCGATCCTAGCGGAACAAATAGGCGTCTTGCTGTTTATCTTATGTCTGAAAATTCAGATGGCTCCTTAATCACTGCGAACTCTAGAATAAAAGAGAATGTTAAAAACTGGATCATGCAATATAAGTCACTAAATGATGTTATTGATATTTATGACGCAAAAATAATAAATTTTGGAATAGATTTTAAGATTGTCGTAGATGAAAGATTTGCTAAATTCAACATAGTCGGCCGTTGTGTCGAGCGATTAAATGAATATTTTTCCAACAAATTATATATTGGAGAACCAATATACATAACTAGATTATATGGAATATTAGGAAAAGTCGAAGGTGTGGCTGATGTTAAAAAAGTAGATGTGTATCAAAAATTTGGCGGCTCTTACTCTTCTATTAGAGTAAATTTTGACGAAACCAGATCCAAAGACGGAAGTTTCATTAAGACACCAAAGAATGTAATTATGGAATTAAAATTCCCCTCTAGAGACATAAAAGGAACCTTACTTAGATGATCAAAAAATATAAAGCTACAAAAGATAACACAATAACAAATGCTTATCAAGAAAACCTAGTAACCAGAGGTACGGGGTCTAACATGGGCCGAGCAGACATTTTAGAGGTCTTTAGCATATACGGTCAACTTTCCTCATCATCGGGGTTTTCTAGTGAAAAAAGTAGAATTTTGGTTCAATTTGACGTCGAGACTCTTACTAGTGATCGTAATTCTGGCGCTGTGCCAAGTGATGCCTCTTACTATTTAAAATTATATAACGCCAGACATGCCGGAACTTTACCAGAAAACTTTACTCTGGCAGTTACTGCTATTTCTTCTTCTTGGGAAGAAGGCTTGGGCTTGGACATGGAAAACTATTCTGACCTTACTTATGATGTTAGGGGATCAAATTGGATCAAAAGAGAAGGATCGACGTCTTGGGAAACAGACGGCGGCGGAGGAGATTACCACAGTTCACCTTCTTACACCGCATCTTTTAATATTGGAACCGAGGATTTAGAAGTTGATGTAACAACTTTGGTTAATGAATGGGTAGCAGGAACAAAGCAAAACTATGGTTTCGGAATTTTCTTGACTGGATCTTTGGAAGATTCTAGTAGATCTTATTACACAAAAAAGTTTTTTGCGAGATCATCACATCAGTTCTTTGACAGACCTTGCTTGGAAGCTCGCTGGGACTCCTCTAGAAGAGACGATAGGTCTAATTTCTATTCATCCTCCTCTTTGGCTCCGGCATCAGACAATTTAAACACAATTTATCTTTACAACTATTCAAGAGGTCGATTAGCAAATATTCCCTCTGTTGGAACAGGGCTTATTTATGTTGATTTGTATGAAACATTAAGTGGTTCGCCTGAGACACTTTGTCTAAACACACCAGCAACAGGAGGATATGTTTCAACAGGAATCTATTCTTGTTCTGTGTGCGTAAACACAACATCTTCCACTCTCTATGATGTTTGGCATGACGGCTCATCTAATCAATTTCACACTGGAACGATCTCGATAAAATCCCTGTCCATGAATGAAGTCACTGACACTGGAAAATATGTTTTCTCGGTTAGCAATAGACAGAACGATTACTATTACGATCAAACTCACCGAATAAGAATTTATGCAAGAAATAAAAATTGGTCCCCAAGCATCTACACAACAGCCACAAATGTACCTGATAGTCTTATTTTCCCAAGTGCGTCATATCAGATTTACAGGGTTGTTGACGATAGGGTCATAATCCCTTATGATTCTGGGTCGACACAGTCAACTAGATTGTCTTATGATTCTTCGGGAAGCTATTTTGATTTGGACGCGACGATATTGGAACCAAATTACACTTATGGCTTGAGATTGTCAATCTACGACACAGACACTGATTCGTATGAACAGCAATCTTTTGATTATAAATTTAGAGTGGTAAAGAATGTCTATTAAAAATCTATTTGGAAAATCATTTAAGAACTATGACAGTGCTAGCGTAGATGTTGAATCGACAGACTTTGTAGATTCTACGATCAAAGATAAGGAGACATATTTGCCTCCAATTGATTTCGCTACTGCTTCAAATTTTGTTAAATATGGGTCTGCTAAACTTTATTATGAAAAATCGATTGAGAGAATTTACGGTGATTATCCCTACGATGGCTCCAAGAAAGAACAAACAGAATTCCAACTTTCCTCCTCTTATTTAGATCGCTGGATGTACGAGACAAAGTATCCTAAAACAACCGGATATGTGACTCTGGGCACGACTGGCTACCAAGGAGGAAAAGACGCAGCAGGCTATGGGAAAACAACATCGCCCGAGTTCATCCGAGTCTGGGGAGGTATACATACAGCCTCTACCGGCATGGAAGGGACTCCGCTAAGAGAGACATTTCACAAATCGGGCAAATATGATCCGAACCTAAATAGAACACAAAATTGGTCCATTGATCCTGCTAGTGGATCCACCGTAGAGTTTTGGTTAAAAATACCAAATTTTGATTCAACAAAAACAGATTATATGGTCATAATGGACATTTGGAATGGAGTAGACCCATATTCGTTCTCCAACTCATATAGTAGATTCCAAATTCGAGTTCATAGAAATAATCCTAATGAATATCTCTTCCAGCTAGTTTATTTCAATGATGCAGCCGGATTTAATTTTTTCAACATCAGCAATAAATTGACCGATGCCGATCTAGCAGATTGGCACCACTACGCTTTTACTATTCAACCAGTGTCCAACACCGGAACCGCTTACGAAACGATTTTTTATATCGATGGTCAGGTCAACGCCAACAGCGAACCAAGCGGTGGCCCAGCAGTACAGACCTCTTTCCAAGGCCTTTTAACCGGATATATCGGTGCCCTGCAGACCACTAATGTTGACGGTAGTTCAAATGTTTCATCCAGAGGATCTGGTAAACTTTCTGGTTCTTTAGATGAGTTCCGATTTTGGAAAAAAGCAAGAACAGCAAGACAGATTGAACTCAATTGGTTTACTTCTATTGGCGGCGGCAGCAACACCGATGTTAATAATACAGATTTGGGAGTTTACTTTAAATTCAATGAAGGAATTTTAAATAATTTAACGGACCAAACAATTCTAGATTATTCCGGAAGACTTGCCAATGGATATTGGCAAGGATACTCATCAGCAGCCAAATCAACCGGCTCAGCATTTAATGAATCTTCACATGATTTGGTGGAATCACCAGACCCAATTATTTACTCTGATCATCCAGAAGTGGCTGCTCTTTATGCAGAAATGTCACTGTCTGGTTCTGAATATGATGGGGAATATGGTGGATCTTTTTATGAGTCTATGCCAAATTGGATGACAATGGAGGACGGAGAAACCCAGCAAAATCTAAAAAAATTAACACAAATTTTATCTAGTTACTTTGACACTCTTCACGCTCAGATATCAGCAGTTCCAAATTTGAGAAACAAAGTTTATGTAGAGGATGATTACAAACCTATTCCTTTCGCTCATAGATTATTGGAAAACAAAGGCTTTATAACAAAAGACATTTTGATTAATGCTGAAATTTATGAAAGATTTAATAACCTTAGTATCAACTCTGGACCAGTTCAGTTCGAAGAGCAAGTAAGTGATATAAAAAATCTCATCTACACTAACATTTATAATAATCTGGAAGCGATTTATAAATCAAAAGGAACAGAAAAGTCAATCAGAAATTTTTTACGATGCTTTGGAATTGATGATGAAATTGTAAAACTAAATGTTTACACCGATGGCGGCGAACATTACTTCGACGACACCTTTAAGGCTACGTCTTTTAAGAAAAAATACATAAACTTTCATGAAAAGGATTACTTAAGCTCAACAGTACATCAGACTTCTTCGGCTAACAATCCGCTGACATATATTTATGGCCCCGGCACTGGTTCGTCAACCCTGAATAATTTTGCATTTACACTAGAAGCAGATGTTTATGTTCCATATAAAAAGCAACAAGCAGAAACTGGATATTACAACACTTCTTTTTTATCATCATCTGTCTATGGTTTTCACCAAGCCCTAACTTCATCAAACTCAGATCTCACTTGGGTATCAAACGAAATTGCAAACTTGCAAGTTTACCTTGTGAGAGATTCTCTAAACTCCAGAAGAGCTAAATGGGTTTTGGAAAACAGCGATGGCTCAATAAGTGTTTCTACAGATTTCGTAGAGGATATTTATAATAACAATCGGTGGAACATAGCACTAAGGATAAAGCCACAAACATATCCGTATGCCGGGAATGTAACAAATGCTTCACCAGATTACACGTTAAATTTTTATGCTGTTAATCACAACATTTCAACAGTCCAATATGAATTTGATATTGACACAACCATAAGCTTTAATAGTGGATCTAGTTACATAAATGATGCAAAGAGAGTTTATGCTGGTGCACACCTGCAGAACTTCACGGGGTCTGTGTTAAACCAAAGTGACATTCAAATAGGATCGATTAGAGGCTGGCTGGATTATGTAAGTAATGATTCTATAAAAAACCACAACTTAGACCCAAGTAACTATGGGCAGTCTAGGTCTTATAGGCCCTCGAGTGCATTCTTGGACGACCAGATAATAACCACAAAAGAGTTAAGCATTCTTAATTGGGATTTCTCCACAATTAGGGGTTCTGATTCATCTGGAAATTTTGTCGTGGAAGATTTATCGAGTGGCTCTACTGATGTTTTATATTCCACAGATATTGACAGCACCATAAGAAGAGAAAATAGAGGACTAGGATTAGGCTTTGGAGCTAACTCCACTTCTTTTATAGAAAACGAGTTTCTGTATGCACAGAAAAAAGAACTTCCGGAAATTTCTTACACAAATGATAATGTTTTTATAAAAGGAGATTATGAAAAGTTTTTTGTTGTTGATGATGAAGTAGGAGATAATTTTTACTTACTAGAAAAAAGCATGAATCAAGTAGTTTCGGAAGAAATGCTAAAGATGTTTTCAAAAACACAAGAGATGGCTAACCTAATAGGTCATCCCGTAGATAAATATAGACTAAACTACAAGAAGCTAGATAAAGTCCGAGAATTATTTTTTGATAACGTTAACAATACTCCTAGTTTAGAAAATTTCATGAACTACTATAAGTGGATTGATGAATCGATTTCCAAAATGGTTATGCAATTAATACCAGCATCAGTAAATTTCGGACCATCGATAATTGATGTTGTGGAGTCTCATATTTTAGAAAGAAACAAGTTACCCAGAAGAATTGGACTACTAGATACAGTAGAATCCACAGAGGGAATTTTAAAAGGCTCAGCAGAACTTCACTATAATTGGAGAACTGGTCACGCTCCACCAGAAAGCTTTACATCTCTCAACAGTAAATATCTTAAAATAGCCCCAAACAACACTGGAGGACAAGTTATCTGCTTGGATACTGGAGTTGGATACTCTCCAGCCCTTGGAACAAGCAACACAGACTATTGTTTTTATGGATGGTTTCAGGTTCCGGACACAGTAACAGCCAATTGGAAATTTTTTATACTAAAATACCTTGGAAGCAATGTTATTAACATCGATATAGAACCATCGAATGACAGAATAAAAGTGGTTCTGTACGACACTAGTAATAAATTTAAAGTATGGTACTTCCCCACTGGGATCGATATTTCGTCAGAATGGTTCCACTTGATAGTCATGAACGACAGGTCAGCACTCTCAGGCGATGGCGCAATCAAAGTCTGGATCAACGGTCAGGCAAAAACTGCAACCTCAATTGCCCCGGGATCCGGCTGGGGATCCGCTACAATAAGAACTGCAGAGAGATTTGCAGTAAAGTCAGATAGAAGTTCTGGTGATTATTTTGCAATAGATGAAGTTGGGTTCATAAGAGGTGCTGTAACAAACGCTAAAGCACTAGAACTTTACAATAACGGACAGTTTTTAGACATATTGGATTACTCAGACATAGCAAAAGTTTGGCTACACTACCGCTTTGGTGATTTACCCGGTGATTCTGTTAGCGGCGGTGGTGGTTCGTATGGTTTCAATTCTGTAGTTAATGACACTGGTGGTGCACCGAATTATGATTTGGCTATTTGGAATTCAGCAGCAAAAGGAATTTTAACTCTAGAGGACCATTTGTTATCCAATCCAATCGCCGGCGCCGGATACATATCTGAAGGCAACGATAATTGCCTTTGGAGAAGAGAGAGACAAATAAGAACATATACTGATGATGTGGAGATACCGGATAGAGAAAGACTGAGACAGACTATCATAAACGATGGAGTAGACGACTTGTTGGTTAATAAGACCAAAATTAGGTCCAAACTAGACAGAACAACGTATGACGCCTCCACTTATGCCATCAGAAGGCTTTCTAGGCCGTTTAGACTGGATGCATCATTTGGAACAAAAATTCATGGGGGAATCAATTATAATCAACAAAAAGATAGGGAATTTTATAAAACTAACATTTCTGTTCATGGTCCCATAGCGGCCTCTGGTGCCCCTAGGAATATTATAGGAATAGGCATTGGCGAAGGCGACGGCATAACAGAAAAACAAGTCTGTGATGACCCTGTTAATCCGAATGATAAATCTTACTACGATGCAACAGTGCAAGTAGGTAGGTTCACAGCAGATACATCTGGATTTGTGCCACATGATGACTCTGCTTCATATAGTTTCAAATTAAAATCATCAATTTACTGGCCATTTAATATAAAGTCTGGGTCTGTTTCTGGCGGTTATGCTGATTTTGTGGCAACTAATTTTAGACCCAATACTATTATAACAAACATACACTCAGACACGATAGATGTGAGTAATGAAATTCCTATCCAAGGCCCGTTTACACAAGCACATGTTGGCGGCCACCAAGGTCGTCATGTTAGGCTTAATAGATTTGATCCTTCTTTGACAACCGAAGGTGGAGGTCCAACAACCAGTAATATCGATGATGCTTACTCTCGCCCTGAGGCCTACAGATTACTTATAGGGGATAATCCCGCAAACACATTTAGCCCAGACGGCGCCATGGGGATAGTGGGCCCAGATTATGGTGGCCCATATCCAAACATAACAAGAAAATGGGCTATCTACTATAGGGAAGAGAGAGCAAAGAGACCACTAAACATAAGAAACATTCAATCCCAACTCGGCAACTCAACTAACGGCAATTATAATTATCCTAGCGTTTCATCTGTCAATGGAAATTTTATATATAATTATGAAGTCCTATCAACAGTTGGGATGTTTCAACAAAGATTGATGTTAAGAGACCAGCCATCGAGCAATAGCGATGGTGCAACTCAGAGTCCTTTCGGAAACTTTTATGATCAACTGCCAAAAACAACTCAGCCTTTAACATTTAGGATGAGAGGTCCGCGAATTGGAGAGGCTTATCCAATCAGCTCATCAGAACTTTCAATTCCGTCAATAGCTTCAAAAAATGTAATCGTGAACCGATTCTCAAGTCCCGGAGAACAAAACACAATGTCTCGCGGATTCTTGGATGTTGGCTCATCTGAAATGTCATCTTATAATTCTTTAAATTATAGAAACCTTTCAGTTAGAGGTTCTGGTTCCTATGGTAGCGGAAGCCTTGTTAGGATCCCCGAAAGGTTTCCAACCTTGGGTGCAACGATCGCCCCGAGAACCAGAGAGGGACTAAGAACACTAAGGGCTCGCCACTGCGGGACATTTGGGCAAGATTCTCAATATTCTAGTGGAGTAACGATAGACCAAGACTTGCCCTTGTATCCTTCTTATCACAAAGAACATAGAAACAACCTCAGAAGAAAGGTTATAGATAATTATATTGTTAGAAAAGATATCCAAAGCAACACAGAAAACACGGATATTATTTTCCGAGCGGTCGACGGAAACGATTCTTTAGTTTCAAATTCATATTCTACCATAGCCGCTGGGTCTCCTCTTAGTGTTTCTTTTATCGTTGGTGCACACCCAATTAGACAGGCGGGATTACAATGGGATGAACAACCCACAATTTTTCAACTTAGAGACAGTAATTCTCCGTTTTCTACTGACGGTAGTAATTTTAGAATCTCAGTGAACCATCTAGGAAAATTACTTATTTTCATGAAAACTAGAACCAAGGCCGAAAAGGACGACGCCTCAAAATATTACTCTTATATTTACCAAACCGTCGACGGTCCCATTTCCTCAGGTGGCACTTGGATGCATGACCATGACAGATTGTATCATATGGTGGTCATTACTTGGAGCGGTCTCTGGTCGCAAAAACCAATGGTATATGTAGGGGGAGAATTACAAGAATTACAATTACTAGGCGTAGCCAATAATCCAACCCAAAACGGCACAGATCCTGTGTCTGGGTTTGCACACCCATTTGATGAAGTAAGATTGCTCTCTGGGGCTCCCCCTCTTAAAAGCCTTAGGGGTAGCTTGGAAAATGTTGCTGTGTGGAAAAGATTTTTCGATCCCAATGATGTAAGAAACTTGATGTCCTATAACATGGATGCATTAAGAATCGGCGACGGAGATGAATTGATTGATTACTGGACACTGGGTGTCCCCGGTGATCCTGTGTATGGCTCTGGAAATAGCGCCATTCTCCAACAAGGTTTTGTGTACCCATCTGATATAGCGTCAAATGACTTGATCCACGAAGCATCGGGCTCATTCCCAGATTTGTTAACAGTCTATGGAACAGGTTCATATTATGTCTATGAAGCATCTGAAGACTTAGATGGTAGAACAAATAACATGCATTATAATTCTCTCCTACCAGCATCGGATTTTCAATACTCTTGGATCAGGGCATATTTAGAACAAGAAAATACTGGTTTATCTAATGGTAACGCTCAATTTCAAACAAATTTAGAAAACCAAAAAATAAGAGGATTTTCTAATCCAGACGGCCTTTTAAGAGTAGCAGGCAGCGGAACCAGATATAGTTTAGAATCATCAATTAAATTCCCAACAATTTCAGAGATTTCCTGTTCATCAAATGATGCACCTTGTGCTAATGAAACAGCATTTATAGTAATTAGTTGGCCTGATGTATATGATCCGTCAATAAAATATACTCATGACACCCGGGTTGATGGCACCACAAAAAATTTCACTTACAAATCAGTGCCGTCTCAGGTAACAAACACTGGAAGTCACCTAACTATTCAACAATTTAATAACATTACAGTTTCCTATATTAATTCTTCTGGGCAAGAATTAAACTGCTGCAGTTCAAGTTACAATATGCAAGCAAGAGGAATATCGCATGATGGGTCTACTTTACAAAATAAACCTTCTTACGTTGCGGAAGGAGCTGGTAGTCCAACCCCTCTGCCATGGGTAACAAATAACACAAACGCTGGCGGCCAGCAAGCCGTCGAAGCAAAAGGTTTTTTTAGTCTATCTGGTGGAGATGCTATGGATTACTCCATAAGGGTAAAGGTGAAGGTGAATTGCGAAGGAGATACTTTGTCAGGCAGCTTGGAAGTAAAACTCACAGGGGATTCCAGTTCAGCCCCAGCATTTACGCCCCACTTAAATTGAGAAAGGAGAAACAATGTCAATTTATAAAGATTTTTTAGGATTAAACTATTGTATCTACGATCCTTGCGAAACAGATTCTGGATCATTCGACTATTCTTATGACCTGAGTACCGCGACTTACGCAGCAGGATCTAACACCTTGGGATATCACCCTGCCAACATTGGAAGAGGTTCGGGGCAGATAAAATATAACTATGATAATCCGGTTGGCTATGGACACATCAGTCAATTGACTAGTGCTCCCGCTTCTTATTTGGCAAGATTAAATTTACACCGAAATGGGGCTGGAGGATATTCATCTTGGAAACAGATCCGATCCTCTCAAAACCATCTCATCAGATCTCAGAAAAAAGATAACATCTTCACCTATGTACAGATTCCGGGTAACAAATTTCAAATGTCTTTAAACGGTCGTGTGGAAGATAGACTAGATCGTTATGGAAAAATAAAAAGATTCACAGAACCCCCGGTGGTTAGTTCTTACAAACCTTTGGTTGTTATTGGTAAAGCTCGGGTTTATAGTGCAAAACTAAACAAGAATATATTGAAAACAGTACAGATAAAAACTAGCTTTGATAATGAAACAACTTACTTTTCAAACGAAGAAGTAAATAAGAACTTTGAGACTTTTGATGATACACACGAGAACTATGAGGACATTAAAGAATTATATTTAAACGATGGTCTGGCCGATGATGGTTCGCCCATAGATTAGTTTGTTTTACTGACATATAGGCAGACAGTTTATCCAAAAATGAGTAGATCTTACCTTGAAGAAACAAGGATGAGAACATTTTATACCAACACCTTCTGGAGAGATTCTAGAAAAGATAGGACTTTGCTCAATCAATCAAACGGTTTTGGAAACATCATCCCTTCTCAATCAATGTGGCCTCTAGATACTAGGGAAGAATTTATTGAAGAAGTTCAAAATGTCGGAGTATTAGATACGCACTCTAATGGCATTCTGACGGCCTTGTGGCCAATTGGATGGAATTTAGGAAAAGGCAAATCAAATGCCAACATTTATGCGTTCAATTCAGGATTTGATCTTGAAGTAGTGGGCTCGATGTCTACTGGGTCTGTAGCTGGCGGCGAGGGTTTATTAAATAATTCTTATAGTCAAATGACCAGAGGATATTTAACTTCAAATGCGTTCCACAGTCCCGCCGCGTCGGTTAATCCTGCACACAATGATGTAGACTATTTTTTGGCGCCGGCCCCCTACTATGGAAGAATCGGGGGATTCCGACGGCATGGGCCTTCGAGTCTAATAACACTTCCAATTGCAGAACTTGGTGATTACTATGGCCTCTCTGGGAGAAACCTACAGGAATGGTTTAGTAATAACGGTCAAGCCAATTGGGTAGCTCCTGAATTTTCAATTTATAAGCAACGACCTTTTTATGATTCATATGAAGAATTTTCTAGAAACATAAGAATAAAAGGAAAAGAATATTCCATACTACCGGAATTTAGGATAAGCTCACATGTTTCAACCTATGAGAGCCTAGGGGTAACTGATGAGTTAAAGCCTATTTTTGAATTGTCGGGAGCAACATCACAAAATACAACAACTGAAAACGAATCTAGGTTTTATGAAATTTACAGCAACTCAGACTTCTTAAAGAGTTTTGAACTGATAAGAAATGACCATAAAGATTTTTCTTCCCCTTCTATTGTGACACTAAGATGCAAAGCCATAAAAAAGTTTTTGCCTTATGAGGGCTTTTATCCTTGCCAAAGAACAACCCAGATCACACAACAGTTCCACTCTTCTTATAAAGATCATATTCAGAGCTTGTCATTGGGATCAACATCGGCCGAATCAGCTAACTATGGAATCCAAGCAATCCTCCAGCCTCTTTTCGCTCCCGGTATCTTGTTTAACACAATAAAGTCTGGTGTTGCCTGTGATTTCCCCACGGTCTTAAAAGAGGATAGTCTGGGCTCCGCCAAATTTCAAGCATTTGGCAGTGGCTCCTTCACTTCTTTGACAGACCCAGCAGAAGTAAACACCGGTGATAACCAACAAGCGATCATGATCACGGGATCTTCCTTGAATGCTTCTTCTAGTGCTAGGGGTTTTGAAATGACATCGATGTTTAGCGAGAGAATTCCATTTGAAGCCCTAGTCGATCCAGAGGCTTATTTAGCTAATAAATCTATGCTATTAAACGAGGTCCACCCTTTTTCACTATTCACTTCCACAGAAATAACTTCTAGATGGGATGGACAAGGAGATTCGCTGTATGTAAAGATGATGAATAATTTTCTAGCAGAGGTTCCGGAATTTTTCTTAAAAAACCAAAACTTCACAACAATTTCATCTTTAGAATCCAGCAATCCACAATTTGGCAACGCTGTTTCGGGAACCTTCTACACTATGAGGGTGAAGATGTATAAATCCAGAAACCAAGCGAATGATTTTTTCATAGGATCTGGTAGTAACAACGTAATGCCTCCTCAAGATAATTGGGGAAGATTGTGGAATGAAAAGGATTCTGTGGCACCTTTTAATAATCTTCCTCTTATGGACACTATTTCTATGTACTCTAACCCAACATCGTTTGGGCCACCTCTTTGGAGTGGTGGTTCCGGTTCGTTTCCTAGAGATGGTACTAACTACCCCGCCTATGGCAACGACTCGCAATTTGGGTTTAATTACCCGTATACCCCACCCTACTATCACGGAGAAGGGTGGACTGATCTTATTTTTAAAGCAACAGAAACCAGAAAATATACATTAGATGAGATCTTATCTCAATGCCGAGAATATCCATATTCTACTAGGTTTTGGTTTCCAACAATAAATGACGCCTATAGAGATTTAGTCTGGAACGGGGTAAGCCAAGGATTAGGAGTATTTACCGGCGAAAGAACTGGGCCTTATGAAGATTATGGTAACTCGCCTTGGAGAGAAATTCCAGATATTGAACAGCCGGCACTTAATATAAGTGCAATTGTACCAGCAACCTCGCTTGATAATAAACAATGGGGCGAATATAGCCTCAATGGAACATCAAGTTGGATCGGCGGACATGATTTCTATGGCCCTCAAGGCTTATTGGAGCCGGGTAAATATGGTCCGCAACACCCATCTGTTGTTAATTTTAATGCTATGCAATTAGAATCTTCCGTTAATCTTTTTGGTAAAGGGATTATGTTCGAGAAAAACCTCGACGCTGACGGCACCTCCGATAGAGTTGAAGTTTTTTCCTCAGCTACAAATGATGCAAAGTCTAGATGGGTGATTCAATCTAAATTTGAAACTCCAATATTGAATTTTATAAAATATGGAGATGTTAAGGAAGATTATTACGGAGCTAGAGCAGAAGAACTGGGGATGTCTGACGAAGAAATCAAACTGAAAAAGGAATTGATCCTGAAGAGATCGACATTGGACAAGGGTCACACTTATGGTATGTGGAAACAGTTTGGGGATATACCGGCGGAGCAAGACGGAGTCTTCTTGCAAGTAGATGACATCCCTTCTGCGTGGCTTGGGGGAGCACTGGGGATAGGCAAGAACACACAAAAATCCAAAATAAGGTCTCTTGCAGACTTGGTTGGTTTTGATAAAACGCCTAAGAAAATGGGACAATTAGCTAAAGTTAAACAAATATCAGAAGCAGTTGTGGCAGTTCCATTTATAGAAAAAGAAGGAGTAAGGAAATTTTTTACAATTCCGAGAAAAGATATTGATGATACCATCTCAGCCCTCCGTCGAGAAATAGAGCCCGGAGTTTTCATCCTAGGTGGGCCGCCAAAAGTTGGTAAGACCATAATAGATATGGTGAAAAAAATGCGCCGTTATGTGTTTCCTCCATCGATGGACTTTGTTAGATATAACCAGATCCAGCCATTCTCAATGTATATTTTTGAATTTACCCATAATCTTACTAGTCTAGATTTGTCTCACATATGGCAAAACCTCCCTCCAAAAATAGGGACCTCCTTTCAAGAAGTAGAGACCTCTATTTCACATGAACTATTGGCCCATGAATTACTCGGAGGAGGAGCAGTAATTAAAGAAGGTAAGCTAGATGAAAATGCAATTGGAAACGAAATTCCATCTAAAATACAGTGGATGGTTTTTAAAGTCAAAAAGAGAGCAATTACCAAATATGAACAGAAAGTAGTTGAGAAAACGGGACAACTCCCAAAGCCAGCCCTACAGTTAGCAGCAGAAAGAGAAGAAGATAAGGACCGTAGAGCGCAAGGGGAGGATCCGGACATAACTTATAATTGGCCTTATGATTTCTTTTCCTTAGTTGAACTAGTTAAATTAGACGCAGAGATTTCATTCTCAGATCTACAAAACGACGACAAAGGTAACAAAATAATTCAGCCTATCAAAAGAAACAACAAATCTATTAAGGAAGAGTTGATCTCAAAAAGAACAGATATTGCAGCAGGTAGAGCCAAAAAGGATAGATAATGACTTTTTTCAATAAAAAAGAAGAAGCAATTCAAATCGAACTTACTCCGTATGGTAGAAGTTTGTTATCGTTGGGGAAATTATCCCCAAAGTTTTACTCTTTTTTAGATGATGATGTTTTATATGATTCAGCTGCTGCTGGGTTCGTGGAAACAAATCAAGAAACAAGCAAAAGAATATTGGAAGAAACTCCTGTCTTAAAATGTGCGAGAGACTTACAATCTCCAGAAGGCCTAATTAATAACTTTGAGAATAGTGAAGAAAGCACTCGGCCACACACATCTCTAAAACTTAACTACGTTACTGAAACCCTTGGTACTTCTGACGGAGCGTCCGAGTTAGCACCAACTTGGCGAGCCACAATGATTCAAGGAAAAATATCCGGATCTGTTGCGACAGTCCTAACTGGGTCTGATAAGTGTTTAAAACAAATTCCGCAATTAGATTGTGTCATAGAATATACTATGGAGGTCAGGAACATCGACGGTGCCCCAGTTGTTTCTGGAGTTCAGAGTTCTCCCAGTGCAACTGTTTCTAAAGTTTTTCCCGACGGAACATACATCGGCTTAGAAGAAGAGCAGATTTTATGCCAACTTTTGGAAGATAATAATTATCTATTCAGAGATAGCCTAGAGGTAGAAGTTTATCTTTATGATGATACAGAAGTAGAAAACCTTATCCCTCTTCATTTTTTTCCCAAAACCTCTAACATAAAAGATGGGTTCCTCCTAGATGAACAAGAGACCTCAACAGTCACTAATGATGATTTTGGAGAAATCTCAGACAAATATGTTGAATATTGGATAAATTTTAATACGGATAAAATGATATCTCCTAAAGATATTTGCGATGGCACATCAGAGTTAAAATCTAGAGACGTCAGCCTCTCCCTAGAGGTTGATTGCCCTGATCGCGAATCGATTGATTTTGACATTTATAGCACCAATGTAGTAGCAGCGGAGGACTGTGATGATTAATGAGATTGTTGGTAACGGATTTTTGCCAAATGTTTACATTTCCAAAGTTCTATTGGAAGACAAGACAATAAAGGATTATTATGTTAAAATTAAAATTGCTTTGAAGGATGTCAAGAGCCCAGATTATATTTGGTCCAATCACCCAGACTTTTACAATTTTATAAAAATAGCCGTGGTCTTTACCTCCAATTCTTCTTTATCAGATTTATTGCGAACAGGGCAAATGTCCCCCACGCCATCAATTATAAAAAAATCCAAATTTTTTGACAACAGAACCACTATCATCACAAAAGGAATAGCAGAGTTCACGATAGATGAGGGGAAATTTGAAAAAACTTTTATGTCCACAGTCAACAAAGTTTGCCAAATAGGTACCAAAAATTTAGATGTTTACACTTGCTGCTACATCGATACTTCTGCTGCTCAAGATTACTTTGGAGTCATCCTAGCAGGTCAGATGAAAAACTATTATGGTCCTGTCAGTTCCGAATCTGTTTTTAAAAATGGATCCCTCGTTAGTAAATCAACCATCTTCAAAAAACCAAGCGGTAAAATTTATTTTGGGCCCGTGCACCTTCATAACGAGGTTTATATGGAAGGAGCATATCATTCAGATAGGCCCCACTCTATTCTAGAACAAATTCAAGTAAATAATGACAAAATAGTAGACAATAGATCGGATAAGTCCGTTGAAAGAACATCGAGTAACTTTTCTGTCCGTGGCTCTATGATTGGAGAGATGCTTTACTCACTCAACAATAAGACTCATTTATCCGCCATTATCCCTTTAAACATTAAGCAAGTGGCTATAAACAAAACAAAGAATGGAAAAATACTTTACAACGCCAGTCCACAATTATTCAATCGGTTCTTATCGACGGTTGTGGTTAAATCTCTAAAGGTAAAAAGAAAAAACATAAAACTGTCTAGGATTATAACAAAATCAGGCACCCCAAAATTAATAAAATCTCAAACATTATCAACAGCGATTGTAGCATTTTCTTCCGACGATAAATCAGGATCATTTCGTAATAATGATGAACTACAACAAATTTATTTAAATAATAATCCCGATGTTAGGTTTTTCCAATTTATTGATTCAAAAGTTTCTAATAAAACAAGGGGGACTTATAAATATTCGGCAGAATTTACAATTCTCGACAAGTCCCAGAAGTTTTTGCAAGATTTACTAGATGGTATAAGCTTGGGACTACAAAATTTAAAATCAGAAGTTTCTAGATTAAATTTATTAAAGAATTATGATTACAAAAAAAATGAATTAAAAACTTTAGTTACAATCAACAGTAACGTTTTAGACTCTATTGATTTATATTATGATTTAGTTTATTACTTGAAAGACATAAAGGATGATAAGCTAGCACAACTGAGGTCTAATAAAAAATCTATTTTCACTAAGGCAAATTATTCTGCTAAATTGGGGTCTCAATTTGTTTTGGACTATCAATCGAGCTTTAATAATTTTATGAAAAAATTTGAAATAAAAAACAAATTATCTACTACCAAAAGAAAGACTGGTACTGGAGGAACAATTCCGGGTTTTTTAAAAATCGAAAAAGAATTTGAAGACCTAATAAATTTCAAAGATTTCAAGAATTCTTATGATTACTTAGGAACTCAAGACAACATAGGTATGACAACCTTTTCTCTGAGTCAGTTTGAAAAGAGATCAGACACCGAGGTAAACAGGTTATTTAAAACAGATAGTTCTTTAGAGAATTCAGATTTTGACAACTTAGACCCCGGTGTTGCATCAGGACTAAAGGACATAAGTTCTTCTAAGATGAATTTTTTCGCCCCACTGTCGGTTTCATTAGAGAATCAAAAAATTGATTTATTAAATTTTGAAAATATAGATACAGCCGGCTTAAAGCAGAATTTCTTGAAAAGCACAAAAGAGGATAAAATTTTAACTAGAACTTATAATATGTTTTCTAGAAAGCCGTCAAGGCGTCGAAAAAAACCACGAAACAAAATCAATGTTAGAAAGTCAATAAATAAAACAAAATCCCGAGCCAAAAACAGATTCTTTGTGATACCTAGGTCACTGCCGAAAAAAATAAATAACATCGAAGAGGTTAGCGCAATAATTGATAGTTCTGAATATCTGGGTGAAAAATCAAAGTTTAATCAAGCAACCGATGCTAGTGAAGACGCTAGTGTTTTTGTCACAAAAAATGAAATAAAAGAAACCTTGGATTCTTCTTTGAACATAAAAACAAACCGAAACAAAAAAGCCTTTGATTTGAGAACAAAAGATAATGCGATAGCAGAAGCCCTAAAGGGGGATAGGTGCACACAAGAAGATTGCAAAAAACTACCCAATCACCTCAAGGCTCTTTATGCATCTAGATCAGATGGTGTAAAAAACAACATTTTAGGCGCCGATGAGGCAAACCCAAATGATTCTTTAGAGGAAAAAACCTTGGAAGCAAACGTAGATTTATTGAGAAACCCAGAAACTAAAATAGCAACAGAAATGATTTTCCAATCAATACAAGAGGTAGAAATGATGGTAGGATTTAAAAAAGATAGAAATGGATTCGATCTAGTTAATAGTCCGATTTTCACTAGATTTGACCCTAGTTTAATAAATGATAATGTTTCTGTTCTTTGTAGAATGAGGTGGGCACAAAACGAACAGTTTGGGCTAGCCCCATCGGAACAATTTAGGCTCCCTGTGCTCAACAAATTCTTTTTTATTTCCAACTCTGACCTTACAGATAAAAAACTCTCTTCTTTGGGACTACCCACCGGCACCGCAAACAATACTCAAGCCCAAAATCAAACAAAAAGAATGGCCTTGGCAATGACCTCTAACATAGTTACACAAAGTGTGAATAATGCTGCTCTGTTACTCCAACCAGAAACGTCAGTTAATCTTGCCCCAACACCTTCGGAGAGAGTCACAATTGATAATGTAGCGCCCGAGATTGAATCCAGCACAGCAGTTCCTGCCACAACGCGCTCAACTGGTGTAACCGGCGGCTCCACTGGTGGAGGTTCTTACTAATGGCAAAAATAAAAGTTATAGAAAACGCCAGTGACAGATTCAGAATCTCGCTAGGTAGTCAACAGCAAATAATAAGCAATGGAATTACCTCTCGTTTAGATTTCGCAAACACAGATCTCTTTAATGTAGAGGTCTCAGGAAAACCAATGCTTCTCGATCCTGATGGTGTTTTGCCAACAGAAATAACTAATCTTATAATAAGACCCACCAGCCGCAGCAGTAATAATTTTGCCGAAATGGTAAATAATTATATTCAGCAAGGAGTTATGCTTTCTGATCATTTTTGCTCTATAAATTTACCAGTCCACTCTTCTGAAGTCGAATCGATAAATGTTTCTAGAACCGCAAACACTTATGACATTTTAACTAAATTTAATTACTCTTCAGGAGAACTAGAAGCAATCCAAGGATCCATATCCGAGACTAACTTACCGACATTGTTTTCTAAAGTCACAGAAACTGAATTCAATAGTAGCGATTTGCCAATCGATTTTGATTCAAGCCAAAGAGCCGGAAGAGGAACTCAGATATATTTCCCACAAGACAATTCTGCCACAACTACTCCACTCGAGGAGTTTCCAGTTTATAATTCAATCAGGGTTAGTAATAGAACTGATAATTCGTTTTCAAATTTTTTAAAAGAAAAAATAAAATCAGAACAAGGTTTTTTATCATCTTATCTTTCTACACAGAATGATTTTATACGATTTAATGTTAAAGTCGGAAGTGACTCTCCAATCCAGATGGACATCCCAGTTTTTAACGTAAATAAGTGGGCCCAATCCAATATGGACGAAGAGGCTCAAGAAATTTTCAAACCTTCTGATGAGGTTGCTCCGCCAATCGCTCAAATGATAATAAATTACAGAAAAATGTTATTCACGGGCTTTGTTAATAAATTATCTAGAAAATTCCGCAGGTATTCAGAAATACTAAATAAACAAACTTGCACTACTGAAGATTATTTGTTTTCTGTTGATAAATTTGTTGGCCCCATAATAGGACTAAAAGAACAAACCTTTTATGCACCAGCAGCCAATGACTCCACCTTCATTCATGATACGCAAGTATTTGAGGGTCAAACATACGGGTATTCTTGTTCAGGCCATTATTTAATAGTGGGGAACAAGTACTACTATAGGAACCTACAGGTTCGCCCATTCCAAAATTATGCTACTGTTGAGGTCGTTAACAGACCGAGCGTGGTCATTGTTCCACTCGAGCTCTTTAAAGAGTCGATAGTGGCTGTACAGCCTCCACCATTACCTCCTCAAGTAAAGTTTTCTACAAAATTAAACTCTAGTAATTTAATAAAAATGCACTTGTCTCCCACCAAAGGAATGCTTTATGATCAATTTACTACTCTGGTTGCTAGTGACGAAAACCAATTGAGCTCGATGGACCTGAACAAGAGAAGAAACCAGACTGATTATCGCTTTCAAACCGGCGATGATAGTGCCAATTTTGAAATTTTTAGATTAAACGATCCCCCCAAGGACTTAAGTGATTTTGCTATTGGGAGAAGAAAGGAAGTAAAACAGAGCACTTTTGCCACTGACGCGGTGTTTAAAGACAAACTGAAACCAAATGAGAAATATTATTATATTTTTAGAAATGTAAACGGCCGAGGGTTTGTTTCAAATCCCACATCTATTTACGAAGTAGAATTATTAATTGATGCTGATGATTCTAAAATCGTTGTAAATAATTATGAACCACCAAAGTTAGAAACCCATAGATTGAGGCATGAATTTCAGAGCTTATTTCAGATAAAACCCAATATTAATCACACCTCATTCAATGATGAGCAACCAGCTATTTTAGAGTCGAATTCATTATCTGGTAAAATAGACGATCTACACCTAGGGGTGGCGAGCAAATCACTGTGGGATAGAAAGATGAAGTTTAGAATTAGATCTACAACTAGTGGCAAGATTATTGATTATAACGTAACTTTTAAATTAACAAAAAACAAAACAGAAGAAGATTTCTAATTAAATTCTATTTAATATGATAAAAAACAGGAGATAGTTAATGGCTTTTTTAGACAACAGCGGAAATATAATTTTAGACGCAGTGTTAACAGACCACGGTCGTCAAGTTCTAGCGAAAGGAGATGGGTCTTTTCAGATTACAAAATTTGCACTCGGAGACGACGAGATAGACTACAGTCTTTATAACAAACTACACCCCAGTGGATCCTCTTATTTCGATTTGGAAATAATGCAAACTCCTGTTTTGGAAGCTTTTACCAACAATGCAAGCTCTATGAAGTCTAGGCTCCTTACATATGAAAATCTTGAGTTACTATATTTACCAGTTATTAGACTCAATGAAAGAACTGACGAGAATATTAGGGACTCTGTTACAAATAGTTTCGTAGTTTGCGCAGACGTCCAAACAGAAGACAACGATGGCTCCCCCACAGTTTTTACAGGAATTGGTAGGAATAGGGTCACTAAATCAATAAACAAAGGTTTTTTGTTTGGTGAAAGTATTAAGGGGACTGTCATTCGCTGTGATCAAGGGTTGGACACGACTGAGATTTCACCTACAAGGGCGCTTGACGCAGAATTAATAGAGACAAGTTATATAGTACAACTAGATGGTCGTCTTTTAAATTTAGTGGATAAAGAAATGACAGTGTTCGAGGCTGATTACACAGACGATGATCACCAACAATATTATTCCGTTGATGATAGCGACATTGGGGTTTCAAAAAACACTAATACCAAAAATGATGATGGTGAGGTAATTCGAGGCCCAAGAGGAACCAGATTGGAATTTAGACTTCAGGCCTCTTTAGAAGCAACAACTAGCACCTTTTTGTTTACAACATTGGGCGGTGTAGCCAATATGGATAATCGAGACCCTAGCGGCGGCCAGAGCCCAGTTTATTTTATAGATACAATAGTCACTGTCACCGGTGTCAACACAGGTGCGCAATTACAAATACCAGTTCGATTAGTTAAATTACAATAGGAAAACAAAATGACATTCAAACCTTTTTTAGAAAATGACAAAGTAAGCACTAGGACATTACTACATGAAGCAGTTCCGATCACCGGAACGATTTTATCCGGAACCTACGCAGACGCCAACATAAAAAATTACGGACATGGAATGTTCCAGTCAGTTTTTGATTATCCTTTTCTCAGCGCCTCTTCTAATCATATTTTTGATATATCTACTGGGATTTCTGCTAATTCATCTCTATATTCAACTGTCGCTAATCAACAGGCGAAGAAAAAAAATGTCTATAACTCCATGGCTCAAGTTTTAATGGGTTACTCAGCAGAAGGAGCAATTCAAGAATTTGATGAAGATGGAGATATAAGTGGAGGAGGAAATAAACTTAGAGAGTGTTTTGTTATTCCTTTTTCAAGATTGTTGACAAAAGATGAAATTAAAAAAGAAACAGTTTCCTTAACTTTAGGTGTCGGAACTTACGCCGATCCGTTTGCTAGTCTTATAACAATCAGTGACATTAGTGCCTCAACTGAATACAGGGTTAACTCACCTGCAGGAGAATATGGAATTCTTTACGCAACTGGTTCCGGGCAACTTAACATTGCTAAAACTGGGAATATTCAAGTGATAGATGGCGTCAACTACTGGAGGGCAGGTTTGGTCTTTTATCAAGCCGGCGTGATGATTCTAACCTCGTCAGTTTTTGGTGATTTACAGGGTTCTCCTAGTAATTTCACTGCCACCGAGAATATAAATGCGGTCCTAACGGGATCACAAATATCGGGAGCAGCAGACGCTCTTAGACACAGAACTCAAAATATTGAATTCAACAACACAACTGAGTTGAATTCTACTGTTTATTTTGCCAGAGTTAATCACAATGAATTCAACTATTCATCGAACCAAACATACGTTTCTGGTTCGAGAATAAGAGTAAAGACGGTAAATTCTGATGTTCCTGTCTCCTACATAACTACCATCGGTCTTTATAATGATAACAATGAATTGATGGCAACCGCTAAACTAAGTGAACCACTAAAAAAATCAGCGTCAAACGAGTTCACCCTAAGAGTCAGATTGGATTACTAAAATGTTATGTCTTATTTTGAACTCAAGCCAAATGATCTTTTTGTAAATACAATAGAGAGTTATCCGGATGTAAAATTTTATATACAAAGCGGAACTGTTTATATAAATGAGCTAAATCATGTCGACTCTAGCATCCTAGGTGTCCCGGCCGGATTTATCTCCTTATATGAATATAACATAAACAGAAACGCCGACCTCAGGCCAATTTATCCTTTTATAGTTAAGGACGGATCAAGAAATACTTTCAAGACCATAACAACAGACGAATATAACACACAATTCTCATTTGAAGGCAATTTCATCACCTCGAGTTACAACTTATCGGCAAGCATAAGTAGGATGTTTGTGACTACTAGTGCAACTCAGACATTTGAAGGGGTTGTTACTAGGAGGTCTAATTGTATTGACTACAACGGCACATCTCTAGATCCCTCAAGTGATGTTTTTCGCACAAACACTTTTTTTCTTAGATCTCTTAGGAATAAAGTGAACAACTATAGATTTTTATCTTCTAAATTTGACTTTGAAACCTATTATGATAATAATGTCAACATGATCATGATTCCTTCCATCTTCTATGGTTCTAAGATAAAAAAAGGTTCCGTGGCGTTAAAATATTACATTTCTGGTTCACTAGCATCTCAGGTCAAAGATGTGAATTTAAATGGAGAATTGCTGCTTTATGATGGATCTGAGGTTACCGACCCAACCCCAGTAGGCGTTGTGTTATATAACGAAGGAATTATTTTGTTAACTTCCTCGGCAGCAATTGACAATAGCCCAATCGATTATGAAGGGCCTGCTTTGTCATCTAGTTGGGTTAGGTTTGGATATGGCGCCAATGATGGCAACACAATCCGTAACTCAACATTGTCAGCTTCATATTCGCTCGAGTTTCAGGGGACTAGCCAAACTCAGACAATGACAATAATGTGCAAAGCACCTGAGGGCCAATTAAACCACTCAAATAATCCAACATATTTACTTAATACAAATGGCGGCCTTGGGGTGGTTTCCACCGGCAGCTATCAATTTATAGAAAGCCCGAGACAAATAAAAAACATAGTCCCGAGCAATCTGATATTCTCAAAGGGCGCTCCAAATGGAGCAATACCGCAGTTTCAAAAAGAGACTTACGTTTCAAAAATTGCTCTTTATGATGAAAACAGGAACATTATAGGTTTTGCAAAAATGGCAACACCAGTGAGAAAAACAGAAGACCGTGAATTTATTTTTAAATTAAAACTTGACTTGTAATCTAGAATATGTTATATTATATACATGATACTCGGATTAGATGTTAGTACGTCCAAAATTGGATACTGTGTTATCGATGATAAGCAAAACCTGCTCGAGGTTCACTTTAAGAAACTTAAGGAAGACACCTTGGAAGATAAGGCTTGGAAGTTCTTTAGCAATGAACTCAAAGACATTGATCGTAAGTATAAAATAACGGAAGTTAGAATAGAAGAGCCATTTACAATGTTCTCTGGTGGCAAAACTACAGCGGGAACAATGGCAAAACTACAGAGGTTTAATGGAATGGTCTCGCTTATGGCTTATCATTGTTTCAATAAAGTTCCTATCCTTGTTCCGTCAAGATCAGCCAGATCAAAGTGTGGAATAAAAATCAAAAGAGGCGAGAACACAAAGAAAAAAATTATTGAATGGGTTGAGCAAAAATATCCAAAAGAATTTATTGTTGAATTAACTCGGCACGGAAACCCAAAACCCGGAACAGATGACATGGCAGTCTCAGTTGTCGTCGCTTTGTCGCACTTTTCTACTTGACAATAACTACTTAACGCGTTACATTATATATTATCATGCACTAGGAGGACACATGGACATGGTTACTGTATTAATACCCGGTGGTTTTAAGCCACCCCACGTAGGGCACTACAAATTCTTTATGCACTACATAAACAACCCAGAGGTTTCTGAAGTTAGAATTTTCTGTGGAGAACGTCAGCGAAAAGTTGGTGATGACTTCGCAGTCTCTATAGAGCAAGCAGAAGCCGTTCTAAGGCTTTACGGCATCTTGGATAACCCAAAGGTCATCTATCAACGCGCAAGCGTCAGAAAGGGCCAAAATGGACACTACACGAACCCTTTTGCTGATGTGTATGATTGGGCTGAGGAAAATCACGACAAAACAGAAAATGAGATCTCCCTAGGGCTTTCCTCAAAAGACACAGGGTATCAAGCAGGTTTCCTTAGTTATTTTAAATCCTTCGCCAATATTGTAGAGATCCAACACACCTACGAGCAAGAGCACCTTGTTTCCGCGACAGAGTTTCGCGAAGCCTTGAGAGCAGGAAAGCCGATTGACGAATTTATACCAGATCACGTTTCAGCAGAGGAAATAAAGAAAATTTTCACTAATTAGTAGAAGCGAGGATCCGGCATGAAACTAACAGAAGCAAAATTAAAAAAATTAATCTTAGAAACAATTAACGAAACTGATTTTAGACCTGAGCTTGACCCAGAAAACAAGCGTAAAGAAAGAGAAAGACTAGCGATGGACCAACGAGGCAGGAGAATGAGAGCGTTTGATCGCATTCCAATGTCCGATAAGTGGGATGATTGGGAAAAACGACACAAAAGCAAAATTGTAGAGAAGCAGTCTGGAGAATTTGGAGAATATTCTACCTTAGATTATTATTTGTGGTCCAAGGAACCAATGCGAGACTTAACCACGCATCACTATGGTGACTACTGGGTTCTCGATCCAGAGAGCACCCAAAACGATACAGAATATTATGTTGTCAAAAGAGTGATTGGTCCTTCCGGGGATGAACGCGCTTATCAAGATGCAATGAGAGACGCGGGACTGTCCGAGGCTAGAAATTCAAAAAAAGCCGTTCTTAAGCTAGCAGTGGGCGATGTAACCCTAGACATACCCGCTGGGTTTTATAAAAGAAAAGATGGACCGGACAGAATGAATTCAGGTCACCATCAGGTCGTGATTGTAACTAGTGATAGAATGAAAATGATGGATATTACATATGAATATAGTGTGGAAGACATCTCTATGAATATTTTTGTGAGAGACCCCGATGACAAGATTTTAGGATTCGCAGGCAGTGAATATATATCTGCCGGGAATAGTCCGCAATTAATCCGTCAAAAATTCAACGAATTGATGGATACTTTAAAAAAAGAAAAATAAAATACTTGACAAATCCTCTCAACGTGTTACATTATAAAAGAGAGAGAGAGGACAACATGAATAATAAACGACAGATAATAACCGATATACTCGGTTCCTATCGCCGTGCAAGCGACGAACACTTATATCACTGCCCATTTTGCAAACATCACAAGAAAAAGATGTCGGTCAACTTTTCGATCAACTCTTTTAAATGTTGGGTGTGTGATGTGCGAGGAAAGAACATTTACCGACTTGTAAGAAAGTTTGGGAACTATCAACAAAGACAAAAATATCTTGAGCTACAGGGTAGACTAGATCTTTCTGAGTTTGATAAGATGTTCGAGGCTATGAATGATATAGAACAGAAGCAAGTAATAGAACTACCAGAAGAATTTGTTTCATTATGTAATAAGCATTTACCCTTAAAATCTAGAGGGCCCTTGAGTTATCTCCGAGGCCGAGGAATAACAAAAAAAGAAATTTTAAAATGGAAAATGGGCTATTGCCAAGGAGGAAAATATGGAGGAAGAATCGTTATTCCATCGTTTAACGATGGCGGAGATTGCAATTATTTTATTGCTCGTACTTATGTTGGGCATTATCGGAGGTATCTTAATCCACCCTGTGGTCGAGACATTATCTTCAATGAACTTAACATCGATTGGGATGAACCTATTATATTAGTAGAAGGCGTGTTTGATGCTATCGTTGCAGGAGACAACGCAATTCCTATTCTCGGATCCACCTTGCGTGAAGATTCGAAATTATTCCAAGCGATAGCGGTTCATGATACGCCAGTTTATATTGCGCTTGACCCAGATGCTGAGAAAAAAGCGCAATGGATTATTAAATCTTTAATGAAATATGATTTAGAAATTAAGAAATTAAACATTGGATCCTACGAGGACATTGGTTCGATGTCACAAAAGGTGTTCCAAGAAAGACTACAAAACGCAGAGGAAATAGACGGCGACCTTTATTTTCTCGAAAAACAATTAAGAAACCTATAGGAGGACAACATGGGTGGTAATATATTTAAGGACTACGCGAGTCCAATTGTTCGCGAAAACATTAGACCAACATTAAAAAAATACATTGAGCACTTAGGATATATTTTTCCCAACAAAGCACACGTTTTTGAAAACTTTTATCCGGTAGGTAGTGTTGGAAAAAAACAAGTATCAGGTGATTTGGACCTAGCGTTAAATTTTAGTAAACTGTTTGATAGTGCCCCTTACAATGCCAAAGAGTTGGCTGACTATGGGATTATCCATCAAGAGTGGCACTCTTTGTACAAAAAGATTAAATCTAGAGCAAGAACTAGTACTGATGAAATGTGCAAACTAAAGGCTTTTCTTAAATTATTATCGCATCCGATCTCCAACGAAGGAATGATTCACGTAGCAGATAGTAAAACTACAAATGGCAATATCTTTACAATGTTCCCTCAGTATGACTACTACGGGCAAAAGGATACTTACGTTCAAATTGATTGGATGGTTGGTGATTTATCATGGTTAAAGTTTGCATACCATTCTGGTGAGTCCGGTAGTTTAAAGGGCTTGCACAGAACCCAGTTAATGGTCGCAATGTTATCAAACAAAGGCTACACTTTTTCTCACCTACATGGCATCAAAGAAAAGAAAACAAACAAATTTGTCGCAACAACACCAGAACAAGCGATAGATCTCTTCAGTAGCCTGTTTGGGAAACTCAATAGAGATGATTTTCATAATTTTTTGAGGCTTCATCATTTTTTAGAACTATATTCTTCTAAAGAAGAATATGAGGAAATAATAAAATCTTATTTAAAGATTCTTGATTTAGCAAAAGCACGTAAACCAATGGTTCTGAGCGGGTTTGAAAATGAAAACTCTTGATTTACATGGTGTTAAACACTATGATGTTAACGATACCTGTCACCTTTTTATCAACGACAATTGGGGCGAAGAAATGAAAATCATAACTGGTAATTCTATGATGATGAAAAAAATTGTTTCAAGAATTTTAGATTTCTATCAGTTAAAATATTCACTTGACAACCCATATCAGATGGGTTATATTATAATAAGAAAGTAATGGAGGACACATGACTACTTTTGCACACATTTCTGATACACATATACGAAATTTGAAATATCACGAAGAATACAAAATTGTATTCAAAGAAATCTACGATCAATTGCACCAAGATCAACCCGACTATATAATCCACACAGGAGATATGGCCCATACAAAGACGCATTTATCTCCTGAGTATTTTGAATTAACCTCGGAATTTCTTAAAAATCTTGCGGACATCGCTCCGACTTATATTATTCTTGGAAACCACGATGGTAATCTTAAGAACGAAAACAGACAGGATGCTGTCACGCCAATCATAGAAGCACTACAGCATCCAAATCTACATCTTTTAAAAGACTCAGGCGAGACCCAGTTGTCAGACTCGATCTGCCTTAATGTCCTCTCTGTGTTTGATCGAGACAACTGGGTCTCTCCCTCTGATAAATCCATGGTAAACATTGCGCTTTACCATGGTGCTATCATGGGATGCCAAATTTCTGATGGTTGGGCCTTAGAAAATGGTGAAGATGATGTCAATATTTTTAAAGATTTTGACTTTGCGATGCTTGGTGATATACATAGGACTCAATTTTTAGACGAAGATAAAAGAGTTTGGTACGCAGGATCAACAGTCCAGCAAAACTTTGGCGAATCTTTGAGAAAAGGGTATCTTCTTTGGAACATAAGAGGTAAAGATAGTTTTCACGTTGAGAAAAGATTATTTATGTCCCCAAGGCCCTTCTACACCGTAGAGATAAATCAAGATGGAACCCTGCCTAAAATAGACGTGCCCAAAAATGCAAGGCTTAGGCTGGTGTCAAATTATAACCTCCCTTTAGTAAAACTTAGGAGAGCCTGTGATTATGCAAACCTCAAGTGGAACCCATATTCAGTTAACTTTGTTAACAAAGCGGGATATTCTACCCAAGCAGTAGTGGAGAACGATGGCGAACGCGTAAACATGCGAGATCAAAACACTCAGGAAAAATATATCAAAGCGTTTCTCTCTGACAAAGAAATCTCCTCCGAAGTCCTTGATAGAGTTTTAGAACTAAATCGTAAGTATTCCAAGCAGATAGAGGGATCCGAGGAGGTTTCCAGAAATATTGTTTGGAAATTACGTAAAATGAAATGGAACAATCTATTTAACTACGGCGAAAAGAACGAAATCGATTTTGACAAGTTAAACGGTCTTGTTGGGATCTTCGGTAAAAATTACTCTGGAAAATCCAGTATCATAGATGCTGCCTTGTTCGGTTTATTTAATGCAACGTCAAAAGGAGAAAGAAAGAATGTTCACATCATCAATCAAAATAAGCAAAAAGCTAAGTGTCAGCTTGAGATCGGAGTCGGCGATGATACCTACGAGATTACTAGAAATCTTGAAAAATACGAAAAAACAGTAAAGGGCGAGAAATCAAAAGAAGCAAAGACGGAATTGGATTTTACTCGCTATGCTCTTGGGGAACACTTCGAGAGTAAGAATGGCACCACCAGAACCGAGACCGACAAGAATATACAGAAAACTTTCGGAACATTCAGTGATTTCTTGATAACTTCTATGGCATCTCAGACAGACGCCTTTGGATTTATCAACGAAGGATCTACAAAGCGTAAAGAAATTCTTGCAAAGTTTCTTGATCTTAAAATGTTTGAAGCAAAACACAAGCTTGCCAAGAAAGATTCTGCTGAAATGAAGGGTGTCATCAAGCACCTTAATTCAATTGACTGGAGAAAGAAGCTGCAGTGGTCAAGAGAAGCCTTGATAGAAATCAAAGAAGAGGTGGCAGATCAAACAGATTTGTGTGATAAGCACTCGGTTAGAATCAAAGCACTACAAGAAGAGCAAAAAATAATACAGGATCAATTAGATTCTGTTGGGGCTGACTGGGTTGACATTGATGAACTCAAAAACAACCTTTTAAAGAAGGAAAACGGCCTCTCTGTCGCATCTGAATCGCTGGTCAATGGTGAGAGTAGGCTTAAGAAACTGATCGCTTTAAAAGAGCGATTACGCTCTTTTATTAATGAATTTGATGCTGAGTCGAGACAATCTCAAGTTGAAGAACACAAGGTTCTTTTGAAAGATATTTCAATTATAGAAAGGAACATTCGCTCAACGAAGATGGAAATAACCAATTATCAAAATAAAATTGACCTGCTCCACGACCATGAGTATGACCCAGATTGCCAATATTGTTCCAATAATCAATTTGTAAAAGAAGCAGAAGAGGCGAAGACCTTAATTGAAAAATCCAGTGAAGCTCTAAAGCGTTTTGAGCACGACTTGGATCTGACTCATGCAAAAAAAGCGGCTATCAACATCACATATATCAAAGCAGAACTAGAGGATTACGAATTAAAGACTAGAGAGGTAAAAACAAATGAAGTGCAAATCCAAAAGATCAAAGCGCAAAATGATGCAAACGAGAGTAAGAAGGCTCTTGCGACAAAAGAGATCGAGGAGATCAACGCAAAGATTACTCACTACTATGAGAATCAAGAAGCGTATGAAAACCTCGAATCCCTGCAGCGAGACCTGAGGGCAATCCAAGCCACTGTTGGGAAGAAAAAATCGGAGGTAGAAAGGTGTAATAAAAAAGTTCTCAGTCTTATGTCTGAAGAGGGCGCTACCCGTCGTCAAATTGAAGAGGCTCGCGAAAAGATACAACAGATAGACGATGCAGAGAAAGACTATATTGCATATGATTTATTTGGCCAAGCCATGCATGCTAATGGAGTATCCTATCAGGTAATTAAATCCATGCTTCCCATTATTAACGCAGAAATTTCTACAATTCTCAATTCCCTTGTTAATTTTGAGGTGTTCTTTGATAATGTTGGAGACAAATTAGAAATTTACATCAAGCACCCGAAGTATGATCCTCGACCATTATCTATGGGGTCTGGCGCGGAAAAGACAATTGCTTCTATGGCGATACGGCTAGCGTTAATTTCTGTAACTAATTTACCAAAAAGCGAACTATTTATACTTGACGAACCAGCAACGGCTTTGGATGAAGAACATATGGAAGGGTTCATTCGACTCTTGCAAATGATCAAAGGACAATTCAAGACGGTTCTTTTAATTTCCCATCTCGAATCTCTCAAAGATATTGTCGATATGACAATTGACATTCAGAAAGTAGATGGCTATGCAAAGGTAAAAATATAATGGATGAAGAAAAAAAAGTAATGATTCAAAACGAATTGTATATTAAAAACAAAGAGAAGGGAATCCTAGATTCTATTCAAGAAAAGATCGCAAGTCGTAAATTGCTTGTTTTTCTGACAGCGACCGCTCTTATGCTCTGGGCAGGATTAGATCCAGATATCTGGGGGATGGTTGCGGTCTGTTACATTGGAGGTCAATCGGTGATTGACTTCGCCAAATCGTGGAAGCACGGAGGATAATAAAATGAAAGCGTTTTTTCACAGACTAATGAATTTATTTAGTAGCGCTTGTTGCTGCACAGCAGACTGTTGTGTTACATGTTGTGCCTGTTGCAGTTGCACCAGTTGCAAAGGGTGCTCATGATGAAAATTACAAAAGAACAATTGAAGCAGATTATCAAGGAAGAACTTACGAACGTAATGGAATCTTATGACGATGAAAAAGCCATGGCTGATAAAATGTTGTCGCGTATGAGAGCAGAGCCGATGGATGATTCTCCTACTGAAGACGATGCAGAATTTAATGAAGATGATCATGGTGATGATATCTATTCTGCTGCTAACCTTTTCAGAACTCATGATGGATACTCTATGGATGACTTTATAGAAGACATCTCGATAATGACTGGGTTCAACTTGTCTCGCGGACGTGCTAAACAAGTTTATGATTGGGCCAATGAAAGAATAGGTCCACTGGACCCGCAATGACAACTGCTTGGGCTAAAATAAAACTATGGTGCTTCCATAACTGGAGATTTCTGGTTATCGGAGGCGCTATACTTTTAGCCTACCTCCTAGGAGGCAAAAAAGTTAAGGCGCTTGAGACCCAACTACAAATGGCTCGCGACCTTTACAAAAAAGAACGAGACGCTATCGAAGGCGCTTCCGACAAAAAAACAGAAATGCTCACCGTAGCAAACTTAAAGTACCAACGAGCCTTAGAGATCGCTCATAAAACTGCTATGGAGTCCGAGGACCATACTGAATTAATTAAAGCAGAGAGAGTCCGAAGATTAGTTGAGGCAAACAAAGATAACCCAGAAGCAATTGATAAGATCTTATCAGATGAATTTGGGATTATCGTAATGACACCCGGAGATAAGTAGTGAAACTCACCGAAAAAAAACTCAAACAGATTATTAAAGAAGTGATGGGTCATCCTTGCGAGGACATACATCCGAATATAAAACAACTGATCTTATCTGGTGATAAAGAACATATCATCCAAGGGTTTGAATTATTCTCAACACTTACTGAACTAGACATCGAACTGAAGGTGCATGGCGGAGAAGAAAGAAATAAAATCCCAGATCCTCGCGTACATCTAGATGTCGAGGGGCCTGATTTACAAAGGTTTATAGAGTGTTTTCATATCGATAAATTAGTCAGCGCAAGAGCGCTTGAAAAATTTAAAAAGTCCGGAAGAGTGGCGATGAAATTCATTCCTACGGGAATGAGATATGGTGTTTTCGCAAAGCACTTTGGTGGGCCGTAATGCTATTGCTATTGCTTTCCACAGCGCTAGCAGAGCCTTTGATGGTTCACCTTGATGCAGGCGAGTCAGCACCCTTTGACGGCCGTCTAATGAACGATGAGGCTGTGGCCAACATCATTGCTGGTCGAGAGATGTCGATGGAACAATGCGAGATCCAAAAAGAACTTGCTATTTCATTAACAAAAGCAGACTTACAATTAGAAATAGACTATTTAAATGCAGAGTTGGAAACAGAAACAGAAAAGAACACAACTCTATTGGAACTTCGAGATCAAGAGATTTCATCGCTCCGAAAAGAAATAAAACCCAATAAAACCATGTGGGCTTTCTTCGGAGGTTTTTTGCTTGCGACAGGAACATCACTAGGAACTT
>Ga0098038_1000041_pt1 | contig 52286 bp, 74 predicted proteins | sample 5B_taG_FD_75051 | JGI IMG/M metagenome (GOLD analysis project Ga0098038, IMG submission 75051) | Marine viral communities from the Subarctic Pacific Ocean - 5B_ETSP_OMZ_AT15132_CsCl metaG | ecosystem: Environmental > Aquatic > Marine > Oceanic | place: Pacific Ocean | collected 2015-01-08 | reverse complement strand
TCGTATTGTTGTTGTCTCAAGCGGGCAGGACTGCCCAACGCATACCTGCGCGCCACGCCTTCGAGCCCACCTCCACCTTGCAGAGGGTACCTCGAAACCGCCGCCTCGCAGCTCTTGCACTTCGCTCGCTCTTGAAAAACCGCATGCCCACACTCGCCTGCCGGGTTGTTACGAAACCCTTGTAGCCCGTGCGGGGGGCGGCGGAGCGATCCGCCCTATTTTTATGCCAGACCGCGCCGGGTGGGGTTCGCCACCAGCTCCCGGTCTTCCGAGATGTCCAGGTCCACCAAGGGCAATCCCTTTCGGAGTAGGACGGCGTCCACCAGCTCCTGGATCGCGGGCAGGTCGGATACCTTCAAGGTCCCGCCCTGCAGCTCCTGGCGACGTGCGACCACCTCGTCCACAACATCTAGCGCAGCTTCGTAGCGAAGCGTCCCGGTCTTATCAAACAAGAGATCCTCCTCTGGGAGCGGGCCTACGGAAACGCTGGCCTCTCCCTGACTGTCAAGCAGTAGCTCCTGGAGCTTCCTCTCGATCCTCGTTTGTAGGAGCGTACAGATCAGATCGACCTCCTCGTGGCGCATCGGCACCTGGCCGTACCCAAGGATGCCCTTCTCGGTGACCCGCACCTTCAGGGTTAGATCGTCGAACACGACATGGTGGTCGATGTCCTGCATCTCCGCCAAGACGATCTCGCAGACCTCCGCCTCCACGGGCTTCTCCGAGTCTACGCTGATCACAAAACCTACATTCGACATGTGCTCTCCTTCTGTGTTATCTCGCCCGGCGCTCAACAACAGGAGCCACATGGACAATCTAACACGACAGAGCCTCCCCCCGTGCTCGATATGCGGCGCGGTGGCCCACGAGGACGTTGGGAAGGCAGGTAAAACCTTGTGTTCTAAGAAATGCTGGGCAGAGAATGAAGCCCGCTGGTTGTTGGTTGACGAAGCTCTCTTGGAGATCATCGAGGAGAAAGATCTGGCAAACGGCCAGCTACGCTCCCGCCTGGGCGGGGGGGTCGAGGGCCGCCTCATCCGTCTGCAAGATGGCCTCGCCCACGTCCTTACGGACGACGGCCCGCGCGTTCTGCCCCGGCTGCAGATCCAACTCTTCCGGGAAGACGTGGGGCGGTACTGCCCGGAGGGGCTCTTAGTTTAGCCCCGCGAGTACGGCCACCGACCGAACGGTGGGCGTCTCGCACTCCTCGCACCAGCCCTCCCGCTGGTCGGGCTCCATGCGCGAGGCCGTGAACCCGCAGACCCTGCAGATCCCCGGTTGAACAGATCGAAGGGCCACCTCAAAAATCAGGTCGTCGATGCTCTCGAAGCCCTCCTCCTCCGCGAGGGCCGCTAGGGGCGCGAGGTCCTGGGGATCTACATAGAAACTTGAGCTTAGCTCTGCCATCACTTCTCCTTGGTTGCTTCCGTAACCTAGCCCGGTTTGGTTTGAAAACCTCGATCTGTCAAAATACCTAGGTCCGCCCTGGACAGCCGTTTCAGCTCCCCACCCACCCCACATAGAGGGACGTCATGGCGGGGACCTAGGCATATGAAGATCGGCTACATTACGGCATGCTTCGCTTCTTGACCGTTTTCTCGATCGCCTGCTCCCCCTCTCGCGAACCGGTGTATGTGGGGGATCTAACGCCCGCTCCGACCGAGCCCGTGGTGGAGGTCGTGGCGGAGGCCGACGCGCCCGCGTTTGACACCGCGCTGGCCCCCGCAGCAGAGGTGACGCAGATCGTTCAGAAGAGGAACTACCTGCAGGTGAGCTACCGGGCGTCCGAGGCCGTCCTTCTTCGGGTAGGCAGCTGGTCCGACGTGGTATCGGGGATCGGCACGGTGTTGGCTCCGATCCGATGGACAGATCTGAACGTCTTAGATCAGGACATCTGGGTCCGACTTGAAGATCTGCAAGGTCAACAGATCTCCTCCGTCCTCTTCGACACCAAGGCCAAGGTTCGACAGCCGGGGGACTGGAGATGGCGCACCGATGGAGACGAATCTCTAACCGTTGACTGCTTCAACATGGAACGCCCGCTGCTCCTGACCTACTCCGGATCTTTCGAGATAGTCTGGCCGCACGACGTCGACCCTTCTTGGATCACCGTAATGACCCACAGCGGCGTGTGGGAGATGCGTGAAGATCGGCTTGCTGGATCTCACCCGGACGGGGTTTGGATCACCATTGAGATCGAGGCGGAAGGTACCGTCCCCATCTGCGTTGTACGGTGGGAAGACGAGTAGATCCGTAACCCTAGCGGGATATAACTAGATCTCGGTCGAAATCACCGAGCACAATATGTGTAGGGGTTTTCTACGTACGTAGTACACCCCCCACTGGTGCGGGTGGGCCGCAGGGGGGTTCGGATTTACCGCATCCCGGTGTCCGGGAAAATCCGAAGGGGGGGTGCCCGTATTTTCTACGGACACCCGAGGGGGTTTAGCACCCGCTTGTCAGTATTGCCCACCCGAGTAGGGTGAACAATACGTCAAGGATTACCGCACCCGGACCCTTCGGATTTTCCACTCTCACCTCCTAAAAACCGCAGGTCACCTGCGGACTTATACCCATACAGGGTGCGGATACCGCACCACACACTCGCCTGACAATCCGCAGGCGCCATGCGGACATACCGCGCGCACCTTCGGACTTTCGCCACGGCTTCCCTGTAGCGTTTTGCCGTCATGGTCTTGTGGGTTAACCGCATCGCGCGAAACATCCACACATCGATGACTACGGCATTTTCCCCCATGAGCGCGCGGGAAAATGCGGACGTCTTGGGGCCGCGTATTTCTCCACATGCTTCGTAGTGCTTTACCGCAGCAATAACGCTCGGTAACATGCCCGCAGTGCTGCGGGTTTCTACGTAGGCCCGCGTAAGTTGTACGTTGCGGGCTACGGTTTGTCGTGGCGAGGTCAATGCAAGGATATCCGCAATACGTTGTGGGTTTTCCCCTACGTCGGCAGCGTATGCGGAAAGCTCCCCATGCGCGCGCGCGTACCATCCGAGACCGCCTAGCGCGGCCCCGGTACGGGCAAGGGTAGCAAGCGGGGGTATGCGTACGACCTTCCCCCGGAAGTCGACCGGGTAAACCGTCGTCATGGGGTCCCCCCGTCGCTCGGACGGGGGACGGACGCCCCAACCCACAAACCGAGCGCGAAGGGGATCAGGAGCCCCAACAAGACATCGAGAACGGTAAGCAGGGCGTTCATCGTTGACCCCCCAAACCCGCGTCCTCGCCGTGTCTCGCGACCGCGTAGAAAATGGCGTCCTGACTGTAGAGCGCGCAGAGCCCAGGCAAGCGCCCCTCTAGCGCGCACCGCACGTTCTCCACTGTCTCGCTCATGAAGTCGAAAGGGACCAACCGTAGGATGTCCAGCGGCGTCAAGTCCGCGTCCTCTAAACCCAAACCCATGTCACGCTGGACCTCGGTACGATTCTCAACAATGGCTTCGTGTTCGTCGGAATCGATGCCGGTGGCAACGAGCGTACAGGTTTCCTCCTCTACGCCCTCCCATGTAGACGTCCCGTATGTGGTTGTGACGAAAGGCACCGCGTCCGGGGGCGCTGGCACGTCGCCGGCTGCATAGGCGCTCCACGGGGCGCGCAACTGCCCCACAACAAGCGCGTGGGCGTCTGCTATGAACGCATTCCAAGCGGTATCAGACATGGGAACGGCTCCCACGTTGCGCCCGATGCACATTGTGATCGTGATATCCCGCGGCATAGCAGGTATGTAGATAAACTCGTACATGATGGTATCCTCGATTGTTCAGGTTGAAAGGGGGTTTATCGCCGCGCCCAGAATGCCGCGCGTGCTTGCTCGGTGACATGTCCTCCACGGCATGCCCTGCACGCATTCTGCCGGACTTGGATAACCACGCGGCAACGCCCGTTTTCAGGCGTACCCACGCTGACAACGTGCCAGTGTGCGCGGAGGATAGGTGAACCGTCGTCGTCGAGCTTGACGCGTCGGTCCATCTTGCGACGCCCGAAGGCGTCAAGCGGTAGAGCCTCACCGCATCCGCTGCAGACGTAGCGCTTGCCGTCGGTGCCTACCTCGCAGACGCTATCCGCGCCCGATAGGCGCGCCTCTAGTCGGCGAGCGACGGTGTTTTGTCCTGCGGACGTCGCGACGTCGCGCGCTTGTGTGACCACGCCGCGCCAGCCGCCCGATAATGGGCGCGGCAGCTGCGCGACGACTGACAGGCGCTTTCGGGTTGCGCTGGCGCGCTCGAATGCTGCGAACCATGCGGAATGAGCCTCGAAGGGTAGGGAATCAGTCATCGGTATCTCCAAAATGTAGTTTGAAAGGGGGTTTTATCGGTCTTCACGATAGGCGCGGATTCCATCCACGACATGCGACGCGACTTCAAGCCAGCCCGCGTCATCTTCGCAGCCGTCGCGCATGACATCGAGCAACAGATCGTCCACGCTGCATTCGCGGTCTTCACAATCCGCACGGTGGGCTACCTCCCAACCTAGATCCCATGCCTGCATTGTGTCACCTGCTAGGGTTTTCCAGTGGCTCGCGTTGTGGGGGTCGTTGCTTGTCATGTTTCACCTCGTTGCACCGGGTTTGGATGTTTGGCGCGCCTTGACTCTCCCATGTCAACGGCAGAAAATGCAGCGGCCGCCCCGAATCGATCCCGTCGACCGCTCGAAAATGACGGTTTGGGCTGATCTCTCGTCGGTTGTCAACAGACCGTCAAGTCCCGTCCGTCTGTTGACGTGTCAAGGGTTATACGGGGCGCGCGTCGTGTCTGCGGATCTCCCGCATCGGGGTCTGCGGATCTTCCGACGCTGCGGATCTGCACCGGGGTTTACCCCTTTCGACCATCGTAGTTCGCCGCTTGCATACATCGGCAAACCCGCATCAGGCCTTCGGTTTTGCCGTACGGGTTTGCCGCAGGGGGCCTTCGGAAAATCCACATCAGGCCTTCGGATTTGCCGTGCGGGTTTGCCGCAGGGGGCCTTCGGAAAATCCACATCAGGCCTTCGGATTTGCCGTGCGGGTTTTCCCCTCGATCCGGATCGGGCTTCGGATTTGCCGTACGGCTTTCCCGCTTTCGAGCATCGTAGTTTACCGCTTACATACATCGGAAAATCCACATCAGGCCTTCGGGTTTGCCGTGCGGGTTTTCCCCTCGATCCGGATCGGGCTTCGGAAAATCCGCTTCGGGTTTTCCCCTCGATCCGGATCTGGCTTCGGATTTGCCGTACGGGTTTGCCGCACCCAGATCCGGATCGGTGCGGGTTTACCGCAGCGGACTGCGGACTTTCCACAGCTGCGGTAAACCCGCAGCCCTTCGGAAAAACCACATGTGGATTTTCCACAACCACTGTGGAAAACCCGCAGCTGCGGTTTTTCCGAAGCCCGATCCGGATCGGCTCTAGGGCCCTACTAGGGGCTTTTTGAGAGATTTTTTGATCTCGAAAAAATCAGAGATCGCGGGGCCCTGCCTGGTTTTCCGATCCGGATCAGGTCGATCCGGATCTAGAGCCCACCCCGATCGGTTTTCCCTGATCTGGATCAGGCCGATCCGGATCAAGCACTGCGCCCAGCGATACCTGATCCGGATCAGAACAGGAACGCCTGCCGATACCCGATCCGGATCGATGGCAACCCCAGCTCGATGGTCGCAGATCTGGACAGGGGGGGTAGGGGGGTACCCCCTAGGGGGGGAGGGGGTTTGAAAAATGCCCCCCCACCCCCCTCCCCCCCCCACTAGGTAGGCAGATCAAACGGATCCGGATCAGAAGACAAGAACTATCTGCTACACCTGGATCCGGATCTATAGTAAGCGCGCGGATCTTTGATCCGACGGATCCACGAAAAACGAGACATGATCCGGATCCGAGAAAAAAAGCCAGAACGACTTTATCTAGATACGTCCGGGGTAGTACAGGTAGATCCGTTACTTTAGTCCAACGTGTCTACAGTAGTCCCTTGTACGCAGGGTTCGTACGAAGGATATCCACCAGCCAACCCATCCTCTTGTTGACTTGCTCCACTCCAGAGACGCCTGCTTCAGCGATCCGTACATGCATCGCCGCCTGGGCCAACGCATCAACCGTATCTGCGTAGGTGCCGTTCGGGAACAGAGAGTGCTCTCGCACGATCTGACGAACCCACGACATTCCGTTCGGCAACAGTAGGCGACCGTACCTGTGGAAGGCCTGCGTGTGCCCTGCCCGCGTCGTCTTGCCTCCGTGCGCCTGGGGATGGTAGGCCGTACCGCCGCGCGTCTGGAGCAGCGCCGTGCCGTTAGAGGCATCCTCGATCAAGACCTCGTCGATGAGCCCCGGCCACTCCTCTAGCATCTGATCGTGCATCTCTTCCAGACCCGAGATCTCCACCCTTGCCCGGTACATGCCCAGCACGTACAGCTCGCGTCGCAGGTAGCCCACCACCATGCAGACCGAGTAGGCGTTCTTCGATCCCTTCTTCGCCGCGCAGTCGAAGCTCGCAAAGATCTTCCCTCCAGCCCTCTTCAGGTCGTGCGCCTTCTGGGTAGGCGGCTCCATGTAGAGGCTCCACTTCTCCCTAGGGAACATGCCCCCGCCGATCGGGGCTGGCAGCTGTTGCATCTGCGCCGAGTAACCATAGAGCCCTAGGCCGCCCTCCTCTTGCTTCATACGAGCCACGACGTCTGGCGGGTAGTGCCCAGGTAGGAGCAGCTCACCGGTCTTCTTACGAGGATCTAGGGGGTGCAGGTATGGGTGCCTCGCGTCGTACTCCATGGGCAGAACGACGTTCGCCACGCCACGCGCCAGCATGGCTCCTGCCAGATCTGCTTCGTGCAGCCTCTGCATGATTACAACGCGCGGGTTCCGGCCCGGATTGTTCATACGTGTGGACAGCACGTTGTCGTACCGCTCTACGTCCTTCGCCAGTCGGGCAGCCACCTGCTCTTGAGATCCTTCCGAGACGGCCTTCGCGTCCGTCATGTCGTCCACCAGCTGAAGGTGCATGCCTTCACCCGTGACCTTAGATCCCGCTGCCAGAGCGAACCGCACGCCCCCGAGCGTGTTCTGGAAACGCTGCTTCTGGTTCTGATCCTTCGTAAGCTCCCACTCCTCCCCAGGTCCCTTGCCGTGCTCGCCTAAGATCTGAACCGCCGTACGCATGACCTTCTGGTAGCGGGCCGAAAGAAGGACCCGCCGCATCTTACCGTTGTCTCGGATCGCGATGTTTTCAGATCCCGAAACTCTCATGACGTGAGCCCACGGACTCCAGAGCCAAACCCAGGAGGGGAACAGGATGTTGACTAGGATCGACTTCAGCATGCGCGGGGGGATGTTCACCAGCAGCTCGTGCCCCTGCACCCTTCCGTAGGCCAGCTGCTCCAAGGCGAAGCAGACCAGGTCAACGTGCCAGCCCCGTACGAAGGGAGTCCCTGGGTGGAGCACCGGCCACATGTAGTCTACGAAGCTCGCGAAGGAATGGACCGACATTACCTGGGCGATGTAGTCGTCCGCCTCCCACTCCGGATCGCCTACCCTGTCCGGGCCATAGGATCGAAGCCCCGTGGGTAGCCACTCCACCTCCCGTCTAGGGAGGACCGGATCTATCAGCTGGCCGATCTTACTCATCTTCCCTCTGGGCTGGCTTCCTCACCGTGAAGAGCGGGTGGACCTCCTGGTCGTCCTCGTGGATCTCCAGTACCGGCTCCATCTCGGCGCGGCTCTCCAGCCTGCGGTTTGCCAGATCTGCGATCGACACATCCCCGCTTAGCAGCATCTCGTTCGCCTTCGCCACTACCAAGTGCGCTACGCCCCCGGAGTGCTTCACCTCCACCTCGCGCTTGTCGCGGTAGGCATTAGATCTCTTGGATAGGAAGAAGGAGATGGCGCGGGTGTCTCCCTCTCTGATCTTTTCACCCAGCGCGCTGTTCGCCTCTACGATTGCGGAGCCCTCCGCCAGGACCAAGCAGCTGACCGCCCAGGCCCAGAAAGGATCTGTCCCGTCGTTCGCCAGCTGCTCCCAGTCCTGGTAGGTCTCGTGTATGCCCTGGGATCTCATGGCGTCCCCGATGGGCGTGAACTGCTCCACCGCCCGGCAGATAGCCAGGACCTTGTGGCGGTCCACAAGGCATCGCCTCGTCTGGGGTCTGTCCGCAGGGGGCGGAGGATAGGATACGGCCATGGCGCGCCTCAAGTGCGGATCTATCGTAACCGCCGAGGCTCGCCGCGTAAAGGCCAGGGAAGTGGGCTCTATACATGTGCCCGCTAGGGAGCAGATCTAGAGAGCCCACTTCTCTGGACTTACGTGAGGTGAGTGATGTCCGTCTCGAAGGGGGGCACCCCTGCCATGCGTGGGGCCTAGGCGCAGAACTACTCGACTGATCGGTTCGTTCTCGCGCGCTCGTGGCGTTCCACGGCGTGGGCGTTTGATAGGCCCGAGGTGCGTCTCCTCCGTCAGGACTCGGTCCTCTTATCTCGCCCTCGGAGGGTGCGCTCGTGCCTTCTAAGATCCCTCCAATCAACCCCCCACACTACCTCACCTTTATACGGGGGTCGACCCCCCTATTTCCAATACAGACAACAACAACTATCTACACTACCCTACCTATACCCCTAGGTTTAGTTCGTAGAACTCTAGCGACAACTACTTTACTACCCCTAGAAAAATATCATTATCGAGCTTCAACCGTTAACTGGATACATTCCCTGGCTTTTCTAACCCCAGTACATTAAATGCCCCCCGAAGCCACCCCGGCTTCAAAAGGAGAGAAAATAATGGCCCGTCCTTCGATCTTCCAATCCCTCGACGCCCCCGTGCAGGTTCGCTACGACGCTTCGCAAAGTCGTAGGTTGATCCTACAGACTTCGCGAGGTTGGGTCTTTTCGGCCTGTTCCGAGCCCATGTCCGAAAACTACCGCCTCCAATGGTCCCTGGAGTCGCGCTCTGGGGACTCCGTCCAGGTCTATATGGATCCCGAGAACAAGAGTACGATCCATTGGCGGGTTCGGCATCCCGCGTCGGGTCTGTGGTTCCGGCCCCACCGTCCGCCGCTCATGCTTCGGAAGAAGCGGGTGGGCGAAGTGATCTTCGAGCCCTACGCCCCGACCTCCGCCCGCTTCGTCCGTGCGATGGGTGATCGCGAGGAGCGCCTGCGTCTTCAGGAGAGCGGATCTCTGCAGGAGATCCCCCAACATCTGAAGCTGCTCATGCACCCCCGCCTTATGGTGGGAGTCCATGGAAACAACCCCCGCGCCGGGGAGGCCAGGGCGTACATCTTGAACGCCCCGGAGGACAGCGCGCAGGGCGTACTGGTGGAGGACGTGCTGGGCCGCCGCTGGTATCTGTACGCCCTGTAGGGGAGATCGGGTATCTCGCTGGCGGGCCCCTCCGCAGGACCATACATGTTGTGTCCAAGCTGCCAAGGAGCCCGCCATGACGACCCTCGTCCAAGACCCTACCCGTACCCCCGCCGCCCAGGCTCGCTTCGAGCGCGCCCACCAGGCCGCCCGTTCCGCCCGTTCCGCGCACTACCCGCACTCCGTAGAGATTGACGCGGGCTGCGAGGTGTTGACGGTCGACATCCTGACCATCAAGGCTTCCCTCGGAAACCTCCACGCCAAGCTGGATCTATACAACGAGTGGGACGACTCGGAGGTGCGGACGTTCCTCCGCGTCGACTCTTCCCTGGCCAGCCTCGACGAGTTGGACGAACTGCCCGCGCTCTTAGCGATCCTTCGCAACACCGCTCGCGGGATCGCGGGCACTAGCACTCTCTAGTCCCAGACAGACCTAGATCTCCCCTTGAACAACATCCCATAAGGAAGCCAACGATGACCCTCACCAAGACCCACCTCCGCAATCCGTCCTCCGCCGAGCTGTTCGCCACGGCCCAGCGCCTTTCCGATCTGCTCTTGGGGGACGACAGCCACCACATCAAGATCGAGGTCCGCCCGGACGACCAGACAGATCTGATCACCATCCTGGTAGAGAGCGATCCGTCCAAGCACGACGATAGACCGTGGAGCACCGCCCAGGCGAGCATCGTATCGCAGTGGAACGGGGAGACCGGGATCTTCGACGTGAAGACCCGCACCTGGGGCATCCAAAACGCCTGGCCCACCACGGCGTGGGGCGAGGCAGCCCAGCTGCAGGACAGAGTCCGCGCTGTCGTGGACGCCCTCTTGAGCAGGGACCTCACAAAAATCTAGGGGGGATCGGACCTTAGACGTGACAGCTGACTGTCAACACCATACTTGCATTGGGCGGGGCGGCGAGGATGCCGCTCCAACCCGGAGGTCGCCATGTCGAACAGCCCTACCCAAGTCGTGTCCGTTGAACTTTCCTTTGGCTCCATCGAGGTGCATCTCACCGAGCACGAGCGATTCCTCGCGAGGTTCGCCATCGAGGGGAAGCCGCCCGCCATCTACTTTGAGGAGCGCGCTCTTGCTAAGAGCCGGTGGGAAGCCCTCGACAAGCTGCGTAGGCAGCTGTCCGCAGCTCGCGACGCCCTGCTGGCCTTCCACGGGCGGTCGGAGGCCCACGACAACTTGCGAAACGCGGTCGACGCGGTGTGGGACCTTCTGCAGAAGCTGCCGTTCTTTGAAGAGCGCGACGAAGACGGCGACTTGGTCACCCCGGAGATCCTTCGCCACGCAGCCTAGCCCACAAACCCGCCCCTACGGGGGCACACCTACGAGGAGCTACCATGGGAAAGAAAGTTCTAGTTCGGATCTCCTTCGAGATCCCCTTCGAGACCCCGCCCGACCTGACGAAGCTCAACGACCTGCTGCTGGAAAACGCGCTGCGCATGGTGTCTGATCTCGATGAGCAGGTCGCAGAGGTCAACCCCAGCCCCGCCAACGGCGCGAAACCGACCGCTACCCGCCCTAACGTCAGGGTCTTCGCTCCTTGGGGCTAGAGAGGTAGCCCAGCCCCTGGGGGGATCGGACCTTAGACGTGACAGCTGACTGTCAACACCATACTAGTATTGGGCGGGGCGGCGAGGATGTCGCCCCAACCTGGAGCCCGCCATGACCACGACCCCTGCTACGATGAACGCCCTCTGGAACGCCGCTGGCCGCACCGCCGTGATTAACGGCGAGGCCCGCACCATCGTCTCCGTCCGCGCTTGCTACGGCAGGCTGCTCCGGCTTCGGCTAGACCGCCCCCTGTCGAACTACTCCTACACCTCCTTCACGGTTACCCCGTCCAACGTCGACTCGATCCTTCTTGTCGACTGAAAACCCCCCGGAGTCCCCCATGCCCAAGAAGTCCAAGAAGTTCGATGCGGCCAAGGCCGCCCGCGCTGCGGCCCGCAAGGCCCACTTCGACGCGGGGGGCACCACCGCCATGTGGCGCGGACGCGCCTCGACATTCACCGACCGCAAGAAGCGAAACGCCCGCCGCGCCTGCCGAAGCAAGGAGACCTACCGATGAACAACTTCGACGCCATCATGATCGCAGAGGGCGCTACGCCCCAAGGCATCCCTGCCGAGGAGCAGGAGGAACAGATCGTCGCTGCCTGGCAGCACCTTATTGACACCGGCCTTTGCTGGCAGCTGCAGGGCCACTTTGGCCGCAACGCCGCCCGCCTCATCGAGCTTGGCGTATGCACGCCCAGGGGGAACGCATGACCATCCCACACATCGAGCACATTCGCACCGCCGCCCAGATCTTCGGCCTGGAGGACGAGCACCCGCACAACCTGCGCGCCCGCGTCCACGGCGTCCTGGCTGGGCTACACATCGGCCCGGACTGCGTGCGGTGCTACGGCACCGGCATCTACCGCGAGACCCGGACGGACAACAAGACCTGCTACTCCTGCGGAGGCAGAGGAACACGGATCCCCTGCAACACCGACGAGTGGGGGGCGGCTTTGAAGGCCGCCCGCACTGCCGCGAGCGACGGGAGCTTGGCTGCCCACCGGGAGAAGAGACGCTTGGCAAGTCAAGCGGGCAGGGCTTGCAACGAGGTTCTCCGAGCATGGAAGCAGTCGGGCGTCTCACGGGACTACAGGTGGAGAGAGGCCCAGGAGGCGCGCAAGGCCCTGCGACGAGGCGAGTCCATCACGCCCGGCGCGCGAGAGCACCTGCGAGTCAGCAACATCAACGGCCTAATGTCCGACGCCTACGCAGAGATCCGCCGCCTCGCAAACAGCAAGCGCCCGGAGGACTTCGCTAAGGTCCCAGCCGCAACGGCGCGGGCCAAGCAGATCGTACAGGCAGCTGCGGTGCTTTCCAGGTCCACGCTCCTGCCGCTGGGCAACAGCTACACGCTGGGAGACCTGGTCTTCATCCCGTGCCACGGGGGCAAGGTCGCCGTGGTCTCGGACGGAGACTACAAGACCTACGCCACGGAGAAGGCACGGACGGTGTGGCGATCCGTCCAGGAACAGCTTTCTACCCTACCCAAGTCTTCCTGCGAGGCCTCACAATGAGTACGCTGTACGAGGAGATCGTCTCCGTGGTGTCTGAAAATCCGAGACCCACGTCGGCGTGGGACTTGGTCTACACGCTGGGACTGACGAAGGAAGAAGCGCAGCAGTCGCTCAAGAGAGCGAGAACTGCGGGAAAGATCGCGAGGCTATGCCGGGGGCGGTATGTTACCCTCGACAAGAAGCCTGACGTCGAGATGACTCTTCTAGAGTACAGGATCTCCGAGATACATGACTTCGCGAGGGGGAGGGTAGTAACCTCTCAAGAGATACGGGAGATGCTGGGAGATACGGACTACCACGCGACGCGCCGCGCGATCCTCGCATCGGACCTTACCTGCGTGGGGCGCGTATCTGCTAGGGACAGCTGGAAACTATACACCTACAACGACTGATAGCGGAGATACAATGGAGATTTTATCCTTAATCGCAGTCCTGATCCTCGGAACGCAAGCGACCGAGATCGCCATCTTCAACGAGTGTACGCTCTGCCACGTCGCGGCGAAGATGATCCCCGCGTCGCTAGACATCGACGATTACGGTGAGACGCTCTGCCCCGGCGAAGAGCTAGTCCACGTCCCTGGGACGACGGACTGCAAGCTCGTGACGGGCGGGGTGCCTCGATGAACGTCTCGGTCTACCCGTGCGACGACCTCGACCGGGGGCTCGTCGCGGACGGCGTGTGCGGCGCTCGCCCCCCGCTCCACGATGGCGGTCTAGTCCTTGTATGGAAAGGCGAGGTCGTCATCGAAGGCGTCAACCGTGCGGTTCGATGTGGTGCGCCGCTCGACCTGGAGAGTCGACTCGACCGCGCCCTACGCGGGACGCTGCGCTGGGATCTGGTGATGCCGACCTACGTTGGAAGGTTGGAGGTCGCAACCCCCGTGACTTGAGCTTGCGCTCTTCAACAGATCGGCCTACAGCTCTGCAGACGTACCCCACGAGGCCGACCGATATGGAATCCGACCGCACCGAGCTGAAAATCTGCGAGGACTGCGTCCTCTACCACGCGACGGGGGACCTCCCCCCTGACCGCGATAGAGAGTTTGAGATCTTATCTGGTGAAGAAGAACTGGGTAGACTTGATCCCGACTTCGAGGACGGAGGCGAGGGGTACGAGGAGTTCAGCAGCAACCCGTGCGAAGCGTGCGGTGTCAAAGATCCAGGCTCTAGATACAGGGCTTGGACACAGGAGGCGTTATGAGCAAGACAGAGCCCAGGAAGATAGACCCGTACTCCGATGCAGACGCCCTCGTGTTCGGTCTAGTCATAGGCATGCTGCTGGGGTACGGCTGGGCAGATATGTTGCTTAGCCAGCAGGATCTAAACCAAGACAGCGACCCCTGTTATACCTCCGGTGAGAACCTGGAGGTAGAGTATGCCGGACAGACAGAGTGAGTCCATCGACGCCGTAGTGAGCGCCTTCCTCGAAGGAGAGAAGGTCCTGTACCTGGTGTCCGAAGAGGACAGAAAGAAGCAGACCAGAGAGATCCGAGAAGAGGTCTTGGTCCGCAAGGGGTGGGTCGTACAGACGACCCTCAACGAGTTCTCTCTACATAACGGAGGATCCCTCAAAGTCGTCTGCCTTACAGACGAAGAGGACTGGACCTCCACCCCAGCGGACACGCTCTTGTACGTGTCTCCGCGCCCGTTCCTCTCTAACCCAGAGAGCCCACCTTCTACCCCCGACCTAGGAGGCTCCAATGCATAGGCAGAGCCCAGACTTCCTTTGGATGGACGTCTCTAAAGACAGATCTATCTTACTTTCTTCTCTCGCTTTGGAACGCCGTTCCCACGGCAGCCAGAGCTATTGGTACCCCGTCCGCGTTGACGAGAACGGCGCGGCGTGGAGGCTCGGCACGCCCCGCTTTCTAGACAACGAGGAAGTAGGTAAAGAGGCCGCACGTTGCTACGTCGAGGACCTAGCTTCCCACGACCCGACCAACGCCCTAATGCGGGTCTCCCCCGGATTAGATCCTGTAGCTATCGGAGCTGCCTCGATGTTGGCAAGCGCGCTGTCTATGCTTCTCTTCTACCTACCCCTAGGTATCCACCCTTCCTTCCTAGCCCCTATCTCTGTGTTCCTGACGACCGTCTGTCTCTTGACGGCGTGGGGAACCGAGCACCTTGAGGATCCCAATGAAGACTGACACCAGCACCCGAAACTACCGCCGATATATCCCGCCCCTGGTTTTCTCCGAGACCGTATCGATCTCGGACATGCTAGATGTCTTCTTCGCAGACTTCGCAGAGATCGAGGTGTCCTTCGATCTGTCTAACAGCGCCGCCCTTCGTATGACGGACACGCTGCTCTACAGCATGCGGGACGCCATGCAGCAAAGGATCACATCCGAGGAGATAAGCCGAGACATCTTGGAGGCCCAGCGAAACCAGGACCAGGACGCCATGAGCTTCCACGAGGGCCGTCGACAGGCCTTCCTTCCGACCCTCCGGGCCACGGACGGCCAGGTGGAGATCTTGCTCAAGAAGCTCCGCGAGGAGATAGAGCTACAGATGCCCTTCGGTCCCCACTACAAAACCGAGAGGTGGTCCAAGGACGTCACGCAAGCCCTGGACATGTCCTTCGAGGCGATCCGGGATTTATCGAAAACGCCTTGACGTATCCTACCCCGGCGTTAGAGATAGCGTAACAGGGATCGCTACCCTCCCTGTTAGCTTCTTGGCTTGCTCCTTGACCCCCAGGACTTTGTCCTGGGGGTCTCTTTGTTTGCCCCCTTAGATCGGAGAGGTTACGCGCGGGTATAGAAAGGGAGATCTAATGGTGGGCGCACCGGCATACGCGCGAGGCAGTATGGCTCGCGACATCATGGACGTTTTGAGAGACGCACCGGATCGAAAGATGCCGCGAGCCTCTCTAGCTAGGGCGGTAGCAAAGCGACGAGGCAAGGCTCCAGCGGAGATACGGAACGCCTTGGCGCAGGCCTTGTTGCGGATGTTTCGCAAGGGGGACGTAGATCGCGTCTCCAGAGGCGTCTACCTGCTTACGTGCCCTCCGGTGCCCGACCGTTACGACAGCGCCAACGCCTGGAGATCGAGCCGTCAGGAGGCAACATGAACATCCTTGTGCTGATCCTCAAGATTCTAGGAAGTCTCGCGCCGCAGGTTGTTGGCTCCATACCACCTCCCGATCCCGAACGCCGGGAGCGACGAGACGCCATGCGAGCCAAGCGCCGATGGTACGCGGCCCGGAGAAGACTACACCTGGCAGAGGAGCGAGAAGCTCCGGATCGAAGAATACTCCATCTTACGGGGGTCCTAGCCAAGTGGGACGAAGCCCTGGAAAGGCTGGGGGAAGACATCTCTGCAGAAGAGGCCCGGTTCATAGCCTCCCTGTCCGGGAGGTAGCATGACCTACTTCACCAGCGACGAAGTAGAAGATCGGCCCGTAGGGTTTGTCCTGGGGCTGATAACGGGCTGGTGGGTAGGACTCGCCGTAGGCGGTCTGGGCGGCACTGTCCTGGGAGCAGGAGTGACCGGGTTGATTGTACGGGGACTTTTGTAGAGATCTAGAACCCTCGTTGCAATCACTCGATCGACGCCCTAGAGTGTCTTCTCTAGCCAAGGAGCCGAGATGAGCGCCTACCCGTTGATCGTCACCGACCGCAAGAAACGCGAGCTGCGTTTTTCAAACCGAGAAGAGCTGACGAGAGCAGCTTCAGATCTAGACACTGTGACTGCAGGCCGAGTCCTGTCTGCCCTCCACGAGGGCACAGACTTCGACTTGTGGGTCCACCTGTACGACGTCCACCACAAGTCTTCCCGTCTGCACGTACGCCTGGGTCGCGTAATGGTTGCTTGGCTAAACCGCCTCTCCCAGGAGGGGGAGGAAGATCTGGCAAGGGTGGCTTATCAACGGGTGGGAGACTCCGGCCAGAGCTTCGAGGACTGGTGGAACGAGCGTCAGATCGAGCTGGCGGGAGAGGCAGCCCAACCTGCAGCACCCGCCGAACCGGAGGTCGTCGAGCCCCCGGTCGTGAAGACAGAGGCGAAGAAGGTCAAGGCACCCAAGAAGGTCCGAAAGAAGCGTATCCTGGCGAAAGACAACGGCCCGAAGGAGTCGTTGGGCCAAGTCTACGTGGAGACCCGATCCTTTGAGGGCATGGTCGAGGACTACTACGGAGAAGGCAGCTACCTTCGAGAGTGCCCCCGGTGCAAGACGACAATGTCCTACACGGACTTCGGGCCTCGCCTTATGATCCGTAAAGGAGCCAAGGCTCGCGTGGTACAGCCCCAGTGCGTCAAGTGCCGCCGTGAGGCCTCCAAGGCAAGCCGAGCGAAGCAGGCGAAGAGATGATCTGCCCTCGGTGCGGCAACACCACCTGGAAGGTGGACCGTTCTCTTACGGTTGACTCTGCCCCGATAAGGAAGCAGATCAGTCGTAAGATGATGGACCGCGCCGAGCAACTGGTAGGGGACTACACCCAGGACTACGTAGTCCGACGCCGAACCTGCGAAAAGTGTGGGAACAGAGATCACTTCGTAGAGATATCTTTTGCAGATCTTGAAGAGGTCATCAAGCTCCGAGCTGCGGAAGACCAGTCCGACTAAGACCTTGCTTCCGTGACATGGTTATGATACTTGGGACTCTCTGCGCTTTGGTAGTTCTAAAGCGGTAGATCCTACACACAGGAGGCCCTATGCGCGGCGTAGACGACCTGCTTCAGGACTATGATCCTTTCCGGGACAAACCCAGAACGCTGTCCGACTTTCGGATAGCAGCGGCTGCCCTAGAGCGGCTGGAGGACCCCAAGAACCGGTGGGGAGATCACTGGGCAAGGGCGGGGGTAAACCGCAAGGAGCGCCGCAACATGCTCCGGCTTCTCAAGAAGAACGTGGGGAAGAAGCACCTGGCAGAGCTTCGCAAGATCGCCGCCTCTGCCCGAGCTGTCCGACTGAAAAACAAGATCTCCGCGACGCTCGCAGCCGAGCGCAAGGCGGAGCTGGGGGTCAGCATATAATGGCCGCCGATAAGAAACGGAAGAAGGCGGGAGGACCCAGCGATCCCGACCGAGCCCGATATGCCCGTAACAACCGAGGACGACCGATCTTCTACTCGCCGTCGAGCGCCAGCGCGTTCGCGGGATGCAACAGGTTCTGGTGGTACAGCAAGGTCATGGGCGAGAAAGAGCCCCCCTCCCCCGCCCTGGAGTGGGGCAACGCGGTTCACCTGGTCCTGGAGACCTACCTGGAGACGGGCAAGCAGGTTGCACCAGGGATCTACAAGGACGACCGAGGCGGCGACATCGAGGTCAAGGAAGACCACGTCGTCCGCGCCTGGACGTCGCTCTCTCACCTACCAGATCCCGGCATGGGGAACGTAGAGCACTGGGCCTCCCGCCTACCGGTCTACGACGGCCCGGACGGCATCATGCTGTTTGCCGGAAAGATCGACTGGCATGGTGTGTACGGCGAACCGTGGGCCCCGGTCGGTCCAGACATCCCCTCGTTCTTCGACGGCATACACGTCCTGGATCACAAGTCCAAGAAGAGCGACGGGGGACGCTACGGGATCCCTAGCTCCGATGCCCTTGCACGGAATAGACAGGGACTCCTGTACGCCAAGGTGGTGACGCACGGGACGCAGTACGCAGACAGCGACGTCTTGTTCTCCCACAACTACATCCTGAAGACCGGTGCCCCTCGGTCTAAGCGCGTGGACACCGTCATGCGCGCCGAAGACATCCAGTCTACGTGGGAGGCTCAAGCAGAATCTGCTCGCCTCCAGATCCTCACCTCTAAGGCAGAGAGAGCCGAGGATGTACCTTACAACCGGGGACACTGCCAGGCCTTCGGTAGGCCGTGCCCCTTCAAGCGGATCTGCCCCGCTTGGACGAATCAGAGTAAGACACTCTTCGATACGCTCTCCGCGTTTGACGGAGGGACCTACCCCGCAGAGGAGAAGACCATGAGTAGCTTTTGGGACATCGCAGACGAAGCGCTTGCACCGCAAGCCGAGCACCCCACAACCGTGGACCCGGAGGAGACCGATCCGGTCGAAGTTCCTCTGGGAATCCAACCCGACGACGCCGCGCCGCACGACAACGACCACGTCCGTCCGGCCTTCATCCAGGACGTGGTGCAGATCGTTAGCGCCGCGTTCCAACAACAACGGGACAGCGGGGCCGACCCGGTGTGGTCCTTGGTGACCGTGGGCAAGATCTGCGAGCGGGAGGGGCTCTCTCGCGACTGGGCCATCAACGTGGCCTATCTCGCGGACGTACACCTTGTGGAGTCCAACGCCATAGAGGAGATCTCTGGGTTCGACGAGGACAAAATCCTGTCCGTGCCCGCAACTTCGCTGTTGTCCTTGGGAGACGGCGCGGAGCAAGACCGCGCTGCCGCCCTGGCAGCTGCACCTCTCGCAGCTTTCCGAGACCTTGCAGACCGCAGCCCACGGGAGATCTTGCTGCTCGCACGCCCTCTGGTGGACGACCGCAAGCGCCTCGTCATCGACGAGCTGCTGGACGACGGGCGGCTTACGACCCCCTTCGACGGCATTGAGGAGACCAAGGAAGGAGAGCGCGCCGCACTGCGCGCCCTGTACGTGATCCACCTTAGCGGCGAGGAGCTGACCGACGAGGTCGTGGACAAGACCTTGAAGATCCACGGGTACTACCGGCGTAAGACCACCAAGACCATCGCGGCCTTCCGAGACCGAGTCACGGCGGCAGGACACCCAGAGCAACCCGCTCAAGACACGGCTACCGCCGAGGAAGAGACCGCCCAGGAAGAGGTGGTGGAGGGCAACCACCTGGACACACGCTCTCTGGGAGAGCTGATCCAGTCCCTGCTTCGGGGCGGCAGCAAGCGGTTGGTCGACCACGCCACCGCCCTGCTAACCGTGCATGAGGCAAAGATCCGCTCCGAAAGTGAGGCCGACCAGCAACGGCTGAACAACGCAGAGAGCCACGTCTTGGACTTGCGCAAGCAGCTGAACGAGGCGCTGTCCGCGACGCCGCAGATCTCCTCCAACACGGAGTTCACCCTGTACGCGGGGTGCCGCCCCTTCAGCCGCCCCGTGTCCCACATAAGGGACTTTCTCGCAGAGATCGATGAGCGGGCTCTGCGGAAGGTCCGCATGTTGGATGGGCACGCATCCATCGACGCTTGGTTCTTGGCGGACTACGGCAAGGGCAAGCAGATCTTCATCCAGGAGCTGCGAGCGCACCTGGCCAACAACCCCCTCCCTGCAGGCGGAGAGTACCACTTCCTGCGCAACAGCATCTACCAAGACATTCCGCTGGCGGAGATGTTTGAAGCAGCGGGCGCGAAGGTAGTGCTGGGCGTCTACGGCTGAAAGGGGGCGTCTTGAGTACATTCTTCGACATCGAGGCCCAGATGGACACCGTCTGGACCGAGGAGCAGCTCGCCATCTTCGAGAAGGTGGCGGGCATGGAGCCGGGATCTTCCCTAGCCGTGAAAGCTAGGGCGGGGACAGGAAAGACAACCACCGCCATTGAGTCGCTGTTTCACATCCGGCGACCGGGGGAGGACAACAGAGCGGCGTTCCTGGCGTTCAACAAGAAGAACGGGGCAGAGCTTAACCGAAAGACGCCGGGCAACGTGCGGGGGGCTACCTTCCACGCGATGGCTATGTCGATCTTGAAGAAGAACCCCGACGTAGGCAAGATGTGGAAGCTGGCCAAGAAGAAGATCGAGGGCCGCAGGTACAAGCTGCGCGCCCCCGCTGTCCAGCTGGCAAGCCTGGGGAAGAACCTGGGGATCGGTCTGCCTGGGGGGGTGCCCGACCGGCTGGATATCTGGGAGCAGTTGGTGACGGAGTACGGGATCAGGCACCAGAAGAGGTTCTCCGTCGAGGAGGTAGCCTTCGAGGCCCGATCCCTGTTCGAGGTATCTCTGCGCGACTTCAGCACGCTCGACTTCGACGACTTCTTGTACTCGGTCGCGAGGGACGGCGTAGGGGCCGGGTTCAAGCCACTAGACTGGCTGTACGTGGATGAGTTCCAGGACAGCAACCCGACGCAGATGTTGATGATGGACCAGATCAGAAAGGCCAGCGACGGGCACACCCGCTTCGTATTGATTGGAGATCCTAAGCAGGCCATCTACGGGTGGCGAGGTGCGGGGGTACACTCCTTCGACCTAGGGGTCCGCAGGTACAAAGCGGACGTCCTGCCGCTCACGACATCCTGGCGCTGCCCGCAGAAGGTGATCTTGAGCGCGCAAGAGCTAGTGCCCGACATTCGAGCCCGCCCGGAAGCTCCGGAGGGCGAGGTGCTGTCCGTCACCGCCAATGCCTTCGACGTAGCCGAGGTGCAGGACGGCGACGTCGTGCTCTGCCGCAACAACGCGCCCCTGTTCTCCCTAGCCTTGGAGGCCGTAGACAGGGGGCGCGCGGTGCATGTGGCGGGGAAAGGCCTGGACCGAAAGATCCAGAAGGTCTTCGAGAGGCTGTTCGGTAGCACCAAGCGCCGCAGCCGCGACCCCAACGACCGCTCTGTGTTCTCCGACGAGATCGTTCGGGTAGGAGACGAGTACAAGGACAGGCCCTTCGCTAAGGCCCTCATCCTAGACGAGGTACTCGCAGCCAGATCTGTGTGGGATATCCTTCGCCGGACAAGCGACCCCTGGCAAGACCATGAGGAGTTCTACCAGGATGCAGAGACACAGCTGCGAAAGCTGTTCTTCGATCCGTCTGGGGGAAAACCCGCTCGCGGCGTAGTGCTGTCCACCATACACATGAGCAAGGGGATGGAGTGGGACAACGTGTACTTCTACCAGCCCGAGCTGATCCCCTCTAAGGCGTCCCAGGCGCTGGGAGGCTGGCACCTAGAGCAAGAAGCCAACCTCGACTACGTGGCTCGCACACGAGCCAAAAACCGACTGATCTTCGTAAGCGGAAAGGAGGAGAGATGATGGAGATACCCAAGCAGATCCCGTTCATAAAAGAGCTACCCCTAACGTCGGCAAACCTCAAGCTAGGAAACACGCCGGTAGAGTGGCAGGCGAATGAACCCTTCGAGGACACGCTGCAGTTCGTAGGGTTTGTCACGGGGTGGACAACCCGTGCGATCTGGTTCTCCGACACCTTCGCAGCCGAAGTGGAGATGTTTTTGGAGGACTTCGAGGAGGTCGTGCCGGACATCACCCTGGGGATGCTGCGGGACACCTTTGTGTTCGTCCAGGTTCGAGACCGCTACGGGATCCGGAGAGGATGAGCGAGTACGTCTTCCAGCCAGGGCAGATCGCGGCGGTGGTTCGCGGTAAGAAGGTGGAGGCCTTGTTGACCGTGCTCCGACAAGAGCACGGCATCGTCTGGCTGGAAGACGACACCGCGTGGTACGCGGCGTCGGGTCTGCCCGTAGCTGGATCTTCCGCTCGACGCTTGACGGCGCTCAACCACGTCTTGGAATCGCAGATACGCAAGAAAGCCACCCTGCTACGGATCGCAGAGCTTGCGACCGTCTTAGTCGAGTGCGCGGACAAGAGATCGAGGCTACGAGCAGTAGACCTGGATAGGGTAGAAGCGGCCATGCGAACCGTCCTCAAGGGCAGGGCGGATTGCCTCTCCGCAGAGGGCAGGGAGTCCTTTTGGAATCGCGTCGAGGCGCGGTTGGAGGAGGCCGAAAGAGGAGCCGTCGACCGCGTCAAGTACGATCTAGGAACCTGCTAGACCGCGTTTGACCGGTGGGTATGTAACCGCTAGAAGAGCTAGACCAAGAGGAGCCCACTTTGCTGCACCCAGTCTTTGAAGGCATAAAGGCCGTGTCCTGGGACGGGGACGAGGACAACGTCCCCAGCGTCAAGGCTTACGCCTTAGAGGAGATGCTCCAGCGGGAGTTCGACTTCGACGCCTTCACGACCGGCTACGGAGTCATCACCCCGGACGGAGAGAGCCTAAAGCAGGTCCCCCGACTGACTTCTAAGAAGTCGAAGCATGCGATCCGAAGCATCCGAGAGGAAGGCGGCGACGTGTTGATGCGGGCGGTGCTTATAGACCTGGATCGAAACCCGCACGACCCCTGGCCGACGTCGGACGAGGCGCGTCGATGGGTCGAAGATCTGGCCACGCTTCTGCCGGAGGCCGCCCTATACGCGACTACGCGGGGTATCCGGGTGGTGTTCAAGCTGCGCCGGTTAGTGGAGGTGGAGCACTTCTACAAGATCGCTCGCGCCGCCATGCGCTACGTCTCCGGGGCGGTCAAGAGGATCGGAGCCCCGGTCATTATCGACAAGACGGCAGAGGAGTGGGACCGCCTCGCGCGCCTGCCCTACGTGCGCCGGGACGGTAACAGCACGGCGGACAGTGCTTTCTTGCACATCCCTGACGTGTGGGTTGGCTGGTACCCAGGGCACTCGGTGCTGGCCGAGGTAGAGCGCGAGATAACAAAGATCGCGTCCTCCTACGTCGAGGGAGATCGACCTAGCGACATACCAGACTTCTCGGAAGCGACCGAGCAGCACGTCCAAGACATCGCCTTGGCGGGACCTCCCCACCTGAAGACGGCGGCAGCTGCCCTGCTGGATGGTGCAAGGTTCTACCGCACGGGAGACCGCAACAACAAGACCTGGGAGATCATGCGCGGCCTGTATTCCTTCATGCGGGCCAAACACCACGTCCCCTCCCCCGAAGAGATCTATGGGCTGTTCTACCCCTCCATCCTGAAGTCGACTGGTACCGATCCGGAGACCTCTCTAGAAGAGACCTGGAGCATGGCGCAGCGGCTGTACGCTAGGCAGAAGGCCGCCCGCGAAGTCGACGACCGCGAGCGCGAGAACGCGCTGTCCGCTGCGAAGGATCAAAACCCCCGCGTGGTCTTCATGAACCGAGGACGCTGGGTGTGGGACCCGGAGTCCAAGGCATATGGCCAGGCCATCACGGACAACAACACCTTCATGGCGGAGATCTCTAGGTACCATCCGCTCATCTCCATGGACGACAAGGGCAAGGTCCTGCCGCAGTCCTCGATCTTGAGAGAGCACGGCGTGCGCGCCCACGGGATCAAGCAGGTGCTGGGACAGAGCGGCAGCCGCTTGGTGAAAGATCCGAGCGGTAAGACCTTCTTAGAAGTAGGCGTAGGCGAGATAGTAGCGGTACCGCCCGTCTACCACGAGCACTGCCAAGAGTATCTGGACAAGATCGTAGAGGGTGCAGGCGAGGCGGATGGCAAACTCTTCTTGGAGTGGCTGGCCACCTGCACCCGACTCCAAGATCCCACGACGGCCCTGGTGCTGCGGGGGGCGAGCGGTGCAGGCAAGGACATGCTGGCAGAGTCCCTTGCCCGGTTGTTTGGTGGCAAGGCAGCCTTTCGCAAGTCCATGGATCGGTTCAACTCCCAGATGTTGGACAGCGCCCTGATCCACCTCAACGAGGGCGTGGACGACAAGGAGAAGAGCGGGCCCGTAGCCAACCGCTTCCGCGAGATCGTCGCAGGCGGCACGGTCGATATCGAACAGAAGGGCGTCGACCCCACGATGGTGGTGGGAAACTACCGAGTCATCATCACCGCTAACAACCCGCAACCCCTGCCCGTCCAGAACACCCGCACATTGGAGGACTTCCGGGCCATCGCGAAGCGCGTCCTGCACGTCTGGATCGACCAAGATGTGACGGACTGGCTGGAGCGAAAGGGGTCGAAGAACTACACGGCGAGCTGGGTAGACCGGGACCTAGGCGACCGCAGAGAGCCTGGAGATCTGGTGGAGCACATCGCTTGGCTGGTGGAGAACTACGAGGTCCGCAACCACACCACGCGGTTCCTGGTGCCCGCCAACGTAGGGGCGTGGCACGTCCGCTCGTTGCTGCAAGGTGTTCTTCGGGACATCATCCAGGCGGCAGGCAAGGCAGCCACGTCAGAGGCCTACGAGAGATCCGTGCTTGTGCGCAGAGGTCGTGTGTGGGTCTGCGCAGACGCCGCGTTCGCGGGGATCGTCAACAACATTAACTACACCAACTACGAAGTCCGAGAGGTCAAGGACGCGGTGCGGGGATCTCTGCTGGACGGCAAGCCCAAGAGGTTCCCCGTCAACGGCGCGGGCAAGGTCTTCTACCCGATGCCTATGGACATCCTCCTGCCTCTGATGAAGCCCGAAGATCCCGAGGTCTTCATCGAGGAGGCGGAGGAGTACGACCTTCTCTCGAAGCTAGTTGCGGAGAGCTTGGAGTGACGGGCGCGGAGCTACGACGAGTGCTCTCCCACCCCGTAAGAGATCAGGGCACCCTGCCTCCACTGCCGCCGATCTTGAAGAGGTGGTCGGAGCATCTTTGGCCGGTGCAGGTCGAGGCCCTTGCCACCTTGTACCACCAAACCCCGCCGCTGGGGATCTACGGTGACATCGGGGTCGGCGGAGGTAAGTTCCTGATCGCCACGTTGGCAGGAGCCGTCCTAGGCGCGAGAAAACCGGTTGTATTAACACAGCCAGATCTCATCCGCCAGGCGCACTTCGAGCTGGACGCCTTCCGGCAGCTGTTCCCGGAGCTAGAGGACCACCTACCGGAGTACGTGGCCTACTCGACGTTGTCCCAGTCCAAGCACACAGATCTTCTTCACCGACTGTCCCCTGACGTCCTGGTCCTGGACGAGGCGCACGCGGTGGCGTCCAGAGACAGCGCCAGGGGTCTACGACTGCGGGAGTATGTGATCTCCAACCCGGACACACGGGTGGTGGTGTTGTCGGGGACGCTCAACAAGAAGAGCCTGTTGGACGTGTACGATCTCGCAGAGCTGGCCTTGCGAGACACCACCTGGCTACCCCTGACCGATCCTGTCCAAGAGGCCTGGGCCTCCATCCTAGACCACGGGGCTAAGCCTAGCGACAAGATCCGAAAGCAGTTCCTGCAACCCATGGTGAAGTGGGCCGCCAAGCGCGGGGTGGACGTGGGCGGCCCCGACGAGGAGGTCTACCAGCGAGCCTACCGAGAGAGATACCTCACGACTCCCGGCGTGATCGCTCCCAAGGAGACCTCGGTGGGAGCGAGCCTGGTGCTGCACACCTGGAGACCTAAGACGCCCCAGTTGATCCGAGAGGCGATCAAGCACCTGGACGAGACGTGGGAGCTACCTGACGGGACAGAGCTGGTGGACGCCTTGGAGTATTGGCGGCACGCAGGCACGCTCTCCCTGGGCTTCTACTACAGGCCGATCTACCGGGGGGAGGTCGACCGCCTAGAAGAGTGGCAGGAAACCCGGTTGGAGTGGACCAGGGCAGTCCGGAGACAGATCAAGTACATCCGACGACCCGGCGTAGACTCTCCGGCAAACGTGGTCCGCGCCTGCGAGAGCGGGACGGCCCATCCCGATGTGATCCGAGCATACTGGGCGTGGATGAGCATCCGGGACAAGGTGGAGCAAGACAGCGAGCCTGTCTGGGTCACGCAGGATCTTATCGACCTAGCGGCAGACAGAGCCCGCGCGATGGGTCGGGGAATCCTCTGGTACGAGTCCTCTACCGCCCTAGAGCCGGTCCTGAAGGAGCGGGGCTTCTGCACCTACGGAGCAGGATCGAACGCTCCCACGCCGGACGTCAAGATACCAGCCCTCTCGCGACTGGTGCATGGCACCGGCAAAAACCTGCAGGCCTGGGACAACCAGCTGATCTTAGAACCCCCCGCCAGTGCAACCCCCTGGGAGCAGCTGCTAGGAAGATCACACCGACCTGGACAGCTGTCCGACACCGTTCGGGCCGAGATCTTGGCATCCACCTGGATAACTCGGTCCAGGATATATTCCGCCATGGCCGAGGCCGAGTATGTAGGTAGAACCTCAAATAAGAAGCACAAACTGACGTTCTGCGACTGGGCGTAGCTCGCTCCAAATGTCAAGAGGAAGTAAAGCATCGAGCCCAGGCAGTGACAGCCCTCTGTCAACGAGCCATAAGCATCTCCTGGCGGGGGGACACCCCGCCGCTTGGAGGTCCCGTGAGCAAGCTCGATACCCTAGTCGCCAGCCTTCCCTACACCCCTTCGGCCTACCAGGTGGCCATCGCGGAGTGGGTCATCTCCGGTCGCGGAAACGCCGTGGTGGACGCCAAGGCGGGCGCGGGCAAGACCTCCACGCTCGTGGACATCATCGCTCCGCTGCTCGCAGGCACCGCGACCTTCTGCGCGTTCAACAAGCACATCGCGAACGAGCTGGGCTCCAAGTTGCGCGGCACCTCCGTGCAGTGCAAGACCCTGCACGGCATTGGTTTCTCGGCCATCGGCTACTCCTACGGCAGCCGCCCTCGCGTCGACCAGTACAAGTACCGCAACCTCGTGCAGGACATGCTGACCGATATCTGCGAGCGGGGCCGCTTCGACGGTCGCGAGGCTTCGCAGGACATCGTCACCTCCGCGCTGGCGGACTCCGGCAGCGACAACACCATCCACCGCGCCGCCGCCGACCTGGTGTCCAAGATCCGCACCGCGCTCGTGGACGTCAACGACTGGACCGCCATCCAGGCCTTGGCCCTGCACCACGGCATCACCCTGGAGTCCGCGTGGACTCCCGCCCTGCACCTGGTGCTGCGCGCTGCGCTTCACTACGGCCTGCAGGCGGCCCGCCACACCGTGGACTTCGACGACATGGTCTGGGTTCCCAACGTGGACTCCAACGTGCGCCCCTACCAGTCCGACTGGGTCCTCGTGGACGAGTGCCAGGACCTCAACGCCGCGCAGCGCGGGCTGGCCCTGCAGTGCGTTCGCCGTGGCGGTCGTATGCTCTTCGTTGGTGATCCCAACCAAGCCATCTACGGCTTCGCCGGGGCGGACTCCGAGTCCTTCCAGCGCATCATCGACGCCACCGACGCCGTGGTGCTGCCCCTCAACTTCTGCTACCGCTGCCCCAGCAAGGTCATCGAGCTGGCGCAGGCCATCGTGCCCGCCATCCAGGCCGCCCCCGGCGCTGCCGAGGGCACCATCACCAACCTGCCCTACGGCAAGGTCGCGGACGTCGTCGAGGAGGGCGACATGGTCCTTTGCCGTCTGACGGCCCCTCTGGTGTCCTTGTGCCTCTCCCTCATCGGCTCCGGCGTTCCCGCACGAGTGAAGGGCCGGGACATCGGCAAGGGCCTCGTGAAGCTCCTTCGCAAGGCCCTGAAGCGCGCCCGCAAGACTGGCCGCCCCTCCACCCTGGCGGACGTGCCCGAGGCGCTTGAGGCGCAGATCACCGTCGAGCAGAAAAAGCTCGAAGCCAAGGGCCTGGAGGAGGACGACCTCAAGATTCAGGCGCTGCACGACCGCCGCGACGCCCTCCTCGCCATCTACAGCTGGGCGGAGGACGCGGAGACCGTCCAGGACTTGGAGCGCGCCATCGAGGAGCTGTTCGCGGACACCCGCGCCTCCGTGACTCTCTGCACGGTTCACCGCGCCAAGGGCCTGGAGTCCGATCGCGTCTTCATTCTCCAAGAGGAGAAGATGCCCCTGCCCTTCGTCTCCAAGCCGTGGGAGGTCCAGCAGGAGTACAACCTGCGGTACGTGGCCTTGACCCGCGCCAAGAAGGAGCTGGTCTTCATTCGATAGTAACGCCTGGGTTGCCGCCCCCCGGACGGGGGGTTACGGTTCCCAGGTCCCGTTTGGTAGGACACCTGCCGATAGGAAGCAGGTTTGACGCGCTGCGGCGCAAGGAGAGATATCATGGGTTTGTTTTCCAAAGGTGCTGACTCGTTGGGTGGTGGTAACCGGGCTCCCTGGTTCCACGGGAACGGCAAGGCTCTCATCCGTCTGACGGCGGCTACGGCCAAGATCAACCGGTCCAACAAGGCGCAGACGGTCATCACCGCGAAGGTCATCGCCGCCGAGGAAGGCTGCGACCTGGTGCTGGGTCGGGAGTACGCCTACCGCTACGAGGCGGACGGTCGCTACCCGGAGTCGGATGCGGCAGAGTACCTGGGCTTCATTCTGGGCTTCGCGGGGCTTCGCCACGACTCCAACGACCTCTCGGTCTTGTTGGAAGGTCTGGGCCTGGACGCCAGCGACTACAATCTGGAGAGCGAGAAGGGTGTCGCCCTGGCAAAGATCGACATCGATGAGAAGGTCACCGAGCTGCGCAACGAGCTGGAGTCAGGCGAGGGCGACGCTTGGAAAGACCGGGTTTGCGAGATCCGTCTTTACACCAAGAACGAGGGCGGCTACTGCAAGATGTACGCCAGCGCCATCCCGGCCTTCATGGTCGAGGACGGAGACCTGACCGAGAAGGGGGCAGCGGCTCTCGCCCGTACAGGCTGGCGTTTCGGGGGAGCTGCTTCAGCCGCCGCCTAGCACTTGAGACCTACCCATTTCGCTACCTGGCGGGGGCAAGGGCCGGAAGGACCTTGCCCCCGTTTTCTTTCGGAGCCAAGCCATGCTCAACGTGCCTAGTTGGATCGAGAACATAGACAGCTTCACGGTGCGCCCCCCGTATTACGGGCTGGGTGCCGTGGACCTTACCCAGCGCCCCGTCGTCGCCTTCGACACCGAGACCTACGCCATGCCCGTGCAGCGATTCCGCACCGGATCCGGGCGTGAGAAGATGTACATGCGGAGGAAGGCTCCGCGCCTGGTCTGCGCGACTTTCGCGGGCAGAGGCCGCAACACGCCCGTGCCGGAGAGCATCTCCCAGGCCGCTGCGGCGGGCCACGCCCTCGTCTACAGGGAAGGGGCGGCCTGGAAGGCAATCGTCGACCGTACCGGGGCGGAGGACGTCTTCCACGAGCTGCTAGAGGACGACAGGACGCTCCTCGTGGCCCACAACACCCCCTTCGACTTGGGCGTGGTAGCCAACGCCTGGCCCGTCCTTCTCCCGGCTGTGTTCCGCGCCCTACAACAGGACCGGGTGACGGACACCATGATCCGAGAGATGCTGCTCAAGACAGCCTTCGGGCAGATGCAGGACGACGGCACCGGGCGCGGCCCACGCTTCGGCTTGGCCGCCGTGGCGAAGGAGTACAACCTCGCAGACAGGTCCCACCAGAAGAAGGGCGGGGACGTGTGGCGCATCCGCTACCACGAGCTAGACGGCGTCCCTCTGCGGGACTGGCCGGAGGCCGCCGTGCAGTACGCGCTCGACGACGCGGTCGACGCCCTCATGATCTTGCTCCTACAGGCTCCGCTGGGCAAGGAGCGTCGGTCGGACCAGTTCTTCCCCGTCTCCACCCTTGAGGGAGGGATCATCAACGAGACGCCCCAGGTCCGGGCGCATTGGGCGCTGCACCTCATGGGGATGTGGGGCCTGCGCGTGGACCCCGCGCTCTACGAGAGCTGGGGCAGAGAGATCGATAGCGCCGTCACCTACGCGAAGGCCGTGGCCCGCAAGGCGGGCTTCTTGCGCCCCAACGGGACGATCAACAAGAAGAAGCTGCAGGAGTACGTGCGGGACGACTACGCCGCCCGTCGCCAGCCCTACCCGCTCACGCCCAAGGGCAACGAGGTCTTGGGTCAGACAGGGGAACGCCCCGAGGATCTGAAGTACGTGTCGACCTCCAAGGAGGCCCTACTGGAGTGCAAGCGACTGACGGTGGAGTACGGCGGGGAGCAGGTCGAGGTGCTCCGCCTGTGGGGTGAAACAGCGTTCATGATCCGCATGCAGACCACCTACTACGAGCCCGCTGGCATGGGCAGAGATCACGCCATGCTCTACGACTTCAACCCGATGGTGGCGACGGGCCGGACGTCGGGCCGCTCGCCCAACATGCAGAACCCCCCGAGGTCGGGATCGTTCCGCGAGCTGTTCGTCGCTCGCCCCGGCAAGGTGCTGTCCTCCGTCGACTACGCAGCGGAGGAGCTTCGGACCCTCGCCCAGATCCACTACTGGTGGTTCGGGTCGTCAGCTCTGCGGGACGCCTTCCTGGAGAAGGAGGACCCGCATGCCATGTTCGGCGCGATGCTGGCCGGGGAGACCTACGACGTCTTCAGGACCTGGAAGCGGAGTGAAGACAAGGCGAAGCGCAAGAGATTCAAGGATCTGCGGCAGGCTGCCAAGGCGGCCAACTTCGGCTACCCAGGTGGACTCGGTCCAGAGAAGTTCATCCAGTATGCCTGGGACACCTACCGCGTAGACCTGGCGGATGTCGCGGTCCTGACAGAGTTTGCTCCAGCTGTAGAGAGGTCCGACGAGGATCATAAGGCGCTGCAGATGCGATACGCCAAGGCGCTCAAGGCGCAGTGGCTTCGGCAGTGGGGCGAGGCCAAGAGGTACATGGACATGATCGGGGACGAGGTCCGCCACGCGGAAACCTTCACCTACCTCCAGCCGGTCTCCTGGCGACAGCGTGGGGGCTGCTACTACACCTCTGGGAACAACACCGGTTTTCAAGGGCTGGCCGCAGACGCCGCGAAGGAGGCCTTGTGGCGCGTGGCGGCGTTGTGCTACCTCAAGCCCGAAGAGGCCGCCGCCGTCCTTCAGAACGCGCCCTGGCCTGACGACGTCGATGCTACCGTGGTGACGCGCTGGGGGAGCAAGCTACACGGCTGCCGCCCGGTGCTCTTCATCCACGACGAGATCTTGGTGGAAGGCCCGGAGGAGACGGCCCACCTGTGGGCAACCGCCCAGGCCGAGGTCATGTCCGCCGCCGCGCAGATATACACGCCCGACGTCCCCCAGATCGCAGAGGAGGCCATCATGCGGAGATGGTACAAAGGTGCAGAACCTGTGTGGCAGACCCCCTGCGGATCGCGTTACGAGGACAAGGAACAGATCCCAGCGGGAGAGAAGAGCAAGCTCGTACCCTGGGAACCATCCTAAGGGTAGGAAACCATGGACGTGGTTGCTATTGATCCGGCTGCGAGCAGATACGCCTACGCTATCTTCCACGACGGCGAGCTTATTCAGTGCGGCTACGAGTACAAGGCCGCTGCTCTATCTCGCGTAATAGATCCCAACCGCGTCTACGTCTGGGTCCTAGAGGTCCCGCGAAACTACGGAAGGTTCGCGGTGGCCCACAAGGACCTGGACCGGCTCCGCCGCGTCTTGAAGAAGATCAAGAGCAACGCGGTTAGACCCCAGGACAAGGTCGTCCACTTCGCTCCGTCCGCGTGGAAGGGCAACGTGCCCAAGAAGATCCATCACAAGCGCCTGTGGGAGATCTTGACCGAGCAGGAGAAAAGGCGTTTGCCGGATCAGCCGGGTACGTTAGACTACGCGCACGATATACATGACGCCGTAGCTTTAGGTGCTACCTATCTGGAGCGAATGGGGCGAGGCGGAAAGAAGAGGAGAACTACCCATGCGAAAAGGCTCGACTCGTGATTCTACTGGAGGATCGCTGCTTCTCGGCGTGACCGTTCCTGTCCCCTTCATCGGAGGCAACTTCAAGTGGATGGTGGGCAGGATCTTGAGAGGCGGGTCCGCTGGCCACCCGCTGGGAGATCCCGCGAAGTATCGATGGAAGAGAGAGCGAGACGAGTACGTCCTTCGACCCGTCGAGAGCGCCCCTGCAATCGCCATGTTCCGCAGGAACGGCCAGTGGAGAATCCGCTTCGAGACCGAGGCCCTCCAGGGCGACACCTATCTCTTCGACCAGGAACACCTCGACGAGCCCATCTACACCCCCGTGGCGGTCGTGTACGCCATGACCGTTGCGACCTACCCCAAGCTACGAGACGCCGCTATGAAGCGGATCATGGAGGGATCATGAGCAACGACTACGCACCCCTGCACATCCCGCCCGCATCTATCTACCTGGGCAAGGCAGATCCTTCGGACTGGCGACACTTCTCCCCGCAGCAACAGAGAATCCTGCGCGGCGTGTTCGCGGGCCGCGTCATCCCGCTACGCACGGGAAAGATCAAGAACAACCAGTACATTCCCAGCTGGCTTGAGATCTTCGGAAGCGTCGATGAGGCCAGAAAAGCGTTAGGCACCGAGATCTTTGAGGGCGTTCTCAAGATCACCGTAGACCACGTCAGCATTAAGCTCGCAGGGGTGCAGTGCCGCAACAGCAGCAAGTCGGGAACGGGCTACGCCCAGTTCGGAAAGACCGAGACCTTACTGCGCCAGATGCCTGCTCGATTTACCTGGGACGACCTGTTGGCCACCAAGAAGGGATCGACATCGGAGGTCCGTCGGATGTCTATCCGGTCCATCGCAGCAACCCTGTATCTGCACATCGTCGCAGGCAACATCGAGTACATCCCCAACCAGCACCGCCCGGAGAACGCCAGCTTTCGCAAGATCTCGGCGTTCTTCGACGTCCCCAGCCTCTAGGAGCAGCCCGTGAGCAACTTCGCCATACAAACGATCTTCTCTGACTCCGTGCTTGGAGTAATCAGATCTGTTCTTCTTGCAGCCGTGCCAGACCAGTGGGACTGGATCCCTGCGACGGTCATCACCATCATCTCCGTGGTCGACGACATCGATGCCCTCGACGACTTCAGCGGATCTGAAAAGTTCAACGCCGTGGTGGACGCCGTGGTGGACGCCCTGGACAGCGCCGACGACATCCCTGGATGGTCCTCCCTGCCGGAAGCTAGTCGGGACGGGCTCATCGAAGGTGTCGCAGAGATCGTGGTGTTCTCCATGCGGGCTGCTGAAGCAGACGGCGTACCGGGAGAGGACGCACGAGTTCGCTTCGCAGACGCTCTACGAAGCCTAACGCTGTCGATCCTAGACCTGGTCGACGTCTTCGAGAAGCAGACCTCTGTCCCCAACGCCTTGGACCAGGTCGGAGCTAAGGTGGCGGCCATCCTAGAGGGCTAGGAACGGACTCCGCAGACCTTACGCCCCCGGTCCATCTAGGATCGGGGGTTTTTGTTGTTGCTGCATGTCAAACCCCCTAAGACACACTCCTCGGAGCGAGAGGCATGTCGCCTTCGCCTTCGGGAGCCACGCGGAGGTTTCGTTATGCCTACCAGAGTACGAGTATCCTTTGAGCTTACGGTGCGAGAGGGAGCCGATCTCTCCCAAATACTGGACGCCCTGCACGACGCCGTGCCAGACCTAGCCGCGTGCATGCACGCCTACGGAGTACCGATCTGCGAGGAAGAGGCCGAGGAGACCGCCTGCGTCGTAGACATTACCCCTCGTGGCTCCAACCGAGAGGAGGTCTGATGGACCAGCAAAACAGCACGATCTTGGCTGCCCTGGAGTCCGGCTGGGAGGCCATCCGCAAGCACCAGCCCGACATCCCCCCTGTGCGGATCATCTTGGCGAGCGGCATGCAGCGAGGTGTCTACAAGAAGCGCGGGCACTGGTGGGCCAAGCAGTGGCGCGAGGGTGAGGAGGAAGCCCACGAGGTCTTGATCGCGGGCGAGCGCCTCGCAGACGGGGCGGAGCAGGTCTTCACAACGCTCATGCATGAGGCAGCCCACGCCCTGGCCTTTGCTCGCGAGATCAAAGACGTATCCAGGCAGAACAGGTACCACAACACGCGCTTCAAGGCGTTTGCCGAGGAGATCGGCTGCGTGGTGGAGAAGAACGACCGCTTCGGGCACGTCACCACCGGGCCCAGCCCCGTGGCCTGGGAGCTGTACTCCGAGGAGATCCACGCCTTGGAGAAGGCCATCGGGAAGACCTACCGGGTCCGAGCCGCGCCCAAAGCCGCTCCGAAGAGGGAGACGCCCAAGACCTGCACCCTGTCCTGCCAGTGCGGCAGAAAGATCCGTGTGATGACGGAGCAGGACAACGACGAGATCCTCTGCCTTCTTTGCGACACCCTTTTCGAGTAGGAGCACGCCGTGGGAACACACATCAAACAGATCGACCCCGAGAACGGAACGTACACCCTGGAGGAGATGCAGAGGCTGGTCGGCGGATACGTCGAGGCTCACCCACTGGGGGACGGAGAGCATGTCCTGTTGGTCAACGAGGACGCGGCTCTGCAGGGCCTCCCGGTTAACAGTCTGGTCTCCGCCCTCCTGGGGCTGGAGATCCGAGGAGACGCGGCCATCGTCAAGCGGGAGCAGATAGAATGAAGTGCCCAAACTGCGGACACCACACATGGCACGTCGACCGCAGCGTGCATGAGGAAGCCAACGACCACCACAAGATCTGCAACGCCGGGGGCATTAGGAAGGTCCGGCGAGTCCTTGCCCACCACGGTATGGAGGACAGCACCGCGTGGCACTTCCGAAGGCGCAAGTGCCGCAGGTGCGGCGAGGTAGGCTACTTCGTAGAGATGCCTCTGCCCGATCTACCTCAAGAGAAGGAGATGTAGCGAAGCGCCAAGAGCCCATCCTGCCCCGAGAAGTAGGCCCCGATCGTGGCCTCTCGACTGGTGGCGTACCCGTTGGTGGTGTGCCATACGTCGCTGGCAGCGGGGGAGGGTTGCTGGATCAGGGTAAGACCCGCGTGCTCGTGGATGTGCAGGTGGTGAAGGTTCCCCGTCAGGGCGTACCGGTGCTTTGCAGACAGGTCGTGATCCCTCAACCAACCGTCGAGGGTGGTTGCAAGATCGGAGGCCTTCTTCTCGCCGTGCCCGTGATGCCCCACCAAGGCTGTCCTTCCGTAGATGTGGAAGGCGTGCGAGGACGTGAAGTTCCCGAAGGAAACCCTGGGATCGTCTTTGTAGGCAGCCCAACACACCGCCATGAGAGAGCGAGAGATCAACTCGTCGTGGTTCCCTGGGATGCACTCCAGGAAGACCGCCAGGCCTTTTGACAGCAACCCATCAACTGCCTGCAGGTAGATCTCTGTTAGCTCCTTTGGAATCGTGTGCGGGATACCGTCCATGTCCTGGTGGTGTCGCATGGACGTGGTCGCCCCATGCACGTTGTCAACGTGCGCGATATCGCCGCCCACGGCGAGAAGGACGTAGTCGGGCATGCCGAACGCCCGGATGCCGTGCTCCACCGTTGTCTCTAGCCCGGCGTGGAACCTCTCCGCTGCGATAGCTCTGTTGTAGGCCTCCCCAGACGAGGCGAAGGAGTCGTCCACCAACAGCCCGAAGTGTAGATCCGAGGCCTGGTAGAAGCAGATGTAGCCCTGATCTTCTTCGCCCTTGCGTACGGGAGGCGTTGTGTCTGGCTTGCGCCCTACGACGGACTCCAGGATCTCGCTGAAGGGGTCGAGCAGCCCTTGCTGGAGGGTGAGCCACTTACCTGCGGCCTTCTTGATCTGCGCCAGGTCCTCTTGCTCGACGCGCTTCGCCAGCTGGTACCTCTTGAGCGCCAGCTGCTCGTCTGCAAGATCATCTACTTCCCTCTCCGCCATCTCTTCAAGCGTGAAGGGCTCGTGTTGCTTGGTCAGGCCGTACAGGGACTTGATCTTGTGGAAGTCTCGCCGCGTGAGGCGGTGCTGGACCGCCACCTGCTGCATGGTTTGACCCATACCGCCCTGCGCCTTGTCCACGTAGGAGCGGATCATCTCACGCAGCTCGTTCTCGGACAGGACAACCGTGCGGGGGAGCCCCGAAGCGGACACCCACTCGAAGAGATGTCGGCCGTTGGCCAGGGGAGTATGAGATCCGCTGTCTTTGGGCCCCTCGCCGTCGACCTGGGCCTCCTGCGTGTCTGGAGCCTCGCGGTTGTAAACCTTCCTGCAGAGCGCCCCTACGGGCAGATCACCACGAGCCTCTCGTTCTACCAGGTCTCTATCTAGATCCCCTCGAAGAACTTGGCTGACGGCTCGCGCTACGCGCTCCGACACCTTGTAGGTCCGCCGTATATAGCGGACGGCTTGGGGATCTCCAGGCCGCACCTTGTCCAGCACCTCAAGGACGCGGACGGCGACAGGTCGTTTACTCACGGGAATCTCCTACTTAGGAGGGGTGCCTTCGTACCAACGGTCGAAGACGTTCACCAGCGCGGCAACAGCCACGCGGATCCTATCTCTGTAGAGCGCATCGTCTAGAGCTGGGGCGTCTTGCTCCTTCAGGTGGATGGAGAGGTAGTAGAAGGTACCCTCCGTAGAAAACACAGGAAACATGTGGACCACAGGGGATCCAGCGGCCTGGATGTTACCGCGCATGATCCCCTCTGCCTCGTCTGGGAGAACTTGAACGCCCCCCTTCTGGTACATCTTGACGAGTAGGTGGGTCAGCGGGGCGTCTAAGATCTGGTGCTGCCACTCCATCTTCATCGAACGCACGGCGTCTCCCACAGCCTCTAGGTCAATGGAGGACGTCAGATCTCTACCTACAGACGGGAGCTTGCCACCGTTCTCCTGCCGAGACAGAAAGACGCGATCTGCAGAGACCTCTTCGCGGAGCCTCTCCAGCGTATGCCACATAAGATCAGAATCCCGGAGGACCTCGATGGGGCGGAGGACGCGAGGGGGCTCCTCTTCGTCCTCGTGAGACAGCTCGATGGCCCGCAGAGCTACATCTCGAAGAGCCTGGATCGCAGCTCCAGCGCCTCCTCCCAAGAAGAAGACGACGCCAAGCAGGACCCAACCGGGAACCTTGCCAGCTAGATCTGACAGCCCTTCTATCACTAGATCCGCCTACGACGTAGAGGACAAGGCGTTGAGGGCGGCCTCCCAGCGAGCCAGCAAGTCTTCAACGGGTTCCACCGAGATCCACTCCTTCTCCCGTTGACGGGTAACAACGCGAACCTCGCCGGTGGGGTCTCCCTCTCGATCGATCATAGCCCAGATGCCGTAGATGGATGTGGGGAGCAACACGATCTCGGTTGGGCCCTCGGTGCAAACAAAGCGAAACAATGGACTGCTCATGGGTTCTCCTAACCGCTAAGCGGTCTTTAGTTCCGTGCAGACAATGAACGTGCCGGTTTTCATGGTGAAGTCTGTGCTGCCGTTTACGTTCTCTGCCACCAACAGATCTAGGGTTCCTGCGGTGCTACTTGTAAAGAGCGCACCCATGAAGTAGGCCACCTGGGTAGTGCTCCCGCCCGCGCCATTCACGGTGATGGTGTCCGTTCCGTTGAAGTTCTTAGGCACCTGATCTCCGTCCAAGTCTTGATGCCAAGCACCGCTCGCTCCTGTGGGGGGATCGAACGCGATCTTACCGTCGCTAGATGTACCTGACGTGTAGTGGATCATGCAGATCATGTTGTACTTGGTGTTAGCCTCTAAGCTAGGACCAGTCATGACCTTGGTGAGGGTCGTACCGTTTACCGGCGTAGCGTCAGACGCTAGAACAGTGGAGAGAACCGTCTGGGTCGTTAAGAGCTTGGTTGCTAAGCCGTCCGTGAAGGCGTTGGTGTCTGCCTCTCCTTCGTAAAGCGCCTTGATCTGCGCACCGGTCTGGTCTTGAGTGGCCCCTGCTTCTACGCCGTTGAGCTTGGTGAGCAAGGCGTCCGTGAAGGCGTTGGTGTCTGCCACCGCTTCGTACGCGGACTTGATCTGGGCACCGGTCTGGTCTGCAGTAGCAGAGGTCTCGATGCCGTTGAGCTTGGTGAGCAAGGCGTCCGTGAAGGCGTTGGTGTCTGCCACCGCTTCGTACAGAGCCTTGATCTCCGCACCGGTCTGATCTGCCGTAGCAGAGGCCTCGATGCCGTCGAGCTTGGACTCGTCGGAAGAGCTGAACTCCGACCCAGAGCTGCCTCCTGGAAAGATCGCGGGCATATCAGACCTCTGCAATAGCGGGAGCGATGTAGACCCACGGGCGAGCCGTAACGCCTGACCCGTCTCCCGAGTCCTTGGTGACGCTGTACGTCTCGACGTACAACCGCATGAAGCCCGCCACGTTGACGCGCTCCACAAAGCCCTGCGCGCTGATCGCCCCGATGTCTCCGGCTTGCGGGGTGACCCACGGAGCCGCTACGGGGATCAGGGTGGAGGTGGGCAGCTGGACCCACAGACGAGCACTGAAGCTCGCAGGATCGACGTAGCCCTCTAGCGCGGCTGCAGGAACCGCCGACCCACTACCAGGCGAGGTCTCGCCGGTAAAGTTGATCGTCATGTTCGCCGCTGCGCCGCCGTTGACGTCCGTCTCGTAGACCCAGACGGTGTCCAAGACGCCGTCCGTAGTTCGCGCCACCGCACTGGCCCGGATGTTGCCCACGGCGGCGGTGTTGATCTTGCTCACCAGGTCGGCAACCGTGGCCATGGCGTCGGCCTTACCGGTGGAGGCGTAGGCCGTGCCGTCAACGGTCACGATGTAGTTGTAGGCCGACAGGAAAGCAGATCGAACAACCGTAAGGTGCGCCGACTTCCGCCCCGCCACTGCGCGGCGAGAGAGAAGCACGTAGGTGGAGACGGAGTTCGCGGTAGACACGCCGATGTTGACCGCGTTGGTGCCGGTACCGGGCGGGTACAGCATCTCGGCGGGGGTGTCGATCCATGTGGCGTTGGGGTTCCGACCGATGGAGAGTTCGGTCGCGCCAAGGAGGTTGCTTATGATTGCCATGGTTTACTCCACCGCGTACTTGGTGACTGTGAGATATAGATCTTTGAAGAACCAAGCCTCGTGGGCCTGCCCGTGGGGAGGGTGACCAACCCCTTCTACGTAGTATCGATAGTTCCCCAGATCGACTCTCTCCGCGATAGAGGCCGCCGAACCGAAGTCCCAGTCCGCCGTACCGGACGTAGAGACCCCGTTGTGTGTCAGGGTCAAAGTGGCCAGATTGGTTATCGTGCCGTCGGATCGAGCTTGTTTTCTTAGGTACCAAACAAAGTGGTTACCGCTCGACAAGCCGCCATCCCCAGTCAGGGGAACAGAGTGAAAAGACACATTCAAACCTGTGATGTAGATCTTTCCAACAGACCCGGCCTCGGTCTCTAAGTTTCTGCCTCCCAGGATCTCTGTAAGATCCCTCTGTACCACGATCTCTTGGTCTGCCGGAGCGTTAGAAGTGCTACCTGCGTTAGCGAAAGTACCGCTAACGGCTCTGGCCCAAACAGAGAAAACACCGTGTGCGTAGGCAGCGGCGAGACTGCCTGTAAAGGTCACGTTGTAGCCGTACCCGGCCTGGTAAGATACACCTGTCCCAAACGCTATTGCGCCTCCAGAGGAGCCCCAGCTTGCGGCAGAATCGCGCAGCAACGGGTCAGACCAGCCTCCGGCGCTGTCCATGAGGTAGTGTTTAAGCTCTAGAGCGGCGGTGTATCCGTACCGAGCGCGAGTCGTGGTGGCTGTGTTGGCCGCAGCCGTGAACCCTTTCCCGGCGTGGATCTGTCCCGAATAGGACCAGATATCTGTAGAGACAGCCCAGGAAACCCGCCCGGTACCGCCTGTTGGGGACTCCAGCGTACCCCCCGTGTAGCTGATAACTGACCAGGAGTCCGTGTCGAGTTTCAGCTCGATGATGTCCCCAGCCGAAGCACTCCCCCCTCGAAGAACCAAGGCGGTGCTAGATCCTCCCGAGGCCGCCGTCACGTAACCCCGCCAGGCCGAGGGACCCAGCGAGTCGAGATCGTAGAGCTTCCAGTTCAGGAACGCCACCGGAAGCGGCAAAGCCGGATCGAACCCCTGCAGCTGGTAAGAGTCTGGGGGGGTTGTACGGAAGGTGGCTGTGGTTGTCCAAACGGTCGCCATCGAGATCTCCTAAGAGACGGGGTGCCACACCTTTGCGCCAGTAGCGGACTGGGGTGCGGTCGCGGGGAGCGGGTAGTAGTCGCGGGAAGATCCTCCCACGTAGGCTAGTAGGCTTTCAAGTAGCACAACAGATCCGATGGGGCAAGCCTGGGCCACTACGACGGCCACCCTCTCGGCGTACCCGTCCGGCATCCACTCCGTCCTCCAAGCCGTGAGGATGATTAGGTTTCGTTTGTACCGCGTGAACTCTACCGCGAGGGGTCCGTCCGTGGCCGTGCGCCATAGCTCCACCAGCTCGTCTACAGATCCGGTGCATCTCTTGCTCTGGAAGGCCGTGGCGATCAGGTGGCGATACCAGTAGTCGTCAAGGCCGTTGCGGGGGGTGCCCGCGACCCAGCCGTAGAAGTCCAGCTGCTTGCCCGTGGCGTGGGGCAGCGTGTTGCCTACGTGCGCGTCGAAGACGGTGTTCTCAAGGTACTGCAGGGTGCGGGCCACGGCCTGCAGGATCCCCACGCGCCCCGGAAGGGACTTGTGGTGCAGCGGCGAGAACTCCCCGACGGTGTCTTCATGCAGTTGGTGCTTGATCGCAAGGTCTTCGGCGGTGGCCATGAGGGGCGCTCCTTAGGGGTCAGCTCTGACGAACCACGATCCCGCCGCTCGCCGCAGAGGTGTCCAACGTGGCGAAGGACGCGGCATCGATGGCTACATCGTTTGTGGTCAAGGCCGCGCCCGCGACAGAGAAGGAGATGGTGGTGCGGGCCACGCCTTCGACAGCGGCGACTAGCCCCAAGAGATCTTGTTGCCGGATAGTCTCTCCAGGCTCCAGGCTCTCGAAGTAGAGACGCACAACCTCTTGGATCGGAGCGGTGACAGACGAGAGGGTGCCCCCTGGCTCGTAGCCCGTGCTAGGATCTATGAACACGTCCACGGTGATGAGCGTGGCGGACATGAACCAGAACCCCTCGCGGTGCGGCCTTAGGTCTGCGCCCGTCACCTCGCCCACTACGCCGTCCGCGCCCGTCGCGGTCGGAAGAGATCTGTTGACGTTGCCGCCCAGCATGCCGAACAACTGGGACAAGATCTGTTGTTGGACTACCGTAGTGATCGTATTGGGGTAAACCCAGATACCTACGCCGTTCTCCGGAATAGACCGGGTCGAAACCGTGACCGGGGCGAAGGTGGGGTTGTAGACCACGCGAACCTTCTGCACTCCGTTCAACGACTGCAAGACCGTCTGAATGGCCAAGGAAGATCTAGAGGAAGAGGAGCCCAGTCCCTTGGAGATCTTATTGCGGATCGATGCATCCGTCTCCGCCGACGTCCCCACGATCGCTGCGGCGTCGTTCGTCACGCCCGTCCAGCCCGCCACACCCGTGACGCGGTTGACAATGGTGCCCGCTGCGGCGGAGATCGGGCCTACGGCAGAGGCCTCGAAGACCGCCGTAGCCTGGTAGGGTGCGGCAGAGGGCAGGGTGACGTCCTCCAGCAGAACCCACTCGTTGGTGCCGTCGCTGGCCTTCGCCGCCCCTGCAGAAAGAAGCACGGGGCCGTTGGCCCACCCCGTGAGCTTGAGCGTGACCCGCGACTTCGACCCCTCGTCGATCGGAATGTGCGCCAGCTGCGCCAAGTACCGAAGCAGAAACCCGCTGGCTTGGTTGGGATCGTGGGCGTCGAAGACGGCGGAAACGCCGTTGTCGATCTCGCTGGCGATCTGGGCCGTGATGAGCAACACCGCCGTCGAGAACTCTGCGCGGTCGTAGCGAGGAACAGAGAACCCTAGGTCCGCGCAGATCCTATTGTACTCCGTCTTCGCGATGTCGAACCACTCGCTCGCCGTGCGGGCAAGGTATCCGGTGCTTGTGAGTCCAGCCACGAGTAGACCTCCTTGGCGAGGGTAACACGGGTGATCTAAGAACGCTAGTCAGATCGCGGTGTATCCCCAGCTCAAGACCAGCGGCACCAAGATCGCGTTGTCCCCGGACGACTCGGCCCCAGCCCCGGCGTCCTGTTGACCGAGGACAGTCAGCTGGAAGGGCCGCTGCGAGATGAAGCCCTGGACGGACAGAGTGATGACCCGCCCGCTCTGCTCCCCGTAGGACTCTCGCACCGCGATGTTGGGGATCTCTTCCAAGGTACGGGCCACCTCTTGAGCCAGGGCGGGCACGTTGACGCCCCTATCGGTCAGATACCCGAGCCAATCGATCCCCTGCAGGATGTTGATGGGCCACTCGCCCTCCGCGATGGACAGGATCGTATCTGCCTGTTGGAGGATGAGCTGTTGATCCCGCTCCGTATCCGATATTCGGTCGGAAGGAAGAAGATCTCTGTTGTCTCCAGTGCATAGAACGTCGGCGCTCATGTCAGTTCCCCTTGAGATCAGAAGTGCCGCTGACGGCGGGCGCGGTCGAGGTGAGTGTGTAGGCGAGACTACCATCACCTGCTAACGCTAACGCCGTTGCGATCTTTCCAAACTCCGCCCAAGCATCGGAGATTGCGTCTTGAACGCTGTTTTGGAACGCTAGGCTCTTCGCGGTGGCGGGGTTGTCGCCTATGCGAACGTCGCCTCCGAAGATCACCCTGTCTGCCGTTCGCGCTGCACCCGTAGGTAGCGTCCTGTTCATGATCAGCGGGAGGAAGAACCCGTCCCGGATCCCGTGTAGGCTTGTATCGGTAACATCCACGGGCCCCTGGATGTTCGTATCTAGCAGATCGTCCAACGAGTACATGGTCGGGATGTAGAGGCCTACGTCGTTTTGAGCCAACTTCAAGGACTGATCTGACGCCCCGCTCGCAGGCAACAGTACAGGTACGTCCGAGATCACCTGCGCCTGGACGTAGGTCCGGTCCTTGGTCTCTCGATCGGTGCGAGGGAAGTTCACCAGCGGCTGGATATCCGCCCGAGTGTTCCCGGTCTGCGCCTCGCCTACACGAACCACACGGGCGGGCATAGGGCCGTAGTGGTGGCGCAACATCCGTTGGACGACCATCTCGATCAGCTCCATGAGGCCCGGCTCGAAACTAGCCATGTCAGCTCCTAAGGATCTTGCCTACGCACTCGACGTAGAAGTCTTTGTTGTAGTTAGATCCCTTATAGGTAACCTCCCGAACAGCGACGCGCTCCTCGATCCAGCCCTGCATCCGTAGGTCGTAGAACTCCAGGAGCACATGATCCCCAGGAGAGATGGAGGGCTCCAGCAACCCCTTGAACTTCACGCCCTTGTCCGTCCGCGTCACGCTCCCCACCAGATTGCCGAGATCAGGCATAGAGGAGAACCGGGTGACCAGCACACCGTCCCCGACCTCCGAGGCGTCGGGGTCCAGAAAGCGCACCTTGTCCCCTACGATGGACAGCTCTGTCTGGGTGTATTCCGCGATCTCCTGCAGCCCCTCCACGCAGTTTCCGGACCACACAAACCCCCGCGGGTAGATGATGCTGGGGTCGATGTCGCTTCTCTCGATCTCCCACTTGGACTCCGGAAAGGTGAACGTCCCGGCTACGTCGACCAACATCTCTGCTACCGCTTGTGCGGTCTGCCTCCCGGACAGAGAGACCTCCGAGACCGCTCGCCGGTAGCGAGGCCCTCCGGAGTGAGCAACGATCTGCAGCTTGACGTCCCCGGCAGAAGTCTTGGAGAGCGACACCCCGTCCCGAATGGGGATCCCCGCAAACAGCAGGCCGAACCGGTTGGTGTACCCCGCCGAGATCGACAGGAAGCTGTCCTCCCCCCGGAGCAGGTCGTCCACCATCTGATCTGGAGGATTACATATCGACACAGATCCCGTGACCGGCTTCCCGTCCGTGCTGTACTTGACCTGGAAGTCGACGTGCAAGGACGTGGACTTGCCGTTCAAGAACTCCGGCTCCGCCACGAACTTATAGCCCTCTCTCCCCTGGATCCCGGTCACAATCTCAATGACTCGACCGTATAGCTCTTGACTAGCCATCTGATTACACCAGTGTGAACGCGGGATCTACGCCCAGCGCGGCGTCCTTCCTCAATGTGAGAAGCTCCGCGTTGGTGTAGTAGATAACGGAGAGGGTGGATCCTAGATCCTTCCTAACGTACGGGTCCGCCCCGAACACGTAGAGCTGCCCAGTAGGGAAGCTGACGACCATGCTGCCGGAGGACATACGCCGGTTTGTAGCGATGTAGTCCCCAGCCGCTATGTCGAATACGCTGATCCTCCAGTCCTCGGTTCGCCAGTTCCAACGCAACTGAAGGGTGTAGCGCACCTCTTCGATCGTAACGCGGGTGTCGTAGGCGCAAGGCTCGCTCTGCAGGGGGATGATCGTAGGCACAACGCCCTCCGTGAGAAGTAACAGATCTAGACGCTAGTTGGCGGCACCCGTAACCAGCTTGAAAAGAGCGTTTGAGCTGGTAGACTCTTGGAGCAGCTGACTGAAGCTATCGGCCGAAGGGGACGGACCTTGGGGATCTGATGAAGTAGTGTCGCCGTTGATGTAGTCGATCACATCCGCAGCGACGGACTTGTCGCCCCCGAGGAAGTTGGAGACGTCGTCCTTCAGCTGCGCAATCTCCCCCTTGTTTGCCACGGGCTCCTGGTTTCTAGCTCTTGGGATCTTGGGGATTATGACTCTGTCTACCGTCGCGCGGCGAATCTTCTGGAACGAGAGATCTATCCCGATGCGGGTGGAACCATCTCTCTGGTCGTTGTAGCTCGTAAGCACAAAGTTCTTGATCTTTCCGTATCGCGGAGAGAAGAGATCGACCGGGACTCCAAGCAACATCTCCAAGGCGACTAAGATCGAGGCACCCCGGTCGTTGAAGATGGCTGCACCGAACGGACCCTGGGTGGCGGCGGCGGGGGGGTAGATCATGACAGGAACGTCGCTGTACGCGGCGACGAACTCTTGGGCGTTCCGTTTTGGAGGGATGTTGTCCCCCACCAGCGGAGTGCCCAAATAGCCCTGCACGCTGTAGGCCTTAGACCCCTTGACCGCGTGATCGCTCACAGCGGAAGACCTCTCCAAGGGGTGGGTCGGGACGTTGGCTCCGTTGGACAAGGTCTCGCCCGAGATGCCGTCGAGGTAGATCAGACGGTAGTACCCTGCGACGGGCTCTTGGGACAAGACCATCCAGCGGGACTTGGTGCGAATGTGGGTATCGCCCCCGCCGAGACGGGACATTGTGGAGATAGCAGGCATCGGTCACCCCTCATGCGACGTTGGCAATACCTCGCCCTTGACCCATCATAAACATGTTGATGAAAGAGTCTGGATCTGAAGTCACGGCGTTGACGTTGTTGTTCTGCGTGATCTGTATGGGAGGCGCGGGGGCGGCGGCCATGCCCGCCCCGTAGAAGAGCTGGTTCGTTGTAGTGGGACCCGCGCCCGTGAAGGCGTTGGAGATCGCTCCGCTAAAGCCTCCAGACCGACCCAACCTCCGCGTAAAGGCGTCGAGAGGGCCGGAGTTTCCGAACAAACCGATAAGGCCCCCGGTAAGGAGTTGGACAAGTAGACTGACTGCTTCGACGACGACGTTGACTATACGTACCACAGTGTGGAATAGGTGCCCCATAAACTGCAGCACGAGCCCAAAGGTCTGGAGGACGCCTGCCGCCATCACAAGCAGTAGCGGGAAGACAGGCCCCCGAGCAAAGGCGATCACACCCGATACGACCTGCTGGATCGTATCCCGAAGCTGCAGCGCGAACAGGAAGATCGACCTCATCATTAGGTCGATGAGGGGCATGCCTCTCAACCACTGGCCCAGGGCCTTGAGGTAGGGAAGCAGGCGACCATCCCCCCCGCGTAGACTGGTCATGATGTCGTCTACTGCGATTGCGATGGCTAGAACCGCAGCCCCCAGAACAGCGGCCTTACCTATGAAAGGACCGAACACGACTCCACCGATCAACATCACCGCAACCAACATGCCGTGCAGCAACCGAGCCATGGTCTCGCCGTCGTCTTTGATGAACTTATCGAAGAACCCGCGCAGCCTGTCCAGCCCGTCCAGGAGCGGCTTGAAGGACTTGTCGATATGTGTTCCAAACTTGACCGCGTTATTGTTCAGGAACACAAGCAGAGGCTTGATCGTGTTGCCCAAAACGTCCGCAGCGCGGGTCAAGACCGGCAGCAAAGCAGATCCGACCGTGTTGGACAGCGCCTTCATAAGACGCCCGATCCTTCTCTGGGCGCGAGCGAATCTCTGCCCTTCTTTGAGCCGTTGCTTGGACAGCACCAGGCCCGTGTCGATAGCCTCCTGCATCGCAGCGGCGATCTCCTGCACGTTGCCCATCTGGCCGAACTTCTGGGCCAGTCCGCCGCCCAAGATCTTCTCCAGAGCGGCCATCCTTCGGTCTGGAGCCAGTGTGTCCAGCTGCTTCATCATCGCCAAGAACTTCTCAAGTCCTCCGTTGGCGTTCTGAAAAGTGCTGGCTGTAAGGCCGAAACGGGCGAAGTCCTCCGCTATTCCCTTCTCTCCAGATCGGACGTCGTCTATCCTCTCTGTCAACGTCTGGAACAGATCGGACACGTCGTTAAGCTCTGCTCCCACCACGGACGCTGCGCCCGCAAACGCCTGCAGCTGCCCCGTCGCCACGCCCGAGAACTTGGACAGCTTGAGGATGTCCTCACTGGTCTTCGCCACGCGCATCACGCCGAAGACCTCGTTCAGTCCCCTCCAAGCCCTCGTGAGGGACTGGACCAAGCGATCTAGAAAGATCGTGGTGATGCCCATCGAGATGAAGCTCTTTCGCAGCCCGAAGACCTTCTTGCCTAGCGCAACTAGGCGGTTGCCTCCCGAGGTCCCGATGTTGATCCGCAGACCCATTAGGATCTGCCCACCGGTTCCTGCAATACCGCTAAAGATCGACATCGACTATCTCCTGGATCTCCCAGACTCTCGCATCTTCTCTTCTATCTCCTTCATAGAGGAGATCTTGTCCGCGTCTACTTTGTCTAGGATTGCGTGCATTTGGATGATCTTACGGAAGGATAGCCGTGCTGCGGTCCCTGGGAGCATCTTTAGGAAGGGGTGGATCTCAAGTCTCAAGTATAACCAGTCTTGCCCGACTCCGAGGGCTAAAAGATCTAGGACAGATTGATCGGCTACGCCGGGGCTGGCTCCAGCGGGTGGGTCGTCCTCGACTACTCGCTCTCGTCGAACCATCCAGCCAGTAGCTCGAAAAAACCGTTGATCTCCATAACTCGCTGGAAGGCGTCTCTGAACTCTCTCCAGTTTCGGGTGTAGGCCAGATCGAACTCGGCGGTGTTTCCGCCTCGCCCAACCAGTCGCTTTCCGGCACGGGTCGTGTGCTGTAGGACCAGAGGAGCCAGCTTGGTCATGCCGCCCATGGACTGGATGCCCGTCTGCGCCGACGTGACGATGTGGTCTAGGTCGATGTGTTCCAAGATCTTCGAGAAGGAGATCTCCTGCTCGTCCTTCTTGAGGGCGGCGCTCTCCATCCGCTGGGCCTCTGCGGCTCGCGCCGAGGAAAACACCGCCTCCGCCAGAGGACCCATGCCTACAGCGAGCATGGCGTCTACAACCTTGAGGCCGGAAGATCCGACGTGAGGAGAGACCACGTACTGGACGGGCTCTCCCTTCCGGTCGTAGAGGGTGAAGGAAAGGTCTTCGAGATCAGCTAGGCTTTGAGACATGGGTAGTCCCCCTGGGGTAGGTCAGTAGGGCTTCAGTGCTACGGAACCGCGATATTCAGCGGACCATGCACAGTCAAGAAGCGGGCGTAGGGCAGCTCCACTTGGTACTCTCGCGTGCCAACAGCCTTGGCCTTTGAGATCGTGGGCTCTTGGAGAAACACGCAATACTCCGACGAGATCTCGTCGCCGTTCGCGGGGTCCTTCAAGTAGAAGGGCACGGCGGCAAGAGGCCCACCAGCGAAGAGCAGGCCAGCCTGCGCCTTCACCAGGGCGTCGAGAAGCGGGATCGCTCCCGACGTCTCCATCAACGTGATCGTCGCCCGAACCCGCTCGTCGTTGTTCGCGGAGTAAACCACGTACCCGTCAGCGGAAACCTCGCTCTCCACGAGCTGGGACGGCAGCTCGAATGAGATGCCGCCGTCTGACCCGAAGTTCGACAGAGGAACGGTGCCGATGATGCACTGCACAGCGGCGAAGTTGTATGCGAAGGCGGGACGAGGAAGCCCCGGATAAGTCGCCATGGTGATCTCCGATTAAATGATGGGGTCAGGACGTAACGAAGGCGTTGATCGTAATCTTTCGGGCGTCCTCAAGGAAGTACGCCAAGACCGTGAAGGTGAGGGTCTTGTTGTTGAGTGCGGTCGCGTCGATCGGATCTGCGCTCTCGTAAGGCACCGCCTTCCCAAGTCGCTCCGCCTCTGAAGGACGGAGAGTGTGCTTGGCGCGAAGGGCGTTCTGCATGACTGCCTTGATCTTGTTAAGGACGACCGATTGCCCCTGGGAGTCCATGGGGAGCTTGCGCCGCAGGTTGGCGTACTGGGCCTTGACCTCGGCCACCGCCAGCTGCAGTCGGTTCTCCAACCAGTCCCGCGTGAAGATGTGGTAGACAGGCCGTCCGCTGACCATCACGCCTGCGTCCACGTAGGTCTCGGTGCCAAACATAGGCAGCGCGTGGTTCACGAAGAGGGCGTCTAAGGCGTCCTTGTTGGCTTGGGACAGATTGACGGTCATGGCCTTGGTCTTGGTCAGCACCAGGTTGCCGCCCGCAGCCTCGTTGTTCCAGTCCGTCGAAGCGTACAGGGCGCAGATCTCGGCCCAATCCGCCACGCCGTCGGTCACCGCGTTGAGGTTGTGGTAGGAGACGTAGACCTGATCTTGGTGAGCGGCGCTAAGCTGCTTGATCGTAGCCAGGTTCTTCACAGCCGCTGAAGCGTCGGCGTCCAGGATGTCGGGAACGCCGTCGTTGTCCGCGTCTCCCGTGACTCCAGCGAACACAGGGTGTGATCCGCCCGTGTTGGAGTTGAAGGCCTCGACGCAGGCCTTGATGTCGTCCTGGTCTTTCGACGCGCAGATCACGGAGTGAAACTTGACGCTGTTGCTCTCCAGGTAGTTAGCCACAGTGGCGTAGGTATCGCTGCCTCCGATGGAGACGAACTTGACCGTGCGCGGGTGAAACTTCGCGCCGAAGAAATGCGAGACACACAGCGCGCCGATCGTTCCGAGTTGGCCGGAAGGGATCACTTGGGTTTCGCTGAAGGTAGCCAGCTTCGAGTCCGTGACGATCGTGGATGCGTTGAGGGATCCATCGCTAAGCGGGCTGTTGGCCGTCTTGTCGATGATCAGAACATCGGAGAAGTTCAGGACGAAACCGAGCGTAGGCAGCAAACCTAGGTTCAAGTTCACTACAAAGTTGTCGAAGTGGGACTGGACGGGGGAGGTCATGGCGAATCACTCCAAAGATTGCGTGACCGAGATCACAGTAGCGGAGGCGTCAGGCGGGGAAGGCGTAGCTGGGATCCCGATTTGAACGGTTTCAGTGTGAGTGATAACACGATCTCGGATCGCCCGGCAAGTAACAGTGATGAGTGCAGATCCACGGGTTTGCTCTCTAGCACCGAAAAGACTGGATATATCAGAGATACCGGCCCCGTCGGACTCCACGGAAAAACCCTTCGATCGGAAGTATTCGATCACGGTCAAGTCCTCCAACGCCATCAGGAAAGCATCGAGCCAACCCCAGGCTTGGGCTCCTAGGCATTGGATACGGACGGTAGATCGGACCAAGGAGATGCTCTTGTCCGTGTCCGAGAGCGATCCCGCCTTGTAGACGGTCTGCGGAACGAGGTCCAGCCGTTGATTGTACTGTATGATCCTGATAGACAAGAACTGCTTGGTCTGTGGAGCTTCGGAGGGCTCCGAGACGATGTTCTGGGAAGATATGCCCCAGATAGCGGCGGAGAGCACCTGGTTTAGCAGGGCGTCTCGAAGGCCTTCGTAGATCAAGACGCGGATCGTGTTGGCTTCGGACATTACCACTCCACCGTGTTGGATGCGTTTCCGGGATCTACGGTGTTCTCGGTAGCCGCGCGACTAAGACCCAACAGCTCTGCCTCGGCGTAGATGTGAGGCAGTAGCCCAGTCTGCCAGTCCTTGACGAACTGCACCTCGTAGTAGAGCCCCCCGATGTAGAAGAGCGTAGGCAAGAACTGCGCCGAGAGATCTGGGCCGCCCCGTATGGTGGGCCAGGTACCGTCCGCGTTCTTGTAAATCCAGATCTTGTAACGCGCCAGCTGCTGCGATCCGGCTAGTTCGACAGATCTCCTAGCCCCCATGGGCTGGACTACGGCGTAGACCGTGGAGGCCGCGTAGCCCGTCATGCCTTCGGTTGTAAGCTGACCTGCGGCAGTCAAGGTCCACCCCGAGGCAAACGCCGCTGCGTTGGACATAGACACAGAGATCTTGTTCAGGCCGTGGCTCATTTCTTGCCTCCTAGTGCCTTAACAGCCTTCGCGAGGGGCCCTAAGGGGTTGCCCATACCTACGCTGGGGGTCCAGGTCGGCTCGAAGGCAGAGGCCAGCTTGCGCGTCTCAACGAGGGGATCGTCGAAGCCTTTCTTACGGATCGTCTCGTCGGCGTTTCTGGGCTTCGCCCACCCGAGGATGGACCTGCGGATGTCGTCCGCGACCATCTTCCCGAGGGCCATCATGCTCCGGCGCATCGCTGCTTTGTGAGCCCTGGGGCTTCTCTTCTTCTTGGCGGTCTTGGAGGCCTCGATCCCTATTCGGGTCTGCATGCTCCTGCGATACTTCGACTCGTTCTTGGCGAGAGCCGTACCCACGGCAGGCCGAGGAGGTACCTTCCAACCCTTCCCACCGGGTACGCCGTACTCGTTGAAGGCCGCCACGCGAGCGATGGAGATCGGCTTCTTACGCCCGGCGTAGTATCTCCGGTTGGGATTGATCCCTACCGACAGCGAGCCGTCTTGGTTCTTGAGAGCGAGCCCTAGATCTCGGAGCATCCGGCTTGCTTGCCAGGTTCCAGTGACTTGCGTTTTTACCTTTGGACCTACCACGACTCCCCCTCCTAGATGACGAAGAGGTGGGCATCCGGCCTGGTGTCTCGGTAGGATAGGTACCGCTTGCCCCACGACGTCTCTTTGTACTGTACGTCACTGGGGCCGCCGCCGCCCACGCTCATCGCGCTTTGTTGGAAGCCGATGGACTCGTCTCCTGTGCGGATCGAGGTCACTGGTCCTGCCACGTTCGCTCCGAACGCCGTGGCCTCCTCGCGCTCTTGCAAGATCAGCCAATGCAGGGCCCAGCAAGACATGGCGTCGATGTAGATAGCCGAAGTCACGTAGGCAGCGAGAGTATGGGATCTCTCGGCAGCCTGGATGAACGCGAGTACGCGAGCACCCGGCTCCGAGGAATCAGATCCCCACCAGGCGGCGTCTGCGAACCGAGGCACCCAGAGCTTGATCCGGTTTCCTATAGCCAGTTCTGTAGATGTAACCGCCATGGTCTACTCCAGATCAGGTCCCGATGAGCAAGCCTGGAGCGCGGAACTCGATCCTACGGAGCCTGACTAGCTCCTTCAAGATCGGGTGCGCCTTCAGCCGTTGAAAGGAGTAAGCGTTCAGAGAGATCTCTGGAGCTGGCTTACCGACAATACCGCGATCGATCGCCGCGCCTAGGCAGAGGGCTTGCGGGTTGCGTTTCGCATCCTCATCCGCCTTCGTAAGATAGAAGATCGGAAGTGCGAGCGAGGCATCTTCATTGTTCACTAGAACAGCTACGTCTTTGGCCATGATGGAGTCCTTGGGTAGAAGGGTAGAGATCGGACATAAAGAACGACCCCGGTGCCTACCCTAACACCGGGGTCGAGAATCCGTCAAGCCGAGGCTCGATGGCTTCCGAGCCGGATCAACCGGCCCAAGAGACGTAAACGAGCAGGTTGTTTCCGACTTCAAGCATACGCACACCGGCGTGCGGCATGAAGAACACTTGTCGGCGCTCGATGTCAGTCTGGTGCAGAGGCAAGGACCGGATGCCGCCGCCAGGGATCACGTTCTGGATGCCCAAGGCGTCGTCGCGGTAGAGCAAGATGCCGTCGACATTCGCGCCGAGGATACCTTCAAGCTCCCAAGCCTGCTCGATCTCGCCCTCAAGACGGCTGCTCGCAAGGAGCACCTCGCCAATGGTGCGGTCACGGAGGCCCGTGCTGTCCTTGATCAGGGTCTGCATGATGAAGTCCGCAACGCGCGGCGAGGTCACCATCTTGTTGGGCCCCATGACGCCCTTCGAGGCGTGGCGTTGACGGTTGATGAAGCCGTTCAGCTCCTTGAGGTGCAGGTTGGTGTCGGCAGGCGTACCACCGAAGCTCACCGAGCTGACTTCCTTGTCGAGCCACGGGTAGTTCAAGACACCGTAGATCCGCGCCGTGGCGTCTCCGTTCCACGTCATGTCGTTGGTGAACCGCTCCAGCACGTCGCGAGCGATCCGCGCCAGCTGGGCCACGTAGTCCAAGGACACGCCGCTGGACTGGGCGTACTGCGCGCTCATCTCCTCGAAGACGTCCCAGACCGCCGACGTGATGTAGTGACGGACCTGGAAGTCCATCTCTGCTTGCGCCAGGCTGACCTTAGGAATCGAGCTATCACCGC
>Ga0098038_1000040_pt1 | contig 52545 bp, 57 predicted proteins | sample 5B_taG_FD_75051 | JGI IMG/M metagenome (GOLD analysis project Ga0098038, IMG submission 75051) | Marine viral communities from the Subarctic Pacific Ocean - 5B_ETSP_OMZ_AT15132_CsCl metaG | ecosystem: Environmental > Aquatic > Marine > Oceanic | place: Pacific Ocean | collected 2015-01-08 | reverse complement strand
TCAACCTTAACGGTTTCAACTTCAACCAGTCAGTCGTAGACACATCTGGTAAAGTAGTTCCTACTTGGGGTGACGTTCTTAACAGAGCAAACCTTGGTATGGAAGTAATGCATGAGCGTAATGCTCACAACTTCCCACTTGACCTAGCATCTGCTGGTTCATCTGAAGTTGCTCTTGTTGCACCTTCTATCGGTTGACACACTGCTGACAATCTGATATAATTAAGGGGTCTCACGACCCCTTTTTTTTATGAATATATTTGTGACTGATCCGTCACCCTATAAGTCTGCTCAATGCTTACCAGATAAGCATGTCGTTAAGATGCCTTTAGAAACATGTCAAATGCTTTCTATTGTTTGTTCTGACAAGTGGGGTCATGGTTACGGTCAGATACACAAGAAAGATGGTACACCATACAAAACAGAGAAGGGTGCCTTTCGTAATCATCCTTGTACTGTGTGGGCAAATGAATCAATTGTTAATACACGATGGTTAGTTGCTCATGGTATTGGATTATGTATGGAATACAAACATAGGTATGATAAAATTCATAGTTGTGAGAAAACTATACTAGAAGTAGGATTTCTACTACCATCATTGAAACCAACTCCACCTGAATCATTTACTCGTGCTATGCCTGATGAGTATAAACATGACACAAGCATTGATACTTTTACTGCTTACAAAACTTACATTGCCAGCAAACCTTGGGTTGCATCTAATTATCTACGTGACCCATCCAGAAAACCCGATTGGATTTAATTAATTATGCATTTATTATTAACACTCATTGTTATTGTACTAATCTCAACGGGAATTGTATTTTCAGTTATACATCGTTATGACCCACATTAAAATCTATACTATACCTGCTTGTCATTATTGTGATAAGGTTAAGGAGTTGTTTAGAATAATTGATGAGGATTATTCATCGGTTGTTATAGGTACAGACCTAACTAAATCGCAGTTCGAAATAGAGTATCCTAATGCTGTTGGATTTCCTCATGTTATAATAGATGGTGAGGAAATCGGAGGACTACAAAACACTGCCAAGTACCTTGTTGATAAAGGATACGGTAAGAAGTTGAGGCAAAGATGAATACTCCACGTAAAAATTCTACAGAGACCACCATAAATAAAGGTGTAGAACTTATGTTAAGGAGGGCTTCCAGAAAGAACTCAAAGGGTCTCAAAATATTGCAGACTTTTGTTCTCCTTAAAAAGTTATTCTCTATTAGAATAGAATTCACTTGGGAGGATGTTGATACAAAATAACATTGCAAGAGGATACCATGCCATCATCAGAATTTTTATTCTTTTCAGGTACATCAATTATATTATCCCTTATCCTAGGTGTATTAATAGGTTGGGTAGCAAATGATTTCCTTTATGATTTCATGCATACAAAGCGTAGTTTACCTGAACATCCAGAGATGTATGATGACAATGGTATGGTGGTGAACGAAGAACTTCTCACAGTTAGATTTCTAGATGAGGATGAAGTTTACGATGACGAAGACTAAATACTAACAAATATTATTCTATTTGACTAATGAAACTATTGATATCTGAAGTACTACAGAAGGTACATAGTGCCAAAACAAAAGCACAAAAGGTAAAGATCCTACAGGATAATAATACTAATGCATTGCGTTCAGTATTGATTGCAAACTTTGATGAAACTGTTCAATCATTGTTACCTGAAGGTGATGTGCCTTTCGAGAAGAACGATGCTCCTGTAGGTACAGAACATACTGTATTGGAACAAGAGTATCGTAAGTTATATCTTTTCTTTAAAGGTGGTTCATCTATAAAGCAATCACAACGAGAGAATTTATTCATTCAGATGTTAGAGGGTCTATCTATAGAAGAGGCAGAACTTTTAATACTTGTGAAAGACAAGGCATTGAATAAAAAATACAGAGTCACTCGTGCATGTGTAGAGACTGCATTTCCTTCAATAGAATGGGGTAATAGAGGATGAAGATATTGTATGAAAATTGTCAAGTAAAAGATGCTAGTGATACGTCCCTACCTTACACTTCATATCTTGTAGAGTATGTGAAGGATGGGAAAGTTCAGTATGATGTTTCTGTTGGAGATAAAAAATCAGAACTGTTTGATTACTATTGGGACAAGTATAAGCAGGATTTGAAGAAGATTGATAACACTGGAGGACTAGTTAATCCTAACAGATGGGACATTAGTATGTTAAAGAAACCAGAAAGAAAGACAAGGAAGAGAGCAAAGAAAAAAGAGGAGGATGTAAAAGAAAAAAAGTCAGAGGAGGGCAAGGAATGAAGGGCGTTAAGTTAACACCCGACATAGACTATCTTTCTATGGAAGATGAAGATGGACCTCTAGGTATCATGATCATCCATAGTACAGGAGAAATTGTAACCATTGAAGACAAGAATGATTTTTTATATTGGTATAATAAATTAACAAATGATACAAGCAACTAAAAAAATTATAATCAACGGTGGCAAACAAAAAGTCACTGAAGACTACCAACTTATATGCAAACGGTCACGTGCTGGTAAGAATGGTAAGAATATTAAGTGTCCAAATTGTGAGAGTATAACTAGGATATATCGTCTGTCATTCTCATCACTTACTTGCCCATCATGTAAAGAGCAAACTGATAAGTATGAGTGGTTGATTGATCAAACTGATACATGGAGAACACCCAAATAATTATGAGTAATACAATTAGAATTGCTGGAGCACAGATTCCAATCAATGACGTGAGCATTGCATATAATCTCAATGAAATTAAGAAAGCTTTAGACTGGGCTGCAGATAATGATGTAGATATAATTCAAACACCAGAGGCTTGTCTTTCTGGTTACGATCCTTATCATTGGTTGTATAGAAAAACAGAAGAAGCGAGAGATGATATAAATCTTTCTGATGCTCTAAAAGAAGTTCAAGATTATCAAAAGAAAGTTGGTGTAGGATTAAATTTAGGAACTTGTATTCTTTCCGAAGAAGAAGGTGGAAATCTTGCTCGTAATCAAATTAGGTATTATAATAAACTTGGAGACTTGTATAATATAACTGATAAAACGGTAATAGTTGGATTTGATCAACCTTGTGTTGCTTCTTTTGAACCTCCTCATATTTTTGAGTTACATAAATTTGACATGCGTTGTATTGGTATGATATGCAATGATATGTGGAGTTTCAGTAGAAAGAATGGAAATCATCCTGGTATGGTATCAATTAAGTCTATTATGGAAGATGTTTGTGAAGATTGTCCAGATTTAATTTTCCATTCAACTAATGGGTATAAATTTCCTGACGAGACAATTGAGAAAGCAGGAAAACATCTTGCTAGTATCAGAGATAATGTTTATGACACATGGCATGAAGGGTGGTTAAAAATGACTGCATTTTCTGGGATTTGTCATATTCTTACAGTTGATACTTGTGTAGAATGGGGATGGGATGGTAATGATAATACTATTGACAAATACAAAACATCTTCACAAAGTGGTGTAGTAAATCCTTTAGGTGAATGGGTTGTACAAGCACCAAGATATGGGAGACATTATTTTTACTATGATTTAGATGTAAATGCTAAACTAAAATATCATAACCTTGTTTATCATCAGGATAATGGTACACTTCAAAATATGATTCCTCCTGCTAATAATTCTTTAATACATTCGATATGAGAACAAATAGTTTAACCATGCTAAAACTAACTGACATCTGTTGTAGAATGCTTACAACTGATGGAGTATCAGTTACATTAGAAGAAAGAATTTGGATGAATGAGTTGTGTGAAAGATATGAACAGGCAAGAGTGTACAGAGATCAAATGTTAAAAGATTATAAAACTGTATCATAGGATACAAACCTACTTGACTATATACTATACCTGTGTTAATATTAACACATCGTTCAACCCAAAAGGGTCGCAAGTAAGCCGACACGGAACGGATCGTTCATCCTCTTCGGAGGACGCAAATGTGGACTGAAGGAACGGGGTCATCCACCCTATCCAGAGGACAAGCCAATGGCACAAGTCACTTACAGAGGAGTCTCTTATGACTCTGAAGAGTATCGTAGAATGGTACTTGATGAAGCAACCAAACGTCAGCGTCACGATTTAATGTATCGTGGACACAAGGTAACTAAAGCAGTTCCTTGTAGTTAAGTTTCATCCGAATTAAACTTAAAGACCTCTGCTTGACAGGGGTCTTTTTTTATTATATAATATACACATTGGAGATAAAGTATGTTACATATGAGAGAACAATTACTACGAGCAGTCCTCGCACATGCTCAAGGTGAGATTGCTAAACACAAAGCAAATGTAGAAGTATATCTAGAACATCCAGCAGGTATTGGAGAGCATTCAGACATCACTGAAGCAATTCAAGTTGAACTTGATAAGATTGCTAGGTATGATGATCAAGTAGAAGTTGTAAACAAATATTTTAAATCAAGTCAGACTATGACCGATGTAGACAGAAGATCTAGTGAGACTCGTTGACATTAACTTCATATAGTGTTATAATATGAGGGAAATTTGACTTTCTGATTCCATGAATTCGGAAAAATTTTTCCCGATAAAAATTCGTTGAAAAAGATGAAGCGAAAAGGAAAACTTCGTGCCATTAAAAAAGCATTACGCAAACCAGACCTCTACTCTCCAAAAGAGTATGAGTATTTAATGTCTGGTTTTTATGATGAGTTAGTGCAGGATGAGATACGTAAACAAAAATACAAAAGAAAAGGATTTGGATATGTCGAACGTGAAATTGATCTCGGTGACTCCGAAAGCGGAGGAGACGATGGGTTATGTAGCGAGGGTGAGCAACCCGAACAATCAGGAGAACCCTAACGTATCAGGGTTACTTAAGTATTGTATTAAGCACAACCATTGGTCTGTATTTGAACAGGCACACCTGACTGTAGAGATTGAAACTACTAGGGGTATTGCTGCACAAGTATTAAGACATAGATCATTTACTTTTCAAGAGTTCTCTCAAAGGTATGCTGATAGTAGTTTGTTAGGTAAAGAGATTCCTTTACCAGCATTACGTCGTCAGGATGATAAGAATAGACAGAATAGTATAGATGATATAGATCCATTAACACAACAAGACTTTGAAATTAAAATGCAAAGACACTTTGTTAATAGTATGCATTTATATAAAGAGATGCTTGAAGCAGGTATAGCAAAGGAGTGTGCTCGGTTTGTACTACCTCTTGCTACACCAACCCGTATCTATATGACAGGTTCATGTCGTTCTTGGATCCACTATATAGATCTACGTTCTGCACATGGAACACAACAAGAACACAAAGAGATTGCTGAAGCATGCCGTAAGGTATTTGTAGAGCAGTTTCCTATCGTATCACAAGCACTGGAGTGGAATTAATGCCAACATACCCTGTAAAACATAAAGAAACTGGAGAGACTAAAGAACTCTCCATGACCATGAAAGAGTATTCCGAATGGAGGGATGCTAATCCAGACTGGGATAAAGACTGGCAAGCAGGTGTAGGTGGTGCATGTGATTCTCAAGGTATTAACTGGAAGAATAAGATGAGTAAGACTCATCCAGAGTGGAACTCATTTATGAAAGAAGCAACGAGAAAGATTCCTGGTAATACTATTGAGTGGTAACTAAATTATGCCTAGAAAAAGAAGACAAAATACACCTGATTTGGTTGGGATGACACCTAAACAAATGAAGCGTAGAAAACCTATTAACAATTCTACATTCGTATCTGTTGAACCTATTACAGATAACCAAAAGAAGATGGTTGCTGACTATGATAGTGGCAAGCATCTCTTTACTTATGGTTGTGCTGGTACAGGTAAAACATTTATGGCATTGTACCTTGCTTTACGTGACGTTCTTGATGAGAACTCACCAGTTGACAAGGTATACATTGTTAGATCGTTAGTTGCTACAAGAGAGATTGGGTTCTTACCTGGTACTCATGAAGATAAAGCAGACATATATCAGATACCATACAAAAATATGGTAAGATATATGTTTGAGATGCCTGATGATGCATCATTTGATATGCTTTATGAGAATCTTAAACATCAAGAGACTATATCTTTCTGGTCTACCTCATTCTTACGTGGTACAACTCTTGACAATGCTATTATAATTGTTGATGAGAGTCAGAACCTACACTTCCATGAGTTAGATACTATCATGACTCGTGTTGGTCAGGATAGTAGAATCATATTCTGTGGTGATGCATCACAATCTGACCTTGTAAAGGCAACAGATCGTACTGGTATCATAGATTTCCAAAGAATCTTACAGACTATGGATGAGTTTTCTCTTATTGAATATGGCATTGAAGATATCGTTAGGTCTGGTATTGTCAAGTCATACATCATTGCAAAGATCAACCTAGGTATATAATATGTTCGAACGTGTTGCTGATATAAAAGAGATAACTGATATCAACACCGAGATGGTGGATGGTAAAAGATATTATGTGTCACCATCAGGTGAGAGGTATCCTTCTATCACTACTGTTATCAGTAACAATTCCAAGAAGCAAGCAGGTCTTGCTAAATGGAGGAAGAGAGTAGGACAGAAGAAAGCAGCAGCAATTACTGCCAAGTCTGCTAGACGTGGTACTAGATATCATAAGTTGGTTGAAGATTATATGGCAGGTAAAGAATTAAACATTCTTGACTCTGGTAACAAGGAACAACCATTGCCATGGTTGATGTTTCACTCATCAGTGAAGACTATTGATAAGATAAATAGTATATACCTTCAAGAAGCAGCACTCTATTCAGACGTTTTAAAAATAGCAGGAAGAGTAGATTGTATAGCAGAGTACGAAGGAAAATTATCTATCATTGACTTTAAGACATCAGCAAGACCTAAAGAAGAACTCTATATGTACGATTACTATGTACAAGAGACAGCATATGCATGTTGTTTCAAGGAGTTATATGGTTTTGATGTTGAACAATTAGTAACAATAGTTGCCTGTGAAAACGGAGACACACAGGTAAAAATTGTTTCTCCTAAAAAGGAGTACCTTGTACGATTACAATCATATATTCAGGAGTACAACGAAAAACATGCCCGAAATAAAACTGGAGGATAAATTTATGACTGCTGCGAAATTCTCGCAGGATGTTGAGAAGATTGCATCAGAACATACTATGAACTATATTGATGCCATTGTACATTACTGTGAAACAAAAGAGATTGAAGTGGAATCCGTATCAAAATTGATATCAAAACCACTCAAAGAAAAGCTTAAATATGATGCACAGAAGTTAAACTTCATTAAGAAAACATCAAGAGCAAAGTTAATACTAGTATGAGTGATTTTTTTAAGTCAGAGATGGTACGTGGTGAACTGCAAGAGATAACAGAACTACAACAGTTTTGTGTCAGATCAGTTAACACATTCCCAGCACTGTCACCGAAAAAAAGATTAGATTATTTCTTTAAGTTAAAAACATTAATAGAAAAGCAACAGATCTTTTGGGCACGACTTAAGTTGTCTGATGATCCACAAGCAAAGGTAATGATACAGAACTTAAGAGCAGCAGCAGTAATGTTTGGTGCTCAAGACAATGATAACCTTGAAAACATGTTCAAAGAACTGTTGGAAAGGATAGATATGATGACTGAACTAGCACGTAAAGAGGCAGAAGGGGGTTGACTCGACCTTCTGCCTATGATATAATGTTTACATGACCATCGAGTCGTACAAGCCAAATCTAAAGAGGTAAAAAATAAATGACATTCGCAGATTTAAAGCGTAAGTCCCAGACAAATTTCCAGTTCTTACAAAAGGAACTAGAGAAGTCCAGCAATGCTAAAGCAGGTGCCGACGAGAGACTCTGGAGGCCCGAACTTGACGCTACAGGTAATGGATATGCTGTTATCCGTTTTCTCCCTGCTCCTGATGGGGAGGCATTACCATGGGCAAAGTTATATGCTCACGCATTCCAAGGACCAGGTGGTTGGTTCATAGAGAACTCTCTAACTACATTGGGTAATAACGATCCAGTTAGTGCTGCCAACAATCAGTTATGGAACAGTGGCGTAGAATCTGACAAGGATATCGCTCGTCAACGCAAGCGTAAGTTATCCTACTACTCTAACATCTATGTTGTTAGTGATCCAAAGCACCCAGAGAACGAGGGTAAAGTGTTCTTGTACAAGTATGGCAAGAAGATTCATGATAAGATCCTCGCTGCAATGCAACCAGAGTTTCAAGATGAGACTCCTATAAATGTATTTGATTTCTGGGAAGGTGCTAACTTCAAGTTGAAGATCAAAACAGTTGCTGGTTTCTGGAACTATGATAGTTCTGAATTTGCAGCACCTGCTGCTCTATCAACTGATGATGAAGAGATGGAAACTATCTGGAAGACTGCTTACAGTTTGGAAGCATTCACAGCACCAGATCAGTTCAAAACATATGAACAACTTCAGCAACGTTTGAATGCTGTACTTAATACAGCACCTGCTGTACAACAGGAACAGGCAAACGAAGAGTATGAACCAACACCTGTGGTGGTTGATAGAGTTGATAGAGTCCCATCGACTCCAACCTCAACACCAGAGGAGGATGATGCTCTCTCGTACTTTCAAAAGTTAGCAGAAGAATAATTCTAAAGACCCCTTCGGGGGTCTTTTTTTATGTAAACGAAACCGAAAGATACTATAAAGAAAACCCTGTTTTGTGTGAAAACTATGATAAATTATTATGAGGAACCCAACACAAAACAATGTCAGGAGATTACTTTACTCACAACGATAGACAAACCGAGTCATACTCTACTTTAAAGTGGACAGATGACGGAGAACTAACGACACTTGACATGTCTAGGATACTAGAAGCACTACAAAGTCATGATGAAAAACAGGAGTAATTATACTCCTGTCTTTTTACTTCTTTGAGATATGTAATCAGTTGATGATTCATATCTATTTTTTTCTGTGAATTCTGTTACGAATGCATCTAGGAATCTACCCTTCAGTAAATATATTTCTCTTCTCTTTTCATTTTCCTCTACCTCATGATTGTATGCATTAACAGGATCACATACTTCTGAACCTGCCATAGTAATTACTTGACTGCCATCAAAGAATGAGAACGGTGTGTTGTAGAACTTCTCATCTACTTTGAGACCAGCATCAAGAGCATTTATTTTTATATTTTTACCCGTAAGATCAGTGGTCATTGAAGTACCACTCTTGATCTCACGGGTTTTATAGTATAGTATCTCACTGTAAGGATCGATGTAAGTCTTTTCACAATACTTTCTTACAGCATTGTCTGATCTTGCCCAATCAAACAAAGGATTGATAACATTGTTAGTTATTAGTATCACCCAGTCAAGAAATGGATCACCGTATGCTTTTTTTGCTACCTGTTCAGGTGTTTCACCATCTATCACTGCATACTTATTAAACGTTGCAGTGTATGAGAATATATCCTCATTGATTTCAAATCTTCTGAAGAAATTCTTTGCAGTTATGAAATCAGATTTAGTGTAAGGAAACTTGATTGGTTTAACATCATACTCGATGTCTGGTATTAGTGAGAAGAACATATCAATATGATGCTATGGGTTCGTCTGATAGTAGTATTTCGTTTTCGAATATGAGTTTGAGTTCTTTAAATTGTATTGAAAGCAATGTTGCTACAGGAGAACCATCTTCGTAGGTTGCATAACTACCGTCTGGTGTGTAGTTTATATTAACATTAGTGATAGCACATGGTTTAAATTGAGTAACATATTTATTTAATTTATTACCTGTCATAAATTTAGCACTGACAATTTTTGGTATGGTCAATAATGCACCAGATGTGAATTTATCTGCTACTGTACCACCAAATGAAGGTAGCATTGCTTTCTTTAATGTTTGACAGATAGTAAAAATATTTTTAGCTTCTGTCTCACTTCTTGGCATCATCTTAAAGTTTAAATTAAATCCTCTCAATTCGGGTGCTTCATACATTAATTCCACGTTAGGGTTAACGATAGTTCCTGACACACCACCCATTAGTTGGTTCGTTGTCAATGATCCACCCAGACCTTTATTTATTGCTTGCTTTGCTAGATCATAACCCAACAGTTTAAGTCCACCTGTTGTAGTTTCAAATGTATTCCCAATTGCTTCGCTAATTGATCCAGCCTTTCCACCAATAAAACTTGCAGCATTTGCTTGACCTACACCTACACCTACACCACCCCAGTTAGCACCATACTGTGCCTGAATATCCTCTGGCATGAATAGTAGTATAGATTTATATCCTTCTGCTCTTTCCTTGGTTAGAGCCTCTTCACTAAACCCTCCATAGTTCTGATAGAGTCCCCCAGTCCCTTTTGATTGCTCCATTGCTTTATCACTAAATGGTTTTATATAGTTGAAGAAATCTATAGAAACATAGTCAGTGTCTGGTGATATAGGAGAGGATGCAGGATATCTAACCGTATTTGATTCAGAACCAACCTTACCATCATTTTCTCTAGGACTTGCATATACCACAACAATCTTACCTTTATTCAATGCTTTAAATGCTTCTTGTTGTTTTGCGGTATCATTAACACCTGTTACTCCCATTGCCATATTAGTAATCCTGTATGATTGCTTTTGCTTTTACTCGATCATTTTCATTTTCTTTTATCTCTTCCCACACTAGTTCTTTATCATAAGAGAACTGTGTTCTATTTCTTCTACTAGTCATAACAAAATCCTCAACAGGTAGAAGTATAGATGTGTCCCATTCATCTTTATGTAAATCTAGGAAGAGACTTTCTACATTACTATTCAAGTATTTATGTATGATATTTCGAGGTATGTCAATCATGCCTCTTTCTAATTTTTTCATTGACTTAAGTCTAGTCCTGTACTGTAAGTAATGAAAGTTTGCTGCATAGAATCCATCTCTATCTCTTTTAAATACATATGCAAGAGGAAATTTATCATAGTAAGGCAACCATTTACTCTTTGCTTTGTATTCAAAAAGATATAAGTGTCCTTGTCTTACTGTAGTTCGTAATACATTACCATCCTGTTCCTCACTATCATCATAAGAGTCTCTTTTTTCAGCAGTAACTAGATTATCAGTTGTGTATTCACCTGTTAGTCTATGGATAGTATTTTTATACCAACTCAAGCTTCTTTGTTGACTGCCAGATTCTTCTTTTATTTTTTCGAATATTGTTTGGTAGGATGAAGTATCTTCTGAACTTGATCCAAACCCTTTACCTACGGTGCTTGGCATTCTTCTTAATTGCTAGGTGGTCTTCAGTAAGGATTAAAAATTTCATTTGCCTGTCCTTACAGTAGTCTTCTGCAGCATCCCACTTGGCACGATTTTTCATGAATGTTAACACATCTCTTCTCCAAGCAGTAGTCTTTCGTTTTGGTTTTTCGACTGGTCCTTGTACTTGTTTCTTTGGTTTTACTTCTATAATATACTTCTTCATACCAGCAGTTTTAGTTCTTACTTTGATGTAGAAGTCAGGGTAGTAACGGTGAGATCTCCCATCAATAGGGGACTTGTAAGGGATTACCACTTCCTCACTTCCCCACTCAACTATAGTACTTGTATGATCACAGAAGTGCATAAATTTTCTTTCCCATAATGACCTATAAATAACGTTAGTGGGATTACCTTTATACTTACGTGGATTAGTTGGTTTGTAAGTTCCAGAGTATGACATAATTATTATTAAACCTTCCGTTTTTATTTAGCGTGTCGATTAATACATTCATCAATGCAATTGCCAAAGGTGGCAACATGTCCATGTCAAATGGATATGAGGTACAGTTTGAATTAACTCAAGATTTGAAGGGATATCTAGATGAATTTCAATTAAGCAATGTCCTTTCAACTGATCCATCTAATGTTGGTGGATTGGTTAAGTTGCTATGTGATGAAGCACAACTACCTAATACTCAAGCAGCAACAGGACAATTACAAGGAAGATATCTTGGTGAGAACCAAATGAATTATCCTTATGCTAGATTCTTTACTGACTTTTCTTTATCATGGATGTGTGATGTAAATATGACACCATTGAAGTTTTTAACAGGATGGCATAACTTTATATTTGATGGATCAGATAACAATGCTCCTATTAAAAATACCGCTAAATCCTTGACTGGGATTAAAAATGAGAATGCTAGGTTGTTTAACAGAGCAATTAGATTGAAATATCCGAAAGAATATGCTTGTACAGCAAGAATTACAAAGACAGATCAAGGACCATTAGCACCTAACCAGAGAGCAGGAATTTCATACATTATGGAAGAATGTTATCCATATTCAATTGACACAGTTCCTTTATCTTATGGTACATCACAATTGACTAGAGTTTCTGCTAACTTTTATTATAAGAGTCATAGTGTGGTATATCAAGATCAAACTCTTAATTCTTCTGGTTCTAATAACGAAGGAGTGGTTACGATGTCAATAAATGGACAAGAAGTTGAGACACAAGGGCAAATTTGACTTTTTGATTCCATCAATTCACCAAAAAAATCTCCGACCATTTTAACCTCAAAAAGTCGAGCTAAATAAATATACGAATTGAATTAATTTTTAATGGCATTACCAAAATTAGGTGTACCTACCTATGAACTGATTTTACCTTCAACTGGAAAAACTGTTAAGTATAGACCTTTTCTTGTAAAAGAAGAGAAATTGCTTTTACTTGCAATGGAATCGGGAGAGGAGAAGGAAATAGTTTCTGCTGTGAAGACACTTTTAAAGAATTGCATTACATCTAGATTAAAAGTAGATAATCTACCATCATTTGATTTAGAATACATCTTTTTGAGGATACGTGCAGCATCTGTTGGTGAAGTAATTGAATTGACAGTTACATGCACTGATGATAATGAAACAACTACTACGGCATCTATAGATATATCAGAAATAGAAGTTGAGAAGTCTAAAGATCATTCTAACAAAATTATGTTAGATGAGAGCACAGGTATTGTGATGAAGTATCCTAGTATGGATAGATTTATAGAATCACAATTTTTGAGTAAAGATATTAAAACTGAAGAAGTTTTTAACTTTATTTCAGATAATATCGATCAAATTTTTCAAGGTGAAGAAGTATTTGATAAAACTACTACAACACCCAAAGAATTTCGTACATTTGTTGAAGGTTTGACTAGCAAACAGTTTGAAGCAATTCAGACATTTTACGAGACTATGCCTAAACTAACTCATTCATTTAGTGTGGTTAATCCTAATACTGAAGTTGAATGTAATTATACGCTTGAGGGATTGCAAAGTTTTTTCGCATAGCGGTCTTCCAGAACAGTTTGGAAGGCTATTATAAGACTAACTTTGCCTTGATGCAGTATCATAAATATAGTTTGACTGAATTAGAAAATATGATGCCCTGGGAACGAGAAGTATATCTTTCTCTTCTTGTTCAATATATTCAGGAAGAAAAGAAGAAAGCAGAGGCAGCTAAACAGAAATCATGACTCTAGAAGAACAGGCAATTAAAGTTCTAGATGAATCTGCATCAGATTCAAAAAGTAACATAGTGGATGAGCTTGTCAAAGAGTTTCCTGCCCTTGCTGGTTCTTTAGTTAAGACTATTAATAAAAGAAATAAGACTAATTTAGAAATACCAAAGAAAGAACGAATTAGTAAAAATAAGATATTATTAGATATTACATCCAGTTTATCGAAGATTAATGGGGAACTTGTTATTGTTAATAGTAGGTTGCAAGCACAAAATGACTTATTACGTGCAAATCTAGGACTTACTGCTAGTTCTATAGGTAATTTAGAATATAATGATAGTTTACTTACAGGTAAACTTGATTCAGTGCTTCAAGCACTGCAAATGCAGAATGAATTTATGATAGAGAAGGAGGAAGACCAAAAACGTGATGATTCGGAAAATAGATCTGAAGGAATGAGAGATGCTGCAAGTAGTTTTGGATTTAATGATGTTAGTAAGCGTGGTGAAAGTATAATAGGTACAAATATTAGTAAATTAATTTCCAAAGTAAGTAAGACTATATTTAACAAGTACATACTACGACCATTACTTAAGAAATTTGCACCTGGATTATTACCTTTATTAACCAAAAAAGGATTAGCTGGAACTCTTCGTAGTATCCTACCAAAATGGATGGGTGGAACTAAAGGTTTGAAACCTAACGTAAAACAGTTGGATTTATTTGACGATGCTGCAAATGTTGCGACAAAAAAACCAAATATGCTACAGAAGGGTACTAAATGGTTGAATAATACACCTTTGGTTAAGAAAACAAAGAATATTCTTGGACCATTAATTAGACCAGCAAGGAATGCTATTGGAAACTTTACGAAGGATCCAATGGGTGGAATAACGAAATTTTTTGGTAATAAGGGAAAATCTGAAATTGCAGAAACAATAAGTAAAAAAGCATCAAAGAAAATAACACAAAAAGTTGCTAGTAAAGGAATGGGTGCCATTCCTCTTGTTGGAAACTTCTGGGACTTGGCTTCTGCTGCTTATAGATTTAAACAAGGTGATACTATTGGTGGTCTATTATCATTGGGAAGTGCTATACCTGTTGCTGGGTGGGGTGTTGCAGCAATAGATGTTGCTAGAGATTCTGGTGCGTTTGGAGACACAGGATTTGAACATGGTGGTGTGATACAAGCACCACCTATATTAACACCAGCAGAAAAAGGTGCTGTGATAGGAGGTAGTGGATCTTCAGATATAGGACATATAGTTAATGCTGCATCATTGATTGCAAATGTATATGGAGTAAATTTGAATGATAGTAAATTACGTAATGAATTCCCTACACACGAATCTACTGGTGTTGTGACGCTATCTCCATTAGCAGGATCACAACCTGTTAGTAAAGATGAGGTACAATCAGAGGATAAACAAGAAAGAGAGAAAAGTATATCTAACCTTAATGATAGTAATGATACTTCAGAAAGTAAGGATGGTGATATTGCTTTCAATTGGAAGAAACCAAGTGATAATATTGAACAATTGAGATATAAATCAGATCATCCAGAAGGAACAGAACAACCTAATCCATTTAAAGAGGGATCAACGTTATATAAGAATTTTGAAAGATTAAGACTGTACGATAAGTCAGGTATGACAATTAGTTCTACTAGTAATGTTAATAATGTATCAAATATAACTCCTGTTACACAAACTAATAATATATCAGATAATATTTCTGTTGAAATGGATCCAATAGGTAAAACTAAAATAATATATGTAACTAGAACAGTAGCATCAGGTAGTAGTCAGGTTGTTGCTGGTGGAACCATTATAGTTAATCAAGTCAAGAAGGACAATCATAAGTTGTCTAGGTTGATACTTGCTTCATAAATAATAGAAGGAGGTATAACTAATGGCAGCATTTACAGAAGGATTTGACGATGTATCAGGTGGAGCAGGTAAAGGTACTGAACATTTAGGTAAAGCCATTGGAAAAATTCTTGAAGCTAGACAATTAGCATCAGACGAAAGAAGATACGCAGAAAAAGAATTATTCAAGCAAGCACCTCACCTTTCTCTCGAAGATTTTGGTATAGATAAGGGGTATTTCTTTAAAAAAGCACTACAACATGAATTTGGTGGTGCTTTTATAGACAAGAAGAAAAATAATTTAAAGAAATTACTTTCTGTTAGAAGGATTTTAAAGTCTAAAAAGAAAATATATGTTACTGCTGTAAATTTCTTAAGAGATAATACTAGATTTGCTAGTGTTGATAGTAAACGTGCTGCTAGTTTTAGGAAAAAATTTAATTATAAATTAGAGGGTGATGAATCCTCTACAGTATTAGAAGATTCATCTAAAAAAGTTGCTAAAGCAGCATCTGGATCTAGTGCTGGACCAAAAACTAAACAAGATTTTTTAGTAGCAGTAACTGAAATTGCAAAGTCATTACAAAGTACTGCACAGTCTATTAATAATGCTGTTGATCAGAATACTGGTATAGCATCTGGTATTGTTTCAACACAAAAGAATATTGTAGTTGAGATAAGTCATAGAACAGATAGGGTAACTGATAAACTAGAAGCAATAGCAGCAGCAGTTAATCAACAAACTGAATTTTTAAAAAGAGCAAAAGAATCTGCCGAAGTAGATAAAACTGAAACTAGATTGGAGGGGAAGAATGATGTAGCAACTACTGATAGTGTTAATATATTAAGTACTAAAACTGATGAAAGTAAAGAGTTAAGTACATCTGAAGAGATAGATCAGAATAGACCACCAGATCCGTGGGGAACAGCAGAGAAGGGTGCTATCATTGATGGTCCAAAAGAAGGATATAATGTTAATATAGGTGGTGTACCTATAGAAGCACATGGTACAGAATTAGTTAAACCTATAGGTAGAGGTAGGACTGCTATTGTTCCATTAGATAATTATGCAACTGATGGTATTCAAGGTAACGAGGTAACTGGTGGTGGAGATCTTGCAGCAGAGCAGGGTATGTTATTGCCACCACCACCTCTGCCTCCATTAGATCACCTACCAGATTTTAAGTCATCATCTGCACTTTCTGGATTAAATCTACCTAAAGCAGTTAACACTTTTTCATCTTCTGCTAGTAGTTCGGGTGGGGGTCAAAGTATGATAAATGCACTGGAATTGCCATTTAAAGCAGTTGGAGCATCTATAATAAAGATAACAGGTGATATAAGAAATAGACTTGGTGCAGTAAGTCCTGCTGCTGATGGGAAATTAAGTAATATAATGAATATTGTTGCCAATGCGTTTGGACTATCATCAGAAGATATAGCATCTTCTAAAGCATCAAGTGAAGCAAATTCTAGGGTTAGGGCATCATTAGATAAACAGGAGTCTAAAGATGATGGCAAATGGTATGATGGAATTAAGAATTTTATTGGTAATATAACTGAAAAAACTGGTAATCTTATTAATTCTGGTAAATCTTTTATAGGAAATGCAGTCAATAATATTTTTGGTAGAAATAAAAAAGAATTTAATAAAAATGAGATTGCTGTTATGTTAGTTGATGAGTTTAAAAAACAAGGTTTTTCTCAAACTGGTGCTCAATTAGCAGCAGCAGAGTTGATGAGAGAGACTGGTTTAGATCAGGGTCTTATATTAGGATCACATGATGATGGTGGTGTAGAAGCATTTGGTGCAGGTTCGTGGCAAGGTGGAAGAGAGGATGCATTGTTCGCTCATCTTAAAAAACTTGGTATTAATAAAGATGATATTGCAAACAGTGGTGAGAAAGGAATTAGGGGAAATGCTTCTTTCCTTGTGGAAGAGATTGCTAATAGAGGAGGGGGTAATGTCGAGTTGATGGCACTATTAAAGAAACCTAATTTGAGTAAAGAAGAACAGGATAGAGTAAGACAATTATTTAAAGATGCATACTTTGTGTATGCTGAATCTATACCTTTAGATAGATCAGAAAATGCATTGAGGTATATAATGAAGACTCTTGGTGTTCAACTAGATACATCTAGTCTCCAATCATTATCTACGAATGAAGTGTCATCAAATGATATACTTGAGAATTTAAATCTAGGTAGTGCTAAACAAACAACAGAAATTGCTTACCTTGATTTGGGTATTGATGGTTCGGTTTCACCTTCTTCAGGTTTTACTGATTCACAACCTTCTGGTAGAGACACCATGCAAGAAGGTTCACGTGATTCTCTTGGTATAGAATCATATTACTTCAATAGAGGACTTAATCATGTCTGATCAGACTAAAAGTGTATTTGCTAGTAGTGTTGAACTTAAATCTTGTCTGATACAAGGTACTACAAGTAATGATCCATTTGATGCAACTAATGGTGTAGTAAGATTTGATTATTTTGAGGACATAGAAGCACCTACTATTTTTGCATCATTGGTGATAGGTGAAGAGTCTATGAATAGTATGATATCTGATATACCTTTGCAGGGTGGTGAACGAGTAGAAATTAAAGTAAAAACAGCAGTAGATGAAAAAGAGCATACATATCAGTTTGTAATTTATAAGATATATTCTAGGTATGTTACTGATAGATTTCAGACATATACATTAGGTCTAATATCAGAAGAAGCATTAACAAATGAGATGGTTAGAATGGGTGTGATTTTGAAAGGATTACCCAATGACATAGTTGTTAATATGTTGAAAGAGAATATAGGTACAAAGAAGGAAGTGTTTGTGGATAAAGCACTGAATAAGATAAAGTTCCAACCAGGAAAGAAGACACCATTTAGTATCATAGACACATTGAAGATGAAAACTATCTGTGAAGAAGGTACTAGTGTAGTGATGACTGGAATGAATTCGTCATCATCAACAAATAAAGAAGTTCAGAGTGGTGGTGTTGGAACTATTGATGGGCATGAGAAGAAAATGAAGGGAAGTGCTGGTTACTTATTTTGGGAGAACAAAGCAGGATATAATTTTAGATCAATGGATCAATTATATGATAAGAAAAAGAATAAATCTGTTGCTACATATAATCAACTGAACATACAAAGTGGTGCTGATCCGAGGTTTGTTATATCTAACGTAGAATTTGAAAATGAAATTGATTTGTTAGATAAATTGAGGCATGGTGCTTATTCATCTGTCATTTGTTACTATAATTTTAGTACAGGATCTTATGAAGAGTATTCATACTCATTAGATGATCAGTTTAAAGAGATGAAACATTTGGGACCACAACAGGGAGTACCAGTAAAACAAGAATTTTTCTCTAGATTTCCTACTAGAATAATGTCAGTTTTATTAGACCATGAGACATGGCATGATGAATCAACACCAGCATCACCAGAGAAGAAAGATGGTGGTGGTAAAGATACTGCAGAATTTCCTGATTGGCAGAAATTTTTTACATCACAGTCTATAGCAAGGTTTAATTCATTCAATAATCAACAGTTACAAATAAAAGTACCAGGTAATCCTACATTAAAGGTTGGTGACATTATTGATGTTAAAATTATGAATCAATCATCAGATAAAGATGACAGTGGAAAAAGGTTTGATTCAGAACATAGTGGTTCTTATCTTATTTCAAAATTAAATCATGCTTTTCTTCCATCCTTGGCAACCCCTATGACCGAAACATTTCTTACTCTAGTACGAGATGTTTATGGAGACAAGATAACAAAAGTTAAAACTGCCTCATAAATATATCAGATAGTATTTAATATGGATCCAGTACTCTCATCATTATATCCTACTAATCAGATTGGTTCTGATGGTATGTCGTGGTGGGTAGGTCAGATTGAATCACCAAAGGATCCTGAAGCAGAAGGTGGTGACCCAAAGGCAGGAGGTAGATATCGTGTAAGAATAGTTGGTGTTCATTTACAAGAGGGACAACTTACACCTACATCTGAATTACCATGGGCACATGTGATGATGCCAGCAACACATCCATATTCTGATGGTGGTGTCACTGGTGGTAGTGTTAACCTTGAGATGGGTAACTGGGTTATTGGATTCTTCCTTGATGCAGCAAGGCAGCAACCTATTATAATGGGTTCCATTGGTCATGTTCCTGGTTCTACTATAGAAAAGAATCAGGATCCTAACCCAAATAATAGCAATGGGTTAGGTTATGGGTTTACTAAATTTGTAGATCCTAAAGTAAATCCATCTCAAAATAGAGGTTTAGAAACACAGGATGGTAAAAGGAAGGATGGTACTGATGATGAAGGTGGAACAGCTAAAGTAGCAAATGCACATGTAGATCCAACTCCTGTCCTAACATCATTACGTGGATTTGCATGTGAAACAAACCCAATAGGAGGAGAGGTTTGTGTAGAAATTGCTAACCCTAAATGTGGTTCGGAGAGTACTTTTAAACAAAGTGTAACCAATATTATAGGAGATTTGTTAGCAGCAAACCAACGGTCTGGTGGACAGTTGGGTAGTTATTATGTGAGTAAGGTAAATGGTTTTCTTTACGATAAAGTAAACATTGCCAGATATCACGTAGGTCGAGTGACACGTCTCGTAAGAGCACTTATGGGCAGGATTCAATCCGAAATGATTAAGGGTATCAGAAAGGGAGTAGATACTTTAGTCAATTCAGTTCTTGGATTGAATGCTGGTAAGGACGCTAAAGATAAAGTACCAAAAGATCCTAAAAATGATCATAGGAGTGTTAGGAAGGAAGGTAATATTCTTAAGAGAATCAAGAAGGTTATTGATAAAATCCTATCAGCATTAGGATGTGCTATGGAAGATGCTATTGATAGGTTAGTTAAATGGTTGACTAATATGCTATTCAATATGATCATGGAAGCATTTTCACCTGCTGTTTGCCTTATCCAAAATCTTGTAGACGGTATTATCAATCAGATCATATCTGTTGTTGATGGTCTTATTGCAAAGATTATGGGACCGTTGCAAAGTATCCTGTCTATTATAGGTGGTGGTATAGACATGGTATCTTCTGCTTTAAGCAAGGTAATGTCTTTCCTTGGTATCAACTGTAGTGGACCTAGTGGTAAGTGTGCTACAAAAACAAAGATATGTAGTGATTGTGGTAGTGATGAAGAAGATGATTGGTTGGATACATTATTAGATCAGATTGAAGGTGGTGATAGTGGAGAAAGATTTACATGTGATGAAGCTAAAGATTATCCAGATGATAAACCTACTAATATTGTATTTGTTGGTGGTATTCCAGAGTATCCTGTACCAATTGTAGATGACTCTACTCCTCCAGGTGATGATGATGGTACTAATCCTTTCTTCCCAGATCCAGATATAGATCCAGGAGATGAAGACGATGACGATGATGATGACGACGACGATGATGATGATATTGATGATATCATCTTTGATGATGAAGAGGATGATGACGACGATTATGATCCAGTACCTCTAGATGAGACTGGAACTCCTTTCTATGAGATAACTGCAGATTCTCCAACTGTAGTTAATGGTGATACTGTAGTATATACTGTACATACAGGACATGTACCAGCAGGTGCTATACTACAATATACATTGTCAGGTCCAAATTCATTTACTGATACTGATGTTGTTGGAGGACTTGTAGGTACATTTGAAGTCTTATTAGATAGAATAGAGACTGCTACAGCATATGATAGTGATGGTAATGGAACAGATGTTGATGTTCCTATAGGTAAATCAACATTCTCTGTGACATTTTCTGATGATATACAAATAGCAACAGCACAACAACTTGTATTGTGTACAGTACAACAGATATATGATAACAATGATAATACTACAGAAATTGGTAGTATTGATCATGATAGTGTAGAGACATTAGTACTTGCTGATCTTGAGCAAGTATTATATCCAGATGATGAGTTTGATACTACTCCAGTTCCTACCTATGAGATTGTTGCAGATAAAGAGAAGTATAATGAGGGAGAAGACATAACATTTACCATCACTACTGCTAATGTTGATGATAATACTAGAGTTGACTATACAATATATGGTGACATTGAACAGGCAGATCTTATTGGTGATATGACTGGTAGTATTACTATCAAAAATAATAGTGCCAAGTTAATCATTGGTATCGCTGAAGATATAGAGGATGAAGTTGATGAAAGTCTTTATATTACTTTAGTTGGTGTTGATGCTGCTACGTCTGTTATTATTAATGGAACTCTTGTACCTGAAACTACAGTACCAGAAGAGACACCAAAGATAGATAAACCAACTACTGGTAATCCTATTACTGATGATGACGGTGGTATAATTGAAATACCTATTAGTGATCCAGGTGATCCATATGAAGAAGCACCTGATGTTATAATAACAGGTAATGGATTTGGTGCTACTGGTATTGCATTATTAGATGCACAAGGATATGTGTCTGAAATAAGAGTTACTAGGTCTGGTTTGAATTATAAATTAAATACACCTGCAAATAGTAATGTACGTTGTATTATAGATTCATTTACCCTTATATCACCAGGTATTAGGTATACATCTCCACCAGATGTCTATGTTGATGGTGAATTATTGGTTGCGAAAGCAGAGATTGATGATCGTGGATATGTTGTTAGTGTTAAAGTATTAGATAGAACAAAGACATATAGTAAGACACCTAGCGTACAATTTATTGGTGGTGGTGGAGCAGGTGCTGTTGCTATGCCTAGCATGGTATGTTTAGATGAGGAAGATTTGAAGACAAGAGGTGCTGTTAAGATCGGTACTGGTACATATATTGATTGCCCATGAATCCTACTAATAATTACGATAAAGTACACGGTAAAGGTGTAGCAGTCAACGTTGTTGCTGAACCTGCAAGTGGTAGAAAAGATGATGATGGTAAATTCATCAAGACATGTCCTACTGCTGTAACCCAAGATGGTTGGACTATAATGACATGGAGAGGTGAGAATGGTGGTCCAGGTGGGTATGCATTAACAAATGGTGTTAGTGCTCTTTTATTTGATGAGAATGGTAATTGTAAGACCTCAACAGGAAAACCAGGAGATACTGGTTGTGGAGGTAAAATAGTTCGTATATGTACAGATTTCCTTGATAAAGGACATAGTTATGCTGGACAATTTACTGGTTCTAGTCAGGAAAGAGCGAAGGAAGGTAAGACTGAAGAAATGCCAGCATATTCTCTTCATGTTACAGGTGAGACTGCTATAGAATCTATTGGTGGTGATGTAAATATTTTAGGTGATAATGTTACTATACAAGCAAGAAAGACACTTACTTTAAAAGCAGGTGATGCTATCAACTTGGAAGCAGGTGATGGTAATGGACAAGTTAATGTAACAACAGCAAAGTATACAGTTGCTACTGGATTTTATAAAGAAGTATCAAAAGGTCATCATTCAGAAATTGATGGTGAATATACTATTAACCAAAAAATGCCAGGATCAAAGGTTGCATTTAATACTGCAGGAAGTATTAATGCAGTTGCTGATGCAAATTATAGGTTTAAAGTTGGTGGAAAATATGAAATAGATGGTAAAGGAAATTTATTATTTAAATCAAGAATTGGTGGTGCTAGTTTAAAGTTGAAAGGTAAATTAAATGAACAAATTGATGGAATAAGATATACAGAGATTAAGGCACAACCAACTATTCCTAATGCAGTTGCCTCAACTGCATGGGAGATTAAGATAGCAGCAGCAAAGAAAACTGGGTTAAAAATTAACTCGACTATGGGAATAGATGCAAAATTTAAAGGAGGAATTAATATCCTTAAATTTGTGGGTAAAACAGACATAGAATCAAAAGGACCTATCACTATCAAAGGTGCCCAGATATACCTTAATTGAATTGTATGAATTTGGCAATTTTTTCTCCGTCAAAATTTGCTCAAAAAAGTCGAGCTTGACACAAAAACTATATAAGACTATAATAAATAAGTTCGAATGGAGAATATGACCAAAAAGACATTAAAACGTACTACCAAAAAGGGACGTGAAGAAACGTGGGAGTGGGAAGAAACTCCAGAACTCCTAGCTGCACTGGAAAATCTCCGTAAAACTGAACAACTTGTACAGGATAAAGTATGACAACTCCAAAGCACGATTTAGATCACGAGGTCTATATCGATCCTAAAGATAAGAAAGAGCATATCAATCATGGTATGTTGGAATATAGTGAAGCAGATCTCAAGGATGTTCATGCAGAGTATGATGAATACCATAAAGGTGATGAAGTAAATACTAATGAGGGTAAGATTAATGATTATCATACAAGACATGAGGATCAGCATCTAGAAGTCTATTGTGACAATCATCCCGATGCATTCGAATGTAGAGTATACGACGAGTGATATGGAGTACGTACTTTCACAAAAGTATGTCTTTTATATGGGTAATGTGGTAAGGATGTATTTCATTCAGGGTATTCCTTACACCTTCGACGAATTACCACAGATTATACAAGATCATCCTTCAGTTCATACTGAAGCATTAGAAAGTGAAGAATATTATGATGAACAGTTGTATCGTTGGCATTCGTACCTAATGGAGGAAGAATGCCATCCACTCTGTTTTGAATTACCAGTTAATGATCCTGAATTATTGCCAAAAGATGATTGATAAATTTCGTGAATGGTTTGAAGGAACATGGGAGAATAAAGTACAAGCGTTTACATATCCTGCCAGATTTGCTATGGTCAGGATTATTCATAAACGGGTAGGAAACTATTTTTACGGGGAACAAGCATATAACTATCAGTTAAATTCCCCGTATAGGACATTTGTTATAGAACCAGTAGAAGAGGGAGATAATATAAGAATTAAGAACTTTACGTTCGACAAACCAAAGCATAGGGGTTTCAAAGATTTGGAATCTTTGGAATTAACCCCTAAACCTGAATGTGATAATATATGCACTTTTAATGGAAGAGAATTTAGAGGAAGTAATAATCATTGTGACTGTCTTGTTCCATGGAAAAATGAAATGACATATTTACAAACTGATGTGGTTTTAGGTAAAGATTATTATAATGTTGTAGATAGAGGTTTTAAAGTGGGAACAGCAGAACAAATATGGGGTTCGAAGCATGGTAGTTTCGAATTTAAGAAAATATCGCCATCATAATGTCATTGTGGATTTCATAGTATAAATACAACAAGTAGAAGTAGCACGGTTCGGTTAGTTATGCCCTTAACAAGACTTGATAACCTATATTCAAGTAAAACAGGTAAGTACCTATATGTGTCGCCAGATGATTTTAATGCGACTGATGAGTTAGATAACAGAGGTAATTCACCTCTACGTCCATTCAAGACGATTCAGAGAGCTTTTATAGAGGTTTCTAGGTATTCTTATCTTCCAGGTAAGGATAACGATAGATTCGACCAGTTTAGCATCATGTTGATGCCTGGTAATCACTATATTGATAACAGACCTGGATTAGTTGAGGCTGCTAATCCTGAAGCAAGATATTTTGATGGTGCTAATCTAATTATTGCAAATAGGCAGACAATTATTGATCGTGGTGCTGCTGAAATTGCTATAAATCACCCTGACTTTTTCTACCCTACAGATAATCAAACTGAAGACTACTCAAGATATAAGGACGCATTTAGACTTTCTCAATTAAACCGTCAAGAAATTATTAATAATTCTTGGAATGCTACTCTTGCTCAATATTCTACTCATGGGCAATATGAAGATAAGTGTAAAAGAGATTTAGGTCTCTTTATTGATGCAATATCACTTGATGTTGCTCAAGCAGATGGTAATCAATACACACGTAAATTCCTTCAGACATTCTTTAATGAATCTGGACAGACATGGTTGAATGGTAGTTTACAAGGCGAAGAAGCAGAAGCAATTTTTGGATTTAATAAAGCAAGAGACAATATGTTCCTTGCTATTGCTAACCAGTTATCAGCACAAGATCTAACAATTACTGCTGATAATGCACCAGGATCTGATTATGGTTCTGTAACAAAGCAATTTAAACCATCTGATGTTGATTACACTCCTGCTGATGGTAAGTTAATATTAGAAATTACAAATCACCAGTTATCAGTTGGTGATCACATCAATATTGAGGCAAATTCACTTACATTTACTTGTGATCAGGATAATAATGTATCTAATCATACATATCCACGATTAAGTGACCCTGCTGCTGGTAAGTACCTAGAGATCGTAAATGTAGCAGATGCTAACCACATAGAAGTTAATGTTGGTGCTACACCTATCGTTAACTACACACCAACAGGTGCAGAGTATGATCCTACAACTGGTGAATTAATACTTGATATTGGTGCTCATACACTTGGAAAAGGTGAAACTGTTAAATTAGCAGGAGAATCAATCATATTCAAGTGTGATGAAGATGGTGGTGCTACTACTCATCCATATCCTCGTACTACTGACCCAGCATACAACGCAGCATTACAAATTACTAGTGTTGGTACTACATATACTCCTACTTCAGAGACAAAGTATAATGCAACTACTGGTATTTTAACAATTGATATTGGAGCTCATACTTTCCAAAATGGTGATTTCATTAAGTTGGATGATGGTGCTATAACCTTTAAGTGTGCAAAAGATGGTTATTCTACTGATCATGCATATCCACGTCCTACAGACCCTGCTAGTAAGCAGTGGTTGCCGATTTCTAATGTAGATGCAACATCATTTGAAGTTAATGTTGGTATTTCACCTGATGTAGCATATAATGTTAGTGATGCTGACTATACTCCAACAACAGGTTTGTTGGAACTTGAGATTGGTACTCATTCTTTTAGTGGACCTACTAATAAAACAGCAGAAGGTGCTACTTTTGATCCTGTTACTGGTGATCTAGTAATTAGCATTAATAATCATGGATATACTGATGGTGATAGAATTAAGATAGAAGATGGATCATTAGTATTCATTTGTGATATGGACGGAAAGAATTCCGAGCATGCATATCCAAGATCTACTGACCCTGCAAGTGGTAAATTCTTACCAATTACTGACATTGCTAATGATTCATTCAAAGTTAATGTTGGTGCAACTCCTACTGTAAATTATACACCTACAGGTGCTACATATAACCCTGCAAATGGTGATTTAACATTAACTGTTGGATCTCATGATTTAAAATCAGGAACCAACTTGATGATAAATCAGGATTCTCTCAAGTTTACTTGTGAGATGGATGGTAATAGTTCTATTAAGACTTATCCTCGTGCAACAGATCCTGTTTCACATGAACCAACTGCTATCACATCTGTTGGTACAACAGATTTTACTGTAAATACTGCTGAATATGATCCTGTTGCTGGTGTATTGTCAATAACCACTTCTGGAACTGGATTCCAGAATGGTGACAAAATAATGCTTGCAGATGAGTCTATAACATTTACTTGTGCTAGAGATAATAACCAATCTAACCATCCTTATCCTCGTTCTACTGATCCTGTTAGTGGTCAGTGGTTAACTATAAGTAATGTAGCGAGTGTAAACATTCAGGGGACTAATTTCCAAACGTTTGATGTTACTGTTGGTGTATCAGAAGATATATCACAACATATTTTTGTTAGTGCTACTGATTTTGGTCTTAAGAAGCAAAATGGAGATATTACTATTAATGTAGGTTCATCTCCTATTGTAAATTATAACGTTTCTGATGCAGATTATACTCCTTCTACAGGTAATCTTGTATTAGATATTGGACAGCATGATTTAATTGAAGGATCTAGCATTAAGTTAGAGAACGAATCAATTATCTTTACATGTGCTGCTGATAGTGATCAAACCCAGCATTTATATCCTCGTGCAACTGGTCAAGGTGGTGCAACTGCTGATGATCCAGCATACGATACTGCTGTTACTATTACTAATGTTGCAGTAACTTCTCATCAACCAGAAATTGGTAGTGCTTATAATCCAATTACTGGAGAATTAACTGTTAAGTTAACAGGTCATGGATTTAATAGTGGCGATAGAGTTAGTTTTGAACCAAATTCTTTAATATTTACTTGTGAGAAGGATAGCAATGCTACTCAACACACATATCCTAGAGCTACAGATCCTGTAGTAGGAAGATGGTTGCAAATTAGTAATGTAACAGATGACAATTTTACAGTTCAGGTAGGAACATCATATAATACTTCACAACATACATTCCAAGGTTCTGTAGCAGGTGGAATGAAGAAACAGACTGGTAAAATTTCAGTTAATGTTGGTGTTTCATCTGATCAATCTGTTCATACATTTGTAACAGCAAATAGTGGTGCAGTAATTAGTGGTGGTAACTACTTACACACATTTTCAGAAGCAGTTGCTGATGCAGTTAAGACTGGTGGTGCATATGCTCATGAGTGGGTTTCTGCAACTCCTTCAGGAATAGTAAAAGCAGGTGATTCAATCAAGATTGGTGCTAATACTATAGATTTCACATGTGGATATGATAGTAATCAGAGTATTCACTCATATCCTCGTACTAGTGATCCAGCATACAATTCGTTACTTCCAATTATATCTACAACTGGTACAACAGTTACAGTTGATATTGGTATTTCTCCTGATACCTCTGTACACCAATATGTTGGTTCAGATCCTGGTGCAGTAACTGCTGGTGGTAACTATAATCATACATGGGAAAGTTCAGTTGCTAATAGTTTAACAAGACAAGATGGTAAGATAAAACTTAATGTCGGTACATCTTCTAACGTTACTGCTCATACATTCCATGATGCAATTTCTGGAGCATTGATTACTGGTGGTAATTATGGTCATACGTTTGTAGAATCTACTGAAAATTCAGTAACATTTGCTGATAACCAGAATAATAGAGAGAATGTTAACCTTTGTGCTGATATTCAGTCATTTATTGGAAACTTAACTGCTCTTGTTACATCAACAATTACTGATGGTAATCTAACTAATCTACCTGTAGAATCAGTTTCTGCAAAGATTCCTGCAGGAGAAGAAAAATGCAAGAGAGATATTGGGTATTTTATTGATGCTGTTGTATCTGACTTGAAAAATGGTGGTAATAGTAATACCATTTCTAATACAAAGACATATTTTGATCGTGATGGTAATCCAATCGTTAATGGATTAACAGGTGAGGTTGCCGAGTCTGTTACTGCATTTAATGGTGCTCGTGATGCAATGACAAAAGCAGTCAGCAACCAATTATATGCGAAAAATTTAGATGTTAGTCCAGGACCAGCAGTTGCTGGTACTCAAGGTGCACCAGATATTGACTATGGTTTATCTGGTAATCCACAGGCATGTTCTGATGTACAATCTAGCATCATTACATTAACAAATATTTTAACAAGTACTATCAGTGCTGCTAATCTTAATAACCTTGCTTCTGTACAGGTTACAGGTACAGTACCTATCTTCAATTATAATTCAGCATTAGAAGAGTGGCAAGATGATAGTATTCTAGATCTTTCTAACCCAGACAACGTTCTTTATAAGTTCAACGCTTCTACTGGTGGTACTATCGTACCTAGAGGTTGTTCACTAATAGGTTATGACCTACGTAGAACAATTGTTAGACCACTATATGTTCCTGATTGTATAGATGGAGATCAACCTAGGTCTTCTGTCTTTAATTTAACTGGTGGTTGCTACTTATGGCAGTTTACTATTAAGGATGGTGATTTATCTACAAATTCACCTCTTTATGATGCTGCTGATAATGTAGGTAAGGTTTATAATAAGAAAGGTGATTTCTCATCACTATCAGTTCCTGAATATTCTCACCATAAGCTCACTGTGATGACTTATGCTGGTAATGATGAACTAGATCTCTACTATACAAAGGTAGGAAAAGCATTTGCACAGTTCCAACCTACTATAGATGATGGAGAATTTGATGCTCTTGTACAAGAAACCAGAATTGTTGGTCCTCTATCTGATACTAGATCAATCGAGAGTATTAAAATTGAAGATAATGCTGGTGGATCATCTTCTACATTATCTGTTACAACCAAGATTGACCATGGTTATTTCGTAGGACAGTACGTTGCTGTACTTAACACTGGACTATCTAATGAAATTAATGGTACATGGAAAGTAACTACAATTGATTCAACTAACGATAAATTATTCACATATGAGATACCAACTAATGCTGCTGGTCTTGGATTAGTATCTGGTGCTACTTACACTGCTGCAGCAGGTCAATTAGGATCTGGTGCTCTTATACAAGCAGAAATTGACTCTGTTGAATCTGCATCACCATACGTATTCAACTGTTCCATCAGATCTACATGGGGTATTTGTGGTATGTGGGCAGATGGATCCATGGTAACTGGATTCAAGTCTATGGTTGTTGCCCAATACACTGGTGTATCTCTACAGAAAGACGATAGAGCATTCATCCGTTACGATAGATTTAATAACACATGGAATCAAGCATCATTATCTGATGCATTTGCTACTGTTCCATATCATACTAAAGGTGATGCATTCTGGAAGGATGACTGGAGAAACTTCCATATCAAATGTACTGATGATGCATTTATACAGGCAGTTTCAGTATTCGCTGTTGGATTCCACAACCACTTCTTACTAGAGTCTGGTGGTGATATGAGTATCACCAACTCTAACAGTAACTTTGGTAATACTTCACTCCACTCCAAAGGATTTAAGGGATTTGCCTTTAATCAAGATAAAGGTGGATATATTGATGCTATTATTCCACCTAAAGTAGTTAATACTTCTGCTACTGCAACTGTTAAGCAACAGTACTATACATTAGATATCGAAAAGTCTAATGATCAGTCAAACCACACAAAACTATTCCTTTCTGGTGATAATAATCAAAGTCCTGCAGATAGACCTGCTGCTAATATTGGTGGATATAGAATAGGTGCCAAGTCAGGAGAGGAACTCTATGTTAAGTTACAATCAGTTGGTGCTGGTGGTAAGCAAACATATCATGCTGAACTATCACCAAGTGGATGGACATCATACACTGCTTCACTATCAACATTAAAACCTGCTGATTTCAATACTTCATTTGAAATTGGTGGTGATGCAACTGATGATTTCAACACTGCTCAAGATGCTGCAACTCTTATTGAAAGGAATAAGGATTGGATTGCATCTGAAACATATGGTTATATTACAGCAAAATATCCAGCACTTGTAACTAATCCTGCTATCACTATCACCAAGTGTGCAAGAGATATTGGATACTTTGTTGATGCTGTTATCAAGGATTTACGTGTTGGTGGTAACATCAATAGTATTAATGCTGGTGAATCATACATCCAAGGCAATACTGTTAACTATATTACCAATGAGTTATCAGAAACATTAGATGCTATGGATCACGCCAAACGATTGATGTTTGGTGCAATGCGTAACTTTACACTTCTAATTAAGAATTGTACCTTTACACAAAATAGTTCCAATGTAATTGTTGGTGATACTTCTGGACTAGTATCAGGAATGACAGTTACTGAATATCTTCAGTCTGATTTTACTGAAGGATACGTTGATACAACTGCTACAAGTGCAGTTGTAAATAATATTCCTGGATCTAATCTTGTTATTGATCAGGTTATTAATGCTACAACAATTAGTATAAAGGATAGAAGTACTGGTAGTCCATATACTGTTACATCTGCTGGTACATCAACTGCTTGGTTGTACTTTAAGAATACATCCACTTATGCTACTGAATCCCAGTATACAGATGAGACCATTACTATTGATACACAGTATCCAGAGTGTACAAATATTGCTAGTGCAATACAAGGTTACTACGATACTTTTAATCTTATTTTATCAGGTAATGCATCATCAATAACAAGAGTAGAAGCAATCATCAATTCTTCTTCATTGTCTGGTCGTGCTACAATATTCACTATTGCTACTGGTGGTGGTCAATCTGACCCACATGGATGGACAACTGGTACACCTGTAAGACTTGTACCAAAAGCAAATTATGCTTTGGACAAGAGACTTGTAAGACTTCCAGTAGGATTTGCTACTAACCAAATCTATTATGTAATTGCTCCAGGTAGAGAAACATATCCAAAGACATGGCATGGAGCAGGAAAAGAATTTGATAGAACAAATTCTACAAAATTAATGCTTGCTGCATCTAAAGAGAATGCTGCTGCTGGTATATACATCTTCTCTCCAGAAACAGATTACGTTGATACTGGTGTAGATGTAGAGATTCAACAGTATGTACTAGATGATAAGTATGATCTACATCGTTATATTTGTAACGTAAGTGGTACTAATATCGAAACAGATATTCCACACGTATTTGATATGCCATTGGATTCTGTATCTGTACAGAAAATATTCTTTAAGACTTCTGCTGATGCTAGTTCTCAACTACCAACTATTGCTGGTGGTGGTGTAGTAGATTCTAATACTTATTACTATCCAAGATGGGTAACGAAGACCAAGTTTAGTGTTCATACATCAGAGTCAGATGCTAGAGCAGGTGTTAATGCAGTAGTATTTACTGCTAACAGTGGTAGTGACTTCCTAGCATATGGTGATAAAATAACCAGTCCTTTAAAATATGATGCAGAAGTATATCAACGTTGGTACTTAAATGTTAAACCAGATTCTGTTGGTGGTGCTGATCCAAATAATATTCTGACTAGATTCCATGCTGCTGACTTCCTAGATGGTACTGGTAATCTCTTTTCACCTGATACATGGTTTGAGAGACTAGAGGATGAGAGAACTCCTGATGATCGTATCTATCGTTTACGTTATGTTATTCCACAATATTTACAGAACGTAAGAGAACCACTTAATGGTTATGTCATTAAGACAAGAACAGATGATAGAAGAAAATTAAGACCACAGAAATTCTATCTAGAACCATTTAGTAATGGTGCTCCAGATGTTGCTGAATTTAGTAACCCAGCACGTCCTACTGAACAGTTAGGTTTATCTCTAACAGATCTTGATACTGCAGGTGTTACTGATTTAGACAACGATAATCTATTCTATGATGCATATAATAATGGATTACAAATTGAATTTGATAGTAAAGTTAAGGTAACAATTCAAAGTGCAAAGACAGTTCAAAATAACTTATCTGATGATAGATTAGAACTAACTGTATTTGATCATACTGTTGACAATGCATTACTCAAGAATGAGCAATTTGTAATTATTAAGATTACACCACCTCAAGGTGCTGGCATACAAACAGATCTACTTAATAACACTGAAACTAACTTTGTAACATGGACTGGTAATAACACAGGTACTGGTTATGTTCATGGATATTATACAGATCCTATATCATCAGATGATTATGTCATACTTAAGAATACAACAGGAAAACTTGAATATGATGCGAGTCTTACTACAACATTTACACAATCTAATGGAACGTTCTGGTTACTAAATGGTAATCCAGATGCTGCTGGAACAACTGATGATAAGTCAAGATCTAGTCTTTCTAATTATCTTTATAGAGTAGCAGGTGCTAATGTATATACAGTAACTCCTGGTGATAAGGTAACTACACCAACAGGTCATACTTATACGATTGCTGGACTATCAGACGTACCTGAAATCGAAGATACATTCTACATCTTTAATAGTGAAACAATTCAAGAAGTTATTCCTAACCAACAGGAAGGTATCTACTACTTAACATGTGTACGTGGTAATATCTCACCATTCCCAACAGGTGCTGGTGTAGGTAATAATTTCCAGAACTATAAGTTCTCACAACCAATTTCTAATCTATATCCTTTAAACTTTAAGAATGACCCCTTATGGTTCCAAGTTCAGGTAGATGGATCTAGAGATACAACTAAACTTGATCCACCAGCATCGATTGCTGCTGCTCACAACTACATCCACGGTTATGTAACCCTAAACGATAGTAAGTTCAGTGAGACTAAAGAAGCAGTGGTTGATCTATTAGAGACTGATCCTTTAGCACCATATGAATATACTAATAGTACATCTGATTTAGCAAGTAATATTATTGATAATAGAATTCAAGCACAGTCTGGTAATGCCTCTATAGGTTCAGAGAACAGACAGATATCTATTGCTGGTGACTCTGCATATCCATTAGAAGGTAGATTCTATGTTGAATTAAGAAGACCATCTATTGCTAGATCTGGTAACCATACGTTTGAATATCTTGGTTTTGGTCCAGGTAACTATTCAACTGGTTTCCCTGTACGTCAGGAAGTTGTTCTTTCAGACAAGCAAGACTTCTATGCTCAAGCAAAACGTGAAGATGGCGGTATAGTCTTCTATACAGGTCTAAACTCCAACGGAGACCTTTATATAGGTAACAAGAAGATCAACGCTATTACAGGCGAAGAAACCTTCCTTGAACAAGCATTACTTCTTGAGACAGAGGATGATGATGACAAGATTGGTGTATTAGTAACAACATTTGATACTGCTGTTACATTCAATGATAAGATTACTGTTGAAGGTGAGGCATTCTTCCAGAATCCTGTAACCATTACTGTTGATCCTTCTGTTGGTGATTCTTTACGTGTACAAAGTTTAATTGATGCTTCAACTGGCGATCCAACACTTTCACGTCAAAGTTTCATTAATAATAAGTCTGGTGATATTGTTCTAACCGAGAACCAAGTTAATGCTGCTGTATTTGCATTTAACCCAAGAGGTAATCTCTCTGATCCAGGTCAGGTTTATACTATAAAGACACATTATACAGGTGGTAAACCATCAAATACTACACCTAATCAGACTGCATTAGTTGCTAGTGGTGGCAATTCATTCTATGCTGAACAGACTATTACATATGGTTCTTCTAATACACCAGTAGATGGAGATATTCTTCTTAAAGGTAAGGAAGTAGGTAAGTCTGGTTCATGGGGATGGATCTATGCAAACTACTATACAGAGATTACTGATTCTAATATCCTTAAGGTAACTGCTGATAATACTACAACAGTAGAGATTGAGTGGCAAGTTGGTAGTGATAATGCTGGACTTGGTGTTCAGGTAGGTAATTTATTACGTATTTCTAACTTTAGCAATACATTTATAAATGGTATCTGGACTATTACCGAGGCAGATCAGGCAGGTGTTGATAATAATAAGTGTAAGATTGTAGTATACAACACAATTGGTGCTGAAGTATATGACTGGGACTCACAAGGTGCTGGTGCTAAACTAGAGGTATCTAATTCTAGTTGGAAGGAACTAGGTGTAATCGGTGCTGAAGTACTACGTACAGAGACACAGGTACCAGGCGATCTTCAGTTAGGTGTTAACACAATTGCTAGAATGGCAATTGAGGGTGCTTTAACTGGTCATGTAAATGAGGATACAGAACCTCGTGCTAACCTAGATGTTGTTGGTACAGCATTCATCTCTGGTAAGTCTCTTGTTACTTATGACGCTAATGGTGATGTTACAGCAAATAATTATCTATCTGAACCATCAAATAACAAAACATACTTCGATGTAACAAATGCATTCTTGGTTGGTGGTGATAGTGCCACTCCAAATAATGCTGCTACATTACGTGTTTCTACTGCTAACGGTGGACGTGTTGGTATTAACACTACCATTGGTTTAGCAGCAGAGAATGAATTAGATAAAAACTTGGTTGTTGTTGGTGATGCAAGATTTACAGGAAATGTTCAAATAACTGAAGATTTAAGTGTTGATGGTGGAGACATTAACAGTACTGCTGGAACATTCAATTTCGTTAATACTGATACAGACTTCTTCATTGGTCTAAACAATGCAGAGTCTATCGTTCTTGGTAATAATACCACACAGTCACAACAAATAAACGTTGGTAACAACGTTGCTGTTGGTCAAACCCATACATTTAGAATGGGTGCTTCTGCTGGTAATAGTATACTTGAGATACACAAAGGAACTAGTAGTTCTATCGTAGATATTGGTAGTGCTACTGATCAGGTAACAAGTAGTTGTACTATCACTCTTGGTGGTGCTGCTGCAAATCCTGCTAGTTCAACACTGATTGGTACATATCAGACAAAGACTGCTGGTACATTAGAGATCGGTTCTTTTGCTGGTACATCCGAAACACGTATCTTTACTCAAGCAGGTAAGGTTAATGTATTTGATGGTACTGATACTACTCATCTAACATTAGGTCTTAACTCTTCTAAAGTTGAGATTGCATCTCTTGGTGGTAGCACTACCGTAAGGAATAGTCTTAACATTCTTGCAAGTACAACTGGTAATTCTGACATCAAATTGGTTGGTGGACAGAAAGCAGGTATTATTGAAATAGAAAGAGATAGGTTTGGTGCAGGAAGATCAACACATGTTGTAGGTTCTCTTGAAAATCCTAACGTAGACTTCCTTAAGTATAGTAATACAGGTAAGTTGATTGATACACAGGGTGTTGGACCTTGGGGTGGAGATTCATATCTAGTTTCATCAGGTCAAATTGTTAATATCGATACTATTTCTCCATCACAGAGTTCTACATGGGTTGCTAATACTACATACTCATTCGTAGAAGTTACAGGTGGACAGGGTACAGGAGCATTATTCACAGTCATTGTTGACGCTAGTGGAAATGCTACTATTGAGGTAGTTGCTCCAGGATCTAATTACGTAGATAATGATGATCTTACAATATCTGCTGCTTCTTTAGGTAATCCAAGTGGTGATGATATTACATTTAAAGTTCAAGGTGTTAATGCATCTGGTTCTTTATATGTTTTACCAATAACACAACCTTCTGTTACTGACTTTAAGATTGGTGACTTACTACTAATTGAAAGAGGTCATGCAAGTTCTCCTAATGGTTTGAATCCAAATGGTACAACACTTACCAAGAATGAGAATCAGAATGAGATAGTTAGAGTTGAAGGATTAATTAACATTACTAATGGTAATGATCCAGATGGTTATAGATTAGCAGTTAGTCGTGGACTTGATGGTACTACAAAGAGAACTGATCACCCAGATGATTGTGTCATTGCTAAACTTGATAAGCAAGTTAACGCAACATACATTACAGGATTTGACCTTGATCTTGATGATGAGATAGATCCTATATCAAGTCTCCTGTTATCTAATACAGATATTGCTGGTACAACTCTGGTTTCTACTGGAAATGACATTCTAACTATCAACTGGGGTAACAGTAAGACTAATGCTGATTTGAGTATTGATTATGGTGAGTCTATCGCTATTAGTGGTAGTACAACATCAGAATTAAATGGTGAGTGGATTGTGCAGAGTGGTTTAACTCCTACTGGTACATCATGTACAGTTAAGATAGGAGGTAATCTTGCTGCTGGTACAGTACTTTGGGATAATGAACCAACAGAAGCAGAGATTAGAGTCAAGAGTGCTTCTAATCTTATTGATGATGATCAAAATGTAAGGATAGGTGTTGCAGAATTTGGTGGAGTCTTAACGGAATTTGATTATCTCTTACTATCTGATACAGAGATAGTTAAGGTTGTAGATCTTATCAGTACAGAGATTAAATCTCTAATTGTAACTGATGGTGGAGATCCAGAGAATAGAACCTTTGAAGTACAATCACTAACAGGAAATACCAAACTACAAGGTGACTTGGGTGTTGGTCAAGGATATAATAAATTAACTGTTAATGCTGTTACTGGTGATACCACTATCGCTGGTAAACTAACCATTGAGGATTCATTTACTCTTAACGGTTCAGTAGTAGAGGAGACAGAGTGGTTTAGATTAACTAATGGTGGATCTAATACCATCACAAAGAGAACTACATTAGAAGTAGATACTGCAACTGGTGATTTAACCATCAATGGTGGTGATATTGATATCTTTGGTGATGATGGCACTACACCAAGATTGAAATTTGTTAATTCTTCTGGTGACTTTACATCATATGGTTCATTCTCTGCTCTAGGTACAGGTACAAGTACATTTGGTGGTGACCTAGTTGTAACTAAAGATGCAACTATTAATGGTGGTGATTTAACAATTAATTCTGGAGGAAATAAAATCTTCAGTGTTGAGAATGACGGTGCTGTTAATATTGCTGGTATATCTAACTACTTCACCCAGACAGGTGGTAGGAAGTGGGAATACTCTGCTGACTTTGAAATTAATGCAGCAGTCAATACAAATTATGTGTTGGATGTTTCACAGAATACAGTTGTTAAACTACCACAGAATCCATTAATTGGTGATATGATTCGTATCATAGATATAGGTGGACTCTTAACATACAACATGTCATTGGTTATTAGAGCAGCAACAAATGTTAAGGTACAAAACGCTAGTGATAATACAGGAACTGCAATGTTGTCAGGTAATACTGCTGACTTAAGTGCTTATCAAGGTGGTGAATTAGTTGTTCAAACTCCATTTGCTGGGTTTGCATTGTTATACGTAGGAAATAGTACACCTGATGGTGGTACTGCTGCTCCTACATCCAAAACTGGTTGGTATCTAATAGAAGTATAAATGTTTTATCAAGAATCTAAAACTGCTAAAGCAGCAGCTATTGGTACAATTATGCCATGGGGTGGAGGTATAACTTCCATCCCTAAAGGTTGGATTGTATGTGATGGACAGTTTGTAAATGCTGGGGATTATCCTTTATTAACTCAAACTATTGGTGACACATATAATACTGGTACTAGTTCTTTGACTGGTAGTTTTCCAGCATATTCAGGTACACTTAAGATGCCAAATCTTAATGACAAAGCACTGATGGATGTAGAGGAGGCATATTTTACTGGTGGTGGTTCACCTACTGGTAGAGTTGCTGATGAGGATACTGATGCAAGAACATTATTATCATCAAAGATAGGTACACATGAGAGTCAATCTATTGTTACATCATTTACTGATGTTTTCACTGATATAGTATTCACTCTTCCTGCTACTGATGCTACAGGATATGCTGGAAAGATTACAGGTAATACTAAAATAGATGGTGAAGGGTTCCATACAGTATACGTAGCACCAAGAAAACTTGGTAGAAAGCATATTAAGAGGCATACACATCCTGGATCACACGAGACCATATCAGATTTTAGTAGAACACAACCAGGTGAAGGTGTTATACCTTTTGGTGAAGTAGAATATAGTATAAGAATGCAAGCTATTGACAACCGATCAGGTGATGATAAAGGTGATACATATTATTGGGGTTGGACTGATGATATTGTTGGTGCTGATAATACCTATGCGAGTAGATTTACTGCTCCTGCTATAAGTGTTGGTGAGACGCAAGCTGTGACAGCTTCTGGTGCTCCTGGTAATGCAGGTACGTACAACTGGTTCCCATCATCTGCACAACCAGGAGCATATACAAATGGACCATATGGTTCGCAAACTAATTTGTATCAATTATGGTGGCCTGATGCTAGTGTAACTGATGTTCCTGTTGGTATTGATAACGGTTCTTTTGGGTGTATTTTGGCAAAAGTTGAATCTACACCACCACCATATGAATTGACACCAGTGGGAGTTACTGATACTCCAATGTCAGATAGATTTCTTATAACAGATGAACATCCTAATGGACCTAGAATAGATTCAAATCAGACTGTAAAATTTGCTGATGGAGGTGGTTTCCTTACGATTCCTAATGGTTATAGAAATTATTATATAGATGCTGATGCTGCTAATGTAAATACACTAGGAGCATTACCATATCAACCAGGTATAGACGTATTTCCTGATACTGATGCTTTAATCCGTGGTACTCTTATGGAGCATCCTGGATATAATTTCACAACAAATGTAGCAAATGATGTAATTCGGACACATACACATGATGATTTTGATATTGAATTTGATAGTACAAGATTAAAACAAAGAAGTAGTCTTGTTGCTAACGTAAATATACCAACACAAACAGATTTTTTGGGTAATGCTGATAATACAAATGCCCTACAAATAGATTTTAATGTATCACAACCACAAATGACCTGTGTTTACATCATCAGAGCATACTAATGGCAAAATCACAATCTACTAATTACGCTAGACAGAAGGCACATTATGGTGGAATAGTTGGGACTATTCAACAGAATGCTATAGAAGGTGTTTTATTAGATAAAGATCCTACAAATCCCATATTCAAGGAAAATTTTCCTGCAGGATTTTTAGCGTGTGATGGTCGAGTATATAATGTTAAAGATTATTATTGTTTAGCACAAACTCTTGGTGTTGGTGATGAGTGTAGATTTAAAAAAGATGGTGTAACATTAAGAAATCCAGATTTAGAAACAGGTGATTTAGGTCAGTTTCAAGTACCAGATTTGGGATCTAAAGTCATGGTTGGTGGTAGAGGTACTGGATCATATACTGGTTTAACTAAAGAAGATAAACCAAATCTTAATAGAGTTGGTGTTGAGGTAGAAGCAAGTAGTAATGTTGGTACTAGAGTTAATTGCAATTATAATGGGTATATGCAAATAGATCCTGAACCAACTATCAATTTTAATGGAAATATTAAGTATAATATGATTAGGAAGACTAGTCTTCACGGTATGGATATTGAAGAATTTCAGGCACATTCTCACGAAACACCAAATAAGAAGGTGTTGAATTATACTGGAAATGCTAAAATTGATGGTGATGGTAAAACTACTAATGCAGGTGACGAAAATCCCTTTGCAGATGTTAATGCTTTTGGTGGTAATGTACTTGAAGAGACATCTATGAATCCTACCAGCAATTTAACATCTGGACACCTCCATAATCTAACTAGACCAACAGAATACGCTCATAATTTTACATACAAATATAGTACTACACAAGTTAATTTGGATGAGATGCAATCATATATCGATGTAGATATATCAAATTTGGATGTTCTAAATCAAGTAGTAACACCATTTGTTATGGTTCATTATATAATCAAATTTTAACAAAGATATCAAATGGGATTTTCTTACGGTCACTTTTTTGCTCATGGCAACCCTAACAACTGCCAACCAAATACTTATTGGTTTCCTGATGGTAGTGACTGGGTTTATGATGAGATAAGCAATTGGTACATGTATTTCTTTGGTAGGTATGCTGAAGCTGGTGGTGCTGGATATTGGAAAGGTACCTTTACTGCTCCAAGCAACATGCCTGTGTATGGTAGCTCTGCTGCAGCAAGTACATACTACACGTCCCTTTTTGTATTCATCTATAACGGTGGTGCTAGTGAAAGAGCAGCAGTTGCTTCCTATGGAAGGCATACAAACATGTCATATGGTGGTTGTCCCATTTATGGTTGTACTGATCCTAATGCAAATAATACTAATTATAGTGCAACAGTAGATGATGGATCTTGTACATATAATTATGGGTGTACAGATCCTGCTGCCACTAACCACGACCCTAATGCATATTATGATGATGGATCATGTACATACGACGTATATGGTTGCATGGATGGTAATGCCAACAACTATAATCCCAATGCTAATATTAACCAAGGGTGTACGTATGATACACCAACTGTTTCTTTCACTAGAAATCCAACTTCAATAATACAAGGACAATCTTCTACATTGTCGTGGAATACACAAGATGCTATATCTGGTCAAATAACAACAATAGGATATACTCTATCACCAGTAAGCAGTGGTTCTAAAGTTGTTTATCCTAGTACAACTACAACATATAGTATTTCTCTTGGTGGATATGGTGGAACTAGTGCAACTGCTACTACAACTGTAACGGTTTATGTTCCACCCAATGTTAATATATCGGTATCACCAACCACTATTGCTCAAGGAGGTAGTGCAACATTGTCGTGGAGTACAAGTGGAGATGCTAGTTCTGCTAATATTAACCAAGGTGTTGGGTCAGTACCATTAAGTTCAACTACTACAGTAAATCCAACATCTACAACCACATATACTATTAGTGTCAGTGGGTCTGGTGGTAGTGATAGTGCTCAAGTTACTCTTAATGTTTTACCACCACCATCTGCTAGTATTACTGCTTCACCAAATCCATTACCATTTGGAAGTAATGTAACAATAAATTATAGTAGTTCTAATGCTAATACTGTCAATTTATACAGGTATTATACTATTGATAATACCCAGCAGCAAATGTTGACAACATCTCTTCCTGTAAACCAAAGTGGTACTGTAACAGACACAATTACTTGGACTGATTATGATGATATGTTTGATCCAACATTAAATGCAGTGCAGTATACAATTTCAGCAAGCAATGGAGTTACTACTGGTAGTGATCAAAGTGCTGTAATTTCTGTAGCACAAGATCAGATGCCTGATCTTATTACTATTCCACCATCAGATAATTTAGAAAGAGATGAAGAACCAGTAATATCACCAGTTGTAACAACAAGTGCATTGTTGGTTGATGATATTGATGTACCAATTGAAATCAGAGCAAATGCTCCAATTAAAGTTGAAATTGATGGGGATGGTAACTGGCAGGATGTTCGTGAGATTGACACAGGAAGTGGTCCTTCTGGAGGAAGCGGTGGTAGTACAACAACCAGTGGTCAACAAGTATATAATACAGCAGGAACATATAATTGGACAGCACCTAATAATGTTTATGATGTTGCTGTTGTCGCAGTTGGTGGCGGTGGTGGTGGTGATGGTGATGATCATAAAGGTGGTGGAGGCGGTGGCCTTGGATGGAAGAATGGTATTTCTGTAACACCAGGTCAATCTTATACTGTAGTAGTTGGTGCTGCTGGACAAGGTAATAATTCTGGTGGAACTGATGGTGGAGATTCATATTTTGTAAATGCGACTACTGTTAAAGGTGGTGGTGGTAAAAGAGGAACAGGTAACGGTGGAGCTGGTGGTGATTTTGTTGGAGATGGTGGTGGTAATGGAGGTGCTGCTGTATCATACGGTGGTGGTGGTGGAGCTGGTGGATATTCTGGAGATGGTAATAGCGAAACTGGTGGTGCTGGTGGATCGGGTTCTGCTAATGGTTTAGTTGGTGGTGGTGCAGGTGGTGGTGGAGTAGGTGATTATGGTATAAGTGGTAGTGGTTCTAATTCACCAATTAATAACACTTATGGTGGAACCATGCTTGGTGGTGGAGGAGGATCAGGTGGAAATAATGGAACAAATGGAACAACTCCACAAAATGATGGTACTAATTATTATGACGCTGTGACTGGTGGTCCTGGTGGAGAATATGGTGGAGGTGGAGGTGGTGTAGGTACTGGACCGCAAAACACTTCTACTAACCTTGGTGGTAATGGTGGTAAAGGTGTGGTGAGAATTATATGGGGTCCAGGTAGAGCATTTCCTGGAACAGGAACTGCAGATGTCTAACATAAATAGATACGATACTAATAGATAAGAAATGACTAATTCGTATCAATTTGGAAATTCACCAGTATATGTCAGCGAGGGACAGACCGTTCGCTTTAGGTTTAAGGCACCTTCAGCGTGGGATAGTACTACAAGTGTAAATGTTCTAATTGGTCTACAAAATACTGTATGGTATATCAGCACAGTTCCTGCAGACTTTGCTCCAAATCCATTTCCATTCACAACATTAGATGACGCAGATCCAGATACTCTTTACACATATGGTGATGGTAATAGGGTAGGAGAAACTATTGTTACTGTTAGTGGTCTGACAGATGACACAGAAGTTGGAGTAGCATTAACATCTTCGCATACAAATCCAACTGCTAGTGAGGTATCAGTAAGACGTAAGAGACCAAGATTAGGGGGGCAGGTACCTGGTGAGATGTTGTGGAGTGCTTGGTCTATACCAAGTGGTTGGTTGGTACAAAATACTGATCAATTACAATTAAGATTAAAGTCTAACCCTAATGGAGGGTTGAGTTATTATGCTGATTTAAGAGTTGGTACAAGGACAGAGAAGTGGACTATTAATACTAAAGTTCCACCACCAAATTACCCTAATCCAGAACCAGATTATGGTATTTTAGAAGATCAACCATTAGATACTGATGTTTATAGTAATAGAGTATTGATTCAGGGTATGTCTGATTTTGGAATAGTATCTACTGATAATGGTGCAAAGATTGGTATATCAACTACTGGTGCTTATAGTACAAATGATGATGGGTTTAGTGTATTATCTGGAGTAACATTTGTTGATTCTTCAACTAATCCTACTATTACTAATGGTCAATGGATACAGTTGATGGTGACAACATCACCAACTGCTAATACTGCTATTACAAATCAAGTTACCATTGGTAGTGGTGCTGGTAACTTGCCAGTTCCATGGAGAGTTGAGACAGGTGATTTACCATCAGAAACTCCTGCTAATTTTATATTTTCCAATAAAATTAATCAGATAGAAGATTTTTTAATTGAATCTGATCAACAACCTCCTAGTGGTATTACTGATCTTGGTACTGATGTATCAGTTGATGTTATCTTATTAGATACAACTGGTTCAGAACCAGGTGTTAGAATACAACATGATGGTGCGTGGTCTAGTTGGGGAATATTTCCTGCATCAGTTGTACTTGGTGATAAGATACAAATAAGAAATAAATCTAGTGCTACATTTAGTGGTGTGGTTTCTACTACCATTAAGGTAGGTACTAGAGAGATAATACCATGGACTATTACTACGAATACTGGACCAGATACTGATGCTAGTTTCACACCACCACAGAGTTTAACAAATACTGCTCCAAATACTCCTGTTGTTAGTAGTATCGTACCAATATTACAAGGTAGTATTAATAGACCTATTACTATCAATGCTACTAATTATGCAAAGATATCTGTTGATTTTGGTGCATTTGTAGCAGGACCAGTAACATTTGATCCTACACAAAATAGTTCCTTCCAATTACAATTAACAACTGCTGGTGGTTTATCAGGACAAACAACAACAACTGTAACAGTTGGTACTGGTAGTACAAATAATCCATTCACATGGGGTGCTACAAATTATGCTGTTGTTCCACCACCACCAGAACTTAAGGGAGCATGGTACAGTAAGAAGACTGCATTTGTTGACATGTCAGGCGGTGGTCAAGGTGTCATTAGACAGAGTAAAGAGGATGGATATGCTATTGGTACAGTTCTACCAATATTAAAAGATCCAACTGATGCAAGTGATCAAGATCCAATGAAACAGTATGGTGAACTGAAAGGATCTACTGTTAAAGGTAGGTTAGATGCAAAGTATCCTGGTTATTTGGATTGTGATGGTTCAGAGTATAATGTTGCTGACTTCCCTGATTTATGGTGGGTTATTAAGAATAACTATGCTAAAACTGGTGATGATACATCTACATTTGGTGCATGGGATAACACTACTAAAGTATATTCTGGTAAGTTTAGAGTACCAGATTATAGAAATAGAAGGATGGTTGGTCCTGGTCAGGTAGATGGTAATAAAGGATCATCAACTATATTACCAATAGATACTGGAATACATCCTAGTAAAACATTTAATGCTAGAGAAGCAGGTGGTATTGGTGGATATTGGTATGTTGATGATGTTGATGTAACTGCAGGTGACCCCAATCCATATCAGCAGATAGTAGGTGATGAAGGTGGATCATCAGGTATAAGCAGTGACTTTTTTAACTTTGGTACAGTAAGAACTATAACAAATGAAGATATTGTTGTAGATATAGAATTTGAGATTGTTGGTGATGTTACTGCAACAGTTGGACCATTGTCTGATGTGCAGGTAAATGTACCAGCACACAGTCATTTTTATGTTGCTGCTGTTTCAGATGCTTTTGGGGGTGAACCTTTAATTGCATGGAATCAGAAAGCATTATTTGGTTATACTCCGTATAAGTTCGAAAATAATGAGAGTTCTGTTAACCAATGGATAGGTGATACATTAGGTCGTCATGCATATCCAACAGAGTTGCCATATCCATGGGATATTGGTCAGGTGTATAACAACCTGTATTATAATGATCCTGACTCTACTGAAGATATTGGAGATTCATCACAAGAGTATAAAGAGGAGCAGAGGGACAAGTGGTTGCAGTATCTCGGAGCTGCGATGCCGAATTTCGAAACAGAATGGGATAAAATATTCAGTACTAGTATTGATACTCTTGAACAAATCGTAGATGATATGATAGCACCAATAGATGAGAATAATAATAGATTTGTAGGTGCAACTTTAAAAGCAAATACATGGTGGGTTAATCCAGGTGACTCTGTTAAAGATGAATACTTTACCAATTTAGATTCTAATAATTTAACTGCAGTTTATTCACAGCAGACAGCAGCACAGGGATTACTAACAGGTACTGCAGGTACTACAACAGAAAACTCGGTAAATCAATCATTCCCATATAGTGTATGGAATGCTAAAGTAGTTGCTTGTATTGATACAGAATCATCTACATTTAGAATATCACCATATGAACCACCTGTAATGCTTGAGGATACAACTTCAACAGTTGAGAAGCATAGTCATTACTTGTCTGATTTCCCATTAACAGATCCAACAACTGATTATGGTTATGGTAATATAGGTGGTGCAGGACATAAGCAAGGACTTGGTACTGCTGCTGCTACAACTAGACCAGTTACATTCACTCAATCGGATGTAAATATAGAATTAAACACTGGTACTTTCACCCTAAATAAGGGTACGAAACTACCTGCACCTAATGTAGCATTCCATCCTAACAGAAAGGTTGAGTTAGTTAATAAATTCCATAAAGTAAAATATATTATTAAAGCATTTTAATTATGACAGAAAAATTGACACCTTATCGTCCTCTCAACTTGATGAAGGATGATAAGTTGACTAAAGCATCTTTTGATGACTTTATTGGTGTATGGGAAGGTTTTGTACCTAAACCATGGTGTGATAATATAATAAAATATGGTGATGCTATGCTTGATCAGAAATTATCTGATAAGATAGATCCACAAATTACTGATGTACTGCCAGTTGCAACTGATCAAAGTAATGAAGTGATGTACATGAATGGTGCATCTATGTACAATGGTAAGCATAATCGTGAAGATGAATCATTTCTATTAAATTATACTGATTCTGGTTGGACTACACAAACCAATCAATTTCTTAAATCATGTGTGACACATTATATTGATTATTATAGTGTATTAGCAAAGATAGGTTTCTTATCATCAGATATTAAGTTACAAAGAACAAAACCTGGTGGTGGGTATCATGTATGGCATCACGAGAATGGATCATACTATTTTCATCAAAGAGATATAGTATGGATGATATATTTAAATGATGTGGATGATGGAGGGGAGACCGAATTTCTATATCAAAAGAGAAGAATTAAACCAACACAAGGTACTGTAGTTGTTTGGCCTGCTGGTTTTACTCATACACATAGAGGTGGATTACTATGTGGCGACAAAGATAAATATATATTGACAGGATGGTATATTAAATCTGGAGAGAAATAGATGGCAGTAGTAACAAGAGAATCAATGCTTGAAGTTGACTTCATCAATGAGATAGCAATATGTCACAATAAGATGTTTCTCCTTCCAGCACCAAGCACAAATACTAAAATAGTTAGATATCATGTGCCGAAGTATACCTTTAAAACTGGTATGAAAGAAAAGTTCTTAACAGATGTTGCTGGTTCATACTGGCATGATCCTGGTAAGGATGAATTAGAAACAGTTATATTTTATACTGATAATTCATGCTTTGCACAACGTAGGAAATTGAAGTATAGTTTTGAAACTAAATCAAATTATTATGAGTCATATCAATTTACTGCTCCAGGTCAAGATGAAATACTTGAGTTTAGGAACAATATAACTATGTTTCTTGATACACTAAAGTGGATCGAGGAGGTAGAAACTATCCAGATGACCAATAAAGTTGATGAAGAACTATTATTCTTTGATCAAACTTATGGTAAGAAGAAAAGACAGAAAGAACAGATGTTACAGGCATGTGATTGGAGAGTTTTACCTGACATAGATGATAGTTATACTGGTGAGAAGGATGAGTGGAAGAAATATAGAGCAGAGGTAAGATCATTACTGATAAAGAAACCACAAGAGTTTACTACACCAATGGATTTCTTTAAAGATGTATGTACAATGAAGTGGCCAATTGATCCTAAAACATATCGCACAGAATATCCTAACGGTCAAGATGCTGGTGGTAATGCTGTTGAATATCTTAAAGCAGATGATACAAAGCAGTGGGTAGAAACTCCAAATGAAGCAGCAACAGATGTTTGGAACAATAGATTACTTGCTATGAATGAATTACGTGAAAGGTACAAGGATAGTTCACAGATTGTTACTGCAGAATTGAGAACATTTATGAAAAAAATGAAACTAGAGGATATGGTTGCTGGTGGTATAGATTATAGTAAACTTTATACTCAAGAAGAATTTGATAATCTTGGAGAATAACTATGACTATTAGTACAAACTATCAAGTATATGATCTAGAGACTGCTATTGGTAGGTATGCTGCAAGTATACAACAACCTGTATTATTCCTTCGTACTACTGGGTGGAGTAATAGTAATGATGTTGATAAGATAAATGCATCAAGAGCAATTTATATTAATACTGTCCCAACAGACATGTATGATCAACTGATTACTGGTGAGTGGCATGTTACTGTGTTGGATGAGTTGAGTGACATTCAACAGTTTCTTACTGATACATTTCCTGAATCACAAGCACAAGTTGCTGATGATCCAGAGATGTACATATATTATGCATTGTTTAATGATCAAGGACAAGTTATAGATTCTAACGAATGATATTCTCTGACACCTATACATTTCATAAGAGATATAGTCTTCTTACTCAAACAGAGTTGGATGAGTATTCTGAAATGCCGTGGTTATATACACCATTGGTTGATACACAATACAATCCTAGTACAATATCCACTGTTACCAAGCAGAATTTGAACAAAGTGCTTGATTGGCAGTACACAATGAAGTCTAGGGACACAATTAAAAATGAGTACAAGAGACTTGGTATCATCCATACAAATGAAAATGCAATAAAATCATACGTTAGTAGGTTCGATCTCTCATATGACATACTACGTAGAGAGAAGTCACATTATATCAAAGGAACAAACACAAAACATTTGAATGATGTGTGGGAAAAAATAGAAAATGCTGTGAGTGTCAACGAAAGGGGACCAACTGGTACACGTTTGCGTGGTATGACCCATGACCAGTATGGTACAGCAAATGGTATTACTGTTGTTGCCAAGACATATGATCTATCATCATACAATAGTTCACTCTTATTAGAATTGAATGATTATAGCACAAGAAATAAGATGCATGTAGGTAGTCAGTTAACTATCTGTCCTGACAAGGTGATATATGATATGGATTTGAAATATCCACGAATCATTAGTGGTATGAAACAATACGAGAAGACAGCATTTAAGGAGATGACTGGTGAGGATATGATGATGAATAAGATCAAACCATCATTCTATCAGGGTGTGAAGAGACATTTGTTTGGGTTTGATCGTTACAATTTGTTGACATCCGAGCAGAGTAATTATATAATAGATAACATCTACCAATCAATAGGAAGACCCAGTGCTGATTTCAAAATTAACTTGCAGTATGTATTCTCTAGCGACGGTACTCTCGTTGACATTATTTGTAGCAGGATATGCTATGACAAATTCGAACACTGCGAAGAAGACAGAACATTCGTCAAAGACGAAGTAGATTTGAGAGAAACAACTATAGTATATGCTGAATACACAGAAACTGGATTAAGTTATAAAACTTGATTTTTAAGTTTTCTTGCTTTTTGAAAAAGTTGAATAAATAGTTTTTTCACTTTTTCAGAAAAATGGGATTGCCCGATAAAACACAGGAAATCTTTGATAAGGTTGTCGCATGGGATAGAAATCTCGTTTCTAAATTCCAGAAGAAGTTTAATCTAACCGATTATCAATTACTTTGTATTTCATTTGCTAAAGGATTAATAATTGGTGTTATTTTGTTGTGATTGTTATTAATTGGGAAAATATTAGAATATTTAGTATAATGATATTATTTCTAATTTGGTTCTATTTGTTTAATGATTATATAAGAAAATGAATGGAAAAATGTGATATAATATTGATATTATGTCTCCTATATAATAAGATTTACCTCAAATTATGAAAGATCAGAATACTTTAGAAGAAAATGAATCACAATTAGAGAGATGGAATCGTGCCAAAGCGATATTTATAGAGTCGCTAATTAAACCCGATAATCATCTACGAAGTTGTGCACATAATCAGAAATGTTATAATGAATTAATGGAAATTCGTGATACTATTGTTGATTTAGCATACAATATGTCATACCCAAATAATGATTAAGCAAACATTAAACATATAGATAGTTAAAAAAAAGAGATCAATGCTCATAACAATTGACATAGCAGCAATATTATTATTTCTCATTATTAGTGACCCTATGTGGAGATCTATGATGAGTATTGAAGCATGGAAACAATGGAGAAAGCGAAATCGTATTCACAAGTTGCTACATACTATTGAAAAGATTGTTGATAAGTATAATCTCAACGAGGTACACGCTAGTATAAAATAATGCAAAATTACGACATGTTGGTTGATAATATCAACCAGAAATTGTATGAAGTTTACAGTATGGGTCACACTCTAGGTGAGAGTGACTGGGATGATGATTCAGCAAGTACAATATCATCTAACATAATAGAATTAGTAGAAGAATATTATACTACACGCTAATTGACATCAATGTGAATTGATGGTATAATATTATATAATTAAAATATATCTAATGGCACTATCAGAACAAGTTGAGACCTCATTAAGAGAGGCACAAGAGAGTTTAAGAAATGCGTTAGCGTTTGCTGCCAGATCCGAGAAACCATATATTAACATGCACATTGGTAAAATGATGCACAACATAGACAATCTGATAAGTGTCCATGATCTACTTGAAACTATGGAGAACAGAGAAGAAGGCAGTTCAGGGCGTTTTGGGTGGAAACTAGGTGATGACATTATTGATTAATTGTTAAGATTTCTTAATAAAACACAATAAGTATGATAAAATAGTATTGTACTTCAAAGGTGTTCATTATGACTTGGGAAGAATATATTGCTAACGAGTTAAAATATTATGATGAGCATCCTGATGAAGATGACAGTATTATAGAGGCACATGCTTGTAGTATGGTCATGCTGGAATATGAGTATGCTGATTAGGACAGTCAACAAAGTGTCCACCATTTCACCCAATGGTCATTTTTGTTGCTATATTAAAAGGGTGGAAGAGATACTACAGGGTAACGCCAGCAATGCTGGTCAGATCGATCTGTGACCCATCTTCCACAATTCACCCTATAATAGGCATCTATGTCATTTTTCAATCACGTTCAACTCCATGACTATGACATCACTGACGCTGGTATTACCAGTGCTTGCTATGATGAATTGGTTGCTGACGGTAACAATTCTGATCCAAAGCAGTTAGAAATCCTAGCAAGAGCAATGTGTGAAGAGTTCAAGGATTACATGCGTCCATTGTTCAACTAGATGTGACAGTTCACAAACTGTCCACCAAATCCCCCACAGTGGGGATTTTTTGCTATTATTAAAGAGTCAAACAAATCGAGGCATCCATGCTTTTTGAAATCATTCAGGACAATGTGGACTATATGTTCACCAATGGTTATGAGGATGAGATAGGCACAAGTGATGTATCAATTTGCGTCAACCGTATCATTGAGGAGTACGCTCCATACACTGAACAGTTTGCGAGTACACCGACTCGTCAGGTCATCCGTAGAGTGGTAAACAATTGTATTGCCACCTTAAATGATCTGCACATGACACAGAGGTTAGAGTATGCCACTTCACAAAGTGTCCACTAATCTCCCCACTATACTCAATCTGATGTATAGTACATATTGTTGAGGGATCACTAGGTTTCTGACTAGACTAACAATTCCATTTTTGGTGAGAAGTAGTCACATGATGTCAGAGTAATTTACTTACCCTAGTCTCTTAACACACTGTAAACCATTTACCTACTTTTTTAAAATGACTGTTGAAACAAATTATGCAACTCTACTTGAGACTTTTGCTGATTGTGAGACTGGAAATGACATTCTAGCAGTGCTAGAGGTGTTAGTCCAGAGAGTAGGTTAGTTTACATAACATAGTGGGCATGAGTTAGTACCTTTAATTATACTGGCACGACTGGTTAGGATAGGGTGAAGCACCTCTTGACCATGCCCACTACTTTACTTTTAACCCACTGATTTTTCTTTATTATGACCACTTCGACACCCGTACACCCAGTGACAAAAGAATCTTTAAAACCTGCAACGGTTGAGCATATAGAAGAAATAATTGAAGATAGTCTTATTAATGACTTCGATTGGGATAAAGCACTTGACTTTATCGACAAATATGGTGAGCATAAAGTAGAATATATTGAGGACTATTGGCAAGCAATTGATGACATCTATACTACTGAAGGAACTGAACAAGAGGCAGTAGATTTATGGTGTGAGAATAATTATGTAGAGAATGTAGAGAATTGTGCTGAAGCATATTATGGATACTATGAAGGTGTGGAAGAGTTTGTACAAGAATACCTAGACTCCAGTGGAGATGATATTCCATCATGGGTTTGTATAGATTATCAAAGAACATGGGATAGTGGACTAGGATATGATTTTGAAGAGATAGAATTTAATCATGGTGTACATATATGGAGGAACTTTTAATGTCTTTCATAAGAAACGCTAATTCTGATGCAACTAATAGTGAATTAGATGCAAAGCAAGTCATATTTAATGACTATAAATTTGCTGATGAGATAGATGATCCATTGGATAATATTACACAAGAAATTAAAGAACAAGTAATTGAACAGTATGTTGAGTTAGTTGTTGACGGTATGGATATGAAAACTCTTGTTGCTTATGCAACAGATCAACTATCTGCATACTACCATGAAGGTTCAGTAGAAGAACTAAAGGATGAGATTGATAACCAAGATGAAGAATTATGGGATGAGTTAGTTGATAATGTAACCCAACAATACCCTAAACAACTTAATCAATTTGGAGGTTAATTCTAATGACTGAACTATTAAATGCTTACACATTTGAAGCAAAGAAAATTGTTTACTATTCAGTAACAGTTGGTGCAGAAAATAAGACTGAAGCAAAGAGAATTGCAAAAGATTTTGAACATTGC
>Ga0098038_1000039_pt1 | contig 52556 bp, 63 predicted proteins | sample 5B_taG_FD_75051 | JGI IMG/M metagenome (GOLD analysis project Ga0098038, IMG submission 75051) | Marine viral communities from the Subarctic Pacific Ocean - 5B_ETSP_OMZ_AT15132_CsCl metaG | ecosystem: Environmental > Aquatic > Marine > Oceanic | place: Pacific Ocean | collected 2015-01-08 | reverse complement strand
TTGACGCCACTGTAGCTCAGTTGGTAGAGCAGAGCTTTTGTAAAGCTCAGGTCACGGGTTCGAGTCCTGTTAGTGGCTGTGATGCTCCTTGGTGTAATGGTAGCACCGGAGATTTTGGTTCTCCTTGTCCAAGTTCGAATCTTGGAGGAGCAATTATAAATAATCATAGGAGAATAATTATGAATGATAAACCAAAACCTGGAATTAAGTCAACTGAATTTTGGGCAACAATAGGAATTGCAGGGCTACCCCTTGCAGATCAAATAGGTTGGTTTGACAGAATGCCAGTCACACAGGGTGGTGAAACTGCCCTATGGATTTCTGCTGGATTGATTGGATCTGTTTATGTCTTTACACGAGCATGGGTAAAGGTAGCATCAGTAAAATATGGAGCAAAAGATGAAGAAACCGTTATCAATACTAACACTCGCACTCGCAAGTAGTGCGTTTGGCCAAGATCCGGATTGTGGTCCAAAATTAAATCCAATGACTACAACCAGAGTCCCAGACTTTGACGCAGATGGTAATCCAAATGGTCGTATGATTACCGTTTCGGAAGCTGACACCGAGACTCGAAGTATTGTTGCTGCCTATGACACACCCTATGGTGACTTCATCGGCACATACAGCATGGATGGGACTATTGAATTTACCAATAAGAGCGATCGACGTAGACGACTTAGGTTCCGTCAGAGTATTCTTTTGGATCAAGGAATTATGCCGATCATTCCTCCAGCGTTCTCTGAGGTTTGCTGGGAATCGGACATCCGAAGACTCATCACATACTATGAGCAGGTTCTAGAGCCGGGTGAGACTATCGAAGTTCCAATCTTCTGGGAGATCACAACTCGTCTGGAGGCTCAACTTGCAGATGTTAATGCAGATGGTATTGTTGATGCGGCGGATCAGGGACTTCTTATGGCAGCATTTGGAACTGATAATCCTCTGTATGATCTCGATCAGAGTGGTGTGGTCGATAGTGCAGATTTAGGAATCCTTCTCAGTCAGTGGTCAGAGACTTCGGATGATGTTATAGAAGACGCAAACGCTGGTGATACTGATCCAGTCGAGCAAATGTGGAATCCTGCATGGGAAACCGCAGACTATGTTATCGCTGCTGATATAGAAACCGATCCAATCAAAGGGGGTAACGGACAAGTCCGTATCCCTTTTCTGGATTGGCAGTTGAAAGCATAAAGGGTGATCTATCTTTAGAGGATGCAAATGGTTCTGCTGGACCTGCCACAATAACAGTTAATCCTTATGGATATCAGTCAGTTGGTTTAGATAGATTAGTTGAACCCACAAGTAAGTGGATTGTGGAAATGTACCGAGGTGACGATCTGTTGGGGGTCGTCGCTTCGGATTCTTCAAATACTACCGCAGGTAGAATCGGTCTACCTGATGGAAGTCCTCAACAATATGGTAATGCAATTTACTGGCGACAGTTGATTCCAACAGACGATGTTCTGCTAGGAGATCGTTGGGTTGTTTATGGTTGGGATGACGCCCCGGTTGGGGTAGTGGGATATGCACCAAATAGAGAATATTTTAATTAATATTATTGGTATATTCCAGAAGATAAAGAACTCTGTAGTTGTGATGCAGAAGTTGAATTATCAATAAATACTGGTGTCTGCTGTAAAGCAGCATCAATAGAAAATGATGCTACTTGTATAATACCACCCATATTTGGGTGGTTTTTGCAATAGTAATAATAAGTACCTGAGACTTTAGGCTCGAACAAAAGAATATTATCAGTTACATAAACATCAGGATGATCTGAACCACCATTCCATCTACCATCCTCAACTGAACTTATTCTTAATAAATGAGCACCATTTAACAAGCTACTATCAGTTAAATTAAACACGTATGATGAACCTATATTACATAGGATGGTAGGAGCTTCTTTACTTGCAGCATAAAATTTACCATCCTGTGCATAAAAGCTAATTAAATTAACTCTCCCTACCAATTCAGTTATTGAATTTTGTCCCACTGAAATTGCTTTTCCGGAACCATCTATTATAGTGTTTGTTTCAGTAGATCCTGCTGGTGAATCATTTCTATACAGTCTTAGGTCTGTCGAAGACCCAACTCTATTTTCATCGGAAAAGTCGGCAGAATTTCCAAATTGGACTATTTCATGGTCGTTATAATCTAGATAAAAATTACTAACCTCATGTAGAGTTTGGGATGAATTAGATCCGTTTAATATTTTTACAAAGTCACCCTTTTTTAATCCCAAAGAGGAAAAGCTAGGGGAAACGGAAGGACCAAAAACATTTTTTATTACGTTTTCTTCTGTTGTATTTGCTACGTTTACTGAAAATATAGCTTTAAAATCATCCAAGAAACCAACAGATGAGTATTTTTTATCTAAATCTTCTGCTTTTGGTATATCGGCTATTGTTGCAAATATTGCTTTATCGAAGGTTGCAGCATAAGTATAAAACCCAGAAAGATCTGATTCCGCTCCAGTTATTTGATCTACGTATTTTGCGTCTTGTAAAGTAAACCCAGCACCAAATGATATACCGTCAATTATATCTTTGATGTATTCTGAGTTTGAGGACTCTATACATCCAGTATAATCTAAAAGAACTTTTGTGTTTGAATCACTAATGAAGATATCGGGAGCGCATGGCAAAATTCTATCAAAATCTAAATTATCTCGTATCTCATTGAATAACTTTATACCATGAAAACTACCAGAGTTATAAAATTCTGGACCAGTATTTCCAATTGTATTTGTAGTATATAAACTCATGATCCGATAAAGTGTACCCCTCTAACATCACCTGTAGTTCCTGTAAGGAACACTAGATTACTATTGTTACACTCTAGGAATATACTTTCTCCTGATTGTAGTGGATATCCATTCATGGTTACTCCACCAGAAAGTCCAGAATTACCAACGTAGATGAAGTCTGTGTTGGATTTACCTGCTTTTATAGTAACTCCAGTTTTTAGTGCGTTTGATGGCAGTATGGTATGGGTTACGGCTGCTAGTGTATAACCAGAAACTATTGCTGATGGTCTTGATATTTCAGAGACTGTTGTTTTTTGCGTGCCGTCAGAGAAGAACGTACCAGTAACACCAACTGCACTGGATGGGGCGTTCACAACTTCTATTGCTTCTCCGTTTCTACCCTGAACAACCACAGGGTTTCCACCACCACCACTTGTTCCTTGAATGGCCAGTGCATCTACTGGGTGCAATCCACTATTTGGATTTGTTACACCTATGGTAGCGGCAACGTTTAGTGTGAATGTAACACCAGCATTTACCATGTTAACATTTAATGCATCACCGGAGTTGCCTATTGTGGTTCCGTTCCCACCGAATAAGGTGGTGTTCACGTATCGACCACCATCATAACCAAATACTGATATAGAATCTGTTGATGCTAATGCACCCAGACCACCAGTGATTCCTACGTTACCACTAACAGTAATACTATCGGTGGTGCTACTCAATTCTCTTGTGTTTAGAGTAAGCCCTTGGTTGTTTAATGTTGGGAAGTTTTGAACAGTTATATGTCCAGTTACACCAACAGGGGTTGTTCCATCAGTACTACCGGCAACAACAAGATGTTGTGCAGTGTTTCCATTGAACTTGTTGAATACAGGGAAATCGCCACTCGGACCGAGGTTTCCAGAAACCACCAAAGATTCTCCAGTAACCGCCATGATTTGCACTGGGAGAGGATATGATTCATTAGTCTTATATGAGACACTATCGTCTCCCCACACTATTTTGTTTAGAGGAAGATGGCATGTAGCACCTACAGGTGATGTACCTGTGTCGGTACACATAGATGCAGTTCCACCATGAACGTTTACTATTAATCCCATTGGAGTTCTCCGGTTATTTACATAGTATATATATTAAAGTTGACATTTTTTAAATTATGGATAACATAAGGAATATAAAAATGGCAGACAGATTTTGGGTAATGACAAACGAAGATTCTAGAGCTAGATTACACAGAGAAAATCATATAGCAAAAAATGGTGGTGTTTGGAGTCGATCTCCAGTTCTGGGGTGGACATGGACACCCCCAGCAGACATACCTTTAGTCACAAAAACACCAGTTATAGCTGATCAACGACCAGAAAAAAGAGTAGAAATTAAAGAAGAAAAGAAACCTAAGAAACGCAGAAGGTTATTTAAGAAGGAAACTGATGACTGAAGATTTTAAAAATAAATTTTGTAATGCAGTAGTTAAACATGTGAATGAAAATCAGGAATCGTATATTGATGCCGTATTGGCAGTTTCTGAACAGTTTGGTTTTGGTCCGGAAATGGGTGGCAAATTACTCACCAAGCCTCTCATAGAGAAGATAAGAATAGAGGGTGAGGAGATACACCTGATACCAAAAATGTCGAAACTTCCCTTTTGACATTTAGGTATTAGGTGTTATAATAATCGTACTGGGATGGTCCCAGATTACTCGTGCCGAGGTAGTTCCTCGGGAAAGGAAACCATATGAGTTTTGCAGATTTTAAGAGAAAGTCTCAGGGTAGTATTGAGGATCTTCAAAAGAAGATCGAAAGTTCAGAGTCTAAGGATTCGTATAAGGATGACAGGTACTGGCGTCCAGAGTTGGATAAGTCTAGTAACGGATATGCCGTTATCAGATTTCTTCCTTCTCCCGGTACAGAAGATCTACCTTTTGTTAAGATTTATTCACATGCATTCCAAGGACCGGGTGGTTGGTTTATTGAGAATTGTCCCACCACCATCGGTGGTAAGTGTCCTATGTGTGAGTCAAACAACAAGTTGTGGCAGTCTGGTCTAGAATCAGATAAGGATATTGCTAGGACTCGAAAGAGAAAGATGCAGTATACCTCAAACATTCTTGTTGTAAGTGATCCTGCCAATCCTCAGAATGAAGGGAAGACATTCCTTTATAAGTATGGCAAGAAGATCTTTGATAAGATTCAAGAGGCAATGTCTCCAGAATTTGACGACGAAGAAGCAATTAACCCATTCGACTTTTGGAAGGGTGCAAACTTCAAGTTGAAGGTTCGGAAGGTTGCAGGCTATATCAATTATGATAAGTCTGAATTTGATTCACCTAGTGTATTGTTTGATGGTGATGATGAAAGACTTGAAGAAATCTGGAATAAGGAATACTCTCTTACCGAATTGATTAGTGCAGATAAGTTTAAGTCTTACGATGAACTTAAGTCTAGGTTGGATGCTGTTCTTGGAGAAGATGTTCGTTCGAGAGAAACTAGTTCAGAAACAGTTGAAACTGCGGAAGAACCAACTCCTGCTAGAGAGGATGTAGCTGAGGAAACTAATGCACTCGACTACTTCGAGAGACTTGCGAACGAGTCTAGCTAATTAGGCTATTTGAGTCCTATTTGCAGGTGGTTCCGACAATGTAATCATCATGTTCTCAACGTCGGTTTGAGATGCCACTTTTGGTGAAGTTGCCTTAGATTGATCTTTAATGACCCCTTGGTTCTCGACCGAGGGGTTATTTATTGTTGCACTCGATTGATTTGCGGTATTTTTCTGAACACCATCTATAGTTGCTTGTGTTTCGGTTTGTTCTATGTGGGGAGTTGTCAAATCCGACATATCTTCCATTTTAGGTAAATCGGAGTAACCAATAAATTCTAAAATAGGAGCTATTAATTTTTTAACTTTTTCTAGTATAGAATCATCATCATCCCCATCTTCGAACCCCGAGAATAATTCTTCCACCTGAGGTAACATAGTTGGAGCTAATAATTTTTTGACATCAATTCCAGCAACTGTGTCTCGCAGAGCTTTGGGCGCAAGGTCACGGAAACCCTTGCGAATGTCTTCCACGGGATCGCCCGCCTGGAGTTGTTTAAACAACTTCTCGTAAGGTTGAAGCTTCGCATCACCCCCCTTTCCCGACAAAGACGGCGTTTCTTCATCTCCTTGATTATTTTGATTATCTGGATCTTCTTTCATGACCTAAGCTTTCTTTCTTTTATTTTTTCTTTGAGTTTTTCTATTTCTGTATTTTTGAGTGAGACGTATACATCCCGCTCCCAAATTATCATATTTTCTATTTCATGTAGACTAAACTCTGTATTTTCTACCATTTTAAATAAAAGAGTCATTACCTTTACTAGGTCAAGGTGACCAAAAAGAATTTTAAAAAATTTACAAAATCAGAAACCACCACCTTTCTGTTGGTGCCGTCCGATGTCTTATATTCTAATTTTAGATTAAAAAATCCTTCAGTTACAATAGATTTTATTTTTTTATAATCATCTCTATTTAAGACTTCCAATATTTCCAATTTACTTTCATTTGTTTCCATTGAAAGATCCACAGTCTTTGACTCATATTCAATTTCCAACAAACAAAAAGGTAACAATTTGATTAAATCATCGTCTGTAGTATAGTCAACATTAGTTTCAATTAAATTAGCTATCGTGGGTAATTTTAGTTTTATTTTTATATTATTATTTAAAATCAATTCTAATTTTTGTTTTTTTTCTACTCTATTCTTCGTTGACTGATTATTAAAATCCATATTTACTATCACCGGTTCTTCTGTATATGGACATTTTATTTGCATCTGTGATGTTTCACTTATGGATTTTTTTCTTATTTCCATTAGCAAAGTCTGAAAATCGTATATTGAAAGTTCTTTCGAATTTATTTTATTATTACAACAAGAATCAACTAGATCACTTAAACAACTTAATTGTTCAGAAAAAGATTCGGATAACTCATTAATTTGGGATATGTACTTTTCTTCTTTTACTGCAAGAGGTCTAAATGTAATTTTCTTTTTACTTATTTTTAAATCGCATGTATATGTCGGAACTAATTTTTTCATTATATCTTGTAACATTGTTAATCCTACCAGTTAGATCCGCCTAGAGTTGGTTCAAATCTAGTGCGGTTGTATGCGTATTTGAATAATACATCGAATGTTAGTGGTTCTGATGAAGCCTCTGAATTAAAGTTTATTGGTTGTATAAAATGTGGATATGCATCAGAGTATTCAATAAAGTTTACTGCCCCGTCTGGTTGTGGACCAATACCACCCGGACGAGAATCGGTGGTTAACATTCTAACCATTATACTATTATTTCTAATAGTTTCATTGTACATTGTTCCTGGAGCATATGCTGTTGGTCTAGCATTAGCAACGGTAGGTTCACCCCCATATTGTTTTATTAAAGTTAGTAGTTGAGTGTATATGTCTAAACTCTCAACAGCATAAAATCTTATAAGTAAATCCTGCTGTGCTTCTCTCTTTACGGGTATGTTCAAAGGAACATTTTGAAATTCAAATCCTGCTGTCATAAGATTTACAGTAGGAGATGAAACAAGAACAGCAGGCTCACCTGATGCAAAAACGCCGCCACCTTGGACTGGACTCACAAATGACATATCTACAGAAAAACGATTTTGTCTAAGCACTCTATCGTAATTAAAGAATTTGTTTTTTAGTATGTTTAGGTTCATTTAAATATGTCCTTTTCTGTTAATATTTTAAATACCCAGCCATTTTTAGAACAAAATTCTTTTGCGGCTTCCCACTTATAGTTATTTATGGCAAAAGTTTTCATTTCTCTTAAATATTTTCTTTTGTCTTTATTTTCTTTTGGTGGTTTGGTTTGCTTTAATGGTTTTACCTCTATTATTAGTTTATCTACCTTATTCTGGTTATTCTTTATCTCACAAATAAAATCAGGATAATACTTATGCCATTTTTCGTCAACATGTGAGAAGTATGGTATAGCTATCTCTTCAGATGCCCAAGATATTACATTTTCATTAAAATCTAAAAATTTACAAACTTTTCTTTCCCAAGTTGATCTACAGACTATTTTAGTTATGTCTCCAACATACTTATCTGGATTTTGGGGTTTATACTTAGATTTATATGCCATGGCTATATATAGGAAGGGAGAAATAAATGCCAGTTACACTCTCACAGACCACTCGAGCAGATAGCTTTTCAGACTATATAGCACTAAGTGCATATCAAGCAAATACTCTCAAGAGTAGGGCTGATATTGCAGGTGGTAAATCCAGTGATACTAAATTGGACACTTGGTTTGTTCCAATGCCACAAAATTTGTCTCGGATTACCACTCATAATTACGAGACAGTAGAAACTAGTTTTGCGTACAGTTTGCAAAAATTAGCAACTCCTGCTGGTCAAAGAACTAATATTGGGCCGGCTTTTGTCGGTGACAGTATTAAGTCATTAATGAATGGTGCTAAAGGTATTATGTCACAACAAAGTCAAGGGGGCATGGATGCTGTTGGAAAGTTAGCAACAACCTCTGTTGCAGGTGCTGGTACTAGGATGCTTTTGGGTGCTCTTTCTGCGGTTGACATGCTTAACAGTGCGGCTAGTATGGCGACAGATCAAGCATCTATTGCCATGTCCAATCAAGAAATAATGTATGCTGGATCCGCTGAACGAAACTTCACTTTGAGTTATGAGTTTGTGGCAAAATCTCATTTAGATGTATATGGACCAACTGGTGTTCTTTCTTTATTATCTCAATTAGAAGCATATTCCTTTCCAAAAACATTTCAGGATAGTATTTCAAACAGAGATTTAATTACGGTCCCACCAATATGGAGAATGGATCATGCTACCGTGGGTTCTGATGGTAGTGTTACAATACCAGATCAATCTGCACCTTTAGCCTACTTGGGTCAACCAAAATTGTTAGTTCTGTATAACATTAGTGCTGCACATGATACAACATCAGTTGTGATTGATGGTGAGGGAAAAACATACCCAATGAGAACACAGTTAACAATTTCTTTTAAAGAAATAGAACCAGTTGTAAGAGCTGATTCTGGTAGTGGGGATGAAGCAACCTACGGAGAAATTAGTGCTCCTAAGCTACTTTGTCGTTCTGAAGTTTATTCTCTAGACACAACAGATCCAAATACTCCAGAGGAGGGTTGATTTGACTTACTTTAATTTACTACCAAAAACAAAATTTAATCTGCCCAATGGCATGGTGGTTGACTCTGTTAATATATTAAAGTCTGCAGTTTTATCTCCATCATTTAAAAATAATGATAATATCATAAAAAAAGTTTATTATGATCAAGTAAAACGTTTAGAGAATGTTAGTTTTAGACAATATTCTAGAAATATGAGTATGTATTGGTTAGTTTTAATGTTGAATGATATTGATAGTTTTTCTAAAGTTCCTGTTTCGCAAACATTATTTGAGACTACCTTTAGAGAAACAAATACAGGTAAGATATATTACATAAAAGATGCAGTAAATACATTTGAAGTTCTACCAAATGATTTACTTTTAATAGAGGCTGGTAGTAATTGGAAAATAGGTGGAATAGTAAAAGAACATGATAGAATTTTTAGAAGAATTGTACTTAAAAAACAATTTGAAAATACCGATAACGGAGAAACTATTGCAGATAATCCACAAATGTTGATATATCGCAAACAAGGAGATACTTATAATTTAGTTTCAAGTGATCTCATACGTGGTAGAGTGGAAGATGAAATTGATAAAGTAATAAAAATATACGATCAAAATAATTTGTCTTTGGAATTTAGTCAATATTCGATACCATCAGGTGGTTTTGATTTTTCGAATGCACCATCTACTACAGAAGGTTCAAAACCATTAATAGTTGATTTATGTAATGATACCATAAGTGGATTTAAGCTTTATACATTTATAGAAGATGAATTGTTTAAAAATTCAAGTCATAAAAATCTTAAATTTACCAATACAGCACTCGCGTTTAAATTGAGCACCTTTTTATCGAAACTTTCTGGTGATGCTATGCAAAGAGGGCAGGTTATATCAGTTAAATGAGTTATCAGGCATACAACAATGAAATTGAAATAGAGTCTGTTTTACTTCTAGACGAAGATGGTAAACAGCTACTTGACCTTGCTACACAAACGGTATCAGGAAAAATAGCTTTAGAGTATATTACATTTACCGAGTCGTTGTCTTCTCCTATGGTCGATGGGTCTTTGATTTATGACTCAACTAAAGGCGAATATGAAGCCTTACAATTAAACGGAAAAGAAACTATAAAGATAGTTGCTAAAACTGCAACCAAAGAAAACGATAATGATGACTCTTCATCTGTAGAGTTTCCAGAGTTTGCAATTTATAATTTTCAAGATTCATCTAACGTTTCTGATACGAATAAAACACCAGAAGGTGGTGTGGTGCGTAAATTGACAATAAATTTTTGTAGTAAAGAAGCAAAGGAATTATTTGAAAATGAGGACCTCATCCCAGATGGATTTATTGGAAAAATAGCCTCTGGATTAACATTTGAAGAAGAGAGTGTTGAAGAGAATGCTGAGTCTAGTTTATTTGAAGACGAAGAAGAAAAAGAACCAACTTTAATTGATAAGAGAGGTTTGGTTGAAATAATATCCGAAAATATTGATGGTGGAATTGATGCAGAACCAACGTTAAATGATGTTTGGATAAAACCCAGATTAATCTCCATGCCATACAGAAAAGAGTTGGAGAACATGACTCCTCTCCAGATGCTAAATTATTGTAAGGATTATTCAGTAAGTCAAGACAATCCGATTGCGGTTAATTACTTTTTTTGGCAAGATTTGGGTGGATGGCATTTTAAATCTGCAGATAAAATGTTGTTGGATTATAAAAATAAAGATGATTTAAAAACTTTTACTACAAGTTCAAACATAATAGGAAAAACTAGAATATATGGCTTTGATGTTATATCTGATTTTTCATTCTACTCATCCATATCAAACAAGTCTTTATATTTATTTTATGATAGAATAGAACCAGATTATTTTTCATCACCATATGCTAGACTTATGGACGACAGAGAAAAGTTTTCTAGTAAAAAAATCATATACAACTATAAAGATGTATATGAACGAGGTTTAACTACTGTTGAATCTTTGGATCCTTTTCATTACATAAGCAAAGAAGAAATAGGATTATTGGAAAATGAAAAATTAAGAGTAAACGATATAATTTTTGGTTATCATAATGAAAGAGCATATAATGATCAAGATAAAATTAGATCTGTTTTACTACGGGGTAATGAGTTAGGTTCGGGCATTTCTGGTCCAGAAGAACAAGATGGAAGTGATGAGGAAGCAAGTATATACAAATTCTTAGAACAAGAAGAAGAACAGGAATCTTCTGGTTCTAGTGGTCCAAAACAAAACAACTTAGCTCATTTTAATGTATATGAACCAAATAGCTGGCAGGCGATGTTTGATTGTATGGATATGGACGGTGAGATATTAAAACGAATTGTTAAAGATATAAAACAACCTACATTTGAAGCAAAGAAGAAGTATAGAGATATGTTGGCATATAAAGAACAGTGGAACATTTATAAGTACTCTGTTTGTTGCACATCACCAGAAACAGAAGACGATGGGTTTATGGCAATTATTAAAGGGTATAAGACTGTAGGTAGAAACATATATCGTTATGCGTGGCATGAAGCAGTGTTTATTCCGAAAGCAGAGCTTGCAATTTTTGCTGGTCTTACAGTAGAACCACCAACATATGCAGATGATATAATAACATTAAATAATAGAACAATATGGCCACAGAATCAACCAAGCACAATAACCTTTAAGAAATTTGGTACTACGTTTATACCAGAAACAATAGGTGACATTTCTGGTGAAATTTTTATAGGTGGTTCAACATGCGGAATAACCTTTGAAAGTAAAAACTCAGTTGCAAGAGCTTTGGAAAATTACCTTGCATGTGATGTTGATTTTGGTGAGGGTGCTTCTGCTGGTATTACTTTCAACTTTCATAACGACCAATACTCACCATTTATAGTAGTAGAAAAACCAAATGGTGCATCCGGAAGATTAGACAATTATTCATCTGCATATAACTTAAATGAAGTTTTAAACAGAACGGTATATGATGAGTCTGAATATCCAGCTTTAGTTGGTGGTATATCAGGAGGTTCTGAAGGTGAAGATACCTCTGTTGGAAATTCTGGACCTGATGGTGTTTTGTACTTCCAATACCAAAAAGATAACGCAGCATTACGTATGCCCATTAGTCCACCAACCAATGATGAAACTGATGTTGCAGTAGGACCTGGTATAAATGCTAATAAAGATTACACAGATTATCCTATCGGTTTCGATTCAATGCCCGTGGGAACTTATAAACGAATAGCGAAAGACTCAGAGGGAGCACCCGTCTTAAGTTCTGATGGATCAAGTGTTGAATGTGATCCAATACCACTTGGTCAAGTAGTAAAGATAAAGTCTTTGAAAACAGCAGACTTACCTTTATATGGAATAGATATTAAAAACGCTGGAACTAATACTATATTTTACTTCCATGCCACCAATGCTCAAGATGGAAACTGCACTACGTTGATTGATTGTGGCGTGGGAAATCCAACAATTGATTTAACTTCTAATATAAACGATGAAACTTCAGCAACTGTATTGGAAGCTCCTGAAATTGTAGATGATACAATCATAGCGAGTGATGGGACAACAACAACAGCAAGCGGAAGCGGGACCTATTCTACACCAGCATCTACACCCACAACAACTACACAAGATTCAGATTCTAGTCCGTCTAGTCCGTCATTTTCTAACGGTTATTAATGGAAATTTAAATGTCAGTCGAAACAATTATTAAAATTTTAACTGAATATATTCCAAGAAAAAAATCTATTAACGTTGAGGAAACTCACGCTATACGAAATGAATATATCTGTGCAAATCCAGATGGTCCTGTTTCTAACATAGGGTGCCCGGAAGATGATCCATTGTGTAACTGTCCAGCTAAAGAACTTATACCAAGAAAAGAATATATTGCATCTGTATATGAATTACTTTCTGTTAATGACTCTACATTTGTAAATACTATAAAAAATGAAATTGATACTACAGACAATGAATATGCAGTACTAGAAGGACTGAGTGGTGGTGAAGTTTTAAGTATTCCAGAAATTGTAGAGTTTTTTCCGGATTATGCAGGAGCAGTTAAATATTTACGTGAACTTGATGTTGAGTATAATGAACCAACAGACGAAAAATTAGAAGAACTATTGATAGCATCAAAAGAGTGTTCTAAAATAGAAGAGGTGTTGGGTGAGGAATGGTTGGGGTGTGTTTGGGAAGATCCAAATTCATCTTTAAGTTGTAATTGTCCTAATGTAGGAGAACGATTTGCAGAATATTTGAGGTATAATAATACATCTGCAACATTCTGGAACACACCAGATTGGGTTCCTCTTTATAGTGTAGGACAAAGATCTTTACTACATTCACAACAGATACTAGTTAGTGTTCCGGGTGATCTTTCAGTTCGACCGGGAGACACAATAGTCTTAGAAATAGATGGTTCCAATCCGGAAGATTCTGATTTAAAAGATATAAAAAGAACCGGTAAAATGATAGATAATAAAAAGAATTCAAAATTTAATGGTAAGTGGTTTGTTAAGTCAATATCTCATAAAATATCGGGTATTAAACTCCATAAGATGGAATTAACTCTGATTAGAGATACTCTTCCCCTAATAACAGACTCCCCAACAGAGGATGAAGAAGGATAAATAGCTATATGTCAAACTATAAAGATATAAACTTTACATTTTCAAAAAATAGTTTTACCTCAGATTTATCTGTAGTAGAAGATGGTACTGCCATAAAACAATCAATAAAAAATATTCTTCTTACTTTCTCGGGAGAAAAGTCGTTTAGACCTAATTTTGGTGGACAACTACAAAAAATATTATTTGAATCTTCAAATATAGCAGACTCTACCATTTTATTAGACTTAATTGAGAATTTAAATTCATATGAACCAAGAATAAAAGTAAAAACCATAGTGCCTTCATATAGTGGATCAGGTGAACTTAGATTAAAAATAGACTATAACTATTTTTTTGGTGGAGAGGTAATAAAAGACACAGCACTAGTATCCATAGACACGGAGCAATAGAGGTAAAATATGACGACCCCTAATATAAATTTAAAAAGTTTAGAATTTAATGATATTAAAACTGAATTAATCACGTATATAAAATCAAAAAGTGATTTTAGTGATTTTGATTTTGAAGGTTCTGCTCTTTCTACAATTATAGATTTGATGACCTATAATACTTTTTATCAATTAATGTTTCAAAATATATTAGTTAATGAAATGTTCATAGATTCAGCACAAAAATTAGAATCATTGATATCACATGCAAAAATACAAGGGTTTGTCGTTCCCGGTAAAAGATCGTCAACTGCAACAATTAAAGTTTCATCAAGTACAGAAGGAACAATACCTGCATACACTAGATTTCAAGGTAGAAAATCAAATGCAGAAGTTAGATTATTCTACAATTTAACTGAACAACAATTAACAAGCACCGGGAGTAATTTTTCCGCAACATTTGATGTTTATGAAGCATCTAGATTTGTAAATGGTGCTGCCCTTCCTTTTGATTCAACAAGTCAAAGTTCCTTTATACCTGAAATTGATGTAGATTTTAGAACAGTTAAAGTTGAAGTTGACATCGCGGATGGGAATGGATTTTCTCCTTATACAGTAGCAACATCAGTTGAACCAACTTCTAGTAGCAATCAAAATATATGTTTTATTGAAAGAAGAGAAACTGGTTATGACATAATGTTTAGCGGTGTTTATGATCCACTAGACGGTACTTTTCGCACAAGCGAACTCCCAAGTAATACTACGGTTAAAGTTACATACGCAGTTGCATCTGGGTTGGCAGGAAATGGATCCTCTTCATTTTCTTTTGCTGGAGTTTCTCCAGTCACTTCACCAGAAATAGTTTCACTTTCCGGTCTTTCTAGTAGAGGTACAAACGCACCATCCATAGAAAACTTAAAATTTAATATTCCAAGAGTATTTTCGGCTCAGTCTAGAGTTGTTACTAAAGATGACGTAAAATCCTTCTTAATAGAAGAGGGATTTGCGACCACATTTTCTCAAATAACAGTAGAAGGTGGAGAGGAAAGGGAGCCTTTGGAACTAGGAAACGTTTTCTTTAGGGTTTTAATTGACGGTTCCGATATAACCACAGAACAACAGACATTAGCACAGACACTACTCGGAGAAAAATCAATATCAGGTATATCCTATACTTATGATATCAGTATTGGTGGAGGGTCATAAACTAAATGGACTTTTTCTATAACGTAGGTCTTACTGGTGGTACTGCCGGGGTAACGCAAGATTATCCGGTAAACTTTTTTAGTACAGATATTGATGATATAGCATCACAATTTATAACACAAAGTTGTTCTGTGCCTTTCGATGTAAAGACAGTTATACCAAATTGGTTAGTTGATGAACATGATAATGGTAATACAAATTTAATAAAATTCTTTCAGCATTACTATGATTGGTTATATTGCAATGAAGTTTCTGGATTATACACAGATAACATAAACCAACTACAAAATTTAGAAAATGTAAATAGTTTAACAGTAAATGCTTTCAATAACTCCTTTGTTCCTCAACTAGGTCTTTCTGGTAATATAGAAGAAACAAAGAAATTCTTAAATAATTACAGGAGAGATATTGTTTCTAGAAAAGGCACCCCAGAGGGAGCTGCTTTGTTCTTCACCAAAATATTTCCTGAGGTAATAGAGGTTCAAATAGAACAAAGTAATTTAACTGAAACAATAACTTTAGGTATCTCGGGACCTGCTCAAGACGAAAGTGTTTATAAAAATGCGTACAATTCTCTAATGAAACCTGTAGGCATCCAGACTAATTTTGATAACTTTATTAAACAGCTCGATGGTAGTAAATTTGAATTTGAAGCTGAAGATGCGGCAGTAAATGAAAGACTCTCGGGAAACACTGGTTTTGATGGTGCAACTGCTATAGCTTTTGAAGTTCCTACAATAGGAAATTATCTAGTATATAATATGGGAGATACTGCTACTATTGACTTTAGTTCTGGGTGTTCGGGTACATCACATCCAAGAGGTATAACACCGGGAAACACTTCTGATATGCCCACTTACACACATCCTAGATTTCAAATAGGTCCTAAGGGAGCGAGTTTTGGAAATATAAATATATACGAATTCTTATACATGCCATATACAGACGCAAACAAAGGAATAACACCTTGCTGATGGGAAATAAAAAATGACAATACAGTCTTTAAATGCCTTAAACTTATCAGTTTCAAATGCATCTCAGTTCGTTGCAGATGTAAAGGATAATAGTAGGGTTCTTGCGTTCTTTCTTGGTGGATCAGAATCTTCAACTGATTCTAATTTAAACACAGATCAACAACGGGCTCTTGTTTATAAAGACGCCTCTATAGTAAGTAGAGTTGCACCTGCAGGTGTAAATGTTGTAGTTGAAAACATTCCTTGGGTTCGTGGTCAGGTTTACAATAAATGGAATAGTAAAAATCCACCAAAATCTAGATACTATGTTTCACACAATAATAACGTATATTTAATTTTAGATAATTCAGATTTCAATACTAAAAAGAAAGAATCTACAATTCCTGTTAGTGTTCCTCCTACTCATACTGAGGGAGTTGTTAAGCAATCTGATGGTTATGCATATCTTTACCTTTACACAATAAGTGCTACAGATAAAGCTAATGTCAATTCTTCTCAATTTATCAGTGTTCCTGATAAAATATTAACTTCTCATTCAGGTAAGTTGATGACAGTTGAAATTGATTTGTCTGAAATTAGTGCATCTAACCAAGTGATTGGAACTAAAGAAGCTGTTGTTCCAATTTTGAGTGACACTGGATCTGGTGCTTCCATAAGATTTGAAACTGTTGTTGTTTCCAGTCCAACCGCTACGACTAGTCAGAGATTATATAAAATTGTCGGTATTAGAGCAGAAAATTATGGTGATGGTGGATATTTGGATTTTGAATTAAACGATAGTTTAACTGAAGTGTTAACCGAGGAATCAGCCGCACAAATATTAGACATATCAGGCGCTATTACAATCGGCTTCAGTTCTACACAAGGATTAAATATACGAGAAATACTTGGAGCGAAATTTGCTGCAGTTAATTTGGAAATTGACAGTAGGGGTATATCCTCGAGTATTGATCAAAAAGAGTTTTTTAGATTTGGATTGATTGAAAATGTAGAAAAGACTGATGATACTAAATTATTTTCTGGTGATGATACCGGAGAATCTTTTACAAATCAACTTAAATTTAGAGTTACCGCACTTGGAACAGCCAGCACAGGTGGGGCAAATCTTACAGTAGGAACTAATTTAACTTTATTAACATCCGCTGGAGCGTCACAAAAACAGAATACTAAATTTGTAGGAAAAAAACAGGTAAACACTATACAGCAAGATATTGAAGTTCATACTACTAATAAAGACTCTGTAGGTGTTGGTGGTAAAGTTAAAGTACCAAAAACAAATGAAGAATATACAATCACTAGTGTGACAAAACCAGAAATAAAACAAAACAGTGGGAAGACCCTACATATAGGGGGAACTAAGTTTACTATAGACGATAATGATGTAAATAAAAGATTTTTTGCTCAGATAATACAAAGATTCTAGGGAAAAATACATGGGTGTAGAAGACAATAAATTCCAAATAGCGGATCTAAGCGCAAATACCACTTTCTATGACTGGGTTGTCAAAGAAAATACCGAGATTATAGAAAAGCTAAACCGTATGGATACCTACACCGTTGCTGGTTCTACTGGTATACGAGTTGTTTTAGGCTTAACTGCAGCCACTGGACCTACTGCAGGTACTGCTGTGTTTTCTCTTGCTAATGAAATATCTGGTGTAACTGTTACTGGTCCACTAAAATTCACTACCTTCATAGAAACACCAGACGGAGCTACTCACCCATCCTTGGTCACTTCGGTTAATGGTCTGACTGGTGCTGTCACACTAAGTGGACCAACCGGATCTAACGGTATCACAGGTCCAACCGCAGAAACACAACAACCAATATTCATATCCAAGAATAAATTAATAAATGGTTCTTTTGATGTTTGGCAAAGAGGAGAAACTTTTGGTGGTACAGGTGAAATATATTTTTCTGATATGTGGAAACGTGTTGGAACTAACACAACCTTAGCTAAACCCTCTGCGTTTAGTATTGGCAGACAAACATTCACTGATGGACAAACTGATGTTTTAGGTGATCCTAAGTATTTTACAAGACTAAATTTAACTCATTCTGGTATGACTCATGCTGATGATTTTATCGGTGTTGAAAATAGAATAGAGGGTGCAGACAGTTTTGTCGGAGAGGTAATTGCCTTCGATGGATATGCTAGATTTGTGGGTCTTACTGGAGCAACATTAACAGCTTTTTTCAAAAGAAGTCTAACTGGCGGAGCTGGTCAAACAATAGAAAACTTCTCAACAGAAATATTCGTTCCCGGTACTACCTTTACCCCATTCTTCGTTAAACACACTGTTGGTAGCACTGCAGAATCTGGTATATCCGATGACGGATTTGTTGCAGTTGGTCTTAAATTAAACAATACCATCTCAGGAACAAACTTAGATATTGCGAAATTTAGGCTATTCTCTACAGAAAGTGGAACATTAGATAGCTCGCCGTATAGAGAAAAGACAGATCCGATAGAAGAACTAGCAAAATCATCTAGATTCTATCAAAGATCTTATGCCCTCGACGTAACTGATCAAACTAGTACTTTAATTGATTCTACCCAACCAGATCACACAGCAGTGAGATTTATGGTAGATCCTAATGATGAAAATGCATACTTTGATTTTCCAGTAGAGATGAGAAGTATACCATCAGTGACTGTATATTCTCCAGGATCAGGAACACAGACTGATGGATATAACGCATCTGCAGATTTAGATATGAGGTTAACTTCAGGTACAAAGGGTTACGGTGGCTCTAGAGTACACGTATCAGGAAGTCCAACTTTATCCGTGACACCAAGAAAAGAAGGTCTTATAATAGATCCCTTGTCTGGGTTTGTAATTTTTGATATGATATTTGTACACTACGTTGCAGATTCTTCTTTATAAACAGGAGTCTAGAATGAACATCAGAAAAGGTTTTGGTATGGCAAAAAGCTACGCTCAAGCTTTAATGTCTAGAGGTATTTCTAACAAAAAAACAGAACCTTACACTAAAAGGTTAAGAGTGATTGGTTGTTTTGGTAATCAGCATGTTGGGGGTGAACTTCCCCCATGTGAACACTTACAGAAAAGTAAAACAGAAGGTAAATATTATTGTGGTGGGTGTGGGTGTGGAGACAGACCAGCTACTTGGTTAATTTCTAACGATGATTCATATAGTAAATTAGATTACCCCACACTAGAATGTCCATTAAAAATGCCTGGTTTTTCTAATTATCAAGTTAGTGATCCAGAAGAAGGAATCAATCCTATAACTAGAAGATTTTTTATAGAAAATATGAATCAAAGTGAACTGGATATAATCGAAGTAACAACTCACGAACCACCAGAGGAAGATGAAGAGTCCTGAACCATAAATACCCAAGGAGGTATCCATGGCACATCCCAACTCAAGAGAAACACTAATTGACTATTGCTTTAAGCGTCTAGGTGCTCCTGTAATAGAAATAAATGTTGATTATACTCAAGCAGAAGATAGACTAGATGATGCTTTGGAATTTTTTAGAGAAAGACACTTTGATGGTGTTGAGAGAGTATTTTTTGCACACCAAGTGACAGAAACTGATATAGATCAAAAATATATTGCAACATCAGATATAGGACCAGTAAACGGTCCCACTGGCGACGGACCACGGGGTTCTGACATACTATCTGTAGTTAAGGTATTTCAGTTTGGACAAATGTCAAATATAAACATGTTTGACATAAGATATCAACTCGCTCTATCTGATTATTTTGGTATTAATAGGGGATTAAACGCTGCAGTCTCTCAGGGACTTGCTTCTTATGATTCGACAAAAAGATATATTAATTTAATAGAAGATTTCTTTCAGCCCGAAAAGGCAATACGATTTAGTAAAGTTACTAATAGATTACATATTGACACTGAGTGGTCCAAACAAATTCAAGCTGGTGAATATTTAATTATAGAATCATATGCAGCCCTCAACGAAGAGACATTTACTGAAATATTTAACGATCGCCTTCTTAAAGAATATGCTACCGCTCTCATAAAGAGACAGTGGGGATCCAACCTAGCAAAATATGATGGAGTACAAATGCCTGGTGGTGTTGTTCTTCGTGGGGGGCAGATACAAGCAGAAGCAGAAAGAGAAATAGATGATATAGAACAGAAGTTCTATTCTCAATACGAACTCCCTGTTGACTTCATGACAGGATAATCAAATGGCTAAAAATCCATATTTTTTAGATAACAGTAGTGAACAAAGACTACTAGAAGATTTAACACGAGAGACCATAAACGCTATGGGTCGTGAGGTATATTATATACCAAGAAAGTTATTTAATAAAGATTATTTGTTTGGTGAGGACCCAATTTCGAAATTTCAGGGTTCATACAAAATAGAAATGTATGTACAGTCTGTTTCTGGGTTTGAGGGTCAGGGTGATATAGTAAGTAAGTTTGGTATAGAGATAAAGGACAGATTAGAGTTGGTGGTTTCTAGAAAAAGATTCGAAGATGTTATATCGAGAAGCGATTCCGAATTGGAAAGACCGAGAGAGGGAGATTTAATATATTTCCCTCTTAGTGACACTATATTTGAAATAAATTTTGTTGAACATGAAAATCCATTCTATCCTTTAGGAAAACGTCACACCTTCGTATTAAGTTGTGAAGCATTTGTTTACTCAAATGAAGACTTCGATACCGATCAGTCTTTTATAGACGATATAGAAACAGATCAATTTACAAACTCTTTCGAGCTTACTATGGGAATGTCGGGTGCAGTATCTAGTTACATAGTTGGCGAAAATGTATTCCAAATACTTGGAAATGGAGCTGCTGGTCCAACTGCAGTTAATGTAGAAAATGCAACTGGTTTAGGTACAATTTATGGTTGGAATTCAACTAGTAGTGTATTGATCGTGGGTAGTAAGACAGGATCATTTACTGCAGACTCAGGGGAGTTTATACACGGTATTCAAAGTGGTGCAACTGGTCAAATTGCATCTAGTGTATCAACCAATCTTCTTATACCACTTAAAGCCGGAACTACATTAGATCTTTTAGATTCGGCTAACTTAGAAAAAGAAAAGAATTCTGATGGTATATTTGATTTTACTGATACAGATCCATTCTCGGAAGGTAAATACTGATGTTTTCACATTTTTATAACGAATCTCTGAGAAAACTTGTTGTCGCTTTTGGTTCATTATTTAATGAAATATATGTAATTAGAAAAAATAAAGACGGTACAGAAAATTCTAAAATAAAAGTTCCTTTAATTTATTCCTCGAAGGAAAAATTTATTCAACGATTAGAGCAACAAAGTGGTATTAGTGATAACACTAAAGTGGAAGTGTCTCTCCCGAGAATGGGTTTTGATATGACTGCCATAGATTATGATCCTACTAGACATTTAAATAAGTTAAATAAAAGATTACTTAGAGATGTTGGTTCTGCAGAAAAAGAAACATTTCAAGAAGTGCCATATAATGTTTCATTTTCATTGTTTGCATATACTAGAAATATGGATGATAACTTACAAATACTAGAACAAATAGTTCCGTATTTTTCTCCAGAGTTTATAGTAACTTTAAATATGAATGAAATAGAATCTAAACTAGATGTACCAATAGTTTTAGGTAATGTAGCGGTACAGGAAACTGCAGAAGGTAATTTTCTAGATAGAAGAATTTTAGCATCTACTTATAGTTTTACTTGTAAAACTAGATTATACTCCAAGATAGAGGGTTCAACTTTAGTAGTTAATTCTAGCTCAAGTCTTGATCAAATAGTTGGTAGTAATGATGTTGGTGATCTAGTCAGTACTATATCTGCTACAGGTTCAACCTCAGATTACGTGGAGGGAATAGCTTCCTATGAAACATGAATCAAATAATCAGTTTGAAAAATTAAGTCAAAGTCTTAACACAAATTTTGATGCACATATGCCAGTTAAGTCACCGAAAGAAGTAACTATACTGCAAAAAGGAGAAGATAAAGTTGATCCTGATTATGTGCAAGTTAGAAAAAATTTATATGATTTGATAGAAACAGGTAAAGATGCGGTTGCAAATATATTGGATGTGGCAAAAGCTGGTGATTCTCCGCGTGCATATGAGGTTGTATCTCAAATGTTAAAAACTGTTGCAGATATGAATAAAGATGTTTTGGAAGTTCATGATAAGGTAAAGAAAATAAAAGAGGATAAATATAATTTAACTCAGAAAAATACAACCAACAATACAATTTACGTTGGTTCAACTAGTGAATTGCAAGATCTGATAAATCCAGACAGAAGCAAGGGTAAAGATATAAAGAAAGTTTAATATGAGTAATCGAAAAATGGATGGTTATTTGGGTAATCCAAACCTAAAAGCATCCGGTGTTGAGATCGAGTTTACCGAAGATCAAGTTAAAGAATATATGAAGTGTGCAAAGGATCCGGTATACTTTATTAAAAATTATGTTAAGGTAGTTTCGCTGGATAAAGGGTTGATACCTTTTAATCTTTATGATTATCAGGAAGAACTACTGAATATTATTCATGAAAATAGATTTGCAATTGCAAAATTACCTCGACAGAGTGGTAAGTCTACTTCAATTGTGTCTTATATTTTACACTACGTTTTATTTAATCAAAACATGAACGTTGCTATTCTAGCTAACAAACAAAGCACTGCTAGAGAGATTCTTTATAGACTAAAAATGGCATACGAGTATCTTCCTCTTTGGTTGCAACAAGGTATTATTGAGTGGAATAAAGGATCAATTGAACTAGAAAATGGTTCCAAGATAACAGCATCTTCAACTTCAGCATCTGCAATTCGTGGTGGATCGTTCAACATGATCTTCTTAGACGAATTTGCTCACGTTCCCAACAATATAGCAGAGGAGTTCTTTAGTTCGGTATACCCAACAGTAACTTCCGGGCAGACGACTAAAGTTTTAATGGTTTCCACTCCCAACGGTTTAAACTTATTTTATTACTATTGGAAAAACGCTAATAAGAAAAAAGGCGAAAAAGGCAAGAACGAGTACATACCGTTCGAGGTCCACTGGTCCCAGATACCTCTTTATCCGGGAGGACCCCTCAGAGATCAGGCATGGAAAGACAAACAGATTCAAAACACCAGTGAGCAGCAGTTTCAGACCGAGTTTGAGTGTGACTTTATCGGTTCTACCAATACCCTGATCAGTTCATCCAAATTGCATGTGATGAACTTTGATGAACCAATAAGCAAGTCTCCCGATGGTATTGATGTCTATGCAGAACCCAAAGTGGGACATAATTACATCATTACTGTGGATACCGCCAGAGGTCAGGGAAAGGACTACAGTGCGTTATTAGTGATTGATATCACTGAACCCCCGTACAAAGTAGTTTTAAAGTACCGAAATAACTTAATTTCTCCTATGGTATATCCTACAGTAATAAAAACTATTGCAGATAAGTACAATAACGCATATGTTCTCATAGAAACTAACGATATTGGATCTCAGGTTGCTGATGTTTTATATGAAGATCTTGAATATGATAATATGGCATCAACTGTATATAAGGGTAGATCTGGTCAGGTGATTAGCTCCGGATTTGGAGGATCTCAAATGCATCGTGGTGTGAGAACCACAATTCCAGTCAAAAAATTGGGATGTTCAGTTCTTAAGAGTATGGTAGAAAATGATAAATTAATTATTCATGATATGGATATAATTAATGAACTCTACACATTTGTTGCCAAAGGACAATCATTTGAAGCTGATGAGGGTCATAATGACGATTTAGTTATGTGTCTAGTATTGTTTGGTTGGCTCACTAGACAAGACTACTTTAAGAATCTAACTGAGCGTGACGTTAGGTTGGATGTGTATGAGGACGAGATAGAGAGGATAGAAGACGAAGTTTTACCATTTGGCTTTATGTCTCATGAAGAAGACGATGAAGACGGAGAATGGCAAAAAGTGAATACCTCATTTTCCTAAATATAAATTGATCCCATATATAGGAGAATAAGATGGCTTTACCTTCAGTCACCATAAAATTATCAGAAGAAACATTCAGACCATCTTCTGGTGAAGCCTCTAGTCCATTCGTAGCAGGTGCAGTTCTTTCTGATACTACCCTCATAAAGGCACTAGGAACAACCGCAGAGGTAACTCAACAGTATATACACTTTAAGAGTTTACAGGATTTAAATTCTAGATTAACTCTAAATTCAGGAAATAGTGCTGGTTTTAATTTTCCGGGATTTTCTGGTGGTCAAGGTGCATCTTATGCAATCAGTTCAAGTGAGGTTAGATTTCCAAACGGACCAACTGGTTCTGGTGCCGATGCCGATTTAAGACAAACTTTTCATAATGTAGAATCCGCTGCTCAATATGGTGCTCAGGTAATAGCTGGGGTGTGTGGATCTGATCCATTTACATCATCAAGTATTGCATTAAATTGTATCTTCGATGGTGATGGTAGTTCTGACGATGGTAGGTTGGAACAAATTTTAACAAATAGAGGAAATGATATTCTTGTAGTTCATAATGTAACAAGTAAAGGTGCTACTGCAGATCCAAATACAAAATATCATGCGTTTGTTTATGGTAAAAAGGAATACATTCCAGATGCTAGTACAGTAGAAAAGGAAATAGAAAAGGGTGGTCCTCTACAGATACCACTATCATCTGATTTAGTTGGATGTTTGGCAAGAACATTTAGAACTTGTAATAGTTGGTGTTCCCCTGCAGGATTTAGTAGAGGTAAAATACTAAACTCCTATAGATTAGTTAATCCACCTACTGGAGCCGAGGCTAGCACTTTATATTCAAATAATGTTAATTGTGTATTATCTTTTGCTAATCAAGGCGTATTGCTTTTTGGTGATAAAACTGGATCCGGAGAAAAAATAGGATTAGTTAATCTACTTCTATACTTACAGGATCAAGTTGGTATCATAACTAGAGAAGCCTTATTCGAAGTTAATAATGACACTACAAGATCAACGGTTACAAATAGAATTAATTCTCTGTTACAATCTATACAAAATCAATTTGGTATTGAAAGTTTCACTGTAACTTGTGATGAAACTAACAACCCAACAGAAGTAGCGAATGCAGGTAATTTTGTTGTGAAGGTTGAATATAAACCTATAAATAGTGTAGAGACTGTTGTTTTAGAGTTTGTACCAGAGTCTGCGGACAACACAACAGAAACGGGAGCTTAATAAATGCCATTAGGTAACTTAAGACTTGATGACTTTAAAGATAGAGTTGGTCTCGGAACAAGAGCCAATAGATATACCGTTAATATGATAATACCGGGGACATCCGAATCTTTAACTGCAGAAGTTGCTGCTGCTTCATTACCGGCTGCTGCTTTGCCATCAATACCGGTTGCATTTAGAGGTCGTATATTAAAACTTCCTGGCGATAGAATATATGGTCCGTGGCAGTTTACTCTATACGATTCACCTAAAAATAATGTTAGTGGTAGAACTGCATGGAAGGCTTTACATGATTGGAGTAATACTATTAACAACCATTTCTCTAATGTAACACAATATGATCCAGATGATCCTGCATTTGTTCAGGACTGGACAATATCACACTACGAGTTAAATGGTGATGGTCCCTTGAAAAAAATTACATTACATAATTGCTGGCCGACTGTTGTTGGTGATATACAATTACAATCTGGTGCTATGGATCAATTAGTAATGTTTAATTGCAACGTGGAATACGAATACTTTACTGTAGATGCGTAATTTTTGGAGATAAAAATGGCTTTGGATATATTTGGGTTTTCAATAGGTAAAAAATCTAAAGATGAGCAGGTAGAACAGAACATAAGACAAGAGTCTTTTGTTTCTCCTGACGAATATGATGGTTCACAAACTCTCAATACCGGAGGGTTTCTGGGAACTTATGTTGATTTTAGTGGTGGAATACAAAATGAAAATCAATTCATCTCCACGTATAGAAATATATCTCTATACCCAGAAGTGGATATGGCAATTGAAGATATTGTAAACGATTCTATCATTATGGGAAATGACAGAAGACCAATCAAGTTAAATCTTGAAAATACGTCTTTTTCTGAGAATATAAAAACAAAAATTCAAAGAGAATATGATAATGTACTAAAATTATTAGACTTTTCTAATAAAGCATATGAAATTTATAGAAGATGGTACATAGACGGTAGAGTGTATTTTCATGTAATTATAGATACAGAAAATCCCAGAGCAGGAATTAAAGAACTAAGAGCAATAGATCCTATAAAGATCAAAAAAGTAAGAAAAGTCAATAAAAAACCATATGTTAAGGGTCCTACATCAGTTCCAATTATAACTGACATAGAAGAATTTTATCTTTATACGGAAACTAGTAAGCAAAGTAATACTTATACAGGAAGTGGTGGATTAAAAATTCTTCCGGATTCCATCTCATATGCACATAGTGGTATTGTTGATTACACCACAAAACAGGTTGTGGGATATTTACAAAAAGCAATTCGTCCTGTAAACATGCTTAGGCAGATTGAGGATGCAGTTGTTATCTATAGAATATCCAGAGCACCAGAACGTAGAATATTCTATATTGATGTTGGTAATTTACCAAAGCAAAAAGCAGAGCAGTATCTCAGAGAACTGATGAACCGATATAGGAATAAGTTAGTTTACAATCAGTCAACTGGGGAAGTTAGAGATGATAGAAATCATCTTCATATGCTTGAAGACTATTGGTTACCGAGAAGAGAAGGTGGTAGAGGAACCGAAATTAGTACTCTACAGGGTGGTCAAAACTTAGGTCAAATGGAAGATGTTGATTATCTGCAAAGAAAACTTTATAGAGCTTTAAATGTACCGCTATCCAGACTTGAAACACAAAATGGTTTTAACATGGGTAGATCTGCAGAAATAACTCGGGACGAAGTTAAGTTTTATAAGTTTATTCATAGACTTAGAAATAGATTTTCTAATTTAATTACTGATATTTTAAGAAAACAATTACTTCTAAAGGGTGTAATTTCTGAAAGCGATTGGGATGATCTTAGTCAGAATTTAACTTATCGTTACAATGAAGATTCTTACTTTAATGAGTTACAAGAAACTGAAATGCTTAAAGAAAGATTATCAATTCTTGGACAAATTGATCCATTGGTTGGTAAGTATTATTCTACTGAGTATATCAGAAAGAACATACTACAACAATCAGACGAAGAAATAGCACAAATTGATGCGCAAAATACAGCAGAAAAACAAAAACTTGAAATGGAAAATGCTTTAAATCCACCTCCTCCGATGGATCCCAATCAAGCTCCACCACAAGCCTAAAAAATATACATAGTTTATACTAACCCAGTAAATGAGGATAGACATGAGTACACATAAAATCATCAAAGAACTATTAGACGAAAACTTAATTGGTGCCAAAAATGAAATAGAAGATCTTCTATATTCTAAACTTGGTGATCACCTTAACGAAATGTATGTTGAACTTTCACCAACTCTTCTTGGTGAAAAGAAAAAACATAAGCCAGACTTCCTTGATTTTGATGAGGATGGTAACAAAAAAGAGTCAATGAAAAAAGCTATCAAAGATAAAAAAGAAATGAAAGAAATGTACGGTAACGGAGAGGCTTCAGATGAAACAACCACAAAGGGAGATAAAACTCCACAAGGTTCTGATAATCTGAGACCAGATGGTGCTCCTAAAGATGAACCCGGCGACCTTTCCAAGAAGAAAAAACAAATCTTAAACGCCATCGGTAAGGGTGGTGTTGGTGGTCCAACTAACACAGGAACGGACGCATATTGATGAAACTTATAACAGAAATGAATGAAGACGTTGAGTTGCTAGTTGAAGATTCCGGTGGGAAGAAAAACTATTTCATTTCTGGCATCTTCATGCAAGCAGAACAAAAAAATAGAAATGGTAGAATCTACCCACAGGGAGTTTTAGAACCAAAAGTAAGTAACTACGTTGATGATTTCGTAGAAAAGAATAGAGCTTTTGGTGAATTAAATCACCCACAAGGTCCTACCGTAAATTTAGATCGTGTGTCTCATTTAGTTAAAGATCTACAATGTGAAGGTAATAATTTTAATGGTAGAGCAAAGATAATGGACACACCAATGGGTAAGATTGTAAAAAATCTTATGGACGAGGATGCGAAACTTGGTGTTTCGACTCGTGGTATGGGTTCACTTAAATCTGAGAACGGTGTAAATATGGTACAACCAGATTTTATGTTAGCGGCAGTTGACATTGTTGCAGATCCATCTGCACCTGATGCTTTTGTAGATGGTATCATGGAAGGTAAAGAATGGATTTGGGACAATGGTATACTCAAGGAAAAACAAATATCTGAGTATCATAATGAAATTAAAAATACATCATCCAGACACATGAAACAAAAATTTTCAAGTCTATTCGAGGATTTTCTTAAACGATTATAGTGTATACGAACCTATCTTTTTTAAAGAACTAGTTTTTATAAATATTCCAGAAAGGCACCAAGGAGCTTATTGATGAGTACAAACCAAGAACAACTAGCAGAAGAAATAAGCGAAGCTGTAGAAAAAGGTCTTCGCTCATTCAAAGAGGCAACCGAGGCAGCAAAAACTGTCAATCCCACCGGGTTTGAAGATCCTGTATTGGGTACAGACACTACAGGTAAAGGAACCAAGCTCGGTACTGCCGAGACTCCTCATGATGCCGCACAAAATATGGCTACAATTGCAGCCAAACCATCTGATGCTCAAGGTGGTGGAGCTGAAGCTCCACAAGCAGAAGAAGGTGAAGAGAAAAAGAAGAAGGAAATGAAGGAAACTTCAGAATATCTCGCTTCTCTCTTTGATGAAGGTGAACTATCTGAAGAATTTGCAGATAGACTTTCTACAATATTCGACACAGCATTACAAGATAGAATTGATTTTATTCAAGCTGAGATGCAAGAATCATTTAATAATTCTTTAAATGATCAAGTCGAAACAATTTCAGAAGAGCTTTCTGAGAAATTAGATGACTTTCTTTCATACGTTGTTAAAGAATGGACAACCGATAATGAACTAGCCATTGAAAGAGGAATTAAGAGCGATATCGCAGAATCATTCCTTTCTGGACTCAAGAGTCTATTCGAAGCTCATTATATTGAGATGCCTGACGAAAAGGTTAAGGTTGTTGAAGAACTTTACGATGTTAACTCGGAGTTAGAAGGTAAGTTAAATGAGCAAATGGAAAGAAATATTGAACTAATGAAATCTTTAAATCAAACAACAGCACAGGCAATTTTTGCTGGACTATGTGAAGATTTAACAGATACAGAAGTTGAAAGATTTGCACAATTATCAGAAACTGTACAGTTCGAAGACTACGATCAGTACACAAGAAAGTTAAACATTATTAAGGAATCTTTTGTTGGTTCTGGTAATGTTTCGGACGATTCGAATCTAGAATCAACAACACAAGTTTTAACAGAAGATATCAATCATAATACGGGCACAAACCCACTTATGGATGCATATACGAAGGCTATAGGATTCCAAAATAGAAACAAGTAATTTCCAAGGAGAATTAGGACATGTTCACACATAAAGACGATTCAACCCCATATGACGAGCTAGTCGAGAAGTGGAACCCACTTCTAGACCACGATTCGTTAGATGATATCCAAGATTATCACAGAAAAAGAGTAACTGCCGTTCTTCTTGAGAATCAGCAGGATGCTCTTGCACAGCAGGCTCTTACTGAGCAACCAGCCAACCACATTGGTGGTCCATTTATCAACCCACAAATTGGTAATGGTGGTCAGCTCGCTGGTTACGATCCAATCCTAATCAGCCTCGTTCGCCGTGCTATGCCTAACTTAATGGCATATGATCTCTGTGGTGTTCAGCCAATGACCGCTCCAACCGGTCTTATCTTTGCACTCAGAAGTCGTTACACTGGTGGTACAGGTGGTGCTGAAGCTCTCTTCCAAGAAGCCAACGCATTCGCTGGTGTTACACAGGCATCTTCACCAAACGCTGGTCTCTCCGCTGCACCATTCGGTGTTTCTGGTGCTGCCGCAACTCGTGAAGATCTGCTCGCCGGTGGTCAGAACACTCTCGTTTCTGATGGTTCAGTTAGTGGTGCTGCTGCATCCGGACTAGACTTCCGTGGCATGAGCACTGCGACTGCCGAAGACCTCGGTTCGGGTAAGGCTTTTGCCGACATGGGCTTCTCAATCGAGAGAATCGCTGTCGAAGCAAAGACCAAGGCTCTCAAGGCTGAATACAGCACAGAACTCGCTCAGGACCTCAAGGCTGTCCACGGTCTTGATGCTGAGACAGAACTTGCTAACATCCTCAGCACTGAAATCCTTAGTGAAATCAACCGTGAAGTCATTCGTACTCTTTACACCAACGCTAAACTTGGTGCCAAGCAGAATGACATCGCTGCTGGTGGTATCTACGACCTCTACGCTGACTCTGACGGTCGCTGGAGTGCTGAAAGATTCCGTGGTCTCATGTTCCAGATCGAACGTGAAGCCAACCAGATCGCTAAGGAAACTCGTCGTGGTAAGGGTAACTTCGTTCTCTGCACCGCTGATGTTGCTTCTGCCCTCGCAATGGGTGGATTCCTCAACATCTCACCAGCATTGAACACATCACTTGACCCAGACGACACAGGTAACACCTTCGTTGGTACACTCAACGGTAAGTTTAAGGTCTACGTTGACCCATATGCTGCTGGTTCAGTTGGTGCTGGACACGCATTTGGTGACTACGCAGTCGTCGGTTACCGTGGTAGTAACCCATATGACGCTGGATTCTTCTACTGCCCATACGTTCCACTCCAGATGGTACGTGCAGTCGATCCAAGCACCTTCCAGCCCAAGATCGGGTTCAAGACTCGATACGGTATGGTTGCCAACCCATTTGCCGAGAGCACAAATCTCGGTACACTCGGTGGAAACCAGTACTACCGCATCTTCGCTGTCAAGAACCTTCATGGTTTTGCTCAGACTGGTTCGACTACCTGATAATCCTCATACGGATAAAGAGGGAGCACTCTTCGGAGTGCTCCTTTTTTTTATATAAATAGTATTATGAGCAACGATCCAAGACATCTGGGTAGCTATCCGTCAACATCAAATTTGTTGACTGCTAATCAATTTAAATTTAACACTGCAAGAATACCAATTCTATCTGAGTATGTTACCGGAATAAATGTTCCTTCTATAGAATTTATTAGTGCAGATTTAAATACTTCGTTTGGTGTAAATATTCCAACTGCAACCGGTAAATATATTTTTGAGGATCTTACTTTGTCATTTTTAGTTGATGAGCAATTGGAAAGTTGGAGAGAAATATACGAGTGGTTGCGTAGATTGGGACCAATGAATGACGAGTCCCAATCAGAAATGTATAATGATTGTAATAAATCAACTACAGTTGGTGAACTGTTGGTGTTAAACAGTGCATATAAAGAAAAATTTAGATTTAAGTTTTATAATATGTTTCCAATATCATTAACAGGGTTTTCATTTACTACAACATCTGCCGATAGTATTCAGTTGTCATCTTCGGTTACTTTTAGATATTCTTATTATGAACTAGAAAACTTATAGTGGAGTGTTTATGGATATTGAGTCTCTTCGTGAAATGGTAAAACAAGATATAAAAATAGATGAAACAGATTTAAATTCAGAGTCACTAAAAACACCACAAATACACAACAAGTATTTGGTGTTATATGAAAATTCAAAGCTAGAATTAGAAAAAATACAATTTCAAGAAAAAGTCTTAAAGAGAGACAAGTGGTTGTATTATACAGGAAAAATGGGCGATGACGATTTAAAACGACATGGGTGGGAACCATTCGAACATAATATATTAAAAACTGATATACCGATGTTTTTGGATTCTGATACAGATATTCAGAAAATTAGAGCGAAATATTCTCTTCAGGAGTCTATTGTGTCTTATCTAGAGGAAGTTATAAAGATAATTACAGGAAGACAGTGGAATATTAAATCTGCAATAGAATGGATTAAGTTTACTCAGGGTGTTTGATGGATTTAGTTATTAAACAAAAAGATGCTGTTAATCTTCACATTGAGTGTGAAAAATCTGTGGCTAAAGAACTTAGTCAATATTTTACCTTTTATGTTCCAAATCACCAATACACCCCAGCGTTTAAGAAAAAGATATGGGATGGGCAAATAAGACTATTTAATCTTTACGGTAGAACAATATATGTTGGTTTACTTGATTATGTTAAAAAGTTTTGTATTGATAGAAAATATAAGTTTGAAATAGATAGTGAACAGTTAGTATCATCATCCAAATTAAATATGGATGAATTTTCAGAATTTATTAAATCTCTAAAACTAAAACTAAAACCACACCCACATCAACTAAAGGCATGTTTTCATGCCATGAAAACTAAAAGATGTTTACTTCTTTCTCCCACGGGTAGCGGTAAGTCATTAATTATATACATTCTTGTTCGAGATGCGATAATGCGTTTAAATGAGGGTGAAAAAATATTAATCGTAGTTCCCACTATAGGATTAGTAAATCAGCTCTACAAAGACTTTGAGGACTACTCAGCGGGTACGTGGAATGTGTCATCACATGTCCATAGAATTTTTTCTGGTGAGGAAAAAGAAACTGCCAAAAAAATAGTTGTATCTACTTGGCAAAGCCTCTATAATATGCCAAAAGATTATTTTAATCAATTCGGTGCAGTTTTTGGAGATGAGTGTCATTTGTTTAAAGCCAAGTCTTTAACTTCCCTTATGAGTAAACTAACGGATGCTCATTATAGAATAGGAACCACTGGGACTCTAGATGGAACTCAAACTCACAAGCTGGTTATTGAGGGTCTATTTGGGGCGGTATATGAGGTAACTTCCACTAAAAAATTGATAGATAAAAATTTACTTACCGATGTTGAAATTGAATGTTTAGTTTTAGACTATGATCAAGAAACTAAAAATGAGATGAAACGAAGACCATATCAAGATGAACTTAATTTCATAATAACCAACGAAAAACGAAATGAGTTTATACAGAATTTAACTCTAGCTTTAAGTGGAAATAGCCTACTTCTATTCAACTTTGTGGACTTACACGGAAAAGTATTGTATAATATGATCAAAGAAAAGGCTCCAGATAGAAATGTATTTTTTATCTATGGAGGTACAGATGCCGATCAAAGAGAGGAGATAAGAACAATTCTCAACAAAGAAGAAAATGCAATACTAATTGCCTCTTACGGGACATGTTCTACTGGTATAAACATACCAAGTATTTCTAATGTTATATTTTCATCTCCCTCCAAATCTGTGATTAGAGTTCTTCAATCTATTGGTAGAGGATTAAGAAAATCTGACGGTAAAGGAAAAACAAAAGTATATGATTTATCTGACGATCTTACATATAAAAGTCATGTTAACCATACAATGAGACATCTCGATGAAAGAATTAAAATATATAATAATGAGAAGTTTCATTATAGTCTCAAGCGCATAAAGATATGAGGAGATGACTATGAGTCCAGCTTACCGTATACTAAAACTAAATAGCGGAGATGAAATAATCGCACGAATACAAAAAAGACATAAGGGTAAAGTCTATATGGAAACACCCATGTGTTTTAAGACTGTTTTGATGTCAGACCCAATGACAGGAATACAAAGAGAGATAACCATACTTAAGGACTGGGTTTCCTATAGTAACGATAAATTTATTAAAATCCCAGAGGATATTGTAGTATCTTATACTAAACCTATGGATGAGGCAGTTTCTCTTTACGAAAAAGAAAAAGAAAAAAAACTAAAGACTAAAAAAAGAGAAATAAAGAACATGGATACTTTCAATAAAGAAATGAAAAATGATGTTCAGAAATTTTTAGATGATATAATGAATCAAGTTGAATCTGTAGACCCAGTTGATATGGAGGGTGATACTCTAGATGATATCTACGATCAGATACGAGCACTTGGTCCAAATCAAAAAGAAGGTTATGAGTTTGATATTGAGTTTACTTTTTCATCAGAAGAAATAAGTGATGAAACAACAGAAAAAGATACTAACCATCCCGACTATGGAAATAGATGGACTGATTGGAGTTCAGATCCTAGAAACTATTAGTATTCTTTTTCTCGTTGACACTCGGATTTTATGGGTATTTTAAAAACTGTCAAGGAAAAAAATGAGTAATAATTATATTGATAATGAAAAGTTTTTCAGTGAAATAAAAATTTGGAAAGATGAAGTTTTAAAAAACTTAGAAAGCGGTGAAGATAGACCACCAATCACAGAGTACATTGGTGAATGTTTTTGGAAAATAGCAGAACATCTATCGTTTAAGTCTAATTTTGCCAATTATCCATTTAGAGAAGATATGATTGGGGATGCAGTAGAAAACTGTTTGATGTACGCCCATAACTTTGATCCAGAGAAATCAAAGAATCCTTTTTCTTATTTTACTCAAATAACTTATTATGCGTTCATAAGAAGAATAGAAAAAGAAAAGAAACAAAATTTTATAAAGTATAAACTACTAAAAGAAAAGGACACAGATGGAAGTGTCAGTAGGTGGTTTAAAGATAGTTATGCCGATGATGATAAGCATGTAAATGAAAAAATAGCAGAGTATTTTTCTTTGTCTGAAAATGATATAGAAAAATTTAATACGAAGAAAAAAGGGAAAAAAAGTGAAGATAGCGATACTAAATGATACTCATTTTGGTGCTAGAAATGACTCATCTGTTTTTCTTGATTACTTTTTAAGTTTCTTTGAAAATCAATTTTTTCCTTACCTAGAAAACCATGATATAAAAAACATCCTACACTTGGGTGATTTCATGGATAGAAGAAAGTATGTAAATTTTAATACTTTAAGTATATTAAAAGATAGGTTTTTTAATACTCTTAGAGATTATAACTTTCATATGGTTCTTGGTAATCATGATACGTTTTATAGAAATACAAATAAAATTAATTCTGCCTCTGAGTTGTTTGGATTTTATGATTTCTTTAATTTATATGAAAACCCAACTACTTTATGTTTTGATGGTTTAAAAATAGGAATGGTTCCTTGGATATGTTCAGAAAATAAAGATAAAGTTTTAGATTATATTCGAACTTGTGACGCCCCCATACTATGTGGTCATTTTGAGTTAAGTGGATATGAAGTCTTAAGGGGAATGAATTTTTTTGGCGGAATGGATGATGGATTCCTATCAAGATTTGAGAAGGTTTTGAGTGGACATTTTCATATAAAGTCAAATAGAAAAAATGTTCACTATCTCGGAACACAATATCAAATGACATTTGCAGACTTGGATGATATTAAAGGTTTTCATGTTATTGATACTGAAACTAGAGAGTTGGAGTTTATTGAAAATCCAGAAAAAATGTTTTACTCATTTACTTCAGACTCTAAATTTTCAGATTTTTCTTTGTTGAAAGACAAGATGGTCAAGATGACTTATTCATCTGATGATGATAGGAAAGATATAGACTCTTTTGTTAGGAATATAGAAACTGCAAATCCTTATGATTTTACTATAATAGAAAATTTTGTTACTGGACTTTCTCAAAAAAATACAGTTGACTTATCAAAAGATACTCTTAGTATTATAAATGAAGAGATAGAAAATTTGGAAATTGATATAAATAAAGATGAAATTAAAAAACTAACGCATGAAATATACATGGAGGCTTTAGATCAATGAGTGAAAAATATAATTATGCTAATATATCATCATCCCAAGGTGAAATACGAGGATCTTCCGATGGATATTCGGTTTTTGCAAAAAAACAAATATCTTCCGGTGAAATTATAGAAGAGTGTCCTGCTGTAGAAATAACCACAACGCTTGAGCAGTTATTTGTTGGTGATGATATTATAGATGTACCACTTTTCCTTAAAACCGTTCCTTTTATTACTGGCGAACAAGGTAAGACGGGACTGTGTTTGGTTGGAGGTAATTACGTTTCTTACAAACAGTCTGATGAATACAACGCTGTATATCAACATGATCGTCGATTTGATATTATAACTATAAGAGCCATAAAGGACATACCTAGTTCTGGGGAAATAATTTTGCCTTTTATTGAAACTAAATCAAAAACTAAACCAATTGGGGGTAAAAAACGTGATTGTGGTTGCGGAAAGAAAAAGAAAACTGGTGATGCTGTAAACAGCACATCTGGTCCCGATAAAATTTTAAAGGATAAACCAGTCATTGATCCCTTTACACCAAAATCAAACAATAAAACATCCAATTTTAAGTCAATGGTAGATGGAGAGACATTAAAGTCTATAGAAGTAGATAAATGATAAATTTTATTTCTGTGAAGTTTAAGAACTTTGGCTCTTTTGGTAATTATTTTACTGAAGTTAACTTTCAGGGAAGTAATATGTCTCTAGTTTCTGGACCTAATGGTCACGGAAAATCTTATGCATTGTTGGACTCGATAACATTTGCTTTATTTGGTAAACCATTCAGAAAAATTAATATACCCCAATTAGTAAATACAATTAATAATAAAAATTGTATAGTTCATGTTAATTTTAAAATTGGTGATGATTGTTATGAAGTTGTTAGAGGATTAAAACCCAAAAAGTTTGAAATTTATAAAAATAATGAATTGATAGAGCAGAGTGCTAAATCAAAAGATTATCAAAAATTACTAGAAGATCAGATCTTAAAAATGAATTATAAATCATTTACTCAGATAGTTACTCTGGGTAGTTCTTCTTTCATACCATTTATGCAACTTACTGCCAATGATCGAAGAGAAGTAATAGAAGACATACTTGATATAAACATATTCAGTGAAATGAATGTAGTTATAAAAGCCAAGTTATCTTTTCTTAAATTACAAATACAAGAAATAAACAATAAGATATCTGTCACTGGGGAAAAAATAAGTCTACAGGAAATGAACATAGAAAATCTAGAAGATAAAAGAAAACGAAGTTTGTCTGATATATCAGCTAGAATAGAATCGCAAGTAGATGAAATTAAAACTTTAACAAAAGAAATACATGAACTCAGCGAGTCGATAACTTACATAGAAAATTGTGAAGATGAAAGAAACGAAACTAAGTCTGCGATACAAAATCTAGAAAATTCAATAGTCTCTTTAATAAAAGATAGAAATAAAATTAACACCTCGATTGATTTTTATGAAGAACACGAGGAATGTTCTGTATGCAATCAGCCAATATCAGAATCATTTAAGAAAAATCAAAAAGACATACTGAACACAAGTAAATTAGAATTAGAAAAAGAAATTGAAAATTTAAAATCAGAACATCTAGTGGTTAAGAATAAAATATCCGATTTGGAGTCTATGGTTGATAAATTACAGACAGTACAGGAAAAAATTAGAGAAAAAACAAATACTATAACTGCTAATGAAAAATATATAGATTCTTTAGAAAAAAGTTCTGAAGGTAATATATCCTTCGATTCCAGTATATCTGAGTGTAAAACTAATAGGGATTCATATAAAAAAGAAATTGAATCACTTAATAAGTCAGTTGAAAAATTGAAAGAAAGAAAAACCAATCTGGATGTTCTTTTTATGTTGTTGAAGGACTCTGGAATTAAATCTAAGATAATTAAGAATTATTTACCGGTCATAAATGAAATCATAAATAACTATCTAAGTGAAATGAATTTTTTTGTTTCTTTTTCACTCGACGAAGAGTTCAATGAAGAAATAAAAAGTAGACATCGAGATACGTTTAGCTATATGAATTTTAGTGAGGGTGAAAAATCTAGAATAGATCTTGCCATACTTCTAGCATGGAGACAAATAGCAAAACTTAAAAATAGTGCGTGTTGTAATATTTTAATTTTGGATGAAATATTTGATTCCTCTTTAGATTCGGTTGGTGTTGACGATTTAATGAAAGTTCTCAGGGAACTTTCTATTGAAAGTAAAATTTTTGTTATAACTCATAAAAGTGATCAGTTAACAGATAAGTTCGATAGAACTTTAAGTTTTAAAAAGAAAAATAATTTCAGTAGATTAAAATGACATCTTTATTCGAAATGACCGATGACGAATATTTAAAATTGATTGGTGATTGGGTAGATCCCCTTCCCTCTCCTGTAGTCGAAGAGCACGGAGGGTTCTTCATAGTGCGTGATGATATGATAGGTGGCGGATCGAAAATGCGATTTGCTGATTATTTAATTCAATCTCAACCTGAAATTAAGGAGTGGGTGTATGGTAGTTCACCTGCCACTGGTTACGCACAGATATCACTGGCTCGTTTGTGTCGAAAGTATGATAAGAAGGCAGTCATCTTTATGGCAGATCGTTCCGTGGAAAAAAGACACTCTTATCAGTTGCAAGCTATAGAGGAAGGTGCTATAATGCATTGGATCCCAAATGGGATGCTGTCGGTTACAGAAAAAAGGGCAAGAGATTATGTTGCAGAAGATCCAACACATCGCAGATTACTTCCTATTGGGTTTGATCACCCTACTGTTATTGCTTCCATCATTAGGGTCGCTCGCAGTGTGGATATTGACCCTTCTGAAGTTTGGACTGTAGGCTCAAGTGGAACACTTACCAGAGGACTACAACTCGCGTGGCCAAAAGCCTCCTTTTACTGTGTCCGTGTGGGACATAGTGGCAACTATGGAAAGTCAAAAATCTACGAATCACAATATGCGTTCAACAAACCGACCAAAGTCTTGCCCCCATTCCCCTCAGCACCAACCTACGATGCAAAGGCGTGGGAGTTCATGTTGGATAATGCGTCTCCTGGCGCGATTTTTTGGAATGTAGGATCGTGAAGATAAACTACGAAAAAAATTCACATGTTCTAGATAGTGCTATGAATGTTTATTTTGAGGATCTCTTGGAGATGACACCCGATCAATTTAAGGATTGGGTTATTCTTATGAGAAAAACTATAAAGAATGCTTGGGATGATCATAAATGTCCCCCAAGAACGGGTAAAAGTGGTGCGGATATAATTAAAAAATGGAATTTACTCGAGACATTTAATGTTAGCTCCTTTATAAACTCTGATGAATTGGAGTCTTTTTCGAATGATGTTATAATTAACAAATCAAGAATTGGATCTGAAGTGGACCAGTTCTTTGATAATATGTTTAAGACAAGAATAAATTATAATGATAAAGATAATGGATATTCGATTTATGATTTGGTATCAGATCCCAATAGATTAGATCAAGTTTATAAGGGGTCTCTTAGACATTTCAGAAAAGATTCATTTTATAGTCATGCTATTTCTGCGATAAAAAACAGTCCCAAACAATCAGTAGTTAATGTAGATACTTCTGCAAATTGGATAGAGGCGTTTTTTACATCTCCTAATTTATTCATTGGTAAGAATTTTTTCTTGGAAGAGGTAAAATTGCGTGATGGTTTAAGTAGTAGTTACCATCAAGTAGAACAAACTGATATATTACAACTAACTAAGAAACAAGTTGAAACATATAAAGATTGTGGGTGGTTGGAATATAAACACCATTCAACTTTTGATATAGAAAATATGTCCGATGATATGGTATATTCTATAAGAATATATTCACTTGGACAGAAAGTATTTCCATTGGGGTTTAAAGCATTCCGTATTGGTTATATACAACCTGCGGTTAATTTTCCTCCCGGAACTGCTAAATACTTATATGAAAGATACAGTAAACCGAGTCAATCACAAATTAAAATATACGACCCATCTGCTGGATGGGGCGGCAGGATTTTGGGTGCTATGTCTGTTCGTGACAACCGCAATGTTCATTATATTGGTACTGACCCCAATCCTGATAATTTCTTCGATTCTAGAATTTCTCGTTACTCGTCTGTTGCAGATTTTTACAACACAAAAACATACAGAGGAAATTCCTTCTTTTCGTCAACAAATACATACGAAATCTACCAACTAGGTTCAGAAGAAATACATCACGATACAGATTTTATGAAACATAAAGGTGAAATTGATATTGTTTTTACTTCTCCTCCATATTTTAATAGAGAGGCGTATAGTGAAGATGAAAACCAGTCTTATAAGAAATACGGCAGCACCTATGAGTCCTGGCGAGATGGTTTCTTAAAACCTACTTTACAAACATGTTGTGATGTGCTAAAATGTGGTGGATATCTTCTGTGGAATATAGCGGATATTTTAGTTAAAGGTGATTATTTACCTTTAGAAAAAGACTCTATTGATTTTATAGAAGCTAATGGATTAAAGTACGTTGAAAAATTAAAAATGGCCATGGAAGGAATGCCTGGTCAGAATCGTGTAGGTGATGACGGTAAACCAAAATGTAAAAACTACTGCATGGTAAATAAAAAATACTATAAATACGAACCAATATTTGTTTTTAGGAAGGAACAATGAATAGACTAGTATCAAAACAAGCAGAAGAAATTGCAGAGCACGTAGAACTTTGGATTGATGGTTACATTGAAAATTTAATAAACAATGACTACAATAAAAAACGACGGTTGGTCTCACTACTGAATACTTATAAGATCAAAAAGTCGGACTCTAAGCGTTTGTGTGAATGGTTTACTTCCCTCAAAGAAGAACTAGAGGAGGCTATTAATCATGATGATCCAGATTTAGTTGAAGGTTATGATTTTTTGAGTCCTAGTAAACTAAAAAAACTTCATGATTTTGTTTCTGGTATTTGTAATGACTTAGAAAATCACTCTAAAATTACAAAGAAAAAGAGAAAAAGAAATCCAGAAGTTGTGGTTAAAAATTTGAAGTATATGCAAACTGCAAATATTGGTAAATACAAGATTGAATCCTTCGATCCTAAGAAAATTTTAAATTGTGAATCTTTTTTAGTTTACAATACCAAGACCAGTGATATATCTTATTATGTAACCGATTCTTCGTTTGACATTAAGGGAACGACAATTCAAAATTTCAATGAAGATAAATCATTCACCAAGAAGATTGGAAGAAAATGTGACACTCTAATACCATCCTGTGTCGATGGTGGACATGCTTCTGTATTTCAGGAGATTAGTAAGGTAAATACTAAGAATAGACTTGCTACTGGTAGAATTAATCAACACACTATCTTAGTTAGGATTTTAAAATGAAAATAGAACACTTTAACTTTCTTGGTGAATTTAAAACCAACACACCAAGTGGTAATCCTTTTTGTTATTCTGAAGGAGATGTTGTTTATTATGAAGGAAAGACTTTCATAGCATCTAGGACAATTCATGGTCTTTCCCCTACAATAGGAGAAAAGGCTGGATGGATATCCCTGGCAGATAAACAAGTTTTATATGAAACTACTGATGAACCATTTTATCCAAAAGTTGGTGATGAGTGGTTCAAAACCGATAGTGGAATTCGTTATAAAAGAATAGAGAATGAAACTAATGAATTTTGGGTTGAGATATAATGAGAAGAAAAAATAATAATAGAAAATTTGAAGATAAGACACATAAAAGAGTCACTAGGTCCAACGATAGAAGAAAGACAAAATCCGATAGACATCAAACAAAGGATTTTATTCATGGAATTGGAACTAGTAGTCTTGACAATGATAATTTAGATGATATTATAGATGAATTAGAAAATACAGAATGGAGTGATTAATGCACATCTCAACAGAGACTCTTGCGATTCTTAAGAACTTTCGTGATTTGAATTCGAACGTATTGGTTAGTCCGGGTAATGTGATAAAGACCCTGACTCCCGCGAAGAATGTTATGGCCACTGCGGTTGTAGCTGAAGATTTTCCAGTTAAATTTGGTATTTGGGATCTAACCAGTTTTCTTGGAACGGTTTCCTTGTTTGATAATCCAGATTTTATCTTTGACGAAAAACATGTTACCATCACTAATGGTAACTCATCACGAGTAAAGTATTACTACTCAGAGCCAAGTCTATTAACAGTTCCCACCAAAGATGTAAATATGCCAAATACAGTTGTTTCTATTGACATGGGTGAGGATACGTTCAGTGAGCTTAAAAAGGCTGGATCTGTTTTGGGTCTAACTGATCTATCAATCAAAACTACAGATAGTGGTATTTCTGCTATACTATATGATAAGAGTAATGCTGGGAGTAATACGTACTCTATTGATCTTGATTCCACATCTTTTGATGGTGAATGTTCATTTAACTTTGATTTTAATATCGAAAATCTTAGGTTCATTCCTGGAAATTATTCTATTAATATCGCAGAAAAGGTTGTTAGTGAATTTGTAAATCAGGATATTGATCTAACATATTGGGTTGCACTAGAAGGAACTAGTTCATATAATAATGAATCATCTACCGCTGGAGTTGCATGATAATGGACTTATTTGTAGAAAAGTATCGACCTCGAACAATCGAGGAATGTATCCTACCAACTGACCTTAAAAATACTTTTAGGGAAATAGTAAAAAGTGGGATACCACAAAATCTTCTGTTGTGTGGTCCCGCTGGAACGGGTAAGACTAGCGTTGCTCGTGCTATATGTGATGATATGAACGCAGAGTATTTACTAATTAATTGTTCAGAAGATAGAAATATTGATACACTTAGGGTGAAGATTAGAAATTATGCAAGCTCGGTTTCACTAAACGGAAATCGTAAAGTTGTAATTCTAGATGAATTTGATTATTCGAATGCAAACTCAATTCAACCCGCCTTGCGTGGTGCTATTGAGGAGTTTGCGGGTAACTGTAGGTTTATTATAACTTGTAATTACAAAAATCGAATCATCGGTCCTATTCACTCTAGATGTACCAATATAGAATTTACTCTACCTAAGCAGGAAAAACCTCTTCTTGCAAGAGAGATTCTTTCTAGATTGGAATATATTCTAGACAATGAAAATATACCATACGAAAAAGAAGTTGTAGTTAAGTTAATTATGAAACATTTTCCTGACATACGTCGGGTTTTAAATGAGATTCAGAGATACTCGGTTTCTGGAAAAATTGATGTTGGTATATTGTCAAATTTTGATCAGATTAAGATCAATGACCTAATTCTTGCAATGAAGGAGAAAAACTTCACAGACGCTAGAAAGTGGATAGTTTCTAATTTGGATAATTCTCCACCTGAAATGTTTCGTAAAATTTATGAAACAATGTATGATTCGTTGGACAAAAACTCTGTGCCGGAGGCAGTGTTGATCATAGCGGAGTATCAGTACAAGTCCGCTTTTGTTGCAGATCAAGAAATTAATTTTGTTGCTTGTGTAGTAGAACTTATGATGAGGTGTGAATTTAAATGAAAGATTTAAAAGCTTTAGGAAAAAATGTTGTCCTTAAAACTGACTTACAAACATATGAACTTGTTACTGAACATGGTATCATACATAAAACAAGTCAGATGGACGAGGGAAATGTAATGTTGTGGAGTGAAGTTCATTCAATTGGACCGGATGTAAAACTAGATCTTAATGTTGGTGATTGGGTACATTGGAGATTGGACTCTGCTGTTGGTCACTATAAGGTTGATGATGAACCTTATGATCTAGTTCCATTTGATAGACTATTAGTAGTAAAGGAACCGGATGCAACTTAAAGATTTTCTAAAATCAATTAATGATACTAAAATTAATTTAATTGATGATGATGAAAATTGCGAAAAGCTCTATTTGCCTTTTGTGGTGAATAGATGCTTGTCGTATTTTTCTGATACAATTTTATATGCGAATGAAATGAATAGAAATTATCATACTGACCACAAACTCCAGTATGATTACTATTTAAATTCAATTAGAAAACGTAAGAGATTTAGTAGGTGGATGAAAAATGAATCGTCTGATGATTTAGATTTAATTAAATTTCACTATAAGTATTCCGACAGAAAAGCTAAAGAGGCTTTGTCAATTTTAGGTGAAAGTGGTGTGAATAAGATTAGGGATTTGTATGGTAAATCAGTAAAAAATCCCGATATTGATTAAATAATGGATGCATTGGTTCCTTAAATAGTCAAAAACCCTAAATATAGATGTCTGTTTTTTATAGGGACAATACAATGGAAGAAGATGACGTTTTTGACGGACTCGGTGTGGAAATAGAACTCAAATCTCCAGAAGATTTTCTTAAAATTCGAGAGACTCTAACTAGGATAGGTGTATCTTCCAGAAAAGAGAAGAAATTATATCAATCCTGTCACATTTTACACAAGCGTGGTAAATATGCTATATTACACTTCAAAGAGTTTTTCATTCTAGATGGATTAGAAAGTGATATATCAGATAGTGATATTGCTAGAAGAAATAAAATATGTAAACTGTTGGAGGAGTGGGGTCTTGTTAATATATTGGACGATGATTTAGAACCAATGGCCAGTATGGCTCAAATTAAAATAATACCCCATAGAGAAAAGGGGGAGTGGGATTTGGTACCTAAATATCATATAGGTAGAATATAGGAGTTAGTAATGAAACTTGTGATAAAATTTCCAACGAGAGCTAGACCAGAAAAATTTAAAAATATTTTAAGTAGATATGTTGATTTTTTAACTGGTGATAACCATGCTAGATTTGTCATTACTTGTGATAATGATGACGAAACTATGAATAATTCGGAGATGATAAACTGGATGGATAGAATGTCCACTAGAGTAGATTTAGTTTATCATTTTGGTGATAATAAAACCAAAGTTGAGGCGGTCAATGCAGATTTGGAAAATGAAACTGGTGATGTTTTACTTGTAGTTTCAGATGACATGATGCCAGCTTCATTAAATTATGATGCGATCATAACTGAAGCGTTTGAAAAAATTTTTCCAAACTATGATGGTGCCATAAAATTTAGTGATGGTCTTAGGGATGATCAGTTAATGACACTACCTTGCATGGGATGGAAACTATATAAGGCGATTGGTCATGTGTATCACCCAGATTATACCTCACTCTTTTGTGATAATGAGCAAACTAGATTATGTGCAATGTTGGGTAAGTTAGCTGTTGCAGATGTTTGCATAGCTAGACACGAATGGGTTCCTGGCGAACATGATTTGGCTGATGAATTACATAAAAGAAATGAATCTTTTTACAAAGAAGATATAGCTATATTCAAGGAACGTTCTGATAAAAATTATGATGTAGAAAAAGTGAAGGAAATTTTAAATGAACTTGTCCCAGTGCAGTCCTAAAACAGGTAATGATAATATAAAGAAAAAAATAGAATCGTCGGAAACTTTATGTGCCGGTAAAATCGGCAACAGTGAGTATAATTTTATAATGTCTGCAATGTCGGGTAATGTTCCGCGTGGTGTTGCAGATTTATTAAATATTAACGCCGGTGTTTACCCACTAGATGAAAAGATCTTTAGTCAATTTTATGAAATATATCTTAATTCAATTAGCAAGTTAAATGTAGTCGCTGAGTGGATACCAAATAATCAGGGTGGTTTTGCTGAGTCTTACGTGTTAGATCAGTATTGTCCAAATTCTACTAGAGTTCCATTAAGATCGCTTGAACCTTTTTATCACGAAGATCCTTGGTCTTCCTCTCTGGAGGACAAAAAGGTTTTGGTTGTAAGTCCCTTTCAGGATTCAATAGAAAAACAATACAAAAAAAGAAATAAGTTGTGGGAGGATAAAACTATCTTACCCAAGTTTGATATTTTAACTATGCGAGTGCCATTTTCTGCTGGGATATCTGATCCAGAATATCCTACTTGGGTGGATGCTCTCTCAGTTTTTAAAGAACAAATTGATCACGTAAAACCAGACTTTGTTATGGTTGGTGCTGGTGCGTGGTCCATCCCGTTGGTTGCACATTGTTTTGATCTTGGAATTGATTCAATACACACTGGTGGTGGCACACAAATAATTTTTGGTATTAAAGGTGGACGTTGGGATAATCATGATGTAATATCTGGTTTCTTTAATGAAAGTTGGGTTCGTCCTATGAAGAAAGAAATCCCAAATAGATTAGATAATATGGTAATTGATAAAGGACACTACTGGTGATCTATACATTTTATACTGATACACATAAACAATTTTTAGACGACTGGTTCATGAAAAGTATTCATGAGAAAGATAAAGTTCACATAGAAAAATTCAAACAAGAATGTGAATCTGGTTCATTTATGTCGCATGGTTGGAAAGATACCATGCTAAAAAAAGTTAATTATATAAGAGAATGTTTAAGTCAACCAGATCCGTTTTATCATCTAGATTGTGATGTACAATTTTTTCGTCCTTTCTATGAAGATTATATTAATACTCTTAATGATAATGATTTAGATATTTTGGCGCAGCATGATGGTAATAGAACTATATGTTGTGGTTTTATGTTAATTCGACCTAGTGAAAAAGTTAAAACATTTTTTGATAAAGTATATGACGCAACTAAAAATGACCTTTATGCTAATGATCAGTTAGCGTGTAATGCCTTACTGCATGACTCCGGATTAAGGGCTGGACTTATTGGAAATGAAGTTTTTAGTATTTGGATGACTAATGGTATGCAACCTTGGTTACCTGAGCATGGTATTTCTAATATTCCTAAAGATATACGAGCACATCATGGCAATTATACCGCAGGCATTGAAAATAAAATTAAACTTATGGAACTAGTTAAAAATGAAATGTGACTATCTTGGAACGGAGTATGGTGGATTTCCCGTTTCTTTAGACTTAATAAACGATGGGGATTTAGTTTATGATTTTGGTGTTGGTGAAGATGTATCTTTCAGCAGATCTTTAGTAGAAGAAAAAAATTGCGAAGTGCATCTATTTGATTTTACACCACAGTCTATAAAATGGTTTCGTGAGGAATACTTAAAAAAAGATAATATGACATATCATGAGTATGGTGTTTCTGACTTTGATGGTGAATTAAAAGTTCATTATCCAAATGGTTCTAGAAGACCTGCCTGGATGGGATACGAACACAATGAAACACATCCAGTTAAAACCATACAGACCATTATGAAAGAATTAAATCATGATAATATAGATATTCTTAAAATGGATGTTGAGGGCGAAGAGTATAAAATTATACCCCAAATGATTTCACAATCAATTTTACCAAAACAAATCTGCTTAGAAGTTCATCATAGATTTCTAACAAAATCTAATATTGAATTACATAAAGATATGTTAGATTTATTAATGAAAACATATTTTGTTTGTGGAGTTGTAGATAATCAAGAGATATTATTTGTGAGGCAAGATATATACAATGAAAATTTTAAAAGCGACAGCTAATCATTCCGGTGATACATTTAGAGAATTGATTGATATATGGGCTGAATTAGGTTATTGTGAGGTAGAACTCAGTCCTGATGATTTTTGTTGGGCTAATGAGTGTGGTGACATTCTACTTTACGATCACCCTAGAATTGACGATAGACATATCCCTAAGTTCAGACATGGACTTTTTGGTAATAGTGTTCCGTTTCATCCTAACTGTTATGCTTGGACGTTTTGGGCGAGGAGTCCTCGTCTTTTAATGGAGGCTAGAAATAAACCTCTACTTTCATATAATGAAAGGGAAATAGAGTCTATTTTCTTGGGTAAGATAGAGAACGGTATTCAAAATCAAAATAGAAAAAACAAAAACTGGGAAGACGCAGGCATAGAAATATTTCACTGCCCGGTAGATAAACCGGGACCGGACCATTATCCATTTACTAAAGAGGAGTATTTGGAGAAACTAAGAAATTCTAAGTTTGGATTGGCTCTTGCTGGTTATGGTCCAAAATGTAATAGAGAAATAGAGCTTTTGGGGATGGGTGTTGTTCCTCTGATCGCACCTGAGGTTGATGTTACTTACTATGAGCCTTTAGAGGAAGGAATTCATTTTCTTAGGGTTAATGATCCGTCCGATGTTAAAGAGGTAATTAACTCAGTAACAGAATCTGAGTGGAATAAACTACACAGGGCAGGTCAAGAGTGGTATAATAGAAACGCTTCTCCCGAGGGAGCATATGCAATTACTAGAACTATAGTGGATAACTTAAGATGATAAATGTAATACTTACAGTATGGAAAAGAAATAATTTAGAGGAACAACTAAAAGCAATTAATTCGCAGACCGCAAGCATTTCTGACATTTATGTTTATCAAAATGAGTCTCATGTTGATATTAATTACCTTAAAGACGAATATAACTTCAAACATGTTCATTCTAAAGATATGAATTTTAAATTTCATGGTAGGTTTACTCTACCACTTTTATTTACATCTGAATACACAGCAATATTTGACGATGATACCATACCAAATCCAAAATGGTTAGAACATTGTATTGATGTTTCAAGAAAAAGAAATTGTATTATTGGTGGTAATGGTAGGAATTATAGTGGTATTGGAAATTGTGATTGTTGTGGTTATAATGACGAAGATAAAAAAGTTGACATAGTTGGACATTGTTGGTTTTTTAGAACTGAATGGATTCATCATATGTGGAGGGAGTCAGCTCCAACATTTGATAATGGTGAAGATATTCATTTTTGTGCATCTTGTAAAATACATGGTGGGATAGATTCGTATTTTCCTAGTCAGACAGATCCTGAAAAGTGGGGAGACTTAAAGCAACAGGCACTAGGAACAGATGAACACGCATCATATAAAAGAAAGGATCATACTGACACTAGAACAAATCTTTATGAGTATTGGATGAAAAGAGGTTGGACAACAGTATGATTGTCATTCCACAGTTTCCAAATGGTAGGTTTGGTAATCGTGTTCTTTATTACAATAACATGAGACAGTTAGCTGCTAAACACAACTTGGGATATAGATCACCCCCTTGGGAGGGTGATTCTGTTTTTGATATACCAAATCAAATTGCTGATAATACAAACTGGGAGATACTACAACACTGTCTTGGTGAGAAATTTTTTTCTGATCATTATATATCAACCAGAGAAATATTTAAGCTCAAAAATAAAATAGAATTACCGGGAGAGTGTTTAGCTATACACTTTAGGGGTACAGATTTTCATGAATGGAACCCAGAGGCTATTCCGGCGCCTGATTACTATATCAATGCAATAGAGGAATATGGGGAAGTAGATACATATTATTTATTTACTGATGATCGTGATTTACCTTCATATCTCAATGTAGTAAAGTATTTACCTGAAGAAAAAATAAAATACGGATCACCCAATTCAGTTTTTAATGATTTTATAACAATGTGTTACTGTGATGGAATTATTTCTAGTCCTTCAACCTTTGCAATATGCGCTGGATTTATTGGTAAACATAAAAAAATTATACACTCAGAAAAGTGGATAAATAGTAGAGTCGCAGTTGATGATAAGTTCTGGGTTGATTTAAAAAATGGTGGAAATGAAGATTATTCGTTATGGAGATTAGTATGATTCAGCGTCGATCACGTTATAGTATTTTAGAAAAACTAAAAAATGAACCAAATTTAAATGTTGTTGATTTAGGGTGTGGCTCTGCAGGTGCCTGTCCTGATGCAAATGTGTTAGTTGATAAAAATGATTGGTCGTCAAAATTTCCAGATAAAAAGTTTATTGTCCATGATGTAAATGAACCTCTGCCATTTAAAGATGATGAATTTGATTTTTCTTTTACTAGTCATATTTTAGAACATGTAACCAATCCTATATCTTTTCTCGAAGAGGTTGTACGAATATCAAAGTCTGGATACATAGAGGTTCCGACACCGCTCATTGATAACTTGGTTTCTGGTGATGATGTTAATGATCCACATGGACATAAGTGGTGGTGTTATTTCGACGACGAAAATACTAAAATAGTTTTAAGACCAAGAAAACACATAGTACATAAAACTTTGGATATACCAGAACTTAATAAACTGTATCCTTTTTTCAGATCTAGTTTTGTTTTAGAATTGTATTGGGAAAAGGATTTTGATGCTGAAATAGGAAATGAAATTTATTCATATGAAAATAAAACTTATGACCTAAGTAATGAAACTATAAACCCTTGGGTTTTAGGTGAGTCGGTTCTTGGGATTGGGAAAAAATGATGGATCACGGATCATATTGGTTAAATGGTATGGGATTACATAGTTCTCAATTAATAGAATTGCAAAATATTATATTAAGTAACAATGTGCAGAATATAGTTGAATTTGGTTCTGGACAATCGACTAAATTTTTAAATGATTTAAAAAAGCTTCGTGGCTTAGATTATTCCATAACCTCATTTGATCATAACAATAATTATGCGTTTTCAACCTCCAAAGTAAAAGATTTAGTGTCATGTGATGATAAAACATTCGATTCAATTTTTAAAAATAAAAAAATAAACAAAGATTTGTTTTTAAATGTTCAACATGAAAAAGATAATTTCCGTGCAAAAAATTGTTTTTACGATTTGACTGAAGAAGATTTACCAGATAATGTTGATTTAGTTATTCTTGATGGTCCAAATGGAAATGGTAGGAGTCTTGCGTTTGTTCATTTAGTTGATAGGTTAAAAAGTCCTTGTTATATTATGATTGATGATGTAAATCATTATGATTTTCTGAGTAGAGCAAAACAAATTTTTGACTATGATGTGGTGACTCATATTGAGGATAAAAAAATCCACCCGTTATTTTCTTATGCAGTCATTAGGATTAATTAGATGATATATTTAAAAACATACATGTATACCTCACATGAGGTAGATTTTATTATTGCAAATCTAGAGGAGTGTTACGATCACATAGACAAGATGATTGTTTGTGAGTTTGACATTCACCATACAGGAATGAAGAGGGAGTTTGAGTTTGAAGACTTAAACGATAGAGTACCCGAACATCTTCGTGATAAACTAGACTACCACGCATGTTCTGTTTATGATCACACTGTCAGAGCATATGAAGATGAGGATGCCATTCATAGAGTAAATGAGCCAGTGATGCGTAGTTGGTTTACGAAGTTATATAACTTTGGAGATGATGATATCATCATCTCAATCGACGCTGATGAGATTATTGATAGAAGAAAACTTCCTTACATTATAGATCAAGTAAACCAAAATGGTAGTGTCAGGTTAAAGATGCGTCAGTTCTTTTACAAGAAGACGTACCTATGGAAGAACAAAGATTTCACTTCTGCAATCGCAACAAAGTATGACAACATTCAACCTAAGTACCCAAACAACTGGAGAGATCAAGGTACACTTACTGGGGATTATGTTGGTTGTCATTTCTCTTGGTGTATGGATGTTGAGGCCATGATTCATAAGTTAGATACGTATAGTCACCCACGTTATCGTTTTTGTGCAAAAAAAGAATTGTTGGAAGATGCTATAAAAAATAAAAAATATCCGTTTGATAAAAATACTGTTTTTGATATAATAGAATTAAACACTAACAATGAAATAATACCACAATGTCTAAGAAGTCAGTAGTAATAATAGGAAAAGGTCCCAGCGTACTAAAAAGCACGAAGGAGTTTGTTGATTCTTTTGACGATGTTGTTATATGTAATTTTCCTCCAATAGTTGGCTATGAAAAACACATAGGAACACGAGCAACACACCATTTTTTAAATGCACATGATCCAAATCCATATCCTAAACATATTATTAATTCTTTAGGGTTGAGAGAAATGTACAATACTAGTTGGTCTCCCACGGTAGGACATCCATCTATTTTTCCAGATCATAACGTTTACTATGATTCTGATTATGGAAAAAATATACTATCTACTTTTACAGACGAATATGGATTTTCTCCATCCACTGGTATATTTGCTTTTGATTTTTTTGTAAAAAATCCTGAGTACGATACAGTTGGTCTTGTTGGTTTTGACAATTTTAAAGTTAATGAAAAAGCATATTACTATTCTGTTGATGAAGTACAACCATCCTTGAGATATTTATATACTGGTGGTGGAAAAACACCATATAATTTGGGTGGTATTCGGATACAAGAATCCACTCACGACGCAAAGAAATCAGAACTGTTCATCTCTGAGCAGTCTAAAACATACGGTAAGCGGATAAGGAAACCATAATGAACAAAGAAAAGAATAACTTTGACTTGAAAAAGATATATGATTCAGTACATTCTGCTGAAAAACAATTTTTTACTGTACCTCCAATCATAGAATCCATTGAGATTTTTAAGGAACTTTCTGATTGGAGTGGGCTAGAGGTTCTGGAAATTGGATGTGGTGTTGGTGATTTAGCAGCAATGATTGCAGAGTCTGGTGCAAAGAAAGTAATTGCTTGTGATTATTCTATTGAGTCAATAAACAAAGCAAATAGTGCTTATGGTGGTTTAGAAAATCTAGAGTTTATTTGTGAAGATTCCCACAACTTAAATATTGATAAAAAATTTGATGTTATTATCATGCAAGGAACACTTGAACATTTTGATGATCCTTTTAGATCACTAAGTGAAATTATAGATAAGTATCTAAGTGATGATGGTGTTTTACTTAATAGTTGTCCTGCATTCTACAACCCAAGGGGGTATGTCTGGATGACTCTTGCCTTATTGTTGGATGTTCCTATGTCTCTTACGGATTTACATTTTCTTGACATCGAA
>Ga0098038_1000038_pt1 | contig 52906 bp, 41 predicted proteins | sample 5B_taG_FD_75051 | JGI IMG/M metagenome (GOLD analysis project Ga0098038, IMG submission 75051) | Marine viral communities from the Subarctic Pacific Ocean - 5B_ETSP_OMZ_AT15132_CsCl metaG | ecosystem: Environmental > Aquatic > Marine > Oceanic | place: Pacific Ocean | collected 2015-01-08 | reverse complement strand
TCTTCTAATCGCTTAGTTCCACTACGGAAATTGTCTCCAAGAACAAAAGTACCTTGCGCTACATCATAATGTGAATAGTATCCATAGTATGATTTTGTGCCATTACTAACGCGTATCCACCCGTTCTCAGGAAGAGTCATAGGAAGAGCAGTACCTACGTTAACAAGTCCATGAGGTTCGTCTGTATAAGTCCCAAGAGAACCTACGTCTATCCATCCGTATCGGTCTTGTCGTTGCGCGTCCTGAAATGATGGTAAGAAAGAGCCACCCATAGCCTTGAGATTTGAACGACCGGGATATGTATTGATTGCGCAAGCAATAATAGCAGCCATTTCTTCGCTGTTCTGACATCGCGTTGCATCAATTAAAAATACGTCGTCAGGGAGCGCGGCACTTCCTATACCGTTTTCATAGTCAGTAAGAACTTGCGAACCCACTCGGAACATTGTTGCGTTAAGCCCAAGCCTGTCAATGTACGAAACAATTCCGTTTACTGATTGAACAAATTTTGCAGTAATAGGATGTGGAGCATTCTTACGAACGCTGTTGTCAAACCACGAACCACCTGCTGTGTATCCACCGTCGAAATGATAAATCAATTTGTTAATGCTGAAATTTGTAATTGCTGATGGGAAACGAGCAGTAGCAGCATAATGTGAAAACGGATGCGCGTATTCATTTGATGCAGACTGTGTTATTGCTGTTGGTGCAAAGAAATGACTGCTAACGTAGCGCGCTTGTGTCGACATTGTTTGATTGAATGCGCTGTTTGGTGAACCATACGATGGTTCCCAATGTCTATACGTTTCGTAAGGGAATACGTTGTTTGCACCATACGCGTCTGTTGGAGGTAAGAATTGATTGCTCGCGCCATTGAGCGTTCCGTTGCTTAATTCGTTTGGTAAGAAGTATCCTGACTCGTTTCCTTGACTGAACGTAATTCCCATAGACCCATCAAGCGAGCAGTATTTTTTCCATGCGGCAGTCCATTTTGCTGATGGCTCAACTGATTTAGTTTCGTTGGCGGCTAACTCACCACTCCAATGTTTAGGAACAGCCTGACCGGGACCGAATACCATGTACGCGACGCTATTTGTACTATCAGAATATCGAGCGTATGGATGAGCAAATCGAAGAATAACAGGCACAGGCTGTGCAATTTTGACATTGGTGTAAGTTGTGCTTGGAATGGTGTGTGTGTTTGTGTTGCCGTCGAGGTCGGTGTTTAATACAAAGTCAGCGTTAGCAAATGGTGGAGTTGCTTCTCCGCGATGTTGGTTTGTTAAAGCAGTAGCAGGGAACATAGCATACAAGGCCGCTGTATCAAGAATAGCGTGCGACCCCATTTTCTCACCGATGTCTTGCAAACCTGCGCTTCCTGTCGGACCACTTGCATACGGATGTTTGTTATGTGTACTGTAATCAACGCGAGAACCATCGTTGATGTCCATTACAACGCCGCTAAAACCACCACCAAAGTAAAGGGGTACATGATGGTCAATGCTGTCTTGCGCACCTCTAAAATACAACAACGGGTTGCCTCTTCGGTTGGCTCTTAATCGTAACCCCTGAACTTCATTGACATATTTTAGCGGTTGCATAACCAAATTTGTAGCAATAAGGTCTTTGAAATCACCTTTACTATCGTGATGATGCCACGCGATAAGATGGGCTGAGACATTGGTTGGTGCAATGATTGAACTTAAAGCCGCGCAAAATAAATAGGTATCTTCGTTGATGTCCATTCGTCGAAACGGCGACCATGAACCATCAATTGCACCACCAAATTCAGTTGACGAATCTTGATTGAGATTGCTACCACCGCTGATGTGTTGCAATTGCCATGCGTATTGACGGCCAACAACAGCAAAGTTATGCGGGTCGCGCAATTGAATTTGATAAGTGTCGTGTGCAGTTCCAGCCGGATAAGTCAATCCATTTGTTTGCGGGTCGATTTCGTGCGTGTTTGATTCAAGAGCAGGTGTAATATGGTCGCCTTCAAAACGAGTAAATTTATTACCGCGAAGATGTTTTTGCCACTCATCAGTTGATACAGCATTGTTTGTTTGATTGATAAGAATAGGCGTTGCTGTGTTTGCATTGCTTCCTTTGTATCGCGTTGAAATTGTAAGAAGAGTTGAAGGAAGGTATCCGCAATCCAACATTATATCGTTTAAGTCTTGAACCGTTGTTGCTCCGCCGTATTGACCACCACTTCCAGACGAAACAGCAATGTGTGGACTTTCTTTTATGCTTGCGCTAATGCCCCAATCTTTTGATAGCGAAACAGAAAACATATCGCGCAATGGTGTAACATTTTTGTTTGGATTGAATTTTGTAATTTTAATTGCGGTCTGTGCATTTTCGCCCATAATTTCTTTGTATGTTCTTCCGTCAGGGGCGCGCATATGACCGCAATCGAAGTATTGGTCGTCTTCGTTTGGGTCGACTGTAAACGCATAGGCTGTTGCGGCGGCAATTAGTTCGTCGGTTACGATGGTTGTTTGGTTAAGATGAGGGCTAATAATAACAGGCGCGTTGTTATTGCTAACACTTGTTGGTCCGAAATTTGCCGCACTTCCAAACCATTGTTCCATGTCATTAGCGTTTACACCTTGTAAACCCATGAACGCGTGAAGCCCTCCACGTCCGTTGTGTGTTCGCGATGTATATGAGAAAACAACACCAACATCATTGTAAGTTGTTCCTGACGCAGGTATAGCCAACCATACTAAACCACTATCGGGAAACCCCATCCATCCAAGTACGTCATCTACGTCAGGCAGTTGATGCCATATACCACCATTGTGATAACCATAACCACTTGCTTGATGTAAAATCAACGTGTTTGGGCTGTTGTATGTTGAACCTGTTTTCGCTGTCGTAGCCGTTCCAACCGTAACAGCGTATCCTGCGTTTGGTGTATGCACGCCTCGCCATTTGTTTCCTCGCCATTCATGACTGTTTGTAGCCGTGTAAAAGAAAGGCGTTCCTTGTTCTCCATCTCCCCACATATTTGCGCCGATAGTAAATCCACCCTGCGCAATATCTCGGTCATCAAAATAAATCATGGTTTCTTCGTCAATCGTTGTAGGCAAAACAGTATTTTTGTTTGTAAATTCTTCACCTGCGCGACGGTAAACGTAACGAAGTATGTGTGATTTACCGCGATGGTCAACGAATTTTAAACCATACAGATTTGCGTTACCAACAATTGTATCGTTTGTTTGAGTTGCGGGTGCGTAAATGCTGTAAGTCCCGTAATACGATGACGTTGTTGCAATGTATTGTCCATACACTTTGACAAATCTTCCTGTTGATTTTCCATTTTCACCAAAACCCCATTCTCCTGCATCAGGAGCAAAACCGGGAATACCTGCCGCGACAACACCACCAAAGTTAATGCGTGCTTTAGCGCGCGTTCCTGTTTGCAACCCTTCTCGGATTGTGTATTTTTGACCTGAATTTTCAAATGACTCCATCGAACCGCTATTCGATGAACGACCCGTTGTTGCACCTGTGTTAGGCGTTTCAAACCCTTCCGCTGTATTGAAATTTTCATCGTATCCAAGATGTAAATTTGTGATAAATTCATCTGCTGTTTCATCCAATGCTACATATTCGCGCAACGTAGTAATTGGTGCAAACGGTTTACCATTTTTGTCGATTGGCATTGGTGCAGGATGCATGTTTTCACCTGCAATTTCAGGAGGTGTGCAGAAGAAATTTCTGAACCGTCCACCGTGACCAATCAAGAATTGCGGTTTGTATTCTGATTGTCCTTTACTGTTGTCAAGCCACACACAAAAATTACGACTCGTCGCGCCGGGAACTGTGCTGTGAATAACAATGCTGAATCCTTCGTTACCGTCAGCATCTTCAACAACGCGTCCTATGTGAGCGCGAAGATAACCCATATGAGACCCTCTGTCAAACGAAGTAAACGCACCATCAGACCAAAATGGAGCAGGGTCATATGTTGAGCCTGTGACTGCGAAATCAGCATGATGATGAACAGCAGTAGCATCTGTTGGTTTATCTGTGTCGTGTCCGCCTTTTGATGTTGAGCGACGATTGACGTCGAATCGCTCTCCTTCTCCTGCGTATTGGTCAGATGGGCGACGCTGACTGCTTCGACCGTTTTTAGCACCGCCTTGATTGACAAGACGAACAACTTCGCGAGCCGCTGCTTCAATATCGGTCACACCTTCTTTCAACGCTATTTCGCCCAAATCAATCGACATACGTCGAACAAAATCCATTTCTTCCCAATGAGGAAGATGTTGCAACCTGTTTTCGTAATGAGATGTCAAATCATTATTTGTCGCGCGCTTACCTTTCATACACAAAAATGCTGATATAACACGCGTTCCTTCGGGTGTGTCGAAAAACGTAGAACTGAATTCATAGTGTCCTACGTCGTCGTCGATGATTGCTTCGGATGCATCATGGTCGATTGTTTCAGCGTGTCGTATCGCCGCTGAATCAATATCAATAACAGATTGTGATACGCGCCCTTGACCATATTCTGTCGACTCATCTCCGAATTTTACGGTATGTTCTGTTTGTCGACCATTTCGCACATATTGATTGATTGCAACGTTTGATGTTGTCATGTATGCATTGTCCATCAACCACCACATTTTGTGAGCATACGCGCCCTCGACAAATTGAGATTTACCTTTGTCTGATATGAGATTATAGGAAGTGCTGTTGATGGTTTGTGCATTTGTAGTTGATTCCACAGATTTGTCTTTGCGTTGTGTTCTGAATCCTGCCGCGACATCAAGACCTTCAATTGTTGGTGTAGCCGCGCTTGATTGCACCTGCATGTGTAAGTCGTGGAATGCGATGAACTCACGGTCGTGCGCAACATCGTAAAGCAAAACGCGCGCGTTTTGTTCTGTGGATAAGTATGGGTCGAGATATGCAACAATAGGCGGCGCGATGTAATCAGAATCCGTTGGGTCAGTTTCGTATCCAAGTTCGCCCCAATTCAACTCAATAGTTTTGTTTACATGTTGAACAAAGTTGCGAGCAGTCTCAATACAAGTATCGCCAATAAGGAAATTTTCAAGTGGTAAAGAATCCCTCGCTTCAACCCCCAATTCGCCTTTACCACCGTTGAACCCTCGCCACACTTCGTATTCGTTAAGAACGCCCCGCGATTTACAGAACATACCTTCTATTGCATGAGGGTTTGTATAATGCATGTTCATCCAAACAGTATCACCGTAACGCAATCCGCCGGGACAGTATGGATTGTTCCACGTTGCGTCTGCTATGCCATCAGCCAACTTTACAGGGAACGTTGATGTGTTTATCGCGTAAATACCAAGCAGTGTGAGTTTATCTCCTTGCGAAAGAGCAGGTGCTGTTGAGTCAAGTATTGGGTGTGCTTCAACAGTAATCAAATTTGCATTAGTTGAAGAATTGTAAGTGATTTTATATTTTCTTCCTGTGTCTTCATTGATGACCGCGAATGCGTAATTGGATGGTAAATGTCCTTTTGGTAAGTCGCCTGTGAATGAAAATTGCTGTGGAGATGTCGTAAGAATGTAACGAATGAGTTCTATTTTTGCATTCTTTGACTTGATTCGCGGTAAGTGTGGGTTGGCTGTCGGACCTGCTTTAAATTCAACTGCGCTAACGTGTTGTCGTAATCCGTAGTCGAGACCACTCCCTTGAGTTAGAACACTACTGCGGTCGTAATAGAACGGACGTCGATATTCTTGACCTGATGACGGGTATCCAACATCACCTGTCATTGGGAAGTTGATGCCGTTTGGTAATTCACCAACGCGTATTTCAGAACCCGGTGTAAGCGATGCAAAGAAGTCTTCACTTGAGTGGTTTTCTGCATCGCTTAAAGTGATGGTTGTGCCAGTTACAGTATGATAATAACACCACTCTCCATTACCCAAAATCACTCTTCTTGCTCTTCGTGTGTCAATACCGCGAACAATTCCTACACCGTTTAAATCAGACGAAGGTATTCTCCCTATGCCTTCTTGAATTCGTAATAGGTTTGTTGTTCTGTTGTAATCTCTCACGGTGCTTCGTATTGGCAAGTTGTTTATCAGACGATACTGATACTGACCAAATGCTTCGTAATCGTTTGCAGGATTGTTAAGTGCGCGACGTCCGACAGGCGAAGGATTCCATGCTTGCGCGGTCATAGTTGCATCAAAGTGTAATTTCATGCTGTTGTCAGGAGATGGGAAAATGCCACTTTCGCGGTCTTCAAAAAATTGTTGAGGAAACAAAGGTATCTCGACAAGTGCGCGCGTGCTTGCATATTGCGTTCCGAGTTGGTAATCGTGTTGCACAGAGCCAAGCGATTGAAACAATCGGTCATTGATGGTCGTTCCATCAGAACAAATAGATGATGAATCAAACAACGGGTCAAGAGTTAATGTATCTCCAACAGCGATTTGACTTTGTGTAATCCAACTGCTGAACGTTAGGGTCTCTCTTCCGTTACCAAGAAGAAACGTATTGGTCCCTGAACTTGACGAACTTAAACATTGAAAATACGTTCCTGTTCTGCTTGTGTATGCGATACTCGCGCCATTAGAAAGGTACAATCGACCCGATGCAGGGAAGCCGTATGTAGCCCATGATGAAAGAGAAGAAGAAGCGTTGTTCAATGCTTGAACAGTTATGCGATGATTAGTCGTATCTAAATCTTGAGCCTGTGTAGCGTGGTCGTGGCGAGTGTTCCAACCAACGCGCGATAATGTAGCAGGGTCCCATGTTGGTTTTGTGTTGATAGCACCTTGACCTGCACCCCCAAGCGTGACGGATACCACAGGCGCGCCGGGTTGAATTTCTTTGACGATGTGCGAATCAGGACTCCCATCGCCTGTGTATGCGATGGTTTGGTCAGCAACGTCATCCATCAGTCCTTTACCTTCCATTGTGATTATTCGACCCATTCCTCCATCGTTGATTTGCATTGAATTGATACGACAGACCGATTGAACAAATTCCAATGTGAAGAACGTTGGGTCATTCGCGTCGAGTGATGTTGGCGTCGTTCGTACCAACTGCATTGTTCGTTCGCGCTTGCTTGGTTGGATAATGATAAGATTGTTTGGTCCATCCACATCGTTGTCGATGACATCAAACATCTCAAACGCACCACCTTTTTGCGATGCGAACTGTTTACTCTCTTGATAGTGAATTGGTATCTCATCAACAGGAGGATTACTTGAACTGCGCTTTCGTGGTTGTAAATGCAATTTGTGATACACCGATGGGTGTGATTGTGTTCCAACCCCTTGTGGAGGCTTAGAAGGTTCATCACCTGTCGCTCGCGGAGCGTAGTTAGTCGGTATTAAAGATTCATTCAAATCTTCGTCGTGGTCAATACCGCCTGTGTTGTCTCCAACCAAGTAATGGGGCGCGAGAACAATACTTCCGTCACCACCAACATAACTTGACGGGAATTGAATGATACCGCCGGGCGCGTGAATGTTCGCGTTAGCCGCTATCGCATCAGCGATATGTTCGGCAACACGCTTACTGTTGATGAAAGACCCACCATCAGGAACAGTCTTTGTAATCAGCAAAGCAGGGTCACTCAATCCCATCTTACCACCTGTAAGGTCGACAGCGTTGTAGTGAATCTCAACGTATCCTGCGGTGATGCCTGACACTTCAAGTATGGCTACGCGCGATTCTGTTTCAGGAGTCAAGTGTTTTTTGTATGCACTATCGTCTGTGGAGGTAACGCCGATGCCACCACCCTTCAACAGAAACGGTCGTATGTCATCAACCGATATTGCAATGACACCGTCGCGATGAGCGTCAATACTTGCCAAACCATTTCTTGTTATTCCTTTTGTTATTGTTTTGGTAATAATTTGAGAAAAGCGAGAATTCATAGCGGTGTGTGTGATTTCGACTTTGCTGTTGATTGGCAACTGTTCTTTCAATCCGATGTAAGAACCCGCGAAAGATACCAATACGTCATCTGAAATACCGTCAATGGTTCGCGTAATTTCTTGGGTTGTAATAGGTGGTAAGAGGCGCAAGTAAGGATGTCCTAACCTATGAGTGTATTTGTGTCGCCCTGTGTGTCCAATCTTGAATCTGTCGTCGATTGTCCAACTGCTCGGAGAAAAGTTATTGCCTGTTTGCAAGTTGCGCGAAAACATAAATCCGTGAAAATCGTATCCACTTTCGTCAATAACCATCGCACCTGTTCGGTCAATGGCTTGACTGCCTGTTCCTAATCTTTGATGTGGTTTACCTGTCATACTGTCGATAAGCAAATCAGAACGTATCAGAACCATTGTTGAATCGTTTGCGAGATTGTTTGATGAGTTGAATGCTGTGCGCGAATGAAGAACACCTCGCAAACCTGTGTCAGGTGTTGTAGCGAAGTCGAGGTGGATGCTGTCGACGGTGATTGTTCCGTTGGTGTTGATGGCTTTGAGTCTGACACGTTCGGGTGCAGTTCCGTTTGGTATCCCTGTAAGTATGTCTGTGCCTGTTGGGTTGATGAGAATATTGAACGATGTGTGTGCAACGCTGATAACTTGTGCGCCACCGCTGTGAGCGGCATTAGCGACGCGATAGTTGCCAAGACTTTCAAGTGTGTAGTTTGACGAAAGCGTATCGCTCTTACCGCTCACAAGTTCATACAACGTCTGACATTGGTCCGCGCCTATTGTAATAGCGGTGTCACCTGCTGTTACGTTTGATGTAATTTTCAACGTGACATCGTCGACATCGACAGGCTCTTCAAAACGCCAAAGTCCAATGGTACTTCCTGAACGTATGCATGGTTCAGCACGCATAGCACTTGACGATACATCTCGCTTCCAATGGACAGATTCGATGTAGCCACGATACTCACCACCTTGACCACCGATGAATAAATCGCGGTCGTTGATGTTGCATTGGTATCGCTTGTTCATTTTCTCGGATGCCATCAACTCTCCGTTGATATACAATTTGACCTGATTGCCTGTGAAATGCCCTGCGATGTGATACAATTCGCGCTGTCCTGTGTTGTAATCAACGTTGTTCGCAACAAATGAATCAGCAGGAGTTGGGTAATTGATTGCGCTACGCGCAATACAACTCACACCATTAGTGAATGTAACAGAAAACGATGCAGGAGCAGGAGCGTTGACAGAACCCATGCGTAATTCAAACAAACCATCTTTGCTCGCGATAACGCCACCGCAATCAGGGCTGACCCATGCTTCAAGCGAGAAACGTTCCAACGCTTGATTGACACCCAACGCGTGCCGATGACTGTCGCCATCCTGCAATACAGAAGCAGATGAGCGCGCATCATTACCATTGAGTGTACGCTTATGTCCTGTCTGTGTGAAATTACCTTGAGGGCAAACAACACCGTCGCTGACACCGTTGAAGAACAACGCGTGACTTGTTTGTCCAATAACTGCCATATCAAATCCCCGTCATGAAATCAATCGGCATGAATGTTAAGTCGCCCTCATACACGTTCTCACCTGCGTTATAACTAAACGACATTGAAACGACTGTGCCTGTTATTCCCGTCTTTGGGTTGGTTGGGTCGAACACCGACGATACGCTCAACGTATTCGCTTCTGACCCTTGTTCGTACGCGTTCGTTCGACCTGTCATTATCATCATGTTGCGTTCTACATAATCGTCATTCGCGGATGATGATGTAATGAGTGAGTTGTAAGGCAGTTGTAGCCCGATAATGTAGTCCGCGCTTTGCTTCGTTGCGAGGCTAAAATTTGATTCGACAAGACTGTTGGGGTCGTCGGGGTCAGATGGACCACCCAAAGCGCGACCAACAGCCCCAACACCCAATGTCGCATTACCGATGTATCCAATCAGGTCTTGAAGTTTATCTCCCGCGCTTTTACAGGATTTGTCAAGCCCACCTGCAAATACCTCAAAGAAGGGCGTTTTGCTCGCGAACGATGTGCTAAACGAGGGCGTCTCGTTGTTCCCTGCAAAGCCTGTTTCTTTGGCTGTGAATGTCAATTTAGCGTTACCAAGCGAAGCGTTGATACCTGTCCCTGTTGTGATAGTGAAAGCGTCTGTGAAGTTTGTACCACCCGCTGTTGTGAGTTGGTCGGTGTATTGCCCTGCCGCTCCTTCTAAAGCAGTCTTAATGGCAGTCGCCAATGCCGCACCTGTGGTAATACCTTGAATGCCGACAGACGTGACAGGAGGGTTGTTTGTTTTGCTGTGTGAAGCAGTCGATGAGTTGAACAGAATGCGAATGGGTTTGAGTGCCGTTGTCGTCCCTGTATAGGCTGTTTCGATTTCAAAATACAAATTGTTCAAATCAGACGCGGATATACCACCCGCACCATCACCACTCATAAGAACAGAATGAGAACCACTACTGTCATCTTTTCGCGCGCTAAAGTCAATTGAAGCAACTGCCGCTTTCTTTTCAAAAGATGACGAGGCGCAATCATCGTCAGCGAGCATGACTGTCAATTTGTAATCAGCCGTCACCATGTTCAGGTCGACAGAATATCGCTCACCAAAAACGGGAACAGGAAGAACAGGAACGCTTCGCGTAATGTTGAGTGAATACGACATACAATCCAACTCAAGTAATTCACCGTCGTTGCGAACCAATCGAATCTTCGTCATACTGCTGACCTCCTGTTCCCACCTGAACGGCCACCGCGAGCCATTTCAGCGCGAATCAAATCTCCAATTTCTTTCGCCAACTGCTTCTTATCGGTTCGGTCTGTAACACCACCGACGTTGATGTTTACTGTAACACCACCACCGCCACCCAAACCAATACCTTGCGGGTTGTTTTTTCTGCTAAGAGGGACAACTGCTTCGGGTCCATCCTCACCAATCATGGCAAGCGTTGGGCTGTTGACAACACCACCTTTCGCGAGCATAGGAACTGTCGGCAATTTGAACGTTTTACCTCCGACAACAGGAACCCAATTAGGAATGTCAAACTTCATCTTCCTTGCAAACTTATTGTAAATACCCATGACGGCATTGAACACTGATTTGAAACCTTTCACGAATCCATTTTTGATAGTCTTCGGTATGCTTAAGAACCAATCAATAAGAGAGCCACCGCCGAAGATAACATCTTCGGCAAATGACGCTCCTATGTCAAACAACGCTGTGAATATACCTACAACCAACCCTATGACTAAACTAATCGCGCCTGTAAGAAGAGCAACGATTCCACCAAAGAGCATACCTAATCCTGCTAACGCGCCATAAAAAATGGTCGCACCCCATTCAAAAATAAACGTCATCACGCCTCCTAAGAATGCTACAATTTGGTCCCAATACTTGATGATGATTGCGATAATGAAAATGATACCTGCCGCGATTGCTACGGGAATTGTTGCACCAAAAGCCAAAACCAACGCGCCATAAATAAGTAACGTTCCTACGATACCGATAACCCAATCAATAAATGTATCTCCTGTTCCTTGAACAAACAACCAAAGCGCGGCAATACCACCGGTAAGCAAGCCAAGCGCGAGAAGAACAACTCCAACAAGTGCCATTGTCGATGCAATCGCTGACGTCGCCGCCACACCGAATGTGAATTTCAGATACAAAACCGCACCTGCGAACACCAAAAAGGTCGCAGTCGCCGCCGCAATTGCCAACTCCATACTGCCTGTTTCGTTTTGAACAAGTTGAAAAACACCAACAGTCGCTGTCAGTATTCCTAACGTTATCGCGACAGTTCCGCTGAAGAATACGAACGCGGCGGCGGTGACGAGGACTGAGGCGGCGAGAATGTCGAACAACGCCGCCAACCCTTCTTCATCACCCTCGCCTGACAATATCAACACAAGACCCTGAACCGCGTCATGAACGAAGCCCATATTTTCCGTGAAACCAAGAAGAGGTGTATTCGCGCCATCAAAGGCTATGGATAACGCGGCAAGCGCGAAACCAACAATGAGGAATATCGAAATAAGAGAAAACACGCGCGTAGCAAGACGAGTAAAGATGTTATTTGACTTAGCCAATATCTTGTTGTTCATCTTGGCAACTCCGCCAAACATCATCTTTTGCGCGATTAACTTTTGAAGAAGCGTCATTTTGCCGTCCAACGTTTCATTCTCTTTGTCGGTCATCGCTGAATGATTTGCAATCTTTTTCGTGACGTTGCTGATTGATGAAGCGAATCCTGCGAGCGAGCGAAGAATCCCTGTAATAGGGCTTTTTTGCATTGCCGTACTCAATTTCATTTGTTGCTTTTCAAGAATACCCATCTTCTTTGAAGCGTTAAGACTGACGACACCTGCTTGTTCCAACTGTTGAATAACCTTCTCGGTTACAGTCGCGACGTCAGCCAAATCTCCTGCCATTCTTACCACCCTTCGCTGTGAGGCATCGGTCCATGTGTTGAACCTACGCGACGCTTGCTTTTCGCACCATCGCTCGCTTTCTTAATCTCTTCGGCCTTCAATTGTTCAGCCGCACTCGCCCAAATGAATGATTTTTCAAATGCGCTTATGTTCATATCCCATACCTCTTGTAAACTCAACCCATAATGTTTCGCGACAAAATATGCCGCCGAATCAAACATCATGTCTGTCGCTTCGGGCTTTGGATTCTTGAAGAAGTCAACCGCTTCTCCTATTCCGTCAGCCCATCCGCTAAAGGGTTCGCCATCAAGTCTTGAGGTTGAGGAAGAAGAGCGATAATCTGTTGAGCGACGAAAGGTCTCAACGACAACATTTGCGGAATGGTCAGGCGCGGTTCAGTCTTTTCAATGGCTTCTGCGAACATATACTTCCAATATGCCGCCAAGTCAATATCGACTGTTGCGTTCGATTTAATGGAGACAAACGATTTAACTGCGTCTTGAAGTTGCATGAAGGATAATTCCCTCACCCACACTTTCATTACAGCGTTATCATCGTCTTCATTTACTTGTATTTCATGCTCCGTCGCTTGACTGTTCACCAACAGGCTCGTCAAGTCCGCTATCGTTTTCGTGGTCATTTTCATCACTTACTGTTTTTTCTTCGCTTGTCGCGGCCTCTTCGGAGGGAGCGACTTCTTCCACTTCAACTGCCTCTTCGGAGGGGGTATCGGCTTCAATAAGGCGAGCGATGAGTTCCGCCTTTGTTCCTGTGACAGGAAGACTGCGCGCTCGTAGGAGTGCTTTGAGTTCTTCAACAGTCATGGAGTCGTAATCTGTTCCTTGTAATTGGTCAGGGAATGGATTGCCGTCAGTCTTTGCGGCTTCGGGATTGAAGATTTCTTCTTCAACAGGTTCAGCGATAACTGCGGTTTCAGTTACAGCGCGAATACGCAATGGTCGTTCATCGCCTAAGTGCATACTCTTCATCAAGCACACGACCCTTTATCCATACATTCAGCACACTTTTTCTTGCCGCAATCATCGCAACATTTTTTGCATGACCCGCTTTTTCCGCAATCATCGCACACTCTCTCATCTTTCATGAAATACCATGCGTCGCGTATTGCCATAGGCATACCTGTTTTCACACCCATACCTCGCAAAGTCTGTTTGAATTGTGGGTTCACTTGGTCGAAAGCACCCATGCCTTGAGGCATACCTGCGGGTCCCATCTTTGGTTGGCGATTCATAAAGCGTCCGTAATCTTTGCTTTGGAAACCGCTTGTTTGCGCCCCCACTCCACCTGCTGCTTGACGACTTAAATCATCAACTCGACCGACAGTTGGTCGCGGTACTGCTTGAACGTGTTGTCCAACGTCGTTAATCCTTGCACCAAAGTGTGAAGAATAATTGTCTTCAACATCCGCGCCCATATCTCCTACTTCTTCGTCATCATCAGGGTCAATTACGGTTGGTGTGTTCCTTCTGCGTCCGGCCACTCTGTTGCCAGTTCTCTCATTATACCCTCTAAACGGACGCGTTTCGTCCTGCATATGACGCCCTCTTGATTGTTGCTTGCCTTGTTGGTCATTACGCCTATCATCATCTTGATAGAAATTACCGGGTTCCATCCCTTCTTCACCTGCGTCAGCACCTTCGCCTTGTAAGCGAGCAACGGGCATTCCATATCGGTCGCCCCTTCTGTTTATATTTACAGGTCTTGATTGTTGAATAGCGCGCGGAACAGAAGTTGGCACATCGTCGGGGTTTAATCCTTTGACACCAAACCTCTGTCTATCGCGGTCGTTTATATTAGTGTTAATTCTAAATTCTTCGTCGCCTTTCAGTAATCCCCATGCATCATTCATTATGTTCATTTTGTTCACCTCACATGTGTAAGAACGCGTCGCGTGAAATAACGCGAACGTGTTTTGGTTTGATTTTCAATTCACTCTTAATGACACCTTTGTCTTCAGGGATTGGGAGCGGTGCTTCTGTAATCAGATAGTCGTCGATGATAATGACGACCTCTTCGCGATTGTTTCCTGCACCTGCTTTGGTCAGGGTGAGCGTGATTGGTTCGGTGAAGTCATGAGTGCGGTTGGTTCTGAACTCATGCCAAATAAGCGGGTCAGATGCGATAATGGTCATCGACAAATCGTATTCCATCGTCTTTTCAATCATGATGTTCGCGTTGCGTGAACCACCGAACGGTATTTGCTCAAGTGAATCTCCTGCTGTATTACGATTCTCGGCTTGACTGTTCCCGCGAATCGTATAGATGGCTTCGGAATTATTGTTGCCACTCAAGGCAAAGTTTGTGACTTGCGCAATATTTACTCCAAACGAACTGATTTGACCGTTGTAAAAGAAGAATGGTTTTTCTGTATTCGGAGCGATACCTGCTTTCTTTCGATTGACGACGCTGTTGCCTGTATTCTCAAACATTCGGTGCGCGGTGTATCGGTCTCCTTTGTTAGAATCTTCAAGACGTCCTGTGTCGGTGTAGCAATACAACGCATCGAAATTGATTGACAATTTGACTTCTGCGTCAGCGTCAGCCGCAAGCGAGAAGTCTTTGACTTTGCATCCTTTCCAAATGCGCGTCAGTTGTTTGCTATCATTCGCGGAACCGGGAGCGGCTTCGTTAGCAAGGGCGTCAGTTGTGTTTGCGTTAAACGAACCAACGTTGTGTGTGCGAATGCTTGACTCAACAGCAAACGTTGGGAGAGTTGCTCCTGAAAACAACAATCGCGATTGACGGTTGGTAATAGTTCCAAATGTTCCTGCGGCGGTATCAAAGTGTGGTGAGCCGTTGGATGATGCCGCATCGTATTTTACGCGCTTACAGGCGTATCCTGTGTGGCTAAACGAAAGTGGTTCTTCAAGATGGATTCGTCGCGTTGTTGTGTCAATGTATAGCACTTGACGGATTTCGTTTCGCTCGACTTCTTCCATGTCGATACCTGTGCCGTCAGCACCCCATTTCTTTGAAGATGCGGCGGGTGTGTCCTTCGGGAACGGTGTTGCTGTTCCATCAACGATGATGATGTATTCACCTGCAACAAGATTGGAGAGTGTGCCTGTGTATCCGATGTAAGTGTCACCTGCGGCGATGTCGGCGAACGATGTGGACGCGGTTGGGTTGCCAGTCATAACAGAAGAAGGCACGTCAATGATTTCGCGACCAAGTGAGTAGTAAAGCCAACGTGCGCTGTTCATCATTGTTTCAAGCGCACCGCCTGTGTTCTCAAATCGTTGAGGCTCTTGGATGACCACATCACGACCGACACCAACAATGTGTGCGCGCCTTTCTGTGACTTTGGTTTCAGGGAGTGAGACGGTCGCGGCGAGACCGATGAATTGGTCGGTAAGGACAGATTCATCCGCTGATACCGCGTTAGCATGGAATGTCATACCTGTGTCAATGGTTGGTGTTCCAAGCGTGCTGATGACCAATTCATCACCTGAATTTGAGGATTGACCCAACGCTTCTTTTAAATCGCGGTCAAGAATAAGCGTTGTCCCTCTATTCTCGACGATAGTGTAAGAGTTACCTGTGGTTGCGTGGTTATCGAGATTGAATGACCCACCACCAATGATGCGAAGTTCTGACCCAACGAGCATACCTTTGGGATAGCGCAGGTTGGACGAAGAGTCAAAGAACCCTTCACTTGCGCCGCTGAAATTTATCTTGTTGCGGTCGCTTCCATCGACCGCGAATTGAAGCCCACCGAACCCGCCGTGTGCGAGAACGATGCCGCATTCTTTTCCGAATGTCACTTCGGATAAATCACCTTTATACACAGTTGATGCCATATTAAACAGTCCGCCTTACCTTACGCGATGAGTTCCGAGAAGATAACGATTTCGACCTGAAAGGTCATACGATGTAATCTTTTTGTTCGGTCTGACAAGTCAGTCCGTTGTTTGTATAACAAGCGGTCGAAGTTCGCGCCGTCTCCTTTTCGTTTGCTGTGAACAATGCGTCGTATCTCATCCTCAATTTTCATGAGTTGAGTTCGTCCTCTCATTGTTCGCGCATCAACAGTAACGTTAATTCGTGTGTGGACAAAGTCGTAAAACACTTCAGGTTGCTCTTCGTTGTGAACAGTCTCATACAAAAGAATCGCGTCTTTACTTGTCAAATCAAGACGCTTACCACGACCTGCCTCGATTGTTGTAATGTCTTCGACAATTGGCGTTCGTTGGTTCGTGTTGCCACGATTCCAATTATCCGAGAGGATTTTCTTGATGAGTTCAACGGATTCAAGAGCCAATCAAATCCCTCCCAATCGGTGATTCTGACCGCGCCTGTTTCTTTGCGGCTTCGACGATGTTCTTGTATTCAGGGTCTTTCTCGCTCATGATTGTGCCATCTTCCTTGATGATTTGATTGTCGCTATTAACCGCCGCTCCGTAATCAAGAGCCGCCGCATCAAGAAAGATTCTCCCCTTGTCTGTAAAGATGCTTGCTTCGCGCACCTTCGGAAGGTCTTCACGGAGAGCATCCGTAAGTGCTTTCTTGAAGGCTTCTTTCATATCACAACACCGTCATAACTTCTGTATAGCGCGGTAGTGTTTCAGCCACCTGCGCTTTGAACAATTGGTATTTGCTTCCCAAGTCCACGTTCTGTGTTCCTTCGGGCAACAGCACGCTACGGTCGTCAGACAGAATCAAATCCATCGCGACCAACTTCGTGCATACATCTTCGATGGCCTTTTCGACGTATCGCTCACCGTAAACATAGGACACCTTGACAGCGTTCCATGAGAAGTAAGGATAGGAGTTGTTGAAATAAATGACACCCAATTCGTAATCAGCCCACCAATCGCGAAGACGTGCTTCGTCACCTGTGGTCGTGCCGACGTAGTCAATCTTGAACTTCTTCTGATTGAGTGATGCACCGTTGGTTGCCGCCGCGCTAATATCACCTACGAGGTCTACGACACCATTGAGTGTTGTTCCTGTGATACTGGTGTAGTATCCGTATGTTGCGCCTATGTTGATGATTCCGTATGGTGCGAGTCCTGCGACACTCGCAACCGTGATACTTGTCGCTGTTGAAGAAGATACAGTCGTCGTCGTATCGGTCGCTCCTGTAAACGTCACACCGCTTGATGTGCAAGCATATGTCGCGTTCTCACCTGCTTCACCACGACGCATAGAGGTAATCTTGACTTGACCACCACCATAGTCAGCGTTTGCGGAAGCCATGAATTCGTGATGCACGTTGGCTGTAATCGTCCCATCTATTTCTGTCACGTCTTCAAAGACGAAAGATGGACTGAACAATGTCGCTGATTTACCTTTGCGCGCATCTTTGTTAATAACGTCGGCCAATTGCTGTGCTGTGCTAACATTGTCGAATTGCGCTCGGAACTTTGATGACCCATCACCTGCTGTGAGTGTCGCGACACCACCCCCACCGGGACATAAGAAGACTTTATCGGTATCAGCCGTGATTTGAGTGAAGTCGTTAATTTTCAATCGGATTTCAGCCGCCGCAATTTCGCGATAGTCAGCACCCTGCCATATCTCAAGGCGAAGAATTTGTTGCGCGTTGCGGAACATCAACGGAACAGAACCAACGTAATCGGTATAGTATCGTCGTCGGTATGGTTTGTATGTGTCGAAGTTGAGGTATTCAGCAGTCTGCAACATAGGTCGCCATGAGTTGTTTGTGAGGTTGTCAATCTTATCTTGTGTGCGGAGAATGAGCGTTTCAACCTGTGCTTTCGTGACACCCTTACGTTTCCCATTGGTAAACGATTGAAGGTTTTGAATTTCTGCGTTTTGCGCTGTTGTGTATGTTCCTGTCAGCGCGCCCGTAAATGACAAACGGACGTTGCCTGATGCGCGAGCAACGGCTGTAATCGTTCGCTCTTCGCCCATTTCAGCGTCGCTTGTAATTTCGATTTTATCTCCCACTTCAAAACCAACCAATCGGTAATCAGCAGGGCTGATGTCGACGTGCGTCGAACCATCATCGAGTGCTAAGAAAACAGGGTCAGGGAATGGGATTTGAAGAATGTCAGCAACCTTCTGTGCCGACGTGTAGTAAAGTCTGTCGGGAAAGAGGGGGCGACCTTCGCGCTCACCTGTTTGAAATACGGTTGGCATCAGTCATCCCTCTCACGCATTCTTTCAACTACTCTCATTACACTCTTTTTTGTCCTTCTTGGATAATGTCCATGCGTGTTGTAGTATTCAAACACCGCTTGTCTGTAATCCTTAATTCGGGGTTTTCCTTCTCTTTTCAAATTGAGTATGTTCCGTTCTTGTTCTTCTTTCGCTCGTTTAGCGTCAAGTTGTTGTTGAAGCGGTGTCACTATCTGTCGTCTTTGTTGCTCGGCTTGACGCTGTTCGTTGAGGCGAGCCTCCTGTTGCTTCATCTCTTCCATCATTTGCCTATGCTCCGCGAAAGCAGGGTCATCATCGCCCATGTTCTTGAGCAATCGCCAAGCCTTCTCAAACGGATTCATCAGACCACCTCTTCGGTTTTCGCGAGATTGTAGTGCATTGGTTTCTTACACGCTCCGCATCGCTCAAGATAGCAAAAATGAAGCATACCACAGAACTTACAGCGCGTTCCCGCACCGATGTTGACAATGTCGCGGATGTTGCGCGTCTTCATGTTCTGACGTTTCACAACGCCTTTCAACTTGTCGCGCTCATCGGTCTTGACCATCGACTCTTCGGCTTTACGCCAACCCTGTTTTTCGAGGCGTTTTAACTCGTTCAAGTCCATGTCGCTCACCCTCATGAGGTGACGACTACGACATAGAGATTGCCCTGCAAGGTGTAAGAGGTGATTGCCTCAACCGTCTTCCCGTTTGTGTAATCGTCGAGAACCTTCTGAACTCCACCTGCCACAGCCGCGCCTGTTTCACACCCTTCATCGGGGTTAAATTCAAACACTTTTGTGTCGGACAAGGTGAATCACCTCATCGCTTGCCGAGTGCAAATAGACGTCCACCTGCGGCTACACCGGGGTCGGTAAAGTTGACCGTTGTGCCTACGACGTGAACGCCGACAGGACCCGCTGCTCCTGCTGAAGGAGTCATTGTTGCCATCAAAATCTCGGACATAAACGCGGAGAGGTCCGCGCTTGTATCGCCGTTTGCTACTGTTCCAGTAATCGCGATTAAATCGCCCATTGTGTGTGGTCTGTTATCACTTGTAAATGCCATATTCATTCATCTCCTGATGTTTGTGCTTGTTCCGCCTCGTTATTAGATTCTTCGGTCGGATTGAGGTATTCGTCAATAGCCGCGAGCAATTTCTTCTTTGTGGATAGTGAAGAAGACGCGATGCCTTTTTCTTCCATCCATGCGAGAATGTCGCCCTTCGTCCATCCCATGTCAGGGATACCGTCGTTTCCTGTATCAACAGTCGCGACAGCCTTCTCAAAGGTATGACCTTCGATAACGAAATCCGAGCCTTCAACAGCCGAGCGATTAGCGTCCAACCATTCAGCGGACACTTCGCGTGCTTGACCCCAAATCCACCATCCTAAGCGTCCACAGTTCGCACCTGTGCGACGTCGACCCTTGTAGGTAATTGTAGGCAAAAGAAACACCTCAAGCCAAAAGCAAAAGAAGCATCATTGATTCAGCAGTTCCAGTTTCGTGCTTGAGAACCAATGGTGTTCGCTTATGGATAACGGTGTTATCTGCAACGGTGTATCCCGGTGCGGCTTTGAGAGTCAAGACTGTGGCAGTCGCCGCGTCAAGAACGCCAATGAATCCACCTTCTGCATCAAGAACCGTATCGCCAACGCTGATGTTCGCGACAGCGGTTGAAGCACCGCCTGAACCGTCATCAATAGTCAAAGTTGCATCGGATTGCGCACCTGCAACAGTCGCGTCGCCAACAGCCGTTGATTGCGCGAGGTTGATGTTTGTTGCAACAGCCGCGCCAAGACCTTGAGCCGAAGCGTGCATGATTTCGCTGACTTGACCTGAAAGAGTCAAAGTCGCGTCGTTAGCAAAGCCGTTGACGTGTAGGACAACCAATCGTGGGTTGAACCTGTTTGCTCGGTCAGTCTGTTGCGGCTCAAAGGATGCGAGAGAGCCGGGATAGGATGCACCCATCCAAAGTGTTTCGTCTTGGTCAACACCGCCTTGCAGACCCAAGTCCATTTCGACTCGGAGACTGTTTGCGCTACTGACTGTGTATGTAATTCCTCTATGTGTTATTGCTACCATATTTCTTCACCTCATTGTAGGTCGCGAATTGAACCGCTTGCACCAAAGAAAGAACACCATAGTTCACCCATAGTTCGGTAAAGACCTTCTTGTCCAAGACGGTTAATCGCGAATGGGTCTCCGGTTTCAATTCCGGATTCAAAGTATTGTGTCGGGATAGCGGTTTGGAACCACAAGTAATCCGTGTCGAGATAGTAAATTCGCGACAGACTGCTTGCACCTTCGTCAGGCATATCCTTTGTTGGAATCATTGGGACACCGTTGTATGTAGCAACGATGAATCCTGCTTCAAGACCGGGAACACCCTTTACACCGTTGAAGGTTGGGGTGACACGCTTGCTGTCCATGAATCGCTGTTGTGATTGTAGGAGTTGTTGAACACGCATGAGTGTGTCGTAGCCTGTAAGCATAACCTTTGGATTACCACCGCGAGTCCAAAGTTGTTGGAACAATCCGTCCATCTGATTGAGGGACAGGTTGCGGTTCGCGGATGAGGAATCGACGTCGACTTCTGCGCTGTGGAAAGCGGCAGAACCATCGCGAGTGATGGAATACATATCGTGGTCGGTCAACGCACTAACGTGCGTTGTTCCTGTGGTCATCTTGTCAGGGTCAGAAGTGATTCGGTCAAGAGACTCAAAATCATTGCCGACAGGAGTGTCGACATCTTCAAGAAGCATTCGGTTGATGTGTTCAGCGTGGTGCTTACCCATCTCTTCTTTGAGGACTTGTCGGACATCGCCCATACCGTCGTCCTTGTCAGAAAGGAACATGCTTACTTCCGATAGGTCGAAAGTGTGCGCGACAGTCTTTGGCTTTGCGGCAACGTGAAGGAATTCAGGCTTGGAGGTGTCAGGAAGAACGCCGTTCTCCGCGATACCGCCACCCTTTGCGAAATCAGCGCGCTCGGTGAGGATACGCCATCCGCTTCTTTCCCACGGTTTCTTCGGAAGAATAGAGAAGGCGTTGAACTCTTGGTTGAGTTGCGACCATACTTTTCGTCCGTAAATTGCTTGGTATGTTCCTGCGGTGCTGGACAACAAAGGCGCGTCGGCCTTGAGAATGTCACCTGCTCCGTAGGTATATCCGGTTGAGGATGCGCCACCGTAATAGTAACGCTCCATGTCTTGAACTGTTCTTACATAATTTCTTGCCATCAGTTTTCACCTCCATTCAACGCTTTACCTGCAAGTCGGTGGACGTCGTCCCACGACATGTTTGCAAGTTCAGCGGTTTCAGGAATAGTAACGTTAGCGGTGGAAGCGGACTTTGCAATCATCGAGCCACCTGTGGAAGAAACGTTGTCAATGCGGTCATTGAGAGCAAGGACAGCCTTTTGCAGTTCGACCATAGGAGCGCGAGCATCAAAGTCAGCCTTAGCGAATGCATCAGCCTCCGCCTTTTGCTCTTTGATGAAGCGGTCGGTAAAGTGGCTGTTCAAGTCAGACTTGAATTGTTGCTCGTTAGCCGCAGCCTTGAACACCTCATAAGCAGACTCAATCTCGGACGGCGAAACGTTGTTCGCGTTAAGATAGTCGCCCTTAATTACGTTCTTGTTACCGGTTGGCGCGGAGCCAAAGTTCGGTTGAGGACGCTTACCGGAGTCGTCTTCACCTGCGCCTTCAAGAGAGCCTTGTCCGCGCATGTCAAAACTTGATTCACCGGGTCCGTATCCTTTGCTGAAATGGTCGCGAGCCGCGAGCGGGTCGAAACCTGCGCTCTTTACGGTCGATTCGAGCCATGTCAGGTAGTCCATTGTTATCATATCGTCACCTTTTCGTGTCATATCATCACCATACATCATGTCTTCGTTCTCGTCATCCTCGTCGTCTTCTTCGTCGTCGTCGCGAGGTGGAGTCTTTTTCTTTGGCTTGTCGTCACCGAATGGGCCGGGTTCGCCGTCTTGGTCGCGGTCGAGAGGGAGTGGCATACCCGCGTCTTTCTCTTCCTTGTCTTTTTTCTTCTTATCGTCGTCATCCTCTTCCTTGTCCAATTTTTTAGACAAGCGTTCAAGGACGCTTTGCAATTCAGTCATTGTGTTTGTCATCGTATCACCTGTGGTGTCTTCCTTGAGAATACGAAATTGTGCTTCAGGGTTGATTCCCTTTTCACAAATAGTAACCTCATGGAGTTCCATACGACGAATCTCGCGGTAATCTCCGCGTGTTTGGTCGCTCTTGTTGACACGCTCAAATGCTTGACCGCCAATAGAAAACGAGCGCAAGTTTCCTTTGCGGATTTCAGAAGCCACTTCTCGCGCCTTCTCGATGTCGCCACGCAACTTGATGACGACGAACATACCTGTGTCATCCACTTCGGATTTCCACATGCGTCCTGATGAGTCAGTATAGGAAGGAATGACTGTTCCGACTTGAATGTTAGAGTGTGCGAGTTGCACATTACGAAATCCGTCAGCCTTCATGAAGTTGCCGAATGCGTTCTTCAAAGCACTACGAGTGATTAAATCACCCTGCTTATCGACCATTTCGACAGAAGCATATCCCGCGACAACAAGGTCGTCACCAATGCCCTTCAAAATGAGGGGATTGGAGGAACCTGATGGAGCCGCAAGAATCGCCATTGTCTCACGGATTCAATGTCATGGTATATCAAGGGAACTCTTCTCAATCGCGATAACACCATCATCTTCAAGCGTTGCCACTTCACCTTGATTTGTTCGCAGTCGCTTGGTTTTCTTCGCTGTCGCGGGCTTTTCTTCGTTGTCATCGCGTGCCGCAGGGTCAAAATCGGGCATGGTGTCGTCGTTCATATTCTGCGTAGGTCCTCGCGGAGATTCATCAGGTGTCGCGTAACCAATACCTAACCCCTGCACACCTGTGCTTGTAATCTTCTCTTTCGTGATATGTTCCAATCCACGCTCAATCAAATGAAGACCGCGCTTGATAACTTCTTCTTCATCTTCCAACACATGCTTTCGTTTCTTACTATGACCCGCAGGTGGTTCAGGATTGACTTCGTCGTATTCAGGGTCTTCAACACCCTCTTCTTTCAGCAACATCGCTGCTTTCAATTCCCAATACGGTTCTTGGTCATGCGCTAAACGAACAAGATACTCATTACCCCAAACACTCGATTGAGGTTCAACAATCCACACACCATCTTCGATACGCGTCTTACAGATAACGTCGTCATCAAAAGCAGGGAAGTTAATGATGATGTTTCCTTTCTTCATCGCGACGCGTTGTGCAACGTGGTGTTCACCTGACATGACTGCGAGTGTTTCCACGCTATCGGCGGCTAACGGCTCGTTGTCTGTAATCTTCGCACTTCGTATTCTGTATGTTGGATGTTCACCATTGGATGCGCTTACACCTGTGCATCGAACCGTAGCAAAGTCTCCTTCTTTCAACCCTCTCGGTCCCTTCGCGCTTCCAACCATCATATAGTGTTCTTCATCAATTTCTTGTGCGCGCTTACCATAATGTTCAGGGTTCATGAGTGGGCCAACACCGATGGTGTAATTCTTACCGCTACGCGATAAGATGACGACATCCACCACCTTTTCTTTTGTCAGCAACACCCACTTAGGATGTCGAGGTTCTCCCTTCATGTAGGTTGCATTTGCATCGCGAAGAAGGATGTCTATGTCCTTTTCTTTTTGTAATCCTTCAATAGCGACTGCCATCCCTTCATCGTCGCTACGCTTTGTATTGATAGGTTCGGGCATCTTGATGTGTTCGCTCGATTCGTATTGAGCGCGAAGATGGCGAATGCGGTCTTTGGTCGGCATGTTGTGTGTGTCTTCATCCGCTGTCTTCAACAAATCAATGACGGTCATCATTCCATCATGAAGAATCGCGTGAACTATGAAGTCTTTTTCGTAAACCTTGTGCGCTTCTTCCAAAATCTTGTCATCCAATTTCACTTCTCCATCTGCGCTGTATGCTGTCAATTTGTTTTTCTTCTTTGTCGCGATAACATGCTCGCCCTGTGGATACAGACTGATGACCCAATCACCTGTAAATCCGCGCAAATGTTCCATATCTTTGAGGTCGAAGATGCGATGCATGAACTTGACAGGTTGAGGTTTGCCGTCTTCTTTCGTTATGATTGAGTCGTCGATGATGCGGTCGAACGATGTCATGATGTTGGGGTCGTCGACACCTGTGGACTGTTGCGCTCTTGTATCGAAATGTGAAGGGTCGTTGGAGATGTGATTCGACGCGCTGTAATCGTATGGTTGTAAGAGAGGATTGGCGTCTCGTAGCCCATCTCGCGAAACAACAAGTCGCATGTCGCCGTTGTTCGGTAAAGGGTTTTGAGCGTTGTTCGGTGTCTCAATAAGGAAGTTGGCATTTCTTTTCAGCGCGTCTTTGTTAATGATGATAGGAGGTTTGACGTTCTTACCGAACTCAAATTGATTGTGTCGGCTAAGGTAACACGGTATGAGTGGCGCGTTTGACGGACTGCCACCACCAACAGGAAGGTCGCTGTGAGTTACATCTTTGTTGACTTTGTATGATGTTGTTTGGTCGTTTAACGCGAAAGCGAGACTGCGCAACTTTTTCAATTTTGAACTGCGGTCTTTCTTTGAACCTGATGGGAAGATTTCTTTGGAGTTGATAATCTGTTTTTTTCCTCGTATTCCTTTAGCCAACACAGCAACGTCGCTTCCCGATTTCGTTTTATCAAACAATTGACCCATAACAGCGTGAATCGCATCAAATTCTTTTTGCATCGAAAGCGGTTTGCCTTCGTCGAATATCGCATCACCGCCATGCAGTATGCCGTGTTTTTCTGAACCCAACTTGAATATGTCAGCGCGATTGTGAACGTGAGATAGGTTCTCAAAGATGTTCCCATGCAACTCATGAGGGTCTTTGATGACATCCGCGAGCGTTTCTTCTTTTCGTCCTCCGCGTCGTGCATCTTGAATTTTTGAAGGCGCGGGTGCTGAAAGAGGTTTAGAAAGACGTTTGTGTGCTAAGTAACGCGAAACAAATGCATCCTCAAACGATATGCCTTGTTCGTTCGCCGCTTCTTGCACTTTCTCGATAACCTTGTTGAAAATTTTCCGCGTTCGGTTGTTGCCGTCGAACAGACGATTTGCTAACTCATGCCCCTTCGGAAGACCATCAGGATATTCATGAGCCAAGCGCATTCGGTCTCCACCTCCCGTCATGTCGTGGTGGTTACGTCTCACTCTCAATTTCTTAATGCGGTCTGCCATTTCAGTCGTAATGAGTGTGTGCATTGGTGTTTGCTTGTCGCGCTCCATACCCGCTATGGTGTACCCTGTCGCCTCTCCTTTCGCCATCAATTTCGACTGTTCATCAGAAGTGAGGTGTGTGGCTATGTATTCAGCGATGTGTAAACCGTATGCCGTCATAGCAGTCGCTTCGTTGTTCTCAACATTCGTCATACCCTCATAGCCAAATGCTTTGGGATAGTGGGCTTCGATAGCAGGACGAACCATCATATCGAAGACTTCTTTGACAACATCGTGCGTCTGACGTCCCAACTGCAACTTGTCGTGGAACGAACTTTCTTTGTCATCATCATGTTGGTAAAGATGTGAAGTCGCGCCAATGCTGTTGATTTTTTGCATCAAGAAGTCGCGCTCGACATCGTCCTTTGTAAATTTCAATTGCTCAACGTATGCTTCGGTATCGTTTTGAGCGAGTGAATGTTCGTCGGGGGCTATCACATATTCGACACCGTCAATCGTTCCGAACCTTTTGGCTTTATCAGCCGTCGTCATCGCTTGATTCACACGCTCTCCTAACGCTTTCATGTTGCCATCGTAATTGTCATCAAGCGCGATGAGTTCTTGTTTCAACTCTTTGTCGGTCAATCCACCGTGAGAGATGGGCGACGGTAAGACGTATTCATCGTTTGAGTAGCGCGTATCAAGATATTTCTGATAATCCTCAAGCGAATAAATAGAATAGCGCGTCGGTTGAGAACCAATCTGTGTGTCGAACAATTCAGAATTGATTTTGTTAGAGTCGCGAACTCTCCCTGTCGGGTCACTTCGATTCATTGATTTGTATTGACCTTTCTTCCAAGCATCGAGCGCGTCGTCGTCATGAACGTCGAGAGGTTCGTGCGCGCCCAACAAACCAATACCAATAGCCAAACGATGTTGAGGATTGTTGCGGTCATGGTTTAGACGCGCAACGTCCTGAACGCCTTCTTTCAACTGTTCAGCGAAGAACAATCGGTCGTGGTCTTTGCTATCAGCGTTGTCGCGTAGCAATTGCATCCTCGCCATAGGATAAGGTGAAACGGTGTCTCGCTCTTCACGCAGTCCGTCAAGCCCCATCATCGACGTTTCGTCCATAGGGTCAGACATGAAATGAGCCTCCGAGCCGACGAAAGGCGTGAGGGAATCGCTCGTCACTCGTCGTAAGAGTGGCATACCACGCGTGTAATCTTCTATCTCTTCTCCGACGAATTCTTCGGTATCGCGCATAGGTCTTTTGCGCTCTCTTAATCGTATGTGAACTTCGTCACCTGCCTCAAATTGCTCAACCAATCGCTCGGTCTCTTCTTCTCCGTATCCGTTCCTTTGTGCTGTATTCCGAAGGCGCGTCTTTTGTTGTTCATTCAATGCTTCATCTTTCTTGTTAGGTTTGAACGTATCCACAACAACTTCGCGCTTCCTTCCTTTCTTCTTGCCATATTTTGTTCCAAGAGCCTTATCTTCGACATCTTGTCGGAATGCGGGAAGAACGTTGCGCACAGGCAAATCTTCAAACCACACACCCGGCATCGCGCCTTCTCTTAATTGTGCGAAATCATCAAAGTCGAAATCAAAATTACCTCCACCTCCACCCATAACATCCATGAGCATACCGTATGCCGTCATTTCATGACGCGCATCGTTAGGGTGTAGCCAATCTTCTTCGTTGGTGTGCGTGTAATGCAAATCACTCATGCTGTCCAACAACGTGTCAATTTTAGCCTCGCTGACTTTCGTTGTCGCGGCTTGATGAGCAAATGCTTGTTTGAATTTTTTGCCGCTTTCTGTCTTGAAAAATCCGTGTTCAGCGAGTGTTTTCAAATCTTCAATCGTCATATCGTCTTCCATCTCAATCGAGTCTTCACCGAAGAAATCGTTCTTGACAATTTTAGGAAACACGCCATGACCATAGACTGCTAAATCGTTCATGTCAGCGTATTCGTCGAGCGCATCATTCAACTCGTCCGAATCCTTCATTGCTTCAAACGTTCGCTTCATGACGTTTTGACTTAAATTATAATAACGCCCTTCTGTGAAGTCGTTAGTAAATTTGTCGATTCTTTCATTGGGTGCGCTGTCAAGTGCTTGTTTGACGGTGCTGTCGTTGAGAAAACGGTTCGGCGTAACGTGAGTGAATCCTCGTCGTAAAGACCCTCCTGAATACATATCGCGTAGTGCAGTCTTCATCAAACGATTATGCAACGCCATGTAACCCAACACGTCATTGAAATTGTTCCCAACGATTTTCTTCAAATCAGATGGGTTTTGCGCACCGTTCAACTTCCAATAAGTGATGTCGCGTTGCATGTCGGCAGGGAGCATATACACACCATCGACGTAAGCATCTGTGCCTGTGCGTTCGCGTGAAGGTATGACCCACTGTCCGTCGTCTGTCTGTATGCGCGCATCGTCTTTGACTGCTTGATGAAGCGACACACCCGCACCCTCTTTCACTTGGAGAGTGTTCTCGTCGATGGCTTGCTTGAAGATGTAATCTCGCGGAAGCCCTTCATTCTCCCATTGTTTGCACCACACGAAAAGGGGTTTCATAATCTCGGATTCTTTACCAAATTTCTTGACGAAATCCTTTTTGAAATCTTGATAGCCAATGTCAAACATCTTTTCGATAGTAAAATTGTGACCGCTCCAATTGCCGAGTATGGTATCTTTTTTCAACGATGGATGCAATTTTTTCGCGGCTTTCATCATCTTTTTGTTGAATTGAGAAGCGAGAGCATGAGGTGGTGAGAACATAGCGCGCATCAGTTGTTGGAAAATTGGTTTGCTGTGGTATGAAGGAATATTGTCTTCGTATGTCGGGTGAAGGTTGAGTGCGTGTATAGGATGGTGAGGGTGCGTGATGTCTTCTTCATCGTAGTCTTGAGTGTTCGGACGAGTCTGCATACGCCAACCGTGTGCTTTTCGCGTCATCCCATCAATAGCCTTCTGATTATCTTCATCGTGTGCTTTCTTCCAATCATCAACGTGGAAGAGTGGAATTGCGCGATGTTGCGGTCGACGCGCAGGTTCATGTTTTGTTGAGCGCGCAGTTACAACTTTAGATGCTTGGAACGCATCAACAGGAATTTCGTCGATTGGATTCTCAACTTTTCGTCGTAAAGTATCCCTGCTTTGTTTCATCTGCCGAAGATATTTCTTCGCGTCTTTCAAAACAGGTATGGTTGTAACACCTTCGTTGCGTAAATTCTGTGCGCTCATCAAGACATTAACCGCTTCGTCGCTCGCGTCACCTTTGAATAGTGCGTCGTAAAAATCACTTACCATTCTTGCATGGTATTGCAATGCATTTTCACGCACACTTCATCACCTCAAGAATAATCGGTGATTGAATACGCTCCTTCAGGATTCTTGTCAGATGGGTCGCCTTTCTTGTTTTCGTGCGCTTCAAGAGTATTCGGATGGCCGATGGGTGTGAATTTGATTTCTTCTTTCTTCGGAGCGGTTCGCGATACATCTTCTGTGGTGATGCGTCGTTGATTGGTGTCGTAGTATCCTGTGCGAACAGGTTCAACACCTGTCACATTCGCGAAAAGGTCAGCATTTTCTGTGCCGAAGTCTTTGGTTTCTTTATCGACTTTTTCAATCATATCTTTGGCTTGTTTGATAAGTTCATCAACGTCAGGCGCGAGTTGTCCTGCTTCAACTTTCATTGGTTTCATTGGTCAATCCTCCTTCCTTCTGCTTCGGCGGCTGTGTTTGCCATCGCGTGAATATCATCCCATGACATATCGTGCCACTCTTCATTTGAATAAGGCATCGACATACCTGCGTCATCAATGGCAGCAGCGGCTTTGCTGATGACATCATCACGGTCTCCGCGAAGTGGGTCGCCCCACACATCCTCATTAGCAGGAGTGTTGGCGCGGACAAAACCTGCGCGCTTGAGTAAGAGTTCAGGTGTATCCATGCTTTTTCGCATCGACGCGATTTCAGCATCCATCGACTCCATTTTACTGATGAGTGCTTTCATCAGTATCATAGCATCGTTTTGCTCACTCACGCTCACACCTGACCTTGTTTATTGAAGTGAGAACCAATGCGGTCAGGTCCGATATATCCCATAGGTCGGTCGCCTGATTTCGCGATGACACCTTGAGTGCTGTTGAATTGCATAACAGGCGCACCACCTGCGTATCGGTCATTGACGCCGAGAATGCGGTCGCCTCCTTGTTCGGACTTGTAAATTTGACCTACATCATCAGCGAGGAAATCGCTTGTGGATTGAATACTGCGTAGGAATTGTTCGGCTGAAACAAGGTCATTGTTTGCGAGCGCGACCTTGAATTCAGATAGCGCGGTTTCCAATTTGCGAACCATAGGGTCCATCTTTTGCAATAGGCTCATGGGGCTTACGAGGAAAGCCCACGCCTTTAAGTTATCCCTAAAAACCACTTTCTTTCTGTTTCGCGGTTGGGTCTTTCGCGGCTTGAACGCTATCGAGTGCTTCTTCAATCGGAGACTTTTTCGCTCCACGCTGATTTTTCTTCGTTGATGGTGCGCCTGATTGATGTGTTTCCGAACTTATTGGTGCGGGACCTCGTTCGCGCAGTCCTTCGCTTTCACCCAAACCGAGTGCTTTCTCCATCATCATAATCTGACCACCTCCGGGTGGAGACGCTCCGCCTCCGGGCGGAAGCCCACCTCCCGGTGGCATCATTGCGCCCCCACCCATAGGAGGTCCGCCCGGCCCCGCGCCGGGTGGCATTGGTGGAGGCATACCACCTGCCCCGCCACCCATAGGTGGCATTCCTCCGCCACCCATAGCACCTGCTTGTTGTTGTTGCATGGCTTCCTGCGGGTCAGGTTTCTTGTAAACGAAGCGTATGTCGCGACCTGCATCTTCGGTCAATTCGGGTTGGAATCCGAGTTGTTGCATACGCTGTGCGATGTTAACTTCTTGCTCATCGCGTCGAAGTCGTGTAATTTCATCTTCTTCTTCATTTGGATAAAGTGTTAGTGACCAATGATGAACACCCATTTGGTCGAGTAAACGCGGGAACAATTCACGCGAATACAATTTCTGTCCTGATTCAACAGCACGATTGGTGACGAGGATTTGCATACCTTCATTGTTCAACCCTCCTGATTTACCTGCGTCCATCATAAACACATTTGACACACCATAAAACGCGGCTATGCGCATTCGTATTTCATCACGAACTTGCGCGTATTGCATCTCGTCGAGACTATCCATGAATTTAACAAACTCAACCTTGCCGCGACCTGACGAAGATTCAACACCAACCTTCGGAATGTAATGTGGGTCTCGCTCCATCTTTTCTTCCGCGCCTTTCCAAAACGAAGCGGTTGATTGAATGTTGTCGGTTGTGATAGCAAGAATACCGCGAGGTATTCGTCGCTTTTGATATGCAAGGTAAATGTAATTATCCATCGCTGTAAGCGACTGCGCTTGACGCCACATACTCGCGACAGGTGAACGCCCATACAACTTCGATGGATTGAATTTTGACAGATGTAATACTTCTCCATCAACGTAGTATTGTGTTTTACCACTTCCTGCTGTGTTGATGTAATGAACATCTTGGAGTGGTAAAGAACACACTTCGCATTTCTTGTAATCACCATTGTGCGGATACGTTTTATCTCGGTGAATGGGACATATGAGGTATCGCCCTCCGCGCTTCCCTGCTTTGTCAGCCACGATTCGCATGAAGGTTGGGTCTCCGCGAACCAATTCTTTGACGCGGTAAAATTCAATCTCACCGCTTTGTGGGTCGATGAAGTATTCTTTAATGAGCAATAAGAACGCGTCGTCGACGATGTTCAAATCCCACTCAATCTCTTTCATCACTTCAATAAACGATTGGTCCATGCTGTTGCGTTGTTTCATTAGCCATCGCGGATACAAAATTTGGTCAGCGTCAGGGCTTTCAAATTCTCCATTTCCGCATATCCGACATTCTGACACGGTGTCGTGTTGATATTCTTCTTCGCAGTTCGTGCATTTCTTATGAAATTTTTTCTCCCAATAATAACCGCGACGAAATATCTCTTGGCATAGCGTGTTGATGGTTGTTCGGAGGATGATGGATTCTTGAACTGTCGCGTAGAGTGCAGGAATGGAGACACCTTGAACAAGAACAGGCTCTTGAATTCCTGTTTTCCAAAGCGGCATCTGCGGTTCAGGTGTTGTTCGACGATTGAACGGCTTAGTCAATCTCGACAAAAATCGACCGACTAAGCCTTTTTCTTCCACCATCAAATCATCTCCACAAGTCGGTTCGCGTCATCAACAAGACGTAGCGTTTCGCCGTCTCGTTCAAACATCGCATGAACTCCCGCTTCATCAATGTTCCACTCTTTGAGAAGTTCAGCGCGCTTATCAGGAACGTCACGCCAATTCAACCACTTCACCATTTTGTATAGGTCGTCTCTCCTTGACTTAACGATGTCGGTTTTTCTTCCTCGCAAATCGAGTAATTCAATAACAGCACCCGCTTGACCTTTTTTCATTCGTAAATGAGGCGCGATACCTTTCAACAATGTTCGTAAATCATTTTCGCTGTAAAACTGCAACCGATGTTGCGTCCGTCGACTGTTTTTGTGTATCTTCAAATCTGTTTGCAACACACCACATTCAAGTGCTTTATGCAATCGTTCACAATGCAACTTACCACGCTCTCCTGTGGCAATAAAACCTGCTCGCGGTTCCATGCGTTTCGTAATCGTGATGTATCCATCAGCATCAAGAAAACCTGCTGCATACGCCCACACGTCCTTGAAGACGACGTTGTCGTCGCGAACTATACCCCAATTGTTACCAATCTTTTCGATGTCGTATTCAACACCATGCATCTTAAAAAGCGCGCTTAATTTAGAAGGAGAGGTGTGTTTTGTTCCTTCCATCGAAGCAAAGATTTCGTTTGAAGGTAAAGGTCCGCGCGCTTCAAGAATTGTAACGGTTTTGGTGAGATAAACAGCGTCGGTTTTTTTGATGTTGTCGATTGAATGCAACGTGTTTCTCCACTCTTTTTTTGAATCTTTCTTCAACTGTTGAGCGTTGACCCACATCTGCCGTTGGTCGTCATTAAATTCACCTTCAACAAGTAACAACTTGCTGATGATGTCGTTCGCTTTCTCCCATTGAACACACGCACGTCGTAGAGCATATTCGCGAGTCTGACCGTGTTTGCGTAGTGCTTGTAAATCGCGTTCGCTGATTCCTAAATTACGGACGGTTGGTTCGTGCTTACCAATCCAATCAATAGAATGTAATGTGGCTTCAACTTCCTGCTTCTTTGCGATACGAATAGCGTCGATAGCCTCGTCGATGGCCTCACGCATACCTTTGTTTACGCGACGCGCCATTCTCAAATCTTTAACAAGTTCTTCCGCGCCTCGACCAAACATTGATTGAAACCAACCACCATCAGGAAGCGAACGCTTGAGTTGTTGTTTGACTTTGTTTGCCATCTCTTGTTCTTCTTCGCGTTTTTTGTTTTCATCGACGAGTGGAGGCGTTGGGTTAGCATTCGCTTCACCGCCACCCTGACTGATGGTTTGAGGTGCATCACCGAACGAAGCACCGCGAATTTGGTTTTTTAACAAAGGATGAGAACGAACAATGTCAGAAATGTCGTTCAAGTTAATTTGTGCCATTCTCCTCCATACTTAACGGTCTTCCGTGTGCAATCCAACACAATTCACAAAATCCGAACGGTCTTTTTCCTTCCATGTAACATATACCACAATACACGAAATTGTGGTTTCCGAGCATTTTAACAATTCCACCTTTTCAATGCCGCGCCTTTCGGGGTTAGTTTACCCTTTTTGGAAGTAGGACCTTTGACGCCACTCATCCGCGCACAAAAAGACTTACGGCGTTTAGCCTTTTTACCACCCGCTTTGAGTTTACTTGGTTTGGTCGTCACAGGTGGTTTAAGATTAGCACCACTCTTCCTCTTCGCGGCTGCGCGACCTTTGGCATTCAACCCACCTTTACGACTGTGCTTGTTTGGGTTATAACCGTGAAACGGTTTACTTTTTCTCTTTGCTTTCAACACCGTATTCGCGATGTCAAACGGTGAACAGCATGTGCAAAACGACACCTCTTTCGCGATGTCTTCGTCGTTCATCATTGCTAATTCTTCGGCTGTTATCGGTTCATCGTGGTAAATGTATTCGTATTCTGTCATGTCATCACCTGCTTGTCAAATGGATATATCCACACTTGCATCTGTATGGTGTAATCGGTCGTCCCGATTGGCGCGATTGATATTCCGCTACCTGTTGCGCTTCTTCAAATCTTTGATACTTACCCTTGTTCGGAGTAGGGCATAGTGGATAATCACCGCGACCTTTCATGAAACCCCACGCCTCGTTCATCGCTTTAACGATAGTTGGTTTCCCACCCACTCCTTGTTTTTTACTGCGCTTTCGCTTTGTAGCCGCGCGCTTTTGACCTGACGACATAGAACCGCTCGTCTTGGGTGTCTTACCTGACACCTTAACGGATGGGCGACACTTTGGATAACCCTTTGAAGAAGTCTTGGCTTTGCTTCGGCCACACGGAGGATGCTTACCATCCTTACCTGTGCGCGAAACATCAACCCACTTTTCCTTGAACCATCGGTTCAAGTTTTTTTCGACATTCATATTATGCGCACCATTTTTTTCAACGAATTGTTTTGTTTATCCAACAAAGCATAGCAAGGACATTTAGGTGAACTTTTAGAACATTTCATTTTATCCTTCATCATGCAAACGCATGGTGTTTTCTTTGTTGCACCGCAACAACATTTGTCTTTCATTTCTTTTTGCCTCCTTTCTTTTTTCCTTTGAACTTACCACGACAGTATTGAACAGCCCAACCATTCGCGTATGCTGATGGATAGACCTTGAACTTGCGCTTCGCCGCCGCTTTACCTGCGGGACAAAGTTTCTTCTCAAGATAATCAAACGCCGCTTTTCCGCCTACACATAAATCACAATTACAATCAGTCAATCTAACAACCCCGCCATTATTTCATCTAAATCCACAATACGCTCGCGAAACTCCGTCGTCGCCCAATGAGCCAAAGCGAGAGCGATAGCAAAGTCATCGTGTCGTCCAATGCTATCGAGTCGCCCCTTCTTGCTCATACCGAACATCAGCAATTCACGTTCAAGTTCAGACGTGAGTGTGCGAGAACGGTCGTCACCGTAAGGCAATCGTATTTGTTCGTTTTCAAAACGTAACACCAACCCCATGAGTAATGACTCGCGACGTTGACGTGTTGAAATGAATGTCTTAATTGGTAAGTCTGTATCCGCGCGTAGTTCTGTTGCGAAGACGCGTTGAAAGTTGTTGGCTTCAAGTTCGATAACGTCAGGATTGAATTTTGCATTCAAACGCTGTATCTCCATTATTTGTGTGCGGAAGTCCATGTTCTTACGACGAACTGCGTGAACCATCTCAAGCAGTTCAGGATTACTTGATGGGCGTCGAAGAACGACCATTACGGTATAGTCAGCCGCGCGGTCTGATGAAATCGCAGGGTCCCAACCAATGAAGTATTGGTCATCAGGGTCGCCTGTTTCGCGGTCAATCACCCGAAGTGATGAATCTTTTGCTGTTTGAAGAACGGTGGATGGGAACAAACTGCTGACATCGTCCATAGGTTCGCACAGATATTCACGCGCAAATGCAATCGCGGGCATATCGTTTCGACGTGCGTCGAGGGATTCTAAGTCCCATCGTTCAGGCCATAACGCTTCGCCTTTAGCGTTGATAGCAGGATAGGTTTCAACAAGATACCCTTCGCGACTTTCCAACTCCGTGTAAAGGTCAGTCGGTGTAAACGGTGTTCCGACAATCATCAACTTGGATGTATGGTGAAGTGTGGGAACAAGAACTTCGTAAAACCATGAAGCGACGCGAGCGAGTTCTGTATCAGTTGTTCCCCACAGAATGTCGTCGCATAGAATCAGGTCAGGGTGAATACCACGAATAGCACCACCAACCGACTTTGCGCTGATGTTTGAGCCGTTGCTAAAACCAAAGAACGTTTTCGACCATGAGTCGGCTTTCTTCATTTTCGCGAGAAACGGCACACCATCAATCAAATCGTTGAGTGTGCGCATGTGGTGAATGGACTGGTGAAGACTGTGCGAAATCAACACGGCTTTGGTTTTGGGGTTGAACGCAGTCTTCCAAAGCATATAGCCAAGAAACAACGTCGACTTACCGTGGTCTCGCGCTGCTTTAACACAGTATCGTTTTCGTAATTCAAGATTGTTATACCACTCTTCGTGGTGGTGTGAAAGTTGAAACCCAAGAATCTGTTCAAAGAAAAATTTGAAGTCGCGCTTCGCTACTTCAAAGTCAATCTCTTCAATGGCTTCAAGGGATAATTGTTGCACGCGCCATCACCGAATGTTCAACCCTTTCAATAGCGCATCCCATGATGCTGTGTGTTTATCGCTTGAGAAGTTGACGGCGACAGGTGCGGCGGAAGAACCTTCATCATCATCACCACTTCCTGCGGTATCAGGTAATTTGAACATGGTCTGTGCTTCTTCTTGCGCGACTTGTTGGGCCGCTTGTTCATCACCTGCGGCAACGGCGGCTTTGAATCGCGAAGATTGCATCAATCGGCCCTTCAACGCATTACCATGCGCACCTCCCTTGATACCCATAGCGTCTATCATCTCTTGAGCGTATTCTTCTTCTGACGCAGGGTCGAAACCTGCATCATACATTCTTTCAGCCTGTCGCTGACCCGCGCTTGTTCCTCCGAACTTGGTGTATGGCTTTTCGCCTTCACCCAAGTACGATTGTATGCGCCCCATAAGGTCTGTATCGCGTTCAGGCGCAGCAGGTTCAACAGGGCCGACATCGAACGTTTCTTCAGGCGCAGCAGGTTCAACAGGGCCGACATCGAACGTTTCTTCAGGCGCAGCAGGTGTCGGAGTGATAGTGGGGTCGAGAGGTTTGTCGCGATTGACTGACTCTTGTAATTCTTCAGGCGCGCTATCAATTTGTTCATTGATTTCTTGAACGGTTTCTTCGTTGCCTGTTTCCGCTTGTTGTTGCGTTTCTTGCATCTGTTGAGGTGTCATCTGTGTTCCGCGACGTTGCGCACCTAAATCTCGAATTCTTCGGAATCGCCCTGTATTGGGTTCGTTTAATCGCCCTGTAACTTCTTTGCCTGTTTCAGGGTCTATGCCTCCTGAAATTGCGAGCATATCCTTATCTCTACCCGCTTGTCCTTGAGCCAATGCTGATTGATTCAATGCCGCGATTTGACGGTCGTATTCGCTTCCTGTTCCGCCTGTTTCACGCGCAGCGCGCTGTCGTTGGTCTTCCAAACGCGCGTTGTCACCTTCAATCACATTACGTCTCATTCTGTCTTTCTTGTCACTTTGGTTTTTCTCGCGGTAATCCCTAAACCCTTCGCGACCATGTCGAGCGACATCGCCTACACCTTGCATGAAGTTACCCATACGTCGTTTCGCACCGGGAAATTTGTCAGCCAAGAATCGCCCTGCCTGACCTGCTTTGTCACCCATGAATCGTCCTGCACCTGCTATACCTCGACCTATGCCTTTCGTACCTTCGGCTATACCTCGACCTGCTTGAGCGACGGCGCGACCTGCGGCTTGTCCGTATTGGCCTGTTCGTGCTAAATTGCCAACGGTGCGTTGTCCATGATTGAGTGCTTCTTGTGAATCCAAAGCGCGTTGCGCACCAAGCAAACGTCGTGCTTGTCGAGCGGATTGGACGGCAGTATTTGTTCCTGCGACGTTCATAGGAAGAGCAGGTCTGAATTGAGGATTGACGCCGTAGGGTTGTTGCGGAACGTTCTTCCGAATGATGTCAGGATGTGAGTTGTCGCGTTCCGCGACAGCCTTGATAAGTGGCTCCCAAGTGTCGTCGTGTTGATTGAGCATAACGTAATTGACATCCGTGAGGTTGCCTCCTTTCGCGAAGATGAATTCCATTGTGCCTACATCGACACCGTGTTCAATCATACTGCTGTTCCATTCAATTTCCCATGTTTCAACCATTGAGTGCGCCTCCACAAGACCGCTTGATAGCGCGAACCACGTCATGCGTCGTGTTAAAAGATTTCGCTATCACATTCCAATCTCCGAGCGACATAGCAATCGCGCGGACATCAAGACTCGACATACCTACATTTTGGCCCAACTGTTGCATATCATACGAATCCATAGGGTCGTATTTTTGCATCAATGAACCACCTGCGTCATGCATTTGCACACGCTCCATAATCGTCGCGATAACACCCATTGGGTCGTCATTCGACTTCATTGAAAAGGATGGACCGAATCCACCAAACCCGCCAAATTCAGGCGCAGAGAATCCGCCGAATGGCACTTGGGCTGAACCGCCTTCGTCAGCCAACGGGTCAGCCGCGAGAGGTTTTTGTGTTTCGTTCTCGGACGGCATTGTGGTCAACGGCTCTTGAGGTGGGAGCAACGGCTCAACAGGTTGTTGTTCCGCGCCTATCGTACCTCCGCTTAAGTGACGTGGGAATGAGTCGTGAAGATGCTCATAGTTCGTATTCATTTTACCTCTCATGTCGTGTTGCTCATCAGCGACCCCAAGTGAATCCATATCAACTTGGTTGACGCCAAGTACATCAGAAACATATCCAACGTAACCCTCACGAACAGATGGTGTAGTCATAGGTGAAGAGTTTACTTCAATACCCAACTCTTCTGCTGTTTTCAACATAGACATAATTTCAATCGCGGCACTCTTCTGCCCTCTGTTATCTCCACCAATACGGCGACCAAAATGCCCTTCGTGTTTGGTGTAAAGTTGTCGAATATCACGGTTATCATCTATTCCTATCTGCGAGCGCATCTCTCTCATTACATTACGCAAACCAGTAGATGAGCCATCTTTACCGCGTCCACCACTATACAGCAGTTGATTGACAGGGGCGCGAGCCATTTCTCTCGCTGTGTTTTGGTCATACCCTTCTTTCATCAATACTTTCATAAAACCAGTTGACATACCGCCTCTTGTCGATGGATTGAAGAATTGATTAGGTAATACTGAAACGATAGAAGCAGGTGATATTTCACCATACGCGGCAGTTTGAGAGTGCAAGTCCTCGTAGTGTGTAGGGAATGTTGTGTTCTTCTTCGACGTTGGGTCAGCCTCGTTTGACGTATATCGTCGCGTCACTCCACTTGTAATTTGTTGAGGTTCGATGACGTTTTGTCTCGCTCCCAAACGCGTATCTATACCGCGCTTCTTTGCTTCATCTTGGAACTCTTTTGAGAAATGGAATGCCGCCGATTCAAGATGCACACCAAGCGTAGGGTGCGCTTTGTTGTTCGCGTGGTTGTTGATTAACTTCCCATCTTCTGTTCTTGTTCTTCGTTGCGCTGTCGGCACACGTTTGTGTTCGTGTGAACCGTAGTGATTGTTCATGTATTCAGGATGAAGACGACCATTTTCTCCGAACGGAATTGGAACGGTGTGAAAGTCGTCGTTGTTGTCGCGTTTAATTTTGTTGAAACGCATCGCGGAAGCATTCATGATTTCTTTTGCCATACTCAAAGCGTTGGATTCTGTTGTTGGTTTGCGTCGCACACCGTTCTCGTCAATGTATCCTCCCTTCATGATTTCATTGGCTAAAATCATCGCGCTTTTCTCCATAGGGAATTGACGCATGTGCGCAGGTATCTCTTTGAAAGGCTTCCCTGTTATCGAGTTGATGTAAAAATGTGATTCGTTTTCGTGGTCAGAATCTTCAGGTGGGAACGACATAGGGTGCATGACCCCATCTTCGTCCATGTAATAGACGCCCTTTCCTTTGAGGATAATGTCGCTCATCTATAATATCCTCCACGTTCGCGAGCCACCTTTTCAGCCTCAATTCTTTGAGGCGTTCCTTCGCCTTGAGACGAATAAGGATTCAAAGGATGCTTCAAATTCCCAAATACGCTATCGTCTTCATCCATCTCCGGCTCTCTCGGTCTATCCTTTCGTTGAACATGAACCATCGCGTGAGGTTGAACGCCTCCTGCTTGCTCGTCAAATTTACGTTCTATGAAAGGCTGTTCGCTGAATTTTTCAGGTAATTTAGGTTGACCGGTTTTATAATCGAACCTGCTATTGTCAGGTTTTCTTGTTTCAATAAAGCGTCTCCCAACACCAATACCACCCTGCGCTTTTGGTTTACTAAGCATCTCTTGAGCCATTGCCGTTAAATCGGGGTTGTGATTGGAAAACCTCCCCTCTCTTAATCGAGCATCAATTTCTTCTTTGAATTGCTGTAAGAACTTTTGTTGCTCTTTCTTTTCGCGTCTTGAGCGCGGTGTTGATTTAAGAAAAGTCCACCAACTCAACCTATTCCACCTCTTCTGACATACAAGTCGTATGCGTGTGCGCCCCATCGCGTCGCATCATCATCAGGGTCAGTTTCGGTTGGACCTGTCGGATTTGATGTTTCCCCACCTGATGAATTCGGTGTAGACGTTTTATCTTCTTTACGCATCATACGTCGCAATAAACGATTCAATTTGTCAATCAGCGTTCTATATTCAATCTTATCGCGAGGCGATATACCCAACTTGATTTTTTGTGCGCGTGCTTTCAAGAATTCTTCAGAAGCGAGAATCGAATCCGCACCACCCGCAAGTGAAGTTGCTTCTGTCATTTCTTGACCCATCGGTGTTGGTGCTGTGCGCGGTTGACGAGTTGCTTTGCTGTGTAACTTCTTACGACCGCGACCGCGAGGTGGTTTTGCTAATCGAGACATCGGAGACATCGTTGGAATAGGCGGTGTGATGTCCTGCGTTGGTTGCGTTTGTCGCATTTGCTGTCGTGCCGCTTCTTCTTCGCGTTTTCGTGGGTCAGGGTATGCTTGTTTAGCACGCGAACGGCCTGTCGCACCACCGACACGAATAAATCGAGTTGGCTGACGGTATGTGTATCCTCTTCCGAATGAAGCATACGGAGCGCGAGCGGCGGAGAGGGCTGACATACTTCCCATCTGTCGAACGTTTCCTGCTTTGAGTGGAATACCGCTGCCTTTTCTTCGCCTTCGACGTTTGAGTGATTCGACGGTAATGTTTTTCCTCGCTTTACGCTTTTTACCTGTTTTCGCTCTCGCTCTCGCTCGTATTGTTGAAATCGTTGTCGTTTTTTGCGGTTTTTCATCGTCGTATTTTGGCTTGTCGCGTTTTTTACGAATTGCTTCAAACGCATCGTCGATGTAATCCGTCGTCGAAAGCATGATGTTTGCACCGAGACCGCTCGCGTTTGGGTTCGCACCGTCGATGGCCTCGCTTTGTCCAACCTGCCCTGTCATTTGACCAAGTTCAGCCTGTTGCTTCATGTCGCTGTCTTCTTCATCGTCGGGATTCTTTTGAGGAATCTTGATTTTCATGTGTTGAAGACCTTGCAATTTGCGTGCGCGCTTATCTTGCTCTTCACGTTTCTTTGAGTCATGGCGAGCGCGCTCTTCGGAATCTTCACGACCAACCGATGAATCTTCTTGTAGTTCTTCCGCGCTTTGACGCGGATTAAATCGAAAACCTGCGGTGCTTCCTGTTCCCGCAGTTCCGACCACTATTCGTCACCACCCATCAATTTGCTACGAAGGCGCGCCCATACTTCAGGGCTTTCCTTTGCCAACTCGACTTTGAGGATGTTGATGGTTTGAGCATTCATAGTTTCGTTCGTGTTTCCTGCGGCACGTTCTTGGACGCGCACGATGTCTTTCACCGTCTCACGCACTTCTTTGTGTAGCGAGACAATGTTGCGAACGTATTGAGGGTCGTTACGGTCAGCATCGTCGAGAAAATGACCCAATTCACCGTTGATTCGCGATAAATTGTTGCGCAAAGACTCCATCTCTTGACCTGCTTCGACGATAATGAGGTCAGCCGCCCCTTTTTGCACGACAGGCTTGAGGTGGTGTTTGAGGTGATGATATACGTTCGATTCAGGGATTTGAAGGTCGTCAGCGATTTCTTGAGTCGTCATTGACAGATTGAAATACGCTTGTTCAAGGTTTTCGCGTTTTGGAGAAGTGCAAAAACCGCATTGACTGTTGCTCGCCATGTGATACTCGCCCATGTGATTGCGAAAATGACGGTCTGCCGTTCCTTCACGCCATCCCATATCACTATCCATATCCTTCGCGCTCATCATTCCGCTTTTCATCATTTCTTCCAATGAGTCGCGACCTTCGTCTTGACAGAATTTACAAGAAGCACGCGATATACGCTCCGCCATAGCAAAGACCAAGTAGTGGTAGCAAAAGAGTGTTTCCCATGAGAGAAAGGCTTAGTCGTTCACCCAAGATAGCAGGTGTTCCAATTTCAAAAGATACAGCAAAGAGTCTTTCTCGCGCTGCTGTGGATATTATCAAAAACAACAAAGCGTCGTTGGGAGAACGAGAGCGTCGCTTCAATATATGCCGACAATGCCCTGAACGAAAACACGACCGATGCGGATTGTGTGGTTGTTTTATCAAAACAAAAACGATACTGCTTAACAGCAAATGTCCTGTTGACAAATGGTCAACCTTGTTGTCCGAGTCGTCGGTAAATCATACCCGTCGCGCTGAACGAGACGAATAGTGCGCCGATAATCCAACTTAAGTCAGTCGAACTCATTTTTGGTCCTGAAAAGACCAAAATAAGAAAACAACCAAGCGTCAATGTGATAAGTTGAACCATAATCATGTCAACAATAACTGATTTGCGCAAATTTGTCATATCGCTGATGGTTGTGTAAAGCGAAGAGATGTCCATATCAACGACCTCCAACAAGACCACGCGCTAATGCACCAATGCCACCACCGACATTTTGCATCATACCGGGGTCGGCTAACGCGTTATCCAACATACCTTGTAACGAACTTTGATTCGCGATTTGCACCATTTGTTGGAATTGCATGTTAGTTTGTTGAACATTGTTGGATGCTTGATTGAGTATTTGTGTTTGCGCCATCGTGACGCTATCGGCGGTCGGTAATCCCTGCACACCGCTAAAATCAAACGCATATCCGTTGTCTTTTTCGACCAATTTCGCGTTTGATAGCATTGTGTGGACAGAAACAGCAACGAGACTGCTCAAAAGCGAGATAAGCATGTTCATGTTTGCGCCGTTATTGTCAGATAACCACTTGTCGATGAGAGGGTTACTTGTTATCATCGCGGACAAAATATCCATTTCTGATGGCGGTGGAGGGGGAGCATATGGGTTGTATCCAGCGTTTTGTGCTGTCGACCCTGTATATTGGTAAGGAACTTGTTGCTGCGCACCCGGCAATCCGAGATTCAATGCACCATTTTGTTGCTGCTGTTGCTGCTGATTACCGCTGAAAGGCCACACCATGATACCACCTCACGCGCTCCCTTCATTTGATTCTGTCGGTAAAGGGAGAGGGGCGGTTTTTTGATGTGCTTGATGTATCGCGAGTGCATCAAACAACAACCGCGCGTTATTCCCTGCTTGAAATTGACGCATATCAAACACAATCATCACCAAATCATTCATTCCTGTCGCGGTATTAGTCAAATGTGTGACAGGAATGTTGTCTCGCTTGAGCATTTCAAAGAATGGTTCGTATTTCGTGAGTATTGGAGGTGTGTTGTCCTTCTTTTTGATGCTATTGATTGGCACAGCAACAGTCGAAACACCCTTTTTCAACTTCGCTTTGAGGGTTCCACCACTCGCTTCTTCTTCTTTTTCGTCTTCTTTCTCCCATTTCGTCAACAAATGATACAAATGAAGGTGTTCAGGGCAATATGTTGCGCGCAATTTACGCCCACTTGTGACCTTTTCGCGTGCTACAAAGGCTTCAACTTCGCCTGTTACAGGGTTTTTGAAATACAAATCCCACAACGTTTGACCTGTTTCTTCATCTCCAACCTGCTCGTAAATGTTCCCCGCGTGTCGTAAAAGGTGTTCTACATCGCATCCATCGACACAACAACGCATTGTGTTGGTATTGTAGCGATATTTACCGCCCCAAATGCGTTTGAGAGAGAAAAATGACCTTTTTGTCGGTTTTAGAAGGCGATATGCTTGTTTTATGTCCTTTCTTCGCGCTTTTTTGGGGTTCGGATGCTGTGAAGGGTAAAAATTGACCTGCGGAACCTCGATATGTTGACTCGCATTGGTCATCGCGGTCTGTGCGGACGCCTGTTGTTGCATCTGTGCGAGGCTCATTTGTGTCTGTGCAGCAAGGCGTAAGAGGTCGTTTTGAGGGGTATTACCAAGCATTTTATCACCAATTTAACATTTCAATCAACGTTTTTTCTACATTCCAACCAATTTTAGTCGCCATCATGCTAACGCGACACGGAATACCTGCTTTTTGAAGCCTTCGCATAGCAGGACGGTGTGAATCGAACACTTTATGCTCGCGTAATCGGTTAGATTGCCACAAAATGTTCGCATTATCGTCCCACCACTCGTCTGCTTTGTTCGCAATAAGCCATATTTGCTTAGGAGCATAGCGTTTTCCGCGCAATCTTGTCAACAATGAGCGGTATCTCCATCGTTTTTCAATCAATGAGTCAGCAAGATACTCAAAACCACCGATTGCGTCGATAACTTCGGCCCCTTGTCCTTTCAAAACTCGCGTATCTGTCATAAATATGACAATTTCGACCTGTCGGTCGACCATATCGTCAATCCACAAGTTCCAAAAGCGTTGTTGACCGCCAATGTCAGACGAATGCACCACTCTTTTCTCTCCTTGCCATCGAATTCGCTTTCGTGTGGCTTTTGGTAAGACGTATCCACCACCAATAAGGCGTTTCGCGTGCATTGTTCGGTCTTCGATGTCATCCATTTCGCCCGGAGTGCGCATAAAATGGTCAAGTGTTGTTTTTCCAACGCGAGTTGGACCATAAACACCAATCCTGCGCGGTTTTAAGAAGTTATACAACTCCTTACCGTACACAACCGCGCCCATAAGCGCACTTCCTGCAATCGTTCCAACCAATCATTCCACCCATCCGCGTATTTTATTGAAAAACCACTCAACTGTGTTCTCCCAAATGCTTACATCGGCGGTTGTTTCAAACCAAGATACACCTAAAGCCGTAGAAAAACCAACTATGAGACAAAATATCAACGCTTTACCGCGCTCATAGTAAGTATCGAGTGTGTTCTGTGTGTGCAAAGCGCGCAACGTTGCTTCCGTAGCATCGTCTGATGGTGTTTTGAACAACCAACCCATAACGTTCACTCCTTCTTCTCACCTTTCGCGTATGTTCCGTCAGCGTTTCGCTTACGACCACCACTCAAATTAAGTGGTTCTTTCTTTTTCGCTTTATGTTGAGGTGCTTCAGGCTCGTAATCAAGATTCATCAAGTCAAGATATTGCTGAACTTCAGGGTCCTTTTCCAAATCTTCAAGTTGTTTCGCGAATGCAACCTCTTGTTTCTTAATTTCGACGTCCATTTGCGCCTTAGCAAATCGCATTTGTTGGTTTTGCATCTGACGAGACATATTTCTTTGCATATTTGATATTACTGCGCGCTGGTCCATACCATCTTGGGCTATCATTTTGTAAATAAAATACGACATGCCTTGCAACGTAAATGCACCCATCATGTATGTTATCGCGTTTGTTTGTGTTGAATCGTCCTTCAACCATAGCCCTGCGTCGAAAACTGCAATCGCGGCTCCGACGAGTATAGCGACGAAAGAAATCAATCCGAATACTCTTAATTCATCTGTGTTTTGTGGCGTTCGCTCTTGCATATTAAGCAACCTCCATACATACCGCGTGACGCGAGCGATACATAAGCGTGTTGATTCACCTCTTTATTGATATTATCATATTATTATTACAACAATATAGTATATTATCATTATAAGAAAAATATGATATTATTGAGAATTATCTTCTCCCGATTGCGGCACGTTCGGCGTTGGTTTGAGTTGGAACTGCGGCAACCCTGCCGCCTCAAGTTGCTGTTGCGGTGTCAATGGGATTTGTTGCGGTGCGACAGGAGGCGCGAGTGATACAGGACGCGGTGATGGCATTTGAGATACCGTCGTTGGTTGCTTTAGTGCTGTTGTTTTCATTGGCGTTCCCGCGTGCCTTCGGTGCGCTATTGAATCGTGTATGTGTAAATCATCGTAACGCGCAGGTTCCCATGTTTCGTGGAATCCGTTGATGGTGTTTTGCGCGTCTTGGAATTCTTTTAATTCTGCCTGACTTAATTTTCCTTCCGATGCCGCTTCCGCCACATCTTCAACGGACCCGAAACCACCTTTCACAAGTAAGTCCATCATTTTCTGTTCATACACAACGTTTGGCGTATATTCATGTTCAGCGACTTTCCACATCAGGTCGTGCATTTGTTTGTCTTGTTGTCGCGCTTCTTCCCCCGCGCTATAATTAACAGCGACGCTTTCTTGAAAGACTTGTTGCGCGTTTGGAATAGACTGTGGTGTTACGTCGACAGGTTTAGCGTTATTCACAATTTCTTCTTTGAAATCGTCGCCTTTCAGACCACCAATCCTTTTTGACATTTTCAATTTCTTCTCCATATCATTCTCATCTTGGAATCCCATCATTCGTGCGGCCTCGTTGTAGGCTTGCGTCATAAGAGCAGTATTGTTTTGTATGAGTGTCATGAAATTACCGGGCGACATGCGCGTATCAGCGGACAATCCCGCTTCTTTATTCGCGGACACAATCTTTTCATGCAACCCTATGTGACTCAACGCGTCGTAATCTTCGCACAATCTTTTCAATCCCGTCAAAAGGGCGAATTGATGCCACATCGGTTTGACTGCGTTTCGGACTTCCGTATTGTATTCTGCGTCCAACCCTTTTCGCTTGACAGGGCCGGGAACATATTCTCCCTTTTTCAAAGCGCGAGAAAAGTAAAGATTGCGCTTAGATTGGTTCATTTTGTTTTTTATTTCATCCGTCCATGTCGCTTCGGCTGATGATGTTTCGACATTCTCAAAATCAACTCGTTGGTCGGCATCAAGATTGAATTCGTCTAACAACGATGATAAAGCAGGGTGTGACATTTTAGTCAATCTTTGCTTCACCATCGGTGTGTATTTTACACCTTTTCCTCGCGCATCCTTCGCTTCTTTCTCATCAGCGCGTCCTGTGGTGACAAGATTCAACATTTTGTTGGCTTCTTCTTCGTCAAAGCCACTCTCATCCGTATGACGATTCCATGCTTGAATAAATTCAGGTGAGTGCCGGAATAAATGAAGAATGTCTGCAACATCCATCGCGTAAGGTTTACCTGCGTTTTTGGGATGAAAAATTTCTCTTAGCGACTCAAACGGCGTTTGAAAACGTCCATGCTCATAGATAAGTGGAGCGTATGACGAAGGTTTTCCTCGCGTCAATTGACCTTTCTCATCCATACCGTATCGTTCTTTTCCTCCTACAAGATGATGTGTCGCGTAATCATGAAGACTATCCATCGCTTGCGACACTTCATGCTCTTCGTCTCCGTGAGACATAGATTTGTCAGGATGATTGAGAACCGTGTTGAGTAATTCAAGAACTTCATCTTTGTCTTGACCGTTTTCTATGGCCTTGTTTGCCATATTCTTTGCGCGCGTTTCAATCATGTTTTCATGATACGCTCTCATCAGCGCGTCACTCTTGACTTCGCTTTCAGGTAATTGGTCGATTGCAAAGGTTTGTGGTCGCGCGAGTCTGTCAATTGCATCTTCCATTGAAGCAGGAGCCGTCTTGAGAGGTGATGTGTCTTCTTCTCCTTGTTCGGCTCTAAATTGCGCAACAATGTCTCGGAACGTCTCGTCTTTTCTTCGCGCTTCGTCTCCGCCACCGTAACGTTTCGCATTCAATCGTCGGATTGTTCCCATGTTGGTCAAAGGTGCGAACATACCTCTTGCGACGTTGTCCTTGAATACCTCAAGTGCCATACTTTTTGTCGAAGGACGTCCTTTGATACCCATAACTTGACCCAATTTTTCTTGAAGTGTATCGGTTGTAAACGATTTACCGTGATGAGGGTTGTGTCGCTCACCTTGATACGAATGTTCGACACCGTCATCGTCGACAATCGAATACCCTTTGAGCCATGCGTCGTCGTCAGGGTCGAGAATGCCCTGTCCGTGACATAGCGAACAAACGCCATCAGCACATCGGCCTGTGGGTGAATCTTCGTTATCATGGTCGCAATCAGGACAAGTAACGTGGTGATGATTATGCGGCTCTTTTTCCGAGCCTTCAAAATTTTTCTTATTAGGTGGGCGCAAATGATTTTTGATGTGTTCTTTCATCGCTTTACTTTGAGGGTGCGCGTTACGGAGTTGTGGGTTATGGGCGCGTATGTAGGATATTGCATCATTCATAGTAACGACCGTATTACCACCACACGTTCCGCACGCAGTTGCGCCACCGCGAGAAAATGGCACGTCGAAAGACTCACCGTTTTTAATCCGCTCAAGTTCTTCGTCGGTGTAATGACTGTTCTGAATGGCTTTCGCAATATCTTTTTCAGTCATCTTTTCTTCTTCTTTATCTACGGTTTTGTTACCTGTTAAAATGTCCAAACGCGCATTTGTTACATCAGCCTCGTTGTATCGTGCATCAAGAATAGCGTTCATTTCTTTACGCGAAAGCCCACGCTTGTTGTATTTACGATTGTGGGCTTGTAAAACAGCCATATCAGAAAGATTCGGCAAATGCTTGTTGTTGTCCATGAACGTAAGACCTGTTCCACCACTCGCGCCCATCTGACCCACCATATATTCATCGGGTTTATACGAATTTGACTGACGTGTGTTGCCCTCTCCGTCAGCCATAAAGACAGTCGAAAGAGGGAATCCGTCATCACCTGTGTAAAGTTGTTCGCGCAACTTAAGAAGCATGTTGAGTTGTTTTTTCTCGTCTTTCTCTTTGAGAATGGGCGCGAGAAGGTTTTCGTATTTATTCTTGTCTTGGTTGAAAAACATAGAGTTGACCAACGCACCAAGCGCGTATTCGTTTCGTCGTTTGTTGTATTCTTCGTCGTTTCTGACGATTTCAGTCTTAGTTGTAATATCTTTCATTCGATTCTTCATCCTCTTGAAGTAATCAGCAGGATTCTTCACACCATCCCTGAATGCCTCCTTTTCAAAGAACAACGTTTTACCTGTTTGGAGGAACGGGTTCTTCGGAACTTCGGTGAATTGAATTGCACCGCGCCCTGCTTCAACATCTTGAGACAAGGGTTTGTCAAGAACAAGACGATAATTTTCATCTTGTTTTCGCGGTGGGCGAGTATCGACGATGCGATAACGTTGTCCACCGATTACAATTTCTCCGTCACCCGTCTTGATATTGTGAAGTCCCACAGCGTATCGCGGAATTTCAATCTCTCTTTGCCCTGCTTGACCATCCTGCACCATGTCGACGCGTCCGTCGCGTATAGCGTGCAATCTTTCGTTGAGTTCATCTGCGTGTTGTTGTGCTATCGCCGCCTTTTGTTGCATCACAAGTGCATGTCCTTCGGGATTAACTTTTTCCTGCAAATTGCCGCTTTCGACGCGCTTACCGAACTTTTCTTTCCATGCATTCATCGCGAGTTCATAACGTTCTTCGACACCGCCTAAATGTTCTTGAAGCATCTGATAGCGACGCAACTTTGCTTCATTCTTTTTTGCGAGATTGATGTTTTTGCTGTTGTTTGCAATGAACTTCTTGATGTCACTTCTTCCTTTGAAATCTTTGACTTTGTAATTGAACTTCTTTTTGCCTTGTTCGTATTGGTATTTGCCGTCTTCGACGTCGTTCATAATCTCCAACGCTTCGACAAGACCACCCATTTGCGCATTAAACAAATTGTCCAATCGCAACTGTTCACGTTCTTCATCGCCCATGAAATTTGAACCCGCAATGTGTCCAATCGCGACACGTTGCGCGGCAGAACTTCTCGCTCCACCCATTGGTTGAATTTTTTCATCTTTGAATTTAATGCCGGGAAATTTGACATCCAAATTTTCAATTTTATCGTCGTATTTCAGCGCGGCTTTGCGTATTTGATTTTTGAGTTCTCGACGAACACCGTCGCGACCACCTTGATAGTATCCCGCCTTACGTTCCAATTTTTCTTTGAATGCGCTGAATTCAGTTCCTTCTCCTAACACATAATGACCAATTTGAGCCAACGACGTTTTACTTTCGTCGTTAGAAAACAACGGAATGTAATCGTCTTGGTTTGTTAGTGTGTTGAAGATAAAATCGAGTTGTGGGACCATGACGCGCTTGTGTTTTATCGACGATGAGCGTGCGCCATCGCGAGCCATTCTCGCTTCTTCAGGCGTCGATGATGAAAAGTGCTTAGGATGACACGCGACACATTGCTCTTCTTCGTCAATGATTTTTCCTTTGCGCTCATCAGGTAAGTCTTCTAATTCTTCTCCTTCTTTCAACTTCGCATTATGATGGTCGATGTGTCGTTTTGTTTGGTTTATTTTTTCTTCGTAACGCGACGTATTGTCAGCGTGTGCATCGTTCATTCGCTTGATAGCATACATAGTGCGCAACGCCGCACCTTTTGTTACGTCATCACCTAACTTACCAAACATACTTGAGAACGCTTGGTTAAATCCATCTTTTGTGAATCCTGAATTAGCATAGCGCGCTCCCATTTCAGCGATGTCAATGGGGTCGATACCGAATTGTTCAGCGATGTTGCGCAACTCTTCCGTATCTCTCGCGGCTTTATTGAGAAATTGTTGTGTAATTCCTGCGTCAAAACATGTTTGGTATCGCTCAATGTCGCCTTTGGAGTATTTGTTTAATGCTGATTCAGGGTCATCAGCATTCATTATTTGACTCATGTTGTGAATGTCTTCGTTGTTGAGATTCAACTCTTCAACTTCTTTCAACGGCAAACCACTCTTCATCAATTTCCCTTTTGCTTGAACAAGACGACGACCTGCTCCGACCAAATCATCCATGAACTTTGATGCTTCTTTGATGATTTGATTCTCGGTCATTCCGTGATACGGGTGTCCTTCGGGGAAGTCATCACCGTGAGGTATTTCGCTGAAATATGTAGGACGATAATCTCCTGTAACGTCATTCAACACTTGGTCGCGAAGGTAATTGTATTCGTCTCGTCCACCTTCAAACATGTCGTTTTCCAACATGAAATCTAAATCGACGAGACGAGAATCTTGCGCGACTTTTGATTGAGAGCCTTGTTTAGTTGAAGCGGCATAACGTCCCAACTTGGTCTGCTTCACACCACCTTTCGTTCCTTTTACTTCGCGTTGCATTTCTTCAACAGAAGGAAGATTGGCTGTTTCACCGCGCGCACTTCTTTCTCCACCACGTTCGGTTCGCTCTTGCAAACCAACGTCTTTGATGTCGGCTGACGCTCCCACTTCGGGTTGTTTGGCTTTGGTTCCTGCATCTGCTAATTGATACAGAATGCCTTCTTCTAAGGCAGTAGCGAGAGCAGGGTGCGTTTCCATTTCATCATCGAATTGAGGTGGGTCGTTCGCGACTGCACGTCGATTCTTTTCGCTGTTTGGTGCGTCTCCGCGCAAGAAAAATTCCGTCATACCATCAGGTGCGTTTGGTCGCGATTCTAACATCACACCCATCTTACGCGCCTGTTCGTAAAACGAAGGTGTAACGAAGTCGGGAGCCTTAATCGACGTTGCCGCACGACCAAACCGTCCACCGCGCCCCGCAGTTCCGACAGCACGATTTTGTAGGAATACGCGCATGTGTTTGTTCAAATCTTCTTGAACCAAAGACACCGCTTCTTTAACATCAGACAAGCCTGTTTTTGAAACAGGCATGTTGTGAAACGGATGACCTTCGGGGAATTCTTGTTCTGATGCGCGGACACCGTGTTCTTTCGCTTTACGTTGAATCAAACGTTTCCACTTGTTCATCTCTTTTGCTTGACCTGCATACACTTCGCCGGGTCGGAATACAGGGCTTGAGAAGACTTCTTTTTCATACAACTTCTTTGCTCTTTGAGCATCGCGCTCAACTTGATTCAATTCATCATAATACGCCATCTGTTCTTCAGGCGTTTTGTATTGCGCGCTAAAGTCTCGCCCTCTTGGTTTGGCTTGAGTGACACCTTCCAACATGCTTTGCGGTATGTCGCGTAACGACTTTCGACCCGTCACTCTTACCATCGAGCCTTTCTTTGGCGGCTCTTTGAACTTGTCAAGACTGCTGAACGTTGTTTCACTCAACGGGTGTCGAGATTTTTCTTTGAAGTATTGCATCAACTTATTTTTTCCACGCGGTGAATCAGCGTTGTCAATCCGCGCTGTGATGTCAGGCGGCACGCCATGTGCTTTCATTCGCTCGTCTAACCCACCGTTGTCTTCTTCGTCGATGTCCTTGATGAACTGCAACTCTTGACCATCTTTTTCCTGTTCGGTAAAATGCTCAATCATCTTGTCAAGTGATTGAAGAATGCGCTTGGTAATAATGGGAATAGACATCATGTGAGGTATCGCGATTTCCCCTTCTTCATCAAGCACTTCGCTGAATCGTTGGTCTTCACTAAGACCTAACTTGTCAGCCAACATGATGTTGTTCGCGAAAATAATGTCATCGTAAAGTTCGCCGTAGTCAATGTTTCCCGCGCTTGTGAATTCTTCCTCGTCTTCTTCACCTTCTTTCCAGCGCGGAGGGTTTTTCATCAATTTCTCCATGTATCGCGCCATGAGTTTATCAGCCAACTGCTCATTGGTCGGTGCTGTGCGTCTTATGCCACGCTTGAATCGTCGAACGACGTCCTCTTGAGGTTGCTTTTCCTCGTCTTCATCGGCTTTCACGATGCGGATAAAGCGACCCATTGTTGTTGGGGAAGGTGACAACACCCTTGAAGATAGCGGTCGAGAAATTTTTGAAATTTTTTTTGACCCCCACGAAAAAAATGTCTGTATTTCGCACGCGGTTAAGCAGGGCAAATTGTCGCGCGAGAAGCGCGACTCCGCCTAAGCGCGATAAGCAATTTGCCCGCGAGAGGGGGTATCGCGTGGGGCGCGATACCTTGCAGTCGCGCGAAGCGCGACGCTCAGGCGCGATGCGAGAGTGAGCGACGCCTATATCGCGATTCTTTTCATATCGCGACGCAATCGCGACAAGCGAAATATCGCGCGGGTTGTTCGCGACGACATCTTATCGCGACCCTCATTCTGTCGCGCTCCAACC
>Ga0098038_1000037_pt1 | contig 54447 bp, 62 predicted proteins | sample 5B_taG_FD_75051 | JGI IMG/M metagenome (GOLD analysis project Ga0098038, IMG submission 75051) | Marine viral communities from the Subarctic Pacific Ocean - 5B_ETSP_OMZ_AT15132_CsCl metaG | ecosystem: Environmental > Aquatic > Marine > Oceanic | place: Pacific Ocean | collected 2015-01-08 | reverse complement strand
CCTTGTACTATTTGGGCTAGAAAAAGCAAGCAAAACTTTTCATTCTTATGGAATCATTGCTATGAATTGTGCAAAGAATATACAATACGCTATGGAAAGACTCACAAAGTAGAAGAAACTTTGAAAGAATACGACTATCAGATTACAAAAACCTATGATTTGTTACCTGATATCGGTCAAACTCCATTTGCTCAAGCGATGCCTGACAAATACAAGAATGAAGATGCAGTGAAAGCATATCGTGAATACTATCTAAACGAGAAATATACTTTCGCTACATGGAAAACACAAGAGCCTGATTGGTGGCCTAATAACCATTACAACAATATGATAGACTTAAGAAAGAAACAGTTCCAAGATAAAATAAGGAGAAATAAATATGCCATATAACAATTGCCAAAAAATATTAGATGACGGACACCGATGTAACAAACAATTTAGAGTACCTTCACATAAGTGGCAGATGAAGTTCTGTCCTGAATGTGAAACTAATCCTAGACATAAAGGAAATAGGATGAAGGCTCTAGCAACTGATTTAGAGATTAAAGACTATCTTGTAGCACTGATGGAAGAATATCCTAGTGTAAAGGATATAGTTCCTAGCCAAACTCAAATAGATGAAATACAGAAAGTATTGAAACATTTTAGTGATGAGATGGATAAGATGAGGATTAAGCGTGGAGAAATTGATAGAGTACTTAGTGCTAATAAAACTCATATATCTAAGAAATTACTTGAATATAGTAATATGGTCAATGAGGAACTGAATACTTATACAAAGGAATTGGCAGAACTAACAGAACCCGAAGGCCAAAAATTACAAAGACAAATGCTTACTCTAAACAATAGACTCGGAAAGATTGAAAAAAGACTCAAGGCAATAGAAGATGATTGGAGTGATGTTGATTGTTGAAGTGCAGCGAATGTCATGACACTGGTATGGTTGTAAAACAAAATAGTATGGGTAGCAAGGATATAGAAATGTGCTTATGTAAAGCATATGCCTCGGAGTGGTTGATTAGATATGGAATTAAATGATATTAAGAATTTTGAAATGATGAAGCATCACTTTAATCAGATGATAGAATTTTATGAAAAGATGCCACCATTGGCGAGTAATATCCATAGAACTATAATTGATGACTCATTAACATCCATAGCAGCAGTTATGGAAGGAGTAACAAAACAACTACTAGAAATTATTGATGATGAAACAATAATATTAGATGTCAAAGATTTGATGGAGGATGATTTATAGTGGAGTTCTTTATAATCATGTTAGTAATAATTATTAGTTTAAGATTATTGGGGATTAAAATATGAGTATCATGGTTAGAATATGCTCAGGCTGTGGCCTAAATAGAAGGGTTCGATACACACACAACGGTAGATTTTGTAGTGAGTGTTATGATAAAATGAAAGGAGAAGAATAATATGAAATTAATATGTAAAGGATGTCTGTATATCATGGAACATCGTAAAAGTAAAATTAGCAACAGGTGGCTTTGTATTAGATGTAGCAAGCCGTATATATCTGAAGAATATACATCTATGTTTATAGGAGAAAAGTAAAATGAAAATGAAAATAAAAACAACAACAGGAGAAACAACGATAGAAACGAAAGAAATTTGTGCAGTTACGTGCTGCCAAACATGGTCAACAGACCTAGAGATGATGGTAGAAGAGTATCATATACATCTTAAGTCAGGGACAATTTTTGTTACATCAGATAAGAAAATGAAACAATCAGGAGGATGGGCTTAAATGAATGATTTTTATGCGAAAGACTCAATGGGTTCATACAAATTAGGTCTACATTATATTGAGTATGATGGTTGGCTGAATCTAATAGATATTAGAGATTATCCGAATAATTCGTTTGGTGGAAAGGCTCATACTCATTCAGCAGTGGTAGAAGAAAGTATAATGAAAGCGATTAAAATTAACCGTTCTAGGGCTACATTCAAATGTGGCTGCTGCAATAAAAAGGCAACTGTTTCTAAACCTAGATTCAATGGTGTACCGCAGTTTCATCAAGCAAATCCCGGATATCCATTATATGATAGTCCAATATGTGATGATTGTCATTATGAAAATATGTTAGGTAAAGCGTTTGGGGTGGATGAATGAAATTAGAAAACATGACAAAAGAACAATTGCTTGAAGAAGTAAAGATGTGGAAGAAAGAATGTGAAGCACTGTGGAGTATTACAGATTGTTGGACTATGTGTAGGGATGATTATACCATGCATGACCAATACGAAAAACTCGATGAGAAATATGTATACGATGAAATTAATAGTGCTATCATCCTTAAAGAGTTGTATAATTATACAGAAGAAGATGGCTACCAATTAAAAGAAACAGGTGATAATGAATGAATACATTTCAAATGGAAATAGAAACTAAATTAATTAATGATGTTGATTTACCACCATTAATTGTTAAGATGGATGATAGAGATTATCCTAAAATATTAATTAATACAGCACACAAGACTTGGCTGATGTTATATCGTAAAGAAATAGCAGGATGTGCAGAACATTTATTTAAACAATTAGATAGAGTTCTTACAGCACATCTACAAGAAATGCGCTCATTTGAGAAAATGGAAGATGAGGATAATGACTGATGATAGTTTTCTTCTAGAGTTAAAAGACGGTGCAACAGTAAAAGGTAAGTTGAATATTCAACTATTGAGGCAAACATTTTACCTAGCCATAAAAGCAGGTTTGAGTGAACCTTTGTGTATGACTTGTCATGACCCTATTAGTATAAATCAGATTTTAAATGTTGGTCAGAAGTATAATTTGTTTTGTTCACCTAAGTGTAAAAAAGAAATGTATGATAGTCGTAACCCAAAGTTTCCTCCAACAAACAAACATTGTGAAAATTGCGGCGTACCCTTTACAGTGTATAGTGCAAAAATATTAAGTCTGAGAAAATATTGTAGAGAACAATGTCAGGTTGAAGCAAGGAACAAAAGGAAATTGATTAGTAAAATAGAAGCAAATGATAATTTTAATGCTCTTAAAAATAGACTAGAAAGAAACATCAAATCATTTAAACAAGGTAAAGGTGTAGAGTGTTTAGAGTGTGGAAAATTGTTTATTGGTAAGTCGAACAAAAAGTTCTGTTCAGACCAACCATGTGGTCAAACTTATAGAAGAAGACAAAAGAAAAACGGAATGAGATAAATGATAGAAGAAGAATATAAATATAAAAGAGAATTAGGTGAAGGTAAGTGGGATAAGATTCTGAAAAGAAAATTAACTGAGTTATCTGTTGCTGATAATTATGATGAAGCGAAACATGAATGGATAGCAACTGGTGAATGTTGGTGGAGTGGATTAAGTGAAATGCCTGAATGGGTAACAACTCATCCACGTAAGTGTTTATGCTCACATAATATTGTGTACCATTTTGAAATATTAAATACTGAAAATGGTGTAAGAGAATGTGTAGGTTCAGACCACATCAATTCATACTTAATATTGAGAGCAATTGCAGAAGATACAGGTGTTGATATTGATTCTATATCAGAAGATATGATTGAGAAGTGGATTAATGTCAGAGTTGAATCTATGAAGAAAACTGCTTGGTGGCATACTAATGGTGATGCATTCAAAACAATGTTTGACCATGTTAAGGATTTAGATATGAGAGTGAATGTTCGTAAAGTAGGTAAATACTATAATCATGAATATAAACAGTATTTTGATAATACTAAAATTCGTAAATCTAGTAAAGGTACTTATGGCGCACCTACATACAAGATGGCTAGTATCGTTTGGAGATGGAATAGTCCTGAAAACCCAAAGAGACAAATCTTAACAAGAGGTTATCCAACTGAGAAGTTAATGAATGATTTAACATTGTTTTATGCTATGTTTGAAATGCATCAGACGTTGACAGACAATGAAGATAAGAAACTTGCAGAAAGACTTCTTGAAGTTCAAAAAGAGAAAGACGACTTAATAACAAGAAGACAAAGATATCTAGAAATAGAGAAGAATAAAATGATTGCTTCTAATATGGAAGAGAATCAAAATGATTCAGAATTTGAGGACAAATGTAACTATTATGGTATCAGAATGTTTTCAGAATTAGATGGTATTAATGATTGGGAACGTAAGTTCTTAAGTAGTATTAAGGATTGGATTATGTCGGGTAAAGAACCTACTGAGGCACAACGCCAATCACTAGTAAAAATTCTAAACAGAGACAATGGAGATGTTCAAATGGCAACAGAAAAACAATGTAGTTATTTGAGGAACTTAGGCTATGAAGGAGACTTCGCAAGCCTAAGCAAACATGATGCATCAGCAGCCATTGCGACTCTATTAGAAGAAAGGAGGAAAGGATATGAGTAAGATAGGAGCATTAGCGAGATTTGCAGTAGGCGTAGTAGTGGTATCAACATTATGGCCTATTGGATTATTCGGAGATGAGTAAAATGAGTAAAAAGAAAGAAAGTAAAAAAGAAGCAGAACCAGTGAACGCAGAACCAACTGTTGATGAATATATTGCTGAACTAAATAAGGCACAAAATATAATCAATCAACTAGTTGCGGATTTGAACAACCATAAGGCATTATGTGTTCAATATGAAAATACAATAAACGCTTTAACAGGCCGTTTATTAGAGGGAAGGTCAAAATAATTATAGACCTATAAAAATGTAGAGAAAATACAAGGAAAGTGAAAATATGAAATTAACAATAGCAAATGAAACCGGACATACGGTAATGGAAAATATGACAATAGATGATATGCTTGACCAAATACAAGACCATCCAACACATTGGATATATCTTGATGGGATTCAAGTACCTAAAGAAACAATTACAGCAACAGACTGGGATTCAGTAGCAGATGTACTACTAATGCCGGGGATGCAGGGTGGAGGCAACCAATAAATACCATTTAGGTATTTATGTCTCTACAATTGAGGTGGCAGCATTCCCTCACAACTTGCTGCCCCTCATACCTTCTTAGGAGAGGAATCCTATGTTATGCGATTATGCGAATATATTACCGACTGGAATATTACCAGTCTTTTTGAAATCACAAGGTTGGCTTTACCGTGATAGTAAAAAATATGAAGATTATACTTTAATGAAGCCCGACTTTTATCCTGTTGGATATGTTCTAGCAGTGAGTATGAAAGCCGTTATTATTTGTGATGGGGAAACCCTGATTGAATATAAAAATAAACAATACAAAGACGTAGATGATTTAATTTCAGAATATGGAATTGATGTAATTTCTACCTTCCCATCTTGGAACTTTTTGGTCGAGAGAGAATGGGTCGTAAAGAAGAATGGTGAATATGTTCATTCATTCTCTTCATTTGACCAAATAGTAGAAAGAAAAAAATTAAGGTGTTAAAGATGAAAGAAATGGAATTACAAAATAAAGTGCTATCAGAGTTCAATGTATTTACGAAGTATGCTAAATATAAGACAGAAGAAAATAGAAGAGAATCTTGGGATGAGATTTGTGAAAGAAATAAACAAATGCATCTTAAAAAATATGTTAATCTAGGTAATCCTCAACTGATTGAAGAGATAGAAAATATATATGAGAACTATGTTAAAACTAGAAAGGTAGTTCCATCAATGAGGTCTTTTCAATTTGCAGGTAAACCAATAGAACTATCACCAAACAGATTATACAATTGTGCATATATGCCAATAGATTCTTTAGAGTGTTTCTCTGAATCTATGTTTTTGTTATTAGGTGGAACAGGAGTAGGTTATTCTGTACAACGACACCATGTAGAACAACTACCAACGATTAGAAAACCCAATCCTGATAAGTTTAGAAGAATATTAATTAATGATTCTATTGAAGGTTGGGCTGATGCAATTAAAGTTCTTTTTGAATCATACTTTGGTATGAGAACATCTTCACCTAATTTTGATTATGATGATATTAGACCTAAAGGTGCGCCACTAAAAACTAGTGGTGGGAAAGCACCCGGTCCTGCACCACTAAAAATAGCATTGGTTAAAATTGAAACAATGTTATTACAGAAAGAAGAAGGTACACAACTAACTCCTTTAGAGTGTCATGATATATTATGTCATATTGCTCATGCAGTTTTATCAGGTGGCATTAGACGAGCAGCATTAATATCTTTATTTAGTGCTGATGATAATGAAATGATTAATTGTAAAGCAGGTAAGTGGTATGAACAGAATCCACAAAGAGGTAGAGCGAATAACTCAGCATTCTTACTTAGACATAGAATAGAAAAGGGCTTCTTTGAAGATTTATGGGAAAGAATTAGATTATCTAATTCAGGAGAACCGGGAATATATTTCTCTCATGATAAAGATTGGGGAACAAATCCTTGTTGTGAGATTGCTTTACGCCCTTATCAGTTTTGTAACTTGACTGAATGTAATGTTTCTGATGTTTTATCTCAAGAAGATTTGGAAGAGAGAGTTAAAGCGGCTGCTTTCTTAGGAACTTTACAAGCAGGTTATACAGATTTCCATTATTTAAGAGAAGTTTGGCAGAAAACTACTGAAAAAGATGCGCTTTTAGGTGTGTCTATGACTGGAATAGGTAGTAATAAGGTAACTTTGTTAGATATTGAACAGGCAGCAATCGTTGCAAAGAATGAAAATGAAAGAGTTGCTGAATTGCTTGGGATAAATAAAGCAGCAAGAGTTACTTGTGTTAAACCATCGGGAACTGCTAGTTGTGTATTAGGTACTTCATCGGGTATTCATCCTTGGTATGCTCCATTCTATAATAGAAGAGTTAGAGTAAATAAGGTAGAACCTGTATATCAATATCTATTAGATAAAGTTCCTGAATTAATAGAAGATGATTACTTTAGTGCTACCGAAGCAGTATTTTCTATACCACAAAAAGCACCTAAAGGTGATATAATAACTAGACATGAATCTGCTATTGATATGTTAGAACGTGTAAAGCGTTTCTCTGTTGGATGGGTTCAACGTGGTCATAGAGATGGATTGAACACTCATAATGTATCTGCAACTGTTCAGATTCGTGAAGATGAGTGGGAAGATGTAGGTGCGTGGATGTGGTTAAATAGACATTATTACAATGGTCTAGCAGTTTTACCATATGATAATGGTTCTTATAAACAAGCGCCATTTGAAGAAATAACTGAATCTGAATATAATGAAATGTTCAGTAAACTTTCTGATTTAGATTTTAAGGATGTAAAGGAATATGATGATTATACTGACTTGCAAGGAGAGATTGCCTGTGCGGGTGGAGTTTGTGAAATATGAGATATAGGTCAAAACTAAACAGGGAAGAGTTCTTGGAAATAGAACAGGAAATATATAGTTTATTTTCTAATCCAGTAGTCATAGAAAACATAAAAGTAAGATTTAAACAGTTAGAGGATGGCAATATGTCCCCCCTAACATTTATGCACAACCTATTGAGAACAATGAATACTATCAATAATGTGCCGAGGGATTTAGCCCTCACAAAAATAGTAGAAATACATGAATATAAAAAATATAAAGAGAGGAATATAAATGAAGATAATTTACGAGAACTTACCTAAGAGTAAAATAATTAAAGCATATAGAAAGAAATTGAAAGAGTCAGGGGCTTATACCAATCGGTATAATACATCTGATTGTGAATCATCCCTAAGAAGACCTAATGTTATGGGTACTCCAATGAGTTGGGTTGACTTTCGTAGGTTGCCTAGAGATATGGTTGCAATGCATTGCTTCATTAATGATTTAGAAATTGAAGGAATCCAAACCATTGGAGATAAGTATTTATTTGGGGATGAAGAAGAATGAAAGTTAAGATGAAAATAGCAAGAGCAGATGATAGTAACACGTATGATACAACTAGTTTCCTGTACCGTACTACTGATATTAAGCGTGATTATAGGCGTAAACTCAATAGGTTTGGGGAATATCCTGTAACTGTTGAACTTAATAAAGAAAAAAGAAATAGTTTAGACCCTATTTATGCGGGTATTAGTACTGCAATAAATAAGTTTTTATTTATGTCAACTAATGATAATCTAACTACTATTATTACTTTTAAGTATAAAGATGGAGATTCAACTATTGTGTTTCAAAAGAATAAACCTCACTTTTTCTTAAATGGTGAGAAGGGTAATAAATCTATTATTATGGCTAATTTAAGTAAAATATTTTATCGTTCTTGTTTTGAAAATAGTAGTGTAAAGATGGATAGGTATATTCGTAGGTTGTTATTATTCCCACCTAACGTAATGCATTCAGTAGAAAACAGAACACCATATTCATTTTACAGTAAGGATGGTGATATGGTGAAACATAATGTCAGAATCAAAACAAAAATTATATCCGATAAGGAATGTGCATTAGAATTATCCGATGGTGTTTGGGCTAATATTGCTATCAAAGATTTAAATTCGTTTGTTAATTTTCATAGGCATGGTCATAAGCGGTCTGAGAAATGGGGAGTTTCACCTGAGAACTTATGGAGAAAATTATTAGGTGAATTACCTAGTAAATCTCAAACAAAATTAATGTATGCTTTCTTAAAACAAAATAGAACACAGTCATTGGTTGAGAAGAGAGCCGAAGAGTTATTGACAGAATTAGAAAGTAAGTTCCCTAATAAAATAAGAGTCTTTAAACTTAAAGGTTTAAGAACTATAATGATAGTTAGAGGTCAAAGGTGCGATTGGATATTAATGGAGAATCTCGGTTCTTCATCTGTTACTCAAAAAGTCAAAACTACTAGATTTATTCTAAATAGAAAGAATGAGTTCACTAAGAGTGCTGAAAGTGTAACACATCCTAAAGATGGTACTGTTGTTTTGGGTAAGACAACTGGTGTATGTATAGATAACATCCACAGGAACTCTAGTGTAGGCGACCAATTTGCTGCAAGAGCAATGTTCCTCATGAATGATGTTACATCAAGTTCACAAATTAATACTATGAGATTACCTGATGAAGAATATCATAGGCTACCTAAAGAGTATTTTGATAATTTAGATTTAATATCTGAGAGGGGTTATTTATGAAATGTATAGAATGTAAATCAGAAAAAAATGTGTTTGACGAAAGATTAGGTGAACAAGTTTGTTTAGATTGTGGACTTGTTTTAATCCAAAATATATTTGAAGATACTATTAGAAACGTAGATTATAATATATCAAATATAGATTATACAGGTTCACCTAACAAATCTTGGGACTTAGGTTCAACAATTCATAAAGGGGATATCAATAAATTTGGTGTTGTAGGTAGAAAACTATTCTTCACTCAAAGACATAATAATCCATTGAATGAATCTTACTTGAGGATGTTAAAATTATCTAATATGAATTTATCTTATTATAACGTAGCGCCCGTATTAAAGAGTAGAGTAAGTAAATATTATAATCTACTAAATAAAAAACAGGCATTAAGAGCAGTACCTATTGATAATAGAGCAGCAAGTTTAACTTATTATATATTGAAAGAAGCAGGTATTGCAGTAACAGTACAGAAACATTCTAATGTAACTAAGATACCTAGAGGTGAAATATCAAAATACGCTAGAGTGATAGCAACTCATTTGGGTAAGCCTTGGGTATTTTCTCAAATGAATATTGAAGGATTGATTCAAGAAGTTGGTTCAAAATTATATTTACCTAATCCTCAATATATTGGGGATGTAAGTAAATTATCAGAACACGTTTACCAAAAACTAGATGCACATGGTGTACAATTTACAATAGCAACTTTGTCTGCATGTTTTTATTTAGTCTCTGTATTTAGACGAGAAAACTATACACAACAAGAAGTTGCTAAACTAGTGGGTACTACTGAAGTATCACTAAGAAAGAATATGAAAAAGATTTTACAATTATATAATGTGGATAAAAATAAATTAAATTATTTAACACTAAATGATTTTATTAATGGAATTAGGAAGTAATTTTATGGTCAATGATATAAAGTTTTGGAAAAAATGGAGAAATTCTCATAATTATGATATTGGTTATAAGGGATATACTGTATTAAAAGGCAGATATGTTAAAGTAACGGTAGTTGATATGGAATATTATGAGTCATCTCCTAAAAAAATATGGAGATATGTAGTAGCAACAGATTACGGCTATAAATTAAAGAGAGTTTCCCTCTTTACAAAAAAGGAAACAATAGAATGGAGTAGTTAAAATGAAAAGAAAGATAATGATAATAGGTGCAGGTGGTATAGGTAGTATGTTAATACATAATTTAGAAAGGTTAGGTATTTATGACATAACTGTTTTTGATGATGATAAGGTAGAGAAAAAGAATTTAACTTATCAGCACTATAATGAAAGCCACTTAGGAGAAAATAAAGCAGAAGCGATTAGTAGTCAGTTTAGTGGTGTTAAAGCACAACCGTATTTAGTTTTAGTACCAAAACAATTGAAAGGTTATGACCTAGTTATCTGTTGTGCAGATAATTTGGATGTAAGACGCTTGCTTTATAGGCAAGGTACAGGTGAAGATGCTACCGTGAAGTGGTTAGATTTGAGAGCGCAAGGTAGAAATGCTACGCTAATATCATACATGCTTAATCCTGATTTAGTAGATACTGTGTTAACAGGAGAAGAAGGTTCATTTTCGTGCCAAGCACAGTCTTGGGATGGTTCTGCTAAGGGTGTTAATATGATGAATAATGTGATTGCTTCAATTGCTGCTCAATGGATTCAGAAATGGTTCAACAAGCAAGAAGTAAAAACAAGTATGGTGTTTAATATATGAGTGATAAAGTAGATGACGACTTAGAATTATCAGATGAGGAGATAGGTGAAATATTAAGTATTATTTCTAAAGATGGGATTTATCTCAGGTCTGAAATAGTTAGAGTTTGTTGTCATGTTTGTGGTGAAGAGTTTATAGGAACAAAAAGACATGCAGGAGGGTTTTTAGGTGGACATCAAGTATATCATGAGTCTATTATCAAAGAGAGTATCAGAGCATCTCAACAAGGAGGAGTCTGATATGGGATTAGAAGACTGGAAACCTTCTAAACCATCAGAAGTAAATATGGTTAATGTAGTATCAGATTGGACTAACGAGTACCCTACGGAGTTTGGGATGACTAGTTTTCTAAGAGATAAGATATTTGCTGTATCTGATACAGGTAAGAGTGTGTTGGTTCATATGATGAATGGTCAAACATTTACTATAACTATTAAAAATAGCCCCATTCCTTTTTTTAAGGATGATAGGCTCACAAACAAAATTGTAATCAAAGAATTAAAAGGTGAAGAAAATGAAGAAAAGTAAAGGAAATAAAGGAAAATGGAATGAAACCGAAGTAGCAATGCTTTGTGATTATTTGGATGAGGGTTTAAGTGTTGAAGATATAGCAGAGCGATTTGTTGATATTAGAACTTTAGCACAAATAAAAACTAAAATTAAATCTAAGGCTATACAAGAAAGGCATATAGATTCAGATATAGAAGAGATGCATGAAGATTTGGTTAAAGAAGAAGAAATGGAAGAACATCTAGAAAAGGTAAAAGACGTTTTAGATGAGAAGATAGCAGAGGTTAAGAAAACTAATAATAAAATGGTGTTTAGATTAATTCTAATTGCCGCAGTTGTTGTTGGAGTATTAATACAAACAGGGGTAATAGAATGAATATAAAGAATAGTGAAGAAGAATATGATAAGAATGATAGATTGTATCTGAATACAATGGAGAATGTTGTTAAAGATAACGAATGGAAAAAACCCATTAAAGAATTATGGGAAGTATGTTCTGATAGTATGGAATGGGTGTATCCTGATTTTGGTACAGAAGCATTCCTTAGTCAAATATACAAACAATCTATTGAGTATTTTGATATTCCTAGAGAAGTTCAAGTGTTAGTAGATGCTAATAATAATCTATTCATGAGTGTTGGAACACCGGGTTTTGTATCTTTTGCAAATCAAGATGATGAGTTATATGGTAGTGAAGAACCAATGAAATTACCTATTAAATGTTGGATTCATACTCACCCTAATATGTCAGCATATTTTAGTGGTACTGATTGGAGAACTGTTGATACATGGAAAGGTAATTTGGATAGTGCTATTGTTCTAGGTCAAGGTGAAGTGTGGGCTTATGATTGTAAAACTGAAATAGGTAAGCACGTATCATTTATTAAGACCAATAGTGGTAGGCACACTGTAACGGAAGGTGAAGAGTGATGAACCTACTTAATTCAAGACAGACAACATTAAGAGAATATGGACTAGTATTTTTACTAACATTTATGTTAGCGGGATGTACTATACCATCTCCTGAAGAAGTGTTTGCAGAAGACGAAGAATGTGTGAAAGATTGGTCTATGTTGAATGGTTCATTTACATACTTAATTAATGATGTGAATAATTCAACACAAGAAACAGTGGTGTTAGATTTTAACACAACTCACGGTCTAATTGAATTAGATTATTTCCATTACAATTTGACTCATTTGAGTTTTGATATCATAAACAATACTGTAATATTTAATAATTTCACATTTAATGTTAATGGTTATATTCAACAAGGAACATACTTGTGGGATAGTGGTTATGCACCACAATTCGGTAATGCTACCTTAGTATTTCCTATATTCCCTTTTGATGTAACAGTTGAATATGAAGTTAAGTATAGAGTATGGAATGGTAGAGAATGCAGCCCACAGTGACAGTAACATTTCCTGCACCTTTACCCGCAGAAATACCTTGTCCTATTTGTGAAGGAAATAAGTGCAAAGTTTGTGATATGATAGGCAAACTACAATTAACAGTAGATGCTAAAGTCCCTATTCAAAGAGCGCATATTGTAAAGTTTGTTGCTGAAAACATGAGTAGTATGTCAACTCTATTAAACTCTCAATATGGTTTAACTCCCGAAGTTGAAACAGAAGAGATGATTGAATATAATGGTGGAACATACGAAGTAGTTAGGATTAGTAGTTTAGGTGGTGCATTATGGATGGTGCATAGAGTAGATAAATTAGAATCACCTAGATACTTCAAATCATATAAAGAGTATAAAACATTCAAAGGAGGAATAGCCTATGAAGAATGAAAGAATCGTAGTAAGAATACCAAGAAGTGCTACGTCAGAATTACTTGTAGTGACAGGTAGTTATTGGAATATAGATGTATTAGATATTCGATGGTATGATAATGGTAAACCTACCAAAAAAGGTGTTAGAATGAATATAGACGAAGCCCAGTCTCTAAATAAGGCACTAAGGAGAGCATTAAATGATAATATCAATAAGAAAACTAAAGAAAGAATTGAAGAAGAGACTTAGAGCAGGAACATATATCAGCGCAGATATTTATCCTATTATGGATAAGTATATACAATTTAGTTTAAATGAACTAAATTTAGAGATTGTTAATATATATGCTGAAAGTGGTGATAGAAAAATTACTACTACGCATGTAGAAAAAGCAATGTTGAATTTAATTTTATCTAAAACAGAGGAGGAGTGATTATGGATGAAAGAATAAAGTTATTTTGGCTTTCAACTAGCGGAGCAGGACAGTCAGCCATTGATATGTCCGATTTTAATATAGAAGAGGAAGAATAATATGGATAAAGAAAGAAGAGAGAATATGAAAATACTCATGGAACTTATGAATAGAAATAAGAAACATGATACTGAAAGATTAGCAAGAATGGAGGAAGAATAATGTACACTATTCAGACAGGTAGTTTGAGTAATTTTGCTAATGTTTGTGAGATACTTGAGTTCCAAACACCTAATGAAAAGGCTAAAACAATCTCTGATAACCTAAGTGCCTTTAAGTCTAAATCATTAGTGATGCGAGCATTTTCTTTAGAGTACCCTACCAACAATATTGGTAATATTAAAGCAGTATCTTGGATTGCTTCTGCGTTAGGATTGTTTGATGATGAAGTTAAATCTGCTGCTAAAATGTGGGGAGATTTAGGAGAAGGATTGTACCAAATGTATGAAGGTGAGAATAATCATTCTGATATTACATTTGGAGAGTTCTATTCTTTATTGCTTTTGGATTGTTCTTCTATTAATAATACTTCATACGAAACATTCGCTACTGCACTTAGGCAAATGTCTGCTTTAGAATTAAAATGGTTTGTGAGATATTGGTTAAGAAAACCTAGAAATGGTGTGAATAATAAGATACCTTTGAAAGCATTGGCTTTACATTATAGAAGTAATGATACTACTATATACAAATATGCTCAATATAATTCAGCAAGTGAGATTTGTTCTAGTCTAGAGTTAGGACAAATCCCTGAATGTAGATTATCTCACGGACAGTTCGTACAACCTATGTTAGCGAAGGCACGTAAAGGTAAAGAAAGACCTGATAATTATTATGTAGATGCTAAGTATGATGGGAATAGATATCAAATTCATAAGAATAAAGATTTATCTGTAATAATCTTTAACCGTAAAGGTAAAATTGTAACAGAACAATTCCCTGATATTGAAGACCAAATGCTAGAATTAGATGTAGATGATTTCATAATTGATACTGAAATATATCCAATCAATATAGATGGTACACCTGCACCCCATAAGAAGATGGGTAAGAGAGTTCATAAACTAGATAAAGAAGAAGCAGTAAGAGAATGTCCTGTTAAAATGGTAGCGTTTGATATACTCTATTGGAAAAATGTAAGTTTCTTAGATTTACAATTTAAAGATAGATTAGAAAGATTATCATGGTTACTATCAAAAGATTTGATAGCAAAAGGTTTCCCAAGTCATACAATAGAGGGCGCATATAATACTGCAATCAGTTTAGGTTTTGAAGGTATAATGATAAAAGATTTAGATATGGCATATGAAGCAGGAAAAAGAAGTAAGGCTTGGTTAAAATATAAACCTGCTAGAATAAGTTTAGATGTTGTAATAACAAGTGCTACTTATGGTACAGGAGATAGGTCAGATGTATTTGGTTCTTTTGGTATATCATTAAAAAATATTGGTTATCATAAAGCCCCAAGAAAAAATATGCCTGAAAGCATACCTCATGGTGGTGATAGAATATTAGTAAATCTGACAGGAAATAGAGGTCAAGAATATGTTTCTGTTGGTTCTGTTGGTACAGGTTTTTCTAGATTAGATTTATTAAACCTAACAACGGATTTGAAAAAGAATGTGTCTTCATACGATAATGGAGTATTTACTTTCTTACCAAGAATAGTGTTAGAAATAACTGCTGATTTAGTAACACAAGATGCTGATGGTAATTATGGTCTTAGATTTCCTAGAGCAGTTAGAATAAGAGATGATAAGTTTGCTAAAGATATAGATACACTGCAAACTGCACAGGATATGATATTATGATTGATGTAGATATGATGACTATAATTGATGATTACCCATATAGATGTATTAGAGTCTATCAAAATACGGCAATATTACAGCCAGTGGGTAATCCAAAAAGAACTATTGAAGTTGATAAAGATACTTGTCCGTATATAGATTCTGATTCAAAAGAACTAATTACGCCTAATAAGGCATTAGTAATTAAAGCAAAGATTAAGAAACAGAAAAGGCATAAAGCAAAGACCATTAATATAATGAAAATTATAAAGGAAGATGTTGATATGTCAATATCTAGGGATTTAGTTTATTTTGTGCGTGACCATATTGAAACTCTTATTGCTAACCTAGCACTAGAGGCTCAAAATAACGCAATTAGAAACGGTGATAAGCGACTATCACCTAGACATTGGTACTGGTTGGAAGTTCCAATACACGGTACACAACATATTGTGCGAGAACAAGATGAAATTGCATCAGAAATAAAAGAGAATTATTGGGAATGATATCATGTTTAACCGAAGCCAACTTGAAGGAATATTATTAACACATCCTAAGTGTGAAGTTAATGTCTCTAGAGACAAGGAAACTCACATTGGGTATAGAGTTAGGCTTAAGGTTAGTTTTAGAGGTCAGAAAGAGTTCTTGTTAGGTGTTCAACGCACACTTCTACAACATGAGATAGTCGCTAAATACAAAGAAGAAGAACATAAAACTAGACCTAGACCAATATTAACTATAACAGGTAAAAAAAATTTATGGAACTTATGTAATATTGTTCCTGATAATTTACCTAGTGTAAAGGGAGAGTGGAAAACATTCAAACAGATAGTAACGATAGTTGATTCTAACCGCCAACATACCGAACAAGGTTTAGATGAGATTTTAGAATTGAAAGGGGTGATATAATGCGGTGTCATCGTTGTAATGTTTTTGAGGTTGAAGAGAATCAACTATGTAGCACTTGTAAGATTGCTGTAAACTTTCTCAATGAACCTAAAGAACAAGCAACAGATGAACAAATACTAGAATCTTCTATGATAATGAAAATGAAAGAAGGTTGTAGAGAGTGCGGTAGTAGTAATTTCGGCTATAATGCGGGAATATTAGAAGAAGGTAAACTAAAGTGGTTTATTATTCAAGTAAAGTGTGATAATTGTGGTGCTGATTATGATGAAGCATTAGATGTGAGGATTAAAAATGAGTTTAATAAAAATGAAAAACAAGCAAAGACCAGTAATAATAGTAGGTAAATCAAATAGAAATTGTATAGATAAGGCATTAGGGCTTTTATCCAATTCAGATAATCCTATTGTTAGATATGCGGATGAATATGATATAGAAGATAATTATTCCCTTCCTAGGAATAGAGGATTAATTATTCGAGAAGTTAATATCAAACCTAAGACAGATTTAATCATTAAATCTATTCTAGAATATAGGGGAACAGTTATATTAACATCATCCAATCAAAAGGATGTCCCTAAATCTATACTTAAATTAGTTAAATTGACTAGGGCTACTTCTGATTCAGAAGATATATTGAAGATAAAAGAAATATCACCTAGGAGTAATCCACCAAAAGAATATGATTTGGATATATTTAAGATTATGATGGATTACTTGAAGAATCCCGATAGAGAAGATGTATTGGAGATATTAAAAATAAACAAACCTTCTGATTCACAGTTACTAAGTTGGTTAGGACAGAATGTACATCCTAACAAACTAATGTATATTGATTCAGAAGTTAAAAGAAAATGGTCATCAGACTATTTTTATGAGTTATTAGCCTACTCTCATGAGGGTAAAACTTACGGTAAATTAGTTATGCCAAAACGTAGACCACAAAGTGAAATGCGGGATATATGTAGAAGATTAAAATTAAAAAGAGAACAACAACACCTACTAAAACATCTATTAGAAGATGATGAATTTAGAAATTATGCTAAGTCTAGGCTAGATAATAGACAATGTAGACTCCTAAAATTAGGAGAAAAGAAGAAAGTGAAAACAAAGCAACCAACGGTTGTTACAACAAAATTGGATAAGTGGTTATAATGGGAAGAAACAATAAAAATTATTATAGATATATAGCATTGCATGAATTAGGAAATGAAAGAGCAGAAGAAGAAATGAATATTCAAGAGATAATGACATTTATTAATAATTATAAAAATAATAAAGGTCGTTTGCATCGGCACGTTAATTCTATGACTAATGTTATAGTGAATTTAATGTATCAAATGCCTGAATATGATATAGTTAGAAATGGTACTTGGGTATATACACCTAAAGGAGATGAATAAAATGTTATGGACTGAAAAATATAGACCTCAACACTTAGATGAGATAGTAGGTCATTATAATTTAATTATGGATGCAGAAGAATGGATACAAAATAAAGAGATGCCTAATTTGCTTTTGTATGGTGTAGCGGGTACAGGTAAAACCGCATTAGCAGGAGCATTGGCTAATGACCTGTTAGGTAATTTTAAGGATTCAAATTTCTTTGAGATAAATGCCTCAGATGACAGGAAACTCGAAACAGTTAGGACTAAGATTAAGGAAATAGCATCCACATCTAAAATAGGTGATGTTCCATTCAAAATAGTTTTACTTGATGAGATGGATGGTATGACTAAGGATGCGCAAAACGCCTTAAAAAGGATTATGGAACGCTATTCAGAAAATTGTAGATTCATAATAACTTGTAATGAAAGAAACAGGATAATATATCCATTACAATCTAGGTGTGCTAACTATCTATTCATTAGGTTGAGTGATGAAAACATGGCCTTTATCCTAAATAGGATATTAACACTAGAAAACGTATCAACAGTTGATAAAGATGAACTCGATTCTTTTATATTGGGGCTACATGGTGATATTCGTAGAGGGATTACCGAATTACAAGCATCAATTTCTAGTAAGAGTCCCTTGTCAAAAATAAATCAAGAAAGCCTTGAGCCGTATGTTATTATAATTAATATGTTAAATGAAAATAAATATGAAGAAGCATTAGACGAGGTACACAAAATGATTTACAATTCTATTGATATGGCATCGTTATGTGTTAATTTACATGATGCTGTTGTAACAAAAGAAATGCAACACAAAAAGAAATTCCAATATCTGCGAGTAATCGGGGAGGCTGAATGGCGTAGTAAAACCATGACTCCAAAGTTATTAGCAAGTTGGATGATAGCGCAAATGATATGAAAAAAAAGAAAAGGTGAAAAAAATGGAAAATAATGAAAATATTGAGAAATTAATGAAAGAAGTGGAATTGGGAGCAGGTCGTGTAGATTTAAGTCTAGAAGATGCTGTTCTAAAGATAGATGAAATCTGTCAACAAAATGGTTTAGATAAAAATGAAGAACCTTTAGTTGTGATGAATCTATGGAGACAATTCGTTGCAAGTGTAATGATGTCAAGAAAGAAAGATTCTGCCGATAATAACGAAAGCCCGACCAATGCACCTAGCAACGGTTGGTTAAAGCAAGCATTTGGTATGTTTGTATCTTTAGATGAATCTAGAGATATGATGGAATGGAGTAGAAATAATGTATTCAATGAATATAATATGGATAAACAAACTACTCTTGAATCAGGTAAAGTAGCATCCGTCAATCAATTTGAAGATGGTACTTATCAGGTAATTAGGTATCATGAAGGTGAAAGACAAGAAAGACATATTCAGACATTACCTGCGGGAGCAATGCCGTTAGATGATGAAAACTGGTGGATAGTACCTTTAGATGCAGTTGCTAAATATAGAGAAGACCCAAATCCTAACTATGGTAAGCCATTACCTAAAGAAGAGTTTAGGCGAAGTGGTGTATTTGTAGGAGAAGTTGATGGTAATTTTGGTAGGTACTACTTTAATTACAAAGGTGATTCTTCTAAGGCGTTTGAACCTAAAACCTTTACATGGGTATCATTTAATTGTATTATAAACAGTTTTTATAGTAGTAAGATTCATGGTATAACTACAAGAACTCTTGCTTCATTAGTTGTTAATGATGAGTTGCCTGATGATTCTGATTCTAAGAGAGATATGAGTCAAACTTCTAAACCTGATTTAATGATGGAATATGCTAGAGAGCATTATGTACCATTGAATGATTTAGATAGAGCGCATAGTATGAATCTATCTAAAACATACTTAGAAAGGTTTGTTATTACTGATGGTAATGTGGCAAGTATGATTCTTACCCCAACTTCTAATGGTAACAGAATCGTATCTATATCAGATTTAAATGCTGATTTTGAATATGATGGAGATGGTTATGTTGGAACAACTTGTTGGATACCTAGTAGCATTGATATTGATTTTGGTGTAGGTTCTGATATTATTGTAGTAGGTAGAACTTCACAACGTACAAATGAAGATGGTTCTTTAGATGGAACTACATTAAATGTTAGTGGACTACTTGTAACTTCTAAGAGAGGTAAGGTTGTAGAAGTAGAGATTCCTGTTGAAGATGATACAGATTGGTTCTGAGGATATAATATGTATCAGATATCAGGACAGATAATACATAGTCATAGTTTTGCTGTTCCATTGGAAACAGTAGAATTTCTAACAGTTAGATTAAATGAAGAGAGTGGTGAATACTGGTTGAAAATGCATTTACCTTCTAGCAAAGAAATAAGAATAAAAGTAAGTGAGACAGAAGTCAATTCCATATTAGGAGAATGGGCTATGTCTAAGGGTAATGATGTTTATCCTGAATTTAATGGTGATAAAAATGAGTTGGAATACAGAAAAAACAGAAGATAACAGTGACACTTTTGCAGAAGCAAAGGCGAGGATTAAGGCACAGATTAAGGCACGAAATGAAAGGGAGAAATCCTTTTTATTGTGTTCTATTACTGGCGACCCGAAGGTAGGTAAAACAGGAACAGCAATGGATTGTAGAACCGAAGAAGAAATAGAAAAAGGATACAAAGTATTCGTTTTAGATTTTGATGATGGTGCAGAACCTACATGGGATTCAGGATGGGGTAGAGATGAAAATATAGTAATCTTCAATCCTATTGAGATGAAAAGTGATGGAACAGTTGATTGGAATGAGACATTTCAAAATGCACATTCTTTCATAACATATGTTAAGGAAGAGATTGCAGAAGGAATACTTGTTAAATCAATAATCTTTGATGGTGTTGATAAAGCATATGAAGGGTCGGGTGATGTGTTAAGGCAACATTTGGTAAGGTCTTCAAAGAGAGATGGTTTAATTATACATGATACTGATTCGGTAACAGTTAAACCATTAGATTGGAAGATTAGAAATAGAGTTTACAATCGTCTTTTAGATGCGTTTATTGCTATTAATGCAGATAGGTTTTTGATAACACATATGAAACCTATCTATGGTAATATAGTCAACCCTGTACCTATTGGTGTTGTACCTGATTGGCATAAATCTACACCTGCTAGATTTACCCAAATGATACACATTAATAAAATTAAGAGTGGAGCAACAACTAATTATATTGCTGAATTACAAGCAAGTAAAACAAATCCCTCGATAGTAGGAAAGGAATGGACTGTATTTGTTACCAATGGTGAAAATGTATGGTCAGGTATCCCTGAACTACGTGAGGGTAAATTATGAGATTTGTAATAGACAGTAAAAAATTTATTGATGTATTAAGTGCAGTAGCATTAAGAGGTAAATATCCTAATGGTGGTACGACTAAAATTAAGTCATTATCAGAATATGCATATATAGTTGCTGAAACAGGTGAAGAACACCAATCAACAATTACTTTGTATAATGCAAATGACTCTACGGCTTGTTCTGTTAAAATACAAGATAACGAAAACTTGAACATGGTTCACATTGGGGGTGAATCTGTTCTTGATATTTCTAAGTTGAAGAAGTATCTTAAACCAATGAAGGGATTGGTTAGAGTGACTATTGGTGAAACAATTCAACTAGATACTTCAACTAAGAGCGCTACAATACCATCAGTAATTAGCCATCCATCTTACTCTATGATTCAGTTGGTTAGAAATATTGATTTAGAAGGAAAGGATGTAACTAATCTACCTACATTTGGTAAGGCTAATGTTCAGTTTGAAGCAGCAGTTATGTTAACTTCTGATTCATTACAAGATGCCTGTATTACTTGTGATGTGGCTAATACATCTAGGTATATACTAGAATCTACTTCTACTGATTTTAGAATCAGTATCCCTGAAGTTAATACAGAAAAGATTGTAGTATATCCTGAAACATTAACTGTTGAAGGTGAAGAAGCAATAGTAGAATTAACAGGTGAGTTTGCACATTTTTTAGATGGGATAACTACCATCTATCTTAAGGATGACTTTCCTGTATTAATTACATCCCCTAATAGGGTATTAATTAAAGCACCAAGATTTAATCCGAGGTAATATATATGATAATTAGTGAAACAACAGAAGGAATATACACAGCATGGAGAGATGATACAGGTAAAAGGGAATCCTGTATCACTCCCCACTCTGTTTTTAGACCATATTTTTATATTTTAGCAAGTGATTCTAAACCTGAGAATATTATTACTAGAGATAGATGGGGTAATAGTAAAGTATTAACTGTAACTTATGAAGAATTTTCAGCATATAAAAATCTACAAAACTTACCTTTAACTAGAGTTTACTGTAAAAACCCTCAAGAGATGAGAAAGGTAAAAGATGAGTTCACTACTACCTTTGAAGCAGACGTAAGATATACACATAGATATGCTGTTGATGTATTTAGCAAGGGTAATACCGAAGCGATACGTTCTTTTGGCGAAAAAGGATTTCCTGAATATGATTTAAGAAAGTGTTATTGGGATATGGAATGGATGCAAGGTGGAGAATATGATGGAGATATAACTTGTATAGTTATGTACGATAATTTTGAAAAGAAGTTTTATAGATATAGTTGGTTTCCTACAAAAAGAATCTTAAGTGAAAATACTGTAAGAGAAGATACAGAAGAGTTTATCTTTGATAATGAGAAAGCAATGATACTTTATTTCCTAACAGTAATAAATAAACAAGACCCTGATATGTTAATATCTTGGTTTGGAAACAGATTCGATTTACCTAAATTATTAGAAAGATGTGCTGCACTTAATCTAGATGCTAGGTTATTATCACCTGTTTGGGAAGTTGATGGATTCAAGAATAATAAGAATAGTTATTCTTTTAACAGAGATTTTTTTGGTCCTATTGAACAACCTATTAAAGGAAGAATAACTCTAAGTTTAGATGTAGCATTTGAAAGACAATGGAATGATGCTCAACGAGGTACTCTTCCTTCACTATCGTTAGATTATGTATCAAACCTAGTTCTAGGTTCTAAGAAATTAGTTAGTGAAAAGTTTCCTGATAAGCAGGAGTTTTTCAGAAGAGGTTGGTTAGAAGATTCTGATACATATTTACAGTATGCCTTAATAGATGTAGAACTAATTAAAGAGTTAGATGAAACAAACTATTTATCAGAAGCGGTATTATCATTACAGCGTTTAATCAAAGCCCCGTTTAATGCGTGTTTTTATGCAAGCAATATGGGAGGAATATATTTCATGCGTAATGCTTGGTGGAAAGCGCCATCATCAACTGATGGTGTTAAGATTAACTACGAAGGAGCAATGATATATGACCCATTAAAAGAAAATACTAATGGCCTACATCAAGGAGTAGCAGCATTTGATTATGCACAACTATACCCATCAATGATGATAGCACGTAATATATCTTGGGAAACTAAATCAGATGTTCCAACAGAATTTGCTGTAAACATTTCTACCCCTAGAGATTTCTCACCTGTTAAAACTGAAACAATGTTGTATTATAAGACTGATGAATTAGGAATATTACCTAAGTCAGTTTTAGAATTAAAAGCATTGAGAGATGAGTATAAAAAGAAAATGAAAGAAGCGACTACTAAAGATGATAAGATTAAATGGAATAACAATCAGTTAGCAGTAAAGCGTTTGATGGCGAGTTTTTATGGTATCATCGGGTATCAGGGTTTTGGTTGGTCTGATGTAGATATAGCCGCTAGTATCACCGCCAGTGCAAGAGAAGCAATTAGATTTGCTGCATTAAAAGTGGAGGGATTAGAATAGGCAAAATAATATTTATTAATAAAATATTTAAATGTAAATTGTGTAAGTTTCATAAAACGAATAATGCATTTACATTAGAAGAGGGCGGTATATGCTGTGAAGAATGTTGGGGTAATATCAATGAGAAATAGATTAATATGTAGATGGTGCAAAACCAAAGTAACTTGGAAGCACGACAGAAGAAGAAGATGTGAAAATTGTAAGGAATGATAATTATGACAGATAAAATGTTAATGAGAATAATATATGTAATAGGTAAAATATCTACACTGATGAGTAGGTTCAATAGTAGTAGGTGGAGAAAATGAAAGTAGTTTATGGTCATACTGATTCTATTTATGTCAAGTGTGAAAGTATTGAAAAAGCAGAGGAGATTTGTGCTATGTTGAATGAGTCTGTAAGAGAATACTTTCCTAATATTTTAGGATTAGAAGAACATCCTGTAACACTAGAGTTTGAAAAGTATTTTGAAACATTGGGAGTCGGTGCAACAAAGAACAGAAATGCAGGTATGATTTCTTGGAAAGATGGTGATTTCTTAGAAAGTAAAGAGTTTGTTATGACGGGCTTTACCGCTAAAAGAATATCAGAAACAGCACTTGCGAAAGAGGTACAAATAAAGGTTTTGAAAATGTGGGTATTGAATAATTCAGAAGAAGAAATACTAGATTATTTAGTATCTATTTATCAAGATACGTTACAAGGTAGATTAACCCTTGATAAAATATTAAAGCGTAGTAGATACAAAGAAGAAAGATTTCATGTTTATTGTACTGCATGCAAAAAATCATATCATTTAGAAGATACTAAATGTAACTGCGTTCTTCCTGATAGCAACAAATCTGCACTGACCACTGCCAAAAGAAGTGGTAAAGGTTGGGCTTCAGCAGAGAAAAGACCTACGGTTGGTGCAGGTATATTGGGAGTACTAATGTACAATAAAACTAACACTACACCAATAGAAGATACTTACTTGTATCTTAAAATGAAAGACTATCCATCTATGATTAATCACCCAATAACAGGGAACTCATTTGTTCCTAATTATATGGCGGGATTAACAGAAGAGGATTTTAAAACAATTACACCTGATTGGGAACATTATGCTCAATCAGTTGTTAAAAAAGCAAGCCCAATATTTGATGCTATGGATTGGGATACATCTAAAATAACAAAAGACGTACATCAAAGAACACTAGATGAATGGTGGTAAAAAATATGAATGAATACACATACCAATGGAATGCAGAACAATATGAAGACAGTGAGGACAGAACAGAACCAATATTGAAGATTTCTAAATCTTCTTTAGGTTCTTTTCAATGGTGTCCTCAAAGATATGAATATCAGTATCCACTAAGGATGCCGATAGACCAAACTGATGTAATGAGAAAAGGCAGCATAATACATAATGCTAGAGAAGATTGGTTCAAAGATGTAGATATCAAAAAGGCTGAAACATTGTCAGGTGATGAACTGGCTAGTTATTTTTTGAGTGTATATCCTATTGATGATTATAGTGATATGTATCAAATAATGGCGATTGATGATGCTAACAGATTTATGGATTCTAAGATGGAAGAGAAAGTAGAAGAGTTCTTACCTGTTGTTAATGAGATTATGTTAGATGCTGAAATCGTAATACCTAGAGATATTATGGGTGATAAGTTTACACTTGGACACGATTATGTTGTACACTTACAAGGTATTATTGATAGAATGTATGTAGAGGATGGAGGTTATATTCCTATGGAGTTAAAAACAGGTGGTTGGAAAGACTGGAAAAAGACTATGATGAGAAAAGAAATGGCCTTTTATCAAATACTATTTGAAAACTGTCCTAGAGAAACTTTGTTATCACACAATATAGACCCTGATATTAGTATGACGCATTGGGGTTGGTATTATCCTGCTTCAAATTATACTTATGTTGAAGAAGTAAAAAAGTCTAGTAAAAAAGCAGTTATGAAAGGCATAGCAAAACTATTACATTCATATGAACAAAGTAACTTTGAGGCTAAATTTTATGCTAAAACTTGTATCAATTGTAGTTTTTATGGTATATGTCCTGCTGCAACAAATGATGGGTGGAATTAAATATGAAATGGAAAGAATACTTTAGAAGAAAAAAAGAATATAGAGAGAGGAATAAAAAATGAAAATGATAGATATATTTTATAATCAGGGTAGTATGTATTATCCTAAAAGAAAGGTGATTGTATGAGAGATTTAAGATATCCACCGGATAATCAAAATGCTAAAGAAGATAACTGCCCTATATGTAGTATCCCTTTGAGAGATGATGCAAATTATCAAGCGAGAGAGGCTATATCAAGATTTGATAATACTACTATGGTCTGTTGCCATTGTGGTAATTCAGAAGCAGTAGGTCACATAATAACTGGTACATTAACAAAACATATGGTTTCTTTCTTAGTTACGGCTAATTCCAAGTGGCTTACTGATTGGGAATGGCACGTTATGATAACATTACTTCGCAGAGGTTCAATGTTAGGCTATGCACATCAAGGAGATATGCTTAGGAAAAAAATGATTAAAAAAATGGAGGAAGAGTAAATGGATAAGACATATTTTACAGTAGCATTTAGATATACAACAGATAGTAATGACCCTTGTAATCCACCACCTCATTTTGCAGAAAGATTAGCAATGGCTATGGGTGCTTTACATGAGGAAGGATTTGCTATGGATGTAATATACGGTCAAGCAACCGATAAAACATTTATGAAAATGGATAAGGAGATGCACAAATGAAAATGCAAGATAGAGTAGAACAAATATTAAGTTCTAAGAATTGGACTTTTGCAGATTTGACTAACATGAGTCAATTGGTAAAAGATTTTTCAGAAGATATATATGGTCAATTAGATGCTAAAGAAAAACTAACTATTGTATGGGAAAAAGATATAACTAATATACAGTCATTTGGGATGTTCTTTCAGAATCTAGTAACAGAAGAAATACAGTTGCAAGTAGCAAGCACATTACAAGAACAATTACTTACAGCGAATGTAAACTTTAGTAATAATAAAAATAAGGAGGAGATTAAAAATGAAGTATCCGAAGGAAGTATGGGCGGGAAGCCATCTAAAAAACGCAAGACAGATGAAGCGGCACATAGTGAAGAATAAAAGTGAAATGATAGAGTGGATTAATCAGTATAATGGCAAGATGAATTGTTATTATACTATCTATGATTTTACGTTCTTTTCTGAAAAGGAAAAGATAGAATCTTCTGTGATTAAGGATAGAGCGTTTTTAGATTTAGACGCTCATGGTGATATGTCACTTAGTAGGGCATACCTCGATTTACAACTCTTAGCAAGAAACTTTTTAGAACAAGATATATTATTTCAAATGTATTTTAGTGGTAAAGGATTTCATGTTATTGTGCATGGTGAGATTGCTAATGAGATAAGACAAATACAATCATGGTATAGATATATCAAAGAAAATGATGGCTATGTCTTAGAGTCTTTGGATGATAGTGGAATACAAACTAACAGATTAAGGAGAATACCAAATACAGTTAACTTGAGTAGTAGTGATGAGAATGGTGAGCCGTATTTCTGTATCCCTATCTTGAAGGAGGATTTAGATAAACCGTTAGAATACATTACTGAATTAGCAAAGAAACCTAGATTGGTTCAAAGTAAGTATGGTACAAAATTAGTTAGTTGGCCTAAAGTAAAACCAATGGATATGTCTGATATAGAGATAGAGGGTACTAAACCAATTAATAAATTACCAATAATACCCTGCTTACTTAATGCTATAATGGTTCAAAATCCGGGGCATTATGCTAGAGTATATTTAGTTCAATGGTATAGAGATATACTAACTATGGGGCATAAGAACCTAAACTTGGAACAAAAGAAAGGAGTTGCAGAAACTATTATGACTGAACTAGAACACATTGCATCAAAAGACGATGTTTGGTTAGATTGGGATTATAATAAGACTAAAAACTATGTATGGGGTATCGTAAATAAAGGATACAATGCACCAAGTTGTTATAATGTTTTGATTCCGCAAGGCTATTGTGTAGGTAAATGTTGGAGGTATCACGAATGAAGTTGATAATTGATAGTAGAGAAAACTCTTCTTTGACTGAATGTGTTGAAATAGAAGCACTTGGGCTTAAGATTGATACACAAAAAGAGTGGTTGGAGATAGGAGATTATGTGTTTGATGATGTTTGTTTTGAGGCAAAATCTTCATTTGATTTCTTACAGTCTGTAATCAACAAAAGAATTTGGAGTCAAATTGATAACATGGATAGAGCATTTGAAAATAATAATGTAATTATTTATGGAAGTCTTGATAAGGCTATCAAAGAATATCGTAAAAGAGTCACCAATGGTACTTATGGAAGACCTAGTTTTCTACACAATAAGTTCATGGGTGCAATAGGTAAAATAATATTAGATACTGATTGTAACATAATATTAGTAGATAATGAAAAAATGGCGGCTAAAGTCATATGTGCTGTATGCAAAATGAAGCCAATTGATAGGTCTGTTTATCAACCTAGAATAATTAAACAAAAGAAAATCAGCACAGCAGATTTGCGTATTGATGTATTAATGACCATAAAAGGTATCAGTGAGACAAAGGCTCAAATGTTAATAGATGAATATGGTTCTATTATGGAGATAGGTGAATCAAGTATCAAGGAAATGTCTATGATAGATGGATTTGGAAGTACATTAGCAAAGAGAGTAATAGACACTCTCAACTCTGAAGAAAAGCAGGTGATATAAAAATGGAAAATGAAAAGAATATAAAGATGGAAATTGAAGAAGATAGTGTGTATTATGGTTTTATTGAAGACGAAAATATGGATAGGAACGAAAGTCATAGGGTTAGATTACCTGCTTTCATACAAGAATATGTTGCAAATGCAATTCAAGTATCAAAGTATAATAATATCCCTGCTGCCCTTACAGCATTTAATTTGCTAGGACAATTATGTAAAGATAAAGTTGTGATAGTTAGGGGTCAAGGTAGAGAAGATACTAGAGTACCTGTATTGTGGTTGCAGACTTCAGGTACAGGTAAATCAGAAATGTACAATTTCTTTGGACCTATATCTAGAAAAACATTTGAGATTTTAAATGAAAAGCATGGTACTAATTTTACTATTTTTGATGTAACAGAAACAACAGATGCAGCACTAATAGGTTCTATGAAACAAGAGCAAGAAGTTGTTGAGGATGAAGATGGTAATACTCGTACTGTTTATGTAGATGTTCAGACTAAAGGAGCGTTTGAAGGTGATGGGCTTATTGTTTATGATGAGTTTGAGTATTCAGGTGTATTCAAACAATCTCAACACAAGGAAAACATTATCCTATACTTAAACAAATTAATGAATAGTATTCATGGTGAGAACTATATAATTAAAAAGAAATTAAAAGATGGTGATGAGAATATTATTTGTGATAGTAAGCGTTCTCCTTATGCTACTTCTTATATCCCTAAAGGACTGACAGTAGTTATTGCAGAAAAGGGTGTACTACAAAGAATGTTAATATTTATTTGGGAAGTGCCACCTGAAATACAAGATGAAATAAGAAAATCAGTAATATCAGAAGTAGGTAAAGAAGTCAATAGAATTGCACCCGTTAATAAGTTTGCAAATGGATTTGTTAAAATTTATGAAACTTTAGATGAAAGATTTAAAGAAGTAAATGAAAATCCTAAAGCAGTTGTTAGTTATTCAGAAGACTATACTGATGCATTAATGCGTGAATATGAAAATATGAAAGCATATGTAGCAGATAGTAGACCTGAAGTTTTTGAGATTGCAAATAATTTTATCACTAGAATGAACAATCAAATAATTAGGATGTCAGTATTATGCTGTATAGCAGAAGCGCCAAGTATTCGTGATAAATCTAAACGGTATATTGTGAACAGTAATCACGTTTTACAAGCATCTTCATTAGTCCGTCAATGTTATAAGAGTCTCGTATCGTGGTTAGACGTAGCCCTAAAGGTACAAAAGGAGACTCTGCAAGAAAGAGCCAATATCGGTGCGTTCAAAGAATCATATTTAGAACTAAAAGATAATGACGGTTGGGTAAATAAAACAATGTTACTAGCGGAAGTGCGTGTAAAAACAAGAAAAGGCAGTAGTACAATTTACAAATGGTGGAGAAAAATTGAAAATAATTTTGAAGAGAACCGAGTACATAAGAAAGTCTACGTTAAACTAAAGGAGGAAAAGAAATGAAAACAATGAAAGAAATAAAAGAATTTGCCTTTGAGGATTTAGAACTATACTATTTCCTACAAAAGTCATTTAACGAATTGCAAAGGTTTGTTGATTTAATTAAGGGTAGAGATAAAGACAGTGAAGAGTTTTTGTATGGTAGGTATTATTTAATGCCCCACAGCGAAAGAAAAGTTGTTGATGGTGTAATCAATCGTGCTAAGAAATCTACTCATCATGACAATGTTTATGCAGCAATGTCTGTTCTAAGTGATGCGATACACTCAACGGAGTAAGTGAATACCGATGGAAAAATTTGAAACACAATACATTATTTTTGATGTAAAGGATGGTCCTAAAACTATAACTGAGTCAATCAATACATTAGGAAAAGAAGGATGGTGGCCTAGTTCAATGCTACCTGTTGGTGGTAGTAAATTATGTCTTTGGTTAACAAAGAATATATCTTCTAAAACTCCTGACCCCGCAGAAGCAGAAAAGAGCAGATTATCTGAATTGTGGTCAGATATTACAGGTGATGATTGATGAGTGTTCTAGCACTAGATATAGAAACTAAAAATTTATCTCACGAAATCGGTGGTTGGCACAATACTCATATGTTTAAAGTATCAACAATTTGCACTTGGGATGGAGATGTCGGTACAATTTATATTGATAAAGCAGTAGATGATTTAAAAAAATCTAATATTCAAATTAAACCAATATCACAATTAAAGTTTGATTTAGATGACCACTTTGAAAAAGGTGGAACTCTGTTGGGACATAATATTGTAGGATTTGATTTAAAAGTTTTGAAAGATGCTCTAGATATTTATTGTATTAAAAAATATTTAGATAATAAAGCGTACATAGATACTAGCCTTTATCTTCAAAAAGAACATGGTGAGAGAATTAGACTAGATAATTTGGCACAGAATACATTAGGCTCAGAAAAACTAATGAACAGTGCTGATGCACCCGCAGTTTGGAAAGCAGGTAGATATTCGGAAGTTGCAGAATATTGTTTAAAGGATTGTGAGTTGGTGTATGACTTATGGAAATATGGTCAAAAAGAAGGCATTGTCAAATGTCTATCTTTTAACAAAGAAGAAATAATTGATTTAAAAGTGAGGTGGTAATTATGGATACCGTAGAAATTATGGTATGGATTATCTTCGTTATAATAATATCTTTATTATTTTTCGCAGCATTTGGAAATTCTAAATATTCAGAATCTTCAATAGAAGAATATATGCAGAAATTAATTGACGAGGAAAAGCGTAATGACTCTCCGTGAAGAATGTTTCTTATGTGGTATACATACTATACCAAAAAGAATACATGGTATATATGTAGGTTCTGCATCCTCAATAAAAATTTGGGAATGTAGAGAATGTAAAGCCTTGTGGTCGGAAAAAACTAATATTGATTAGTTTATCCGGCTGCTTGGCTATTTTTTTTTTATTTTTTTTTAAAATTTTAAACTTTTTAATGGATATTTTTATTCTGTTCTACACTTTCTAGATATAAAGTTTCTACAAGAATCTCATTCAAAGATGTACTCGATTGTTAATTCATCTGCGGCTGTTGAGCCATGAGCGTTAGTGGCCGTACAATTTACTTTCATTACCAATGCCATACCATTTTCAGGATATTGAACACCACCTTTACCACCCGCAAAAGTCCATTCTACTTTTTCACCTGCCCCGTTTGTACCCGTTGCATCTTGACTTGTTGAGGCTGTGCCTACAATTTGATGACTACCATTTACACTTGTGTTTGAAGTATCAATTGATACATCCCATTGGAATGATGTTGCCCCCGTTGCTCTACAATATCCTTTGAAAATAAATGTTTCTTGTACCGCATTATTCGTGTAAGCACTAGACATTTGATTTATTTGAAAAGTTAATCCTAAATTATCACCTGCAAAGTTTGAGCCATCATCGTCAAAGAAAGTAATTCCTGTTTGAGCATCAACTACAACTGCATTGTCATAATTGCCACTAGAAGATGTTGCTATACTTACATTTGTTGGTGCAGAAGAACCGCCACCACCACCACCACTTGATTGACCTTCTTGTGCGATTGTTCCTATTATTGCGGGCATAAACATTTTAATCACCCAAGTGCAATCCAAGTAGTAGAAGAAGTTGCTATGAAAGTCTTAGCATTATATTGTGTAGTAATAGTAGTATTAGCAGCACCATTAATTGTATCATTACTATATCCATCTATTGTAGTAGTACCTGCATGGTCGCTTATAACAACAACTTGGTCGCCAGTCTTAGGGTTATCCCATAGAGTAAATGTACCTGCGCCTGTTGCTCTAACATAAGCACCTGCATGAGTATCTCTACTAAGTGCAGTTGTACCTGTACCTGAATAAGTTACCATTGAACCTGTAAATGCTCTAACACCCGCAGATGTATCATTAGTTTTGTTAGTACCAATTTCTAATAAATCAGTATGAGTATTAGCAACCATAGCGGATAACATCAAGTTACCATCTGACGTGCCTGAAGTAGTATCAACTAAATTGGCTTCTATTTTAGCATATGACCGTAAATCATGTAAGAAAGGAGAAGCCATTGAAGATTGACCACCCATCCATTGAATCTGCCCTAATATATCGTCATCTGCGACTTGGTTATCATCAACATAGCGTGTTAAACTAATAACAGGTGCAGCACTAGCAGATGTTTCATCTGAAAAGAATGTAAATTGACCCAAACCCTTTGTTTTGAAAGACATACCAACATCGGTTGTTGAACCTGTGGCTTCTAACCCCGGTCCTGTCATTCTGCCTGTACCTACTGTTTCTGTACTTACTACATCATTACCAAACAAAGTCCCTGTTGCTAAATCAGAAATACCATTCCAAACTTGTAGGTATGAATTAGCATTAGCCGTTGTTTGGAAAATTAATTGTTCATTACCATTTTCATCTAATACACCATGTGCATCATCTATTGCAATATTATGACTATTAGTATCTAAGTTAGCACCTAATTGTGGTGAAGTATCTTCAACAACATTGGATATTCCACCACCACTTGCTGCTTCTAAACCAATAGTACCTGCTGAATGGTCGTAAGTCATTACATAATTATCTTCGTTTGAACCTACCGATTGGTCTGCATCAAGAGTAAAATTACCTAACGATATATTGCCTGTTCCCATTGGAGTCAAAAACATATCAAAGTTAGCATCACCTGTATCTTGCATCTTTGACCCAATTTTTCCGGCAACATAACCACCATAATTTAATTCTCCTATTCTAAACTCTATCTGAGTTCCAAAGCCTGTTGTTCTTGTACCTGATGAAATCAAACCTGCAAACTGACCAGCAGTATAAACCTGATTTGTTGATGTAGTGTGAAATGCTGAATGGAATGGGTTTTCGTGACTACCACTACCCTTTACCATCAAAGAAAATGAATTAAGTGCTGTTGGATAATTAACTAATAGTGACCCTGAACCGTTGGTGTCAATTTTAATATCTCCATTAGCACCATCTACCATTTGTATTTGAGAAGAATTAGTTCCATCATTTGTTCTGAGAATTAAATCTTGAGTTCCCTTAGCATTGACATAACCTGCTGAGTTTCCATCTCCAACAGTTATTCCATATGGGTCAACTGTTAATTTTAATTGACCCGATGAAGTAAATCCTGTTGAGCCATTTGATATTCTATACATTCCTTGATTTGTTTGAGTGTCAAAACTTAATGCGGGTGCAGAAACACTACCGTTTGATAATTTTACAACATCACTAAATGTATTAACACCACTAAATGTTTGTGTTGCTGAAAGGACAGCATCACCACTACCACCTGCTGCATTTTCCCAAGCAACACCGCTTCCTGTTGAAGTTAGAACTTGACCGTCAGAACCTTGCCCTCCATTTACTTTGAAGTTTTCAGCATCTACTAATCCAAAGAAAGAATCCTTGAACTTGAGAGATGAAGTTCCTAAATCCACATCGTTATCAACAGGCGGATAAATAGCACCATCTGTAATGTATAATTGGTCGGCTTGATTAGCCATTAGTCTGAGTTGATTCGTGCTATGGAAATACTTTATTCCACCTGCATATTGGTCTGAACTATTGATGAAAAAGATAGCATCGTTATTCACATTTCCATTACTATCCTTTTTGAAATTAAGACGACCATACAAAGAAGAAATATCTATGTCTCCTGTTTCATCAAGTGTTCCTGTTATTGTTGGGGTTGCTATTGTCGGTGAAGTTAGAGTTTTGTTGGTCAAAGTTTGTGTTCCTGTAAGTGTAGCAACAACGGAAGTATCAATTTCTATATCATCAGCATTAGCAGTAATTCCTGTACCGCCAATAACATTCAATGTCGGATTAACTGTGCTTGTTCCTGATTGAGTCATTCCTGTTCCGGCTGTAACAGAAGTAACAGTTCCACTTCCACCACCTAAAGTAACCCATGCTCCATCACCTCTCAAGAACTTAGCAGTATCACCTGTACCTGCATAAGGTACTAATCCACCTGCTAAATCAGTAGCATTAGTAGAATCAGCACCTTCAAACTGTTTAACTTCTAATGTTCTTGAACCACCTAATGTAATTCGTTTTGCATATTCATGTTTAACACTCTCATTTGCATTATGAGTTGCAGCAGTTGTTCCTTTGTGGCCTCTAATCAATCCTGTTAAACTTGCACCTGTTTTACCAGTGTATTTTATTTTCTCACCGCCAACGTCAACAACTCCTGAAGTTGGGAATGAATCTGCTTGGGCTTGAGTATTGAAAGTTAATGCTGTTGCAGTAGAACCCAATTCAATTGATAAAGTACCTGCACCAACTTGTGTATTAGTAATAGCAAACCCACTAACCTTAGCACCTGTTACAGCATCATCAGCAATCTTTGCTTCTACAACTGCATTAGCATTTATTTGGTCTGATTGAATTGCATTGTCTGCTACTGTTGCATTAGTAATTTGATTGTCAGCAATGGTAGCAGTAGTAATTTGGTCATCTGCGATAGTAGCAGTAGTAATTTGGTCATCTGCTATTTGAGCAGTTCTAACAGCATTATCCGCTATCTTATCATTATTAATAGCATCATTTGCAATATAAGCAGTAGCAATTGCAGTTCCATTCCAAGTACCTGTTGTAATAGTTCCAACACTTGTTAAAGAAGAACCAACTACTGAGGATTTCAAACTTGTACCTGTTAGAGTCGTAGCATCAGCAGTAACAGTAACATTTGTTGAACCATCAAAAGCAACACCGTTAATATTAACTGTATTATTAAATTTAGTTGCAGTATCAGCATTACCTGTTAAATCTCCAACAACACTACCACCAAAACTTGTTGCAGTAAATCTTCCTGTACTTGGATTGTAGTGGAATCCTGAATTTGTTTCTAATCCTCTACTCCCTGCACCTTCTTCATTATGAACAAATGGAATTAAATTGTCTTCATCAGCATTAGCATTATTAGTAATAGTAACATTTGTCGCAACTGTTGCTTGAGTTGCAGAAGAAGCATTACCAACAAAACTAGTAGCCTGTAAAGGTACGTTAACTGCTAATCTTGTATTACCATGGTCATAAGTTAAAGTTGGTATAGTTCCTGATGACCACCCTGAACCAAAGGTTAAACCTGCTCCATTTGTTGCTGCTGATGAATCAGCATCTTTAGCAACTGTAATGTTCAAATCTGTTACTGCTAATGTAGCAACATCTAATGTTGTAGTAGCCCCACTAACTAATAAATCCCCTGTTACAGTTAAGTCTCCTGAAATAGTAGTATCTACTGTATTAGCATTACCAATGGTGACGTTAGAATTTATTTCTCCTAACCTAGTTTCAAGATTATCAACAGATACATCTACATCTGAATTACTAGTAAATGTTAATGCACTTTGCATATAAGTGGCTAAACTGCTCATTGTTGCTTTTTTATTAGTACCACCTGCTCCATCATCAACAATCATTAAATCTGCATCAACTAAGTTAGCCCCAATATCAGACGCTCCATCTATATCTAATGCAGTTAATGCAACCTTATTAGCAGTAGAAATTGTAGAAAGTTTAGAATCAGCAATAGAACCTGCTAACATAGCATTACTAACTTGAACTTCTGATATTACACCTGCTGATGTTGCACCTAATACTCTATTATTTGTTGCAGTATGTTGTAATTTTGCATAAGTTACTGCATCGTCAGCAATCATAGCAGTAGCAACTTGAACTTCTGATACTGCCCCATCTGCACTTGAACTTCCTAATACTCTATTTGCAGTAGCAACATTTTGCATCTTAGCATATGTTACTGCATCAGCAGCAATAGTAGTTGCACCATCACTACTTGAAGTTACATCACCTGAATGGTTTGGATGGCTATAAACTGTATCAGGCAAAGTAATAGCCATTATGTAGGGGTCGCCTGTTGTTCCTGAACCTGTTACATTAGTTCCTGCTGTTCCTGTTGCCGCAGTAAACTTGATAAATTTATTTTCAGTAACAGTTACATCATCATTATCATCATCCCTAAGTTTGAAACCATCACCCATATCTACGGTATTAGTAAATGAAGTAATATAACCATAATCTTCAATTTTTTCTTTAATAGCACCTGCTGTCATTAAAGAAGTATCATTGTCTGCAAAACCAGTACCCGTATGAATAGCAGTAATACCGACTGTTCCTGTTGAAGCATCGTCAAAAGTCCATGTCCCTGTTGTTGTAAAACCTGCGGCAGTTATTGTTCCTGTTGTACTATCATTAGCGTCATTCTTCAAGAATGCATCATCAACACTAAACTCTGTTCCACTTAATGTTAAGTTAGTTCCTGCTGTGTATTCGGTGTTAGTATTAGTATCAGTAGAAGAAATAGTTACAACACCATCTACTTCTGCTAAAGTAATATTACTACCTTTCTTTAATCTTAATGTTTCAGTTGCAGTTAAGGTATTATTAGCAGAACCATCACCATTTGTATCTAACTCTATTGTTCTAAATGTATTAGTATCTGTATTAGTAGTATAACTAGGAGTACCAAAAGTACCATCGTGTTTTAGAAACTCTCCCGCACTACCTTCTGCGGGTACAACACCACTATTACCTGTTCCAACTAAAGTTCTAATTTCTGCCGCAGTTAAGTCATCAGTAGCGTCAGCATCTCCTGTAAAACCTAAGTTTGCTAATGTTAATGTTCTTGTTGCTATTGTAGCATTAGCATCTGTAACGTGTCCTAATGTATCAGTAGTTACATTAAAATCTAAATCTGATATAACGGTTGCACCTGTTAAAGCACCTGTATCTATATTTATATCATCTCCATTATGTGAAGGATGTGTATAAACAGTATCAGGAGTTCCCGATAATACGCCATTATTAATTGTTAAATTAGAACCAACTTTAATACCTCCTAAAACAGTTGAAGAGGCAGTTGGAAGAGAGTAAACAGTATCAGTATTTGCTAAGTTTGTTAATATTGAAGCACTATTAAAATAAGTTGTTAAATTAGCAATAGTCATTTCTCTCAAAGCAGATTCAGATGTATCGTGTAATATTAATGAATCTCCCGAAGCAACATTATTTCCTAAATCTGCTGCACCTGTAATATCCCCCGCAACGAAATTAGATGCCCCACTAGATGCAAAGTTTTGTGCCGCTATATAATCAAAGACCACATCTCCTGTTACTAAACCTGCGTTGCCGTTAGAAACTGCACCTGTTCCTGATAATGTTGCTGCTGTTCCCAACCCTAAATTACTTCTAGCACCACTAGCGGTAGTAGAACCTGTACCTCCACTTGATATTGCTAAAGTAGAAGATAAACCACCCGCAGTTCCCGTAGTATTTTCATTTTGTAATGCTAAAGTACCTTGTGTATTAGGTAATGTAATTGTAATATCATTATTAGACCCACTTGGATTACCACCTACTAATGTTGTCTCACTATTATCAGCAGTAGAACCTTCAAAGACTACACCATTACTTGTTGATACAGTCTCTACATTATTTGTAGTCACTGTTCCTGTTACTGTTAAATCACCCGGAATTGAAACTGCTGTATTACCGTCACCAATAGTAAGAGCATTACTTGGCATTGCCGCATTAAGAGCAGAATGAACATTTGTCGTATCTGTTACATCAGCAGATGTTTCTATACCATCTAGTTTATCGAACATTTCATCAGACATAACTCCCCAATTATTTGTATCTGCTAAAGGTAGTTCGGCATCAGTACCGTCAGAAGATACAACGTGTAATTTAGTTCCATCTCTACTTACCGATAAATTAGTTGATACGTTTGTAACTTTATTAGTATTAGCCGCAACAGCAGAAGCATCAGTATAACTAACCTTAGCATTGTTAGCGGTAATATTATCAAATATTTCATCAGATATTACACCCCAATTATTTGTATCTGCTAACGGCAAGGATACATTATTACCATTAGTAGTAGTAATACTTAAAGATGTACCATTTGCAACTGCTGCTAAATTACCTACTACATTAGTATTCTTTGCTGTATTAAGAGCAATAGCATCAAATATATCTGTTGACATTACACCGCTTACAGATGTAGTAGCAACAGGTATTACTGCACTTGTGCCATCAGAAGTTATTGTTCTTGCACCTGTTGTTCCTGTAATCCCTAAGTTAGTAGATACATTAGTTGCCTTAACATCATTTAATGCTACTCTATTTTCTAACTTACCTATACCAACTAATATAGAATCTGTTGCACCTACTGCTCCACCGGATGATACACTTAAATTAGTTAGTGCTTTACCTGTTACTTCTGTTGTACTTAATTGAGTATCAGTAGCAGTAATAGTTATATCACTAGTATTAGATGTTAAAGTAATATTAGACCCTTGCTTTAATTTCTTAAATTCTAAGTCAGCACCATCTTTTTGTTTGAATACCCCTACTTCTGTACCACTACCTGAACCCACGTTAGAAGCAGTATTAGATTCACCACTAGCCGCAGATAAGGCATAACGACCATCTAAATCAACCGTTAAATCACCTAACGAACCCGTTCTACCCAGTGTAAAGACACCTGAACCAGTGTTAAACGACACGCTTTCTGCATAATCATTCGTGTTGGAAACGGTATTAGTGAAAGTAATTTTATCACTACTTCTTGCTATACTTAATCCTGTACCTGCTTCAAGTACTACATCATCAGTACCACCTGCACTATCAGTTAATCGAATCTTTTCTTCATCAGTATTATCACCATCAACCGCAGATATTGAATAAGTTGTATTGTCATCAGAAGATTGGTCAGCAACTACTAGTTGTATCTTACCTGCACCTTCACCACCATCAATATAAGAAGTAACTATTCTTGTTTCTGAATTACTTTCAAACATATTACCTACAATATCTTGTACTGCCTCTGTTGATAATTGGTCATTATCATAATTACCTGAATGAATATTTGTAGAACCTTGGTCAGCAGTCCAATCTATTATTTCATTATCTGAAATACCTAAATCAGAACGAACCTCTGCTGTTGTTCTTGCTTCTAATGTATTTGAATCTGTAAATCTAGCATATTCAGTTGCATTTACTGTTCCTGTTGTATCAACTGTACCTGCACTTGCAGTAGCATTTGCTTCTGCCGCAGGGAAGCCAATTGATTCCCATTCTCCTGATGTAACTTCATCTGCACCCGCAGAATGAGCCTGATACATTCTATTATTATCATCGGTATCAATCCAAATATCACCTGCTGAAACAGCAGTAGGTACGCTTGTTTGTCTAAATGTTCTACTTCGTGTAGCACCATCTTCAGGTAAAGTAGTAGCGAATATTTTACCAGTACCAACTACATGCGTAGAAGCAATATTAGCATTTTTTACATCAGCATCACCTAATGTCGTAGAACCATCTGCTGCTTTAAGATTAGTACCTAATCTAGCACCAACGGTAGCGTTATTTGCAGGTGCGTTTGCTGTACCTGCTACATCCGACCAATTAGTATTTGCATTTAATGCAGTAGTATCTGTTAACTTAGTACTACCATCTTCTAATAATATATTTCCACTAGAACCTAATGTTCCACCAACAGTAGCATTGTCAGCAGGTTTAGTATTATTAGCGTCTTGAATCTCATCATATTCTGTTTTTCTATTATCAAATATAACATCAACAGGAGTACCTGCGGTATCTTGTATAATTGTTGTAGAACTCCCATCATAAAATTCTAACTTACCTGTAACAGCATTAACCCTAACTGCTAGATTATTTGACAATGCCCTACCTGCTACTGTTCTAGTAATAGGAACTTTACCTGCTAAATCGGTTGATAAATCTTCTATTTTAGATTGTGCTAATATAGGTATTCTGCTAGTACCAAATTCACCACTACCAATTTTATCAGCAGGTAATGTTGGGATTAATCCATGAGTCACAGCACCCATTAATTGTGTTAATGTTATTTTTCTATTTGCAGATGCAGTAGCATCATAGAATGCTAAAGTGTCATTAGTAAGATGAATGCCTGATTCACCAATTAAAGCATCTATATCTAAATGCTCATCAGTAGATGAAAAAGAAACTGTATCTGTACCACTAGTTGTTGTAATAGAAACATTAGTCCCACCTACTAAAGTAAGAGTATCTGTTTTAGCATCAGCCGCAACAGTTGTTTGACCACTTACTGCTACATTACTGAAAGCATTTTGATTTACTTCTCCACCTGATGCAGTACCTAAAGCAACCCAATTACCTCCATGATAATATTCTATATTTCCACCATCATATCTTATTGACCCTGCTTCAGTAAGATTACTGGTAGTTAATGTAATTCCATTACTTGCCTTCAATTGATTCGGTATAGTAACTATACCTGTTTGGGTTATAGATAGATAAGAGTTATCTTCCCTAAATACTGAATCAGCATCATTAGTTAAGAATCCATCTTGGTATCTTTTATCAGCAACAAACCCTATTTGTAATGTTCCCGTACCTGTACCTGCGGCGGTAGAGAATTGCTTTCCAATACCCCAAGTATAATCATCATCTTGATTGCTTGTATTTGTATCTTCATCATGTGATAAAACTAAACCTGCTCTATGTTGATTATTTTGAGTTTCAATAGCATATACTGCACCTACTCCATAATACTCTATACCTGCACCTGAACTCTCGGCAGCAGCATCAACAACTAATCTTGCTTCTGTATATTGAGTGTCTTTTAATTCCATTTGTGGGTATCTAATATTACTATAATAAGCACCCGCATTGAATAATTCATTTGCCGCAAAAGTAGTTGCCCCTGTTAATGTAGCAACACCTTGTAAATTTTTACCTACTAATATTCTTTCAACAGCAGATATTTGACTAGCCGCTTCAATCTTTGGAGAAGATAATACATTGGTACTAGCATTGAAAGTTAATGTAGTATCCGTTTCTATTTCTTTTGGCCCTGTTGTTCCATCTACAAATGCAAGTTTAAATGTTGTATTTACAGTACTACTATTCTTTGCTGTAACCGTATCTGCATTACCCGTTACATCTCCTGTTACATTTCCTGTTAAAGCACCTGCAAAACCTACTGAAGTTAGAATACCCGTATCAGGTTTGTAACTTAATTTAGTTTCTGATTCAAGACCTTGTGAACCTGTTGCACCATCTACAAAGACAGGATATACAGTTTCATCAGTTTCATTGTTATCTGTTATTGTTACTGTTCCTGCATTACCTGTTGTATCTTGATTTAATGTTGGTATATCTGTATCTACTAATGCTCTAAATGCAGGTGCAGCAGCACCACCTGTTGTTGGCCCTGCATATACAAAAGTAGCAGATGTTGTACCTGCTAGATTTGTTGCAGTAGTAGCATTACCAGTTGTATTTGCATTTTCTAACGCTAATGTTCCTGTTGTTGAAGGTAAAGTAATTGTTATATCACCTGTTAATCCTGTTACACCAATTAATTTTGTTTCCTTATCTGTATGGTCGCCTGTTGCATTACTTTCAAAGAGAACACCATTACTAACAGTAGTTGTTTCAACATTAGCAGTTGTAGTAGTTCCTGTAACAACTAATGAACCGGGAATTGTTACTACATCATCTGAATCTCCAATCTGTACTGCATTCAAAGCAAAGCCACCTGCTAATCTTGCTTTCAAGTTAGCAACCGTAACATCAGTATTAGTATCACTTTGATGAGTATCAATCATACTATGAATATCAGCAGGTGTAAATCTTCTAATATCAGTTACAGTTCCATCTGTTCTTTCTTGTGTACTAACTGCTGAAACTTGAGTATTGTATGCAGTCTCTACTTCTGCATTAGATAATTGAGTATTTGTGGTAGTATCAGTTGGTACACCCCATGTCCCATCTCCTTTCAAGAACTTTACATTATCTGATGCTGCTGGCGCTTTAACTAAACCTGCTGCTCCTGCATTAGTTCCATCTGCACCTGTATAATCGGAATATACTGTATTAGTAGGAATAGCCCATGTAGAATCCCCCCTTAAGAATTTTACATTATCACTAGCAGTAGGTGATGTGACTAATCCTGTTGTTCCTGCATTAGTTCCATCTGCACCTGTAAAAACTGAATATTCAGTGTTGCTATCAGTAGCAGACAAAACACCGTTAGTAATACTCAAATTAGTTCCTACCTTAATACCACCTAAAGCACTACCAGTAGCAATTGGTAATGAGTAATTATTTGCAGAAGTATCAATCCCATCTAACTTAGTTATTTGAGTTGATGTAACCAAACCTGTTTGAGTTGCAGTTGCGTTTGGTATTGCAGAAGTATATTCTATATCTGAAGTCAATGCAACTGTACCTGTTGTAGCAGGTAATGTTAATGTTGTTGCTGTTCCTGAAACTGTTTTTGTAATAGTACCATTAGCATTAATTCTAATAGTTTCAACACCGCCACTAATAGCAGAAAACTCTTTAGTATCTTGAGAATAACCTAAAAATTGTATTGGTCTATCTGTTGCATTAGCATCAGAACCCCCTACATATTTAACTACTGCAATTGGTATATCACCATCTGTTATTGCAGCAACAGTAATATTGGCAGTATCTAATTTACCTGTTGATAATGTATCTCCACTAGCAGGAGTACCATGTCTCCATTTTAGAGTGTTAGCAGATTCACCGCTTTCAGTCCCATCACAAACAACTAGTACACCATACCAATCTTTAGTGTTTGAAGTACCTGTTGAAGAAGAGGTAGTTACATCATCTGCAAGAACACTTTCTAGTTTACCAAATCTTAATACTTTACCCGCAGTTACAGCATAATGGGTATGGCTACTTGTAGTTCCTTGAGTAATATTAAAACCACTAATTGCTCTATTTTCACCACTAGCAGCATTAAGATACATTATGATAGCAGAGTGAATTGAATCTGTTGCATCGTCTATTTGAGCAGTCGGGGAAGCACCCAATGTACTTATGTTTCCTGTATTTGTTACCATCTAATTCACCTCAATCCTTATTGTAAAAGTAACTGTATCACTAGCCGCTACAACGCCTGTGCTTGTAAATGTAACCCGACTTAATAACTTACTTCCGTCACTTTTGAAAACTCCTAATTCTGAAATACCGGAAGAAGGAATATCAGAACCCAAAAAATCTACATTCCATACTAAAGTAGAACCCACAACCGTAGGAGTTATACTCGCTTTTTCTGCTACAAAATGGTCTAAACTAGTTTGTGAAGCAGATGTACTATCTGCACCATCACCTATCTTAATTAAAGTATAATTACTAGCAATATAATTAGTTGCTATATCTTCTTTTGCGCCATTAGTTATCATTATTACACATCCTTTTCACTCTCATATGTGGTATTAGTAGTTGTACTTGTTTCCCCAAAGCCTAAAGTATTTCCGAATCCGAGAATTAAATCTACCCCCATAGTAGTACTATCAGAAGTTGATTTGATTTCATATTTAATAAGGTTATTATTAATTTTTATTTCATCAAATAATGCCTTACCAACAACATTTTCAGTTACATTTTTAGTAAATAATGTAAAGTTAGCATTCTGTTGTTCTAAATTAATTTCAGATAGTCTTTCTGCAATTGATTTATCAAATGTACCTACTGTAATTTCTGCTGTTCCTGATAAAACATTTTCTATATCAAAAACCATATAATCATCTCTAGGTATTTGTTGATTAGGGAAATCTAAAGATATAATATCTCCCGCCTCTAAAAGTTCTATTCCTTTCTTTTGTAGAACTAATTTTATTTTCCTTACATCTTTATTGTGATGATTTAATAACTTTAATGCTTTTATTTTTGCTTCGTCAGGAGTTTTAATAGAAGCATCTACATGACGTAATACTTGTGGAGTATTATTAGTTGGTAATTCCATTTCTGCTTTTACACCATCTCCGACAACTATTACTTTGGTCTTTTTATCGAATAGTGTTTTATTAGATTGTACACGTATTAAATTATTATTTTTGCTATATGATACATGATATTTTCTTAAAGCATATGGACTAGATAAATTTCTAGTAATTATAGCATTATTTTTAATTTTAAAATCTAAATCTTTTAAGTTAGCCAAATAGTTGATTGCACTAAAAGAATCTACGGATTCAAATTTAACATTCGTGACAAATGTATTTTTATTTCTTTTAGTCAGTTCATCGAAGGGTGAAGGTGTAAATACTATTCCTCCTCCAAAGGTCACTGAAAATGCACCACTAGTAGTATTTTTAGCCGTAATTTTACCAATTAGATAGCCATCTTGGTTATATATTACATCATTGATGGCTACATTTACTGGACTACTACTTAAAGTGACTTCATTTCCACTAGAATAATTACTTTTCACAATTAAATCGGTATATTCTTTCAAACTTTCTTCAATATTTAAATCTAAACCCGATTCTTTAGCAATTTCTTCAAGAACATTATCAACTTTACTGCCTAATCTAACAGTAGTTCCTAAAAATGCATTCTTAGGAGTGATGTTTAACTTCTTAGGAAGAGTCAAATTGATTACTTTACCGAAAGAAACGCAACCATTTGCTGAAATCTTACCATCATATTCAAACTTTAACTCATTATTTGATTTTGTTACCGATAAAGATTTTCTTTGGGTATTGATTCCATCCGTAATGTAAGTATCTATTTCTTCTCCATTAGTAAACATATCCATATTAGTAAATACTCTTCTTTCTAAGTAAGTATTGGCGGTATCTAATTCTAATAACATATTCATAGAATATACTCCCTCTGAATTTGTAGATTTACTGTCTCCTTCTGTATCTCCTGTTCTGAAATCAGCAAATATTTTGTCGTGTTGTAGTCCTGAATCATCCATTACATTAATTTCAAAGAAGTCAGGTGTTTCATCGAATGTAGTTTCTGATATTCTCATTAATCTATATGTACCAGTAGCACTCAAATCTTTATCGAAAGTAATTGTATGTTCCCATTCATCTCTTGAATTAACAGTAGTTACTTTTTTTGTATGGCTAATTATTTTACCAATATATGAGGGAGTACCTTTTGCAGTTATATTTGGCCCAACTATATATTGACCTGTTAAATCTACCATGTAATGTAACCAATGATGTGTAGAAGCACTATCCATTCTCCTAGTAATTACAGTAGGACTACTACTATAATCCTCTGCAATAATATTAAATTGTGGTTTAATTAACATCTGTGCGGCAAACGCTTTTCCATATTCATTACCACCTGACTGTTCTATATGCGTAGTTTTAGCATCAGTAGCGATAGTAGAAGTTGATGAGTGATTAGTATATTTAGGTGCATTATTTAATTTTTTAGACCCATTTATTAAAGGGTAATGTTCACTTTTCATACCGACAAATACAGCCCCCCTACCAAGAGTCCCTACATAAGGATAGGTATTGGTTGTATTATCTGCACCAATATATTGATTTTTTCTTAGTAGCATATTTTTATTATGTTGATTTTGTGTAGTTAATGTAACGTCTACATTTTGTGTAGTATAATCATTATCAATTGTAAGTTTGCAACTAGAATCAAAATCATATGAATTAGATTCGTCTTTTTCAGTAATATTTTTTATATTTCTAAATACAGCAATACAATTATCATAAATAGTTTTAGATGGGAAATCAGCATAATAATGACTAGGGTTAGGAATACCATTAGTACCTGTAAGATTAGGGACAGATAATGCTGATAATACCTTTGAAGTGTGGTACATAGACCCACTATGAACATTGTTGGTTACTGTACCATCAACAGAACTAGCAGGGGTTGAAGAATGTACTATACCATAGTGAACACCTGAATGAACATCATCTTTTAAGTCGGGATTATTAGGTGTTCTTGTTTCTGAAAACACAGGAAGAAATATATTATGAGGTTCAAACTGACTATTCATGGTTGTAACATTGTTATTTGTGATGGTTTTCATTAACGAATTATAAGAAAAATATAATTTATCATCAATAGTTAATGCTAGATTAGGAGAAACAAAATGTACTAATGTAAAATTAATTCCACTATTAGCACTACCATAAGTATCTGTATCACCAAGACTGTATAAATAATCATCTGATGCTAATAATAAATCAAAATCAGGAGCATTCACACCGTTAGACCAAGAAACAGTAGGCTCTTTATTTGTAAATCTTCGTAATTCTAAAATAGGTACTCTAGGTATTTCACTTCTATCTTTCAATGCATCCGAGTCCACTGGATTAAAGTGCCAATCAAATGTTGCTTCTGTCAATCTAATTACTCCCCAACGCATTAAATCTTTAGTATTAGTTATGTTAGAATCTATAATAGTAGTCATGTCATAATCTTTATCTTGCATTTCTTGAGATGATGTTTTACCTGTATAGCCACTATGTTCTACTTGAGTTCCTTTAGTCCCTTCTCCTTCTAATAATAGACCATATTCTTTAATGGGAGAATTGATAGAATTATGGGATATATGATTATATCTTAAATAAGAATCTGGAAATAAATCTCCTAGTGCAAACAATTCATATGTTCTAGTTCTATAATCTCTTTGAATAAATTTCTGACCTTCAGTAGTTAAATTTGTTATTTCTGCAACAGTAGCGGAACTTAAAGCGTTTTCTTCCCAATATCCATCTCTTGCCGGAAATAACCCAAGATTATTAGTATTGTATGCGTTTAATGCATTTGACGTATATATGCTATTAGTAGTCCCTGTTTCAGTAAATAACTGAATTAAGTTATTATTACTAGATATAACTGCATCTTTATCTACTCCTTCTAAAGTTATATTATGTGATAAAGTGTAGCCACTTATCTTACTAGGAAGTTTTCCATTTAAATAGATACTATCTACATCTTGGAAACTAGGGTGTTCACCTATTTTACGAATAGTACCTGCATCAAATTTTTGTAAATCCATGTATCTAAAAATATCTTTAGAAGTATAAAAATTATTAAAAGTATTATTTAACCTATGCAAATAACCCCCTTTAGGTATATTAGTGTTAACTAAATACATACTAGCATTCTTAAAATGGGTATTAGCATCTGTCGGAGCATCATTCCCTGTTTTTAATCTAGTATCATCCTTATTATCGTCTATTAATCCTAGAGCCATAGGGAATTGTGAAGAAACTTCTATTACAGTATTATTAGTTTCTGATTCTACCACATTTACTACTGATAGATAATTAGAGGACTGAATAGATTTAGTGATATGTGTTATATAATCATCTTGTTCATTTGCTAATTTTAATAAAAATTCAGAATCAAAATCACTAATAGATTTAACAGAATTAACATCATATCCTAGTTGTGATTTATCACCTACATTAGATGACAAGTTTAAATTTGTAGTCGCAAGTGTACTATCAAAAGATAGACCTTTTTCAAAAGTAATACCTACATCGCTAGCCCCATTTAAATCAGTAGGATGTTTATTCATTAGGGTATTAGCACCCATTGCTTTGTTTAAAGAAATAAAGTTAACTGCACTAAAAGGATTATAATAGTAATATTTATTTCCACTTTCTATACCAATATATGCTTTATCTAACAAAGTTATTGATGTTCTATTAAACCCACCTAGAAATTCTGTACTGCTAACTTCACCAATCAATTGTTTATTAGAATCGAATAATAATGTATATTTACCAAACGACACCGAACCATTAACACCAACAGTAGTACTAGTTATATCAGTATCTATATCAGTAGAACCACCTGAAACTTCAGTTAAAACTAAACTTGGATTCAAAGTAGATTTAACTATATCATTTGAATAATTTAAATTTTTAGTAAATGTATTACCCAATAAACTTGATGTATTGTCTCTTCCTACTATATCATAATACAACATACCATTTTCCATGGATGAAGTTATATCTTCTATTTTTCCTGTAAATACTTCTTCATGTAAAGTATAACTACCACCATAATAATATACTCTATCTTTAGGTGTTTTCTGATAATATTTATCGGTAGCCGACTGCAATGAAAGATATTTTAAATTTCTATCACCATATTCTACCTTAATATCATGTCCTTTAAATCCATTAATATATACTCTAGAATTATATAATTTAGTAGATTCTTTTGAAACAGTATGGTTATCCATTGTGATTCTATTATTTTGGCTAGTTATAATTTCTGTATCTGCTGAAAACCCTGTAATTAATTTAGAGTTAGAATATACAGAAGCATAAATATCAGCAGAACTTACAGTTGGAGGAGTAGAGTCTTGAGTCCATGTTGATGCAGTTTTTAACCGCTTATGCGAAACACTAAACTTTTGATTAACCCCATCGGCCTTAGCATCTATTGCATTTACTCTATAATAATAATCACCTATTAAAATAATTGAATCTGCTCCTAATATAGCAGAGTAATCATATTTCCAGCCTGTATCAGCATTATCATTAGATTTATTATTGAACTCTAATTGAGTAGAATTAGTAGTTACTTTATGAAATAATAATTGCATATCTAGATTATTAGAATAGATACCATTTCTAACTACTAACTTATCTTCTTCTTTATATTTAAGATGTTGAATACCTGCATTATCTAATCCCTTAACTCTTGCTAATTTAGATAGTTTATTTCTAGGACTATTAACTACGGTATCCATTACAACAGGTAATTTATCGTTTTTAAGTTCAGCACTTTCCCATGTTATATATTTAGCAGGACCATTCATTTTACCATCAATAGTATTAGTATTTACACTACTACTATCTTCAGTATGTCTTTTCATTTTAGGAAATGTTTTATGCCAAAATATAGGGTCTATATTACTATCAGCGTCATCTGTAACCATATTATTATCAACTAATACAGCATCTAATTTACTTCTACCTAAATTCTGTATAGTATTTCCATATTTTCTTTCTGTTTTAAACACCACATTCTGTATAGTTGTGCCTGTTGTGACAGCAAAAGCAGTAGTTGTAGCAGGTAAATCAATTCTAGCGTAATCTAATACTATCTTTGTATATATCGCATTTTGAGTACTATTTATATTACCTAAATACTTACCATCAGATACTCGGAATAAAGAAGTCCCAACAACTAATTTGGTTAATTCTGCACTAGGGGCTTTTAAAAATCTGTTACTTAGATTACCTTCCTCATACTGTGAAATTTTAGTATCACCTGTCGCTACAACTGCATCTATATTAAATTGATAATTTGTCCCTGTACCCCAATATCTAACAGAAGTTAAAGTATATTTTTCATTATAATCTAGTTGATTCTTTACTTCTAACCTATCATTGTAAAAATAAAATGTAGGAGTATTAACTATACTTATCTTATCATATTTATTAGTTGAAGCATCAGTATCGCCTCTAAGACCGTAACTAACTGCTACTACATCACTATCAGTAGTTTTATGTGGCCCTTTGTATATTTCAAACTTAGTCCCTTTAGCAATTTCTCCTGTATATTTAGGCTCAAACTCAACCCCATCACCAAACTCATCAAAAGTAGTAATTCTAGTTATTCTAGCAAAGTGTGGTCTTACTGTATCTTCTCTTGTAGTATGGTCATATATTTCAGGATTTAATAAAATAAAGTAGTCTCTATTCTCTATATCTAATCCAATATTACTGTCAGGGCAATCTGAAACAGTAGAGTAAGTAGCCTTTCTGTTTGTAGATGTATTTGTTTTAGTAGAGTCATAAATTTTAACTTTATATGATGGAGTATTTTCTTTATTTGTAGCGTAAGTAGATAGGGAAGTGGAAGCAGTTGGTAATAATCTATTTTGAATACTACTAGCACATTGTACTGATATTCCATCTGTATGTGGGCCTTTTCTTATTTCTGTAAACATTGCAGATGATACTGGAACAGCATCACCATTACTATCAACAGGCGGAGTTGTGTTAGGATAAGCGGTTTCTTCTTGTAATCCTAATGCTAATAATACAGGATTAACTGAAACATCTTTGTATGCATTACCTCTAATATCAGAATTACTACCCCTAACAGTATAATATTGACCACTAATACCACTTAATAATCCTTCAAAAGTAGACTCCACCACTCCTGCATTCAATGGAAATATCATTCTCTCTCTAGCCATTTACTCACCAAATGTATAATAGAATAGTATATTGCTATAACTAGGAGATAATGTATTTAATGACTGGGAAGGTTGACTACCTTTAGATAAAGATACTTCATATAACTCCCCCATGAATTGAAAATGTTCTCTTGCACCTGATGCTTCATCACCCTTTTGCCCTATAAAAACATCATCGGCTTTGAATGCAAATGTAGGTTCACTAGAAAACTTTTCAGATTTAATTAAAGAATTATTTAGATATATATCTACACTACCACCTTTGTTAAATACACAAGATATTTTGTATAACTGTTCTACATAGAATGCTTCTTTAGGTTGAGAAACATATATTGCTGCTGTATGATTAGAAGCATCTGCAACTGAAACAGTAGTTGTATTATTCTTTTCTGTAACTACACCTAAACTAACCCCATTACTATTGAACAGTTCTGAACCATCTGTTAATTTTGCTACATTGGCCGCCCCATTAGGAAAAACAATTTGATTACCACTAGAATTTGTAGTATCCCCTTGTAACTTAGTTAAACTTGTATTATTCCCATCATAATATCCATTTACGTCATAGTATCCATGAAGAGTGTTTATTGATTTTATTACTGTTCCTGTTTCTATTGGGTCATAATAAACAGGAGAACCTGATGCAGTATTTGCTAATTTAACTACTATCTTATATTCTGCGGGTTGATTAAAATTATGAGCAGTTGTATTTTCTAAATACACTTGAAAATGTCCGTTATAAAATAACATCATTTTATGTGAAAATCGAGAAGTACCAAAGTATGCACCACTCTCAAAGTTGGCAAGTGAATCACTAGTAGCAGGGCATGGTGGAGTTTTAGTTGAGTCTAATGTATCTTTTGTACTATCTGTTGCGTGACCAAATCCATTAACGTCATAAGGTGTGATAATAGTTTCAAAAACAAAACTACCATTATGATTCCAAAGATTGCCTTTAGATGCATTTGTGTTAGTATCATCATATTCTATTTTTAAATATCCATCACACATAACAGGAAAAACTAATTTTCTTGAGTCTCCAACATATACGTTTGCTATTTTTACACCCCCAATCAATCAAAGAAATTATCCGCAATAACCGTTGCTTCTTCAAACTCCATAGTAAAAGATACACTAGGATATTCTGCTCCTGAAAAGGTAGTACTGAATGAACGTATAAATCCACCAAGACCAATATGATTACTAGTCTTGTTTACTATATCAAAAGTAGTAGAAGGCGAATCAATTGTATTACCACTTCCCGCAGTAAATGTATTATCATATGCTCTATTTTTCCAATTCCATGGTATTAACGGTGCATCACCAATATCCAATGCTGCCATTTGTGCGGCACTAATAGAATTACCTGCCTTATCTACTAATCTTTGATTAAAACTATTATCTACTTTACTAGGATAAAATACTAATAATTTGTTTACATTTTGGTCATCTTGAAAACTACTTGAGTCAGTATAAGAATGAATTAATTGTGCTAATTCGTAGGGAGTAAATGTGACTGTTTTATTATCTCCTTCTTTATTATTCTTCACAATTTCTTGTTCTAATAATACACCTGTTATACTTACAGTTTTTTGTGCGAGTCCCATATCAAATGCTAGATTTGTAGATTCACCTCTTATTGCTCCTGAAAAGGGAATACCAATATTAGGCACAGTTTTATTTGTATTAAATGATAATTCTGTTACATATAGTGGTATTCTATTAACGTGGCTATTCGTTCCACTAACATCAGAACGTCTTGCTAATTCTAAAAATACTGTTAATTCTGTCATACCATACTCACCGTTGAACTTGTTTGATTCATTCTAATATTAATTTCTTTAGCAACCTTATTTGCTATATCTCGTATCTCTGTATCAGAAGCACCAACTCTACCATTGACATGAACATTAATTGTATTGCCTCCTGAACTAGCCGCATTAGCCGCTACCATTTTACCTGAATCTGCATTAGAATAAACTCTTGAGCCTGTTGGTAATTTAACTAATTCAGGGCCTTTTTCTCCTACTACGGATAAACCACCTGTTGTTACTCCACCATCAGCAAAGAAAGAGAATTTTTCAAACGCATATGCAATTGCTAATGCTATCCCTGCAACTATTAACGCAGGTAAACCAAAGAAAAATGCGGCTAAAACTGCTATACCTGCGATAATATACATAACCTTTGCAACTAACATTTTAGTATCACCTGAAGATTTTTTAACCCAAGCCGCAATTCCCATAATACCTGCGTGTATTAATTTTAATACTACTATAAGTGCTAAAGATAATAGTGCTAAAGAAGCCATAACTATACCACCTAAAATCTTCAATAGCCCTTCTATTACTAAAAAGAATTTACCTTCTTGAAATCCTGTAACAATATCTCCTATACCACTTGCTACTAGTTCTAAGAAAGGCAATACCATCATTGTAAATAGGGATTTAGTTTGTTCCCAAATCTCACCTAATTTTTCTCTAACACCTGCACTCTTAAATGCTCTATATAATAAGAATAAAGTTAACAACGCTAACCCAATTGTTACAAATGCTTTCTTAGCAAACATCAATAATTTACCTGTAAACTCAACTAATTTAGCACCACCATCTAAAGCCCATTCTTTTACAGCACTAAATACACCACCATTTTCTTGAATACTTTCTCTAATTCTAAGTATAGGTCTTTGATATAATTTCTTAAATGTTTTACGTCTATTAGCAAATTTTTGAGCCTCTGTTTCTTTTTCCTCATCAGTTTTACCAAAACCAAATGCTCTTTTCATTCCCGATATTCTTTTATCCCTTCTTTTAGATTTTTCAGAATCAAATGTTGCTTGTAATGCTTTTGCATCATCTACTAATTTTTTAAATTCGGGATTTATTTTTCTAAATCTACCTGCCCCTTTTTGAAATCTACCCGTTTCATAATTTCTTCTACCTTCTCTTGGTGCAATATCTGCTAATTTCTTGTATCTTTCTTTATCTGAAATAAACTTTTTTGTCGTAGGGTCTATATTATCTAGTAATGAATCAACATAATCATTAGCGGCTGAAAATGTTTTTTTATTCTTTTTTATTGCCTCTATTCTATTTTTATAACTTTCTTCTTCTAAATCTGTTACTTCTTTAAGATAATCCATCCCTTTAGATAATAATTTTTCCGGATTAAGTGATATATTAGCAAACAATCTTGCATTATCTTCAAGCATTTGTTTTGCTTGTTCTGTCGTAACTTGAATTGCCGCAATACTTTTTTCACCTGCACCTCCCCCTACCATATTTTTATCAGTTAGATTATATCCCGTTTCTTTACTTAGATATTCTAATAGTTTAGATTCATATTCTGCTTTTTTGGTAAAATCTTCTTTTAACGCTTTATTTTCCGTACCAAATACCTTAGTTAATTCTGCAATTTTAGCATTTTGTTCACTTGCAAACTTGGATACTTCAGTAGACGAGGTAGCCATTTGCTTCAAGAATTTTTGATTTAACATAAAACCCGCAGTAAGTGCCGCAGTTTGTAGGAAAGTTGATTCTAATATGCTTTTACTTGTTGGGTCTTCTACAATGGTTTTACCCGATACTTTACCTTTACCTAATATCTTATCTAATAATCCTTTACTTTTACCAATTCTTTTTAATATCTGAGCAATTGCCTTTTCATCCCCAACCTCTAAAGAGATAGCAGCAAATACATTTGATTTTTCTTTTAATTTTTCAATTGCCTCTTTATCCATGTTTACAGAGGCTTTTTTAAATTGGGCTTCTAATTTAAGAAGTTCTTTTCTTTCTTTGATTATCTTAGCCATTTCTTTCATTCTAAGATTGTCTTGTAATGCTGCTCTTTCTTGTATAGAAACTAATTGTATCATCGTTAGAACAGTTGCTTTTGCTTTATTCAATACTTTCCAAGCACCTGTTCCTGACAAGAATCTACTAATAATCTCATAATTCTTACCACTAACTAACGTGTTTATACCCTTTAATGATGATTTTAACACCATAGCATCTTTACTAGATTGAACTAATAACTTATCCATCCCTTTCAAGGAATTTTCTAATTCAGTAATCTCATCTGTCATACCCATAAAAATCACCTTCCTTTCTTTGCTTTATTAAATTCTTCTGATTCTATTCTTTTAACTTCACCATGTATCTCTAACATCTGCGATACTAAAGTTGCGGGAGTATGATAAGCCTCTAAAGGACTAACACTAAAAGTTGTT